>Ga0187863_10000114_pt1 | contig 71390 bp, 63 predicted proteins | sample June2016WEW_11_1_FD_132975 | JGI IMG/M metagenome (GOLD analysis project Ga0187863, IMG submission 132975) | Peatland microbial communities from SPRUCE experiment site at the Marcell Experimental Forest, Minnesota, USA - June2016WEW_11_10 | ecosystem: Environmental > Terrestrial > Soil >...
CGCCGCCGCCACCGCCGCCGCTACGCTGGGGTCGGTCTTCCGCCTCGTTGACGCGCAGCGCGCGCCCTTCCAGCATCGCGCCGTTCATAGCCGCGATAGCCTTCGCTGCCTCGTGAGCATTGCCCATCGTCACGAACGCAAAGCCGCGCGACTGGCCACTCTCGCGATCGGTCACGATATGCACGTCGGCGACGTCGCCGGACGGCGCAAAGGCTTCGCGAAGCGTCTCGGTGGTCGCGCTGAACGGAAGGTTGCCCACATACAGTCGATTTCCCATGATGGTCACTTGTCTCTCGACAGCTCGTCGAAGGCGCCCCTTTCTGGGCGCCGAAAGCCTGCCATCCAATTGAGCTGCCGGGATCGGAGGGACAGCCGCAGCGGAACACCCGCGACGGTTCCACGTTGCGTCATGAGGCGGCCAGTCGCGATCCCAGAGTCGAGAGAGCGTGGTGAGCCAGGTAACGTTCGTGAGCGAAGCGGAAAGGTACGCGCTCATACGACTGGGCGCAAGCTCGTCGCCGTCGGGGAGATCGAATTCGCTCGCACATCCGGGTGGGGCGTCGTGGCCGTTTCGAACGTCTCCGCGGAGCCGCGTGCGGACGCGCGGCTACGGAGCGCAAACCCACGGACTTCGTCTTTCCGGGGCTCCGCCCGTGTACCCCGAAAGGCGCTCCCACGGCTTTGGGGCACGCCCATCCCGCAAGAATCATTGCACTTATTTATTTGCGCCACTTGCGGAATGGACCTTTAGCCACAGATAGCCACGGACGGGCGACGGCGCGCTACGATAAGGGCCTATGAAGAGGATGTTCGCGCAGAGGCTGGCGAGCGCCATCGAAGAAGTCGAGGTCGCCGAGAGGGCCCTCGCGGAGATCCTTCGTCGAACCCGAGTGGCACCGCGGGCCGAGAAGACGACGATTACCAAACCCGCAGAAGACGCATTCTCGAGGTTGAAAAGTGCGCGGACGGGCTTGCTCGAATTGCAAAAGATGGTCGTCATCGACGAGGACTAATCCAAGCGCCCTGCAAGGAAAACCCAGCGGGCGACTCCACGGGCTCAGACGATCGGAATGCGTGCAAGAGCCAAGCTGGGCTTCTGGCCGCTCGTGGCCTCGACGTACTTCATGGTCTCGGGCGGACCCTACGGCCTGGAAGAGCTCGTCAGGCTCGGCTACGGCACCGCGCTCTTCGCGCTCGTCGTAACGCCCTGGGTATGGAGCGTACCGACCGCCCTCATGGTGGGCGAATTGGCCGGCGCGATCCCGGCCGAGGGCGGCTACTACGCTTGGGTGCGTCGGGCCCTCGGCCCGTTTTGGGGATTTCAGGAGGCCTGGCTCTCGTTGGTCGCGAGCGTCTTCGACATGGCCATTTACCCGACGCTTTTCGCTCTGTACCTCGGACGACTGGTGCCTTCCTGGTCGCAGGGCGGCGCGGGCATCGCCGCGGCGGCGCTCGTGATCGCGGCCAGCGCGGTGTGGAACATCCGAGGGGCAGCGAGCGTCGGGCGCGGCTCGATCGCCTTGGGCGGCCTGCTGCTTGCGCCTTTCGCCGCGCTCGTGGCATTCGCACTCGCGCGCGGCGCCGGCACGGCCGGTGGCGCCGTCGCCCACGCGGCGCCGACGCCCGGTATCCTCGACGGCGTGCTCGTCGCCATGTGGAACTATATGGGGTGGGACAACGCCTCGACGATTGCCGCCGAGGTCGACCGGCCGGAGAGCACGTACCCGCGCGCCGTCATCGCCACGGTCACGCTCGTCACGTTCACGTACGTGCTGCCGGTCTTCGCGATGCGCTTCGCAGGAGTCGACCCGGGCAGCTGGACCACCGGATCGTGGGTGGACGCCGCTCGTCAGATCGGAGGCAACGTCATGGCGGTGGGGGTCGCCGCCGGCGGCATGCTTTGCGGTCTCGGCATGTTCAACGCTTTACTCCTCTCGTACTCGCGTGTTCCGGCGGCCCTGGCAGACGACGGCCATCTGCCTCGGTGGTTGGCGCGCCGGGCCCGGGGAAGCCGCGCTCCCTGGGGTTCGATCGTCGCCTGCTCGGTCGCATACGCCGCGTGCCTTGGCATCGGGTTCAGCCACCTGGTCGCACTCGACGTGGTCCTTTACGGAGCGAGCTTGCTTCTCGAGTTCGTCGCGCTCGTCGTATTGCGCGTCCGCGAGCCCGGGCTCGCTCGGCCGTTTCGAGTTCCAGGCGGCACGGTCGCAGCCACGCTTCTTGGGATTCCGCCGGCCGCGATTCTTGCTGTCGCCTCGTGGGCGTGCCTGGATGAGCGTGTGGGACCCATACCCTCACTTGCCATCGGCGCAGTCCTGGTCGCCCTAGGACCCATCCTCTATCGCATCGGCGGGGCTCGAGTCGTCGCCCACGGTCGGTAGTGCGGGTTGCGAGCGCTCGGGTGACTTCCGCGCCCGCTTCGCGGCGTTGGCGACGCACGGCGATCGGCACCTGTGGTGTCGCGTTGCTGAGCGCCACGTACGCGGCCACGTTGCTAGCCCTCCGGCCCGGGTACCCTGCGTCCGCCGACAACCATTATCACTTTGCGGTTGCTAGGGAGATCGCGCGTGGCCCATGGGTGCCGGACGTCGCGCGGAGCCTGCCCTTGACGATCCTCCGGGAGCTGCCGGTCGATCACTACTGGGGATATCACATTCTGCTTGCACCGTTCGGCCTCGTCCCCAACGCCGAGCTCGGCATGAAGATCGCCACGGCAACCCTCTTCGCGGGCGTCTGCGCCGCGATGTACCTCTTCGTGAGGGCCAGAGGTGTGGCCTACGGGTGGATCTGGGCCGTGGCGCCCATGCTGTTCTCGACGCAAGACTGGCGATTCCTGCAGCTGCGTGGGGGTCAACTCGTCGTGCCGCTGCTCTTCGCGATGACGCAGGTCGCATTCTTCGAGCCTCGCGTCGTTCGGCGCCGCTCGACCCTTCTGGCGATCGGCTACATCGCCATGATCAGTTACCAGGGCGGCCTCGTTCTGCTCCCTTTCCACATCGGCGGCGTCGCCGCTCTGGCCCTGCTGCGTTTCTCAGAAGGTCGGAGGCTCCTCGTCGACCCTGCCGTGACGGCTGCAGGACTGGCGCTCGGCCTCACGGTCAACCCGTACATGGACGCACGGGGGACGACATGGCGCTTTGCCGCTCTCCACATCGGCGAGATGGGGCGCGACACGGCCCACCTCTATGATGATCAGGAGATCGCGGAGTTTCACGGCTTCCCGGCTGCGGTGCTCCTGTCTCACCCGGAGTGGCTGCTTCTGCTGATCGCAGTCATCACGTCCGTGGCGCTCGTCGTGTGGCGTGCGCGCGTCGCCCCGGCCCGGCTGGGCTCCGACGCGATCGTGCTGTCCGGCATGGCGCTGACGGGCATCGCGCTGACGGCGCAGGTCATGCGCACGCGCGAGTACTCCGTTCCAATCGCGTTCGCCCTGATGGCGGTGCTCGCGCCACGCCGAGCTCCCTCGTGCCTGTTGACGTCTCTCGCGTCGGCCTTGCTCGTGCCCGCGCTCGTTATGCACGGGCGCGCCACGCTATCGATCCTGGCCACTCACCTGCCGACGCGGCAATACCAAGGCGCACGCGAAATCCTCGAGGCGAACGCCGATCGTCCCATTCTCAACGTGGCCGAAGCGGACTATTGCATGCTTCGCTGGCAGTACGATCGAGTCGTTTGCGTGCAGGGCCTCAGCCGCTACTTCGTCTATCCGTATCCCGAACTGTTCCGCGACATCTGGGAGATTCACGACCGCGCCGACACGTCACCGGACACTCCGGCCATCTTGCGCCGGTTCTGGGATCGCGGTGTACGCCTCGTGGCGATGCACCGGACGCACAAGATGATGCGGTTTGCCGAGACGCATCCACGAATGCTGCGGCGGATCTTTCGATCGCCGATCAACGGCTCTTCGATCTACGAGATCGAGCTCGCCGCACTCGACGAATATCTCGGGAGATGATGGCTGCGACCGACTCGCCCATGCGCGCGACAAACGATCGCCGTGTGCCCTCCATAGGCACCACGAGGGGGCGCACTCGTATGACGCGGGGCAACCAGCCACGACCGCAAACGATCGAAGCACTGAGCCGACGGGGGGGCCCGCGATTCGGTCAGGCCGCGAAATACGTAGTCGCGCGCTTCTGGCCCTTGCTCTTGAGCTTTCGCGAAGACAGACCCTCTTTGAGGACGCGAGGCAGTTCCTTCGCTTGAAGCCCGAGCTCCTCGCGAATCTGCTCGGCGCGCAGACCCTCCTTGTGCTTTTTCACGAGCGACGTCACCGAATCGAGTACCTGGGCGATGTCGTCGGCCGACCGCCGCGGAAGGCGGCCGGACGATGAGCCTCGGGAGGATCGCGGGGCCGCGCGCACGGCGCCGGCGGCACGGGACGCCCCGCGGCGCGGACCCCCACTTTCGGCGAGAAGCTCATCGAGTGACGCCGAACGAATGGCGCTGAGAACCGCAGTGGCGAATGAATCAGCGAGGTCGGCGAGTTGAGAACGAAGTGAGTCAGCCATTGGGGTAAACGACTATACACAAATGAATCGCCAAGGCGATGCAGAACTTTTGGTAAAAAAATCGGTGGGCCCTCGGACCACGGTCGGGGGCTGTCGCTCGTCGTCATTCACGGTCGTTCGTGCCCATTCACGCGCCGCCGTGGATCGGTGCTCGACACGGGCCTCGTGGTGGGCTGGCATACGGCCAAGTGCAGGTTGTGCAACGCGGTATTCGACCCGTACGAGCGAGTTCCGGGCAGCAAGACGACACCTCCGAACGCCGACCATTGCCCGATGCAAGCGTGTGCCGTCGCTGCATCGGAATGTGAAAACTTCTTGTCGATCGCGATGCGCGACGCGCCGCCGGGCACGCGCTCGATGCATTCGGCGATGACTCGGGTGGTCCGGGCGTATTCGTTCTGCAGCGACGTCATCCGACGGATGCCGTAGCGCGCGCCGTTCTGCCAGAGCCCAAGCGGATTGAACGGTGTCGAGTCGCGCCCGGCGAGTCCGAGATTGACGATTTTTCCTTTGTATTTGAGGGTGCCCGCCTGCACCCGCACGGGCTGGCCGTGCGTTGAGCGGGCCCACTGTCGAAAAGGCTCTCGTGCGCAGTCCGAAAGCGACTGGAACGCAGGCCACGGACGCCGATGACACCCCGCCGGGGGGGGCGCACGCCGGAGATTGCCACCGCACGAGCGCCCCTCACGCGGTGCATGGCGTGGGCGCCCACGCCGCGATCCGTTTGAGCCGCAAAGTATAGAATAGCGCTAAGCTTTTTACTGTTGTCGGGGAGGCGGGATTTGAACCCGCGACGACGAGCACCCAAAGCTCGTGCACTACCGGACTGTGCGACTCCCCGTGCTGGTTCCCGCGAGCGGCACTTTTAGCACACGCGGTGCGAAGATCGCCTCGCTTGCCTCGGCTCATCGGCGTGGTGACGATCGGGGGCAAACCTCCCATCGCCCGTCGTGCGAGCGTGCTTGGTACGCGACTAAGAGCGGCCCCGCAGGGCCGCGATGGCTTTGCCTAGGCCCCTCGGGCTCGCGCGGAGCGCAATGTAAAGGTGGTCGCGATCCGTCTCCACCGCACGCACGTTCACGACCGGAGTGAATATGGCGAGTGCTTGCCTCAGTCGCGTGTTGCTCGCGAACGTGGGGAGCCTCATGAGGTCGATGACGATTCGGTCTCCATCCGCTTCGACGACCGCGGGCGGCCGTTTAGGCAAAAATTTCACCAGATTGCCAGGCCTCGATAGATCGAGCGCACCGGATTTGATGAGCGTCGCAACGGGGGTCTCGCTGTCGCCAATCAGGGCGAGCCTCACGTCGCTCAAGCGCACACCAATGCGCATCGCCTCCGACGACAGGTCGATCTCGTCCACGCGAACGGCCGCGCTCGCGCGCACCGGAGTGCCCATCGCATCGACGGATAGAGTGACTCGCAAGGCGGGCGGGGCGCTGCCGATGTCGATGTCTCTCGGAGCCTTGCGCGGGAGTTTGGCTTGAGAGCTGAGCCAGCGAAGGGCCGCAAGGGGAACACCAAAACGCAACCCCGCAGCGTTGACGGCCGCGCGTACGAGCTCGTCTGGATTTTTTCGTACGTAATCGACCGTGGCGGTCAGTAGAGCGCGAGCATCGAGCATCGAGGCGCCCACGCTAGCACGCGAACCGGTCGCCGCGCCGCGCGCCCGCCGCCCGGACGGGGCGCAAGTCGGTTTCGGGGGCTCATGCCTTGACGATCGCCTCCCAGCTGTCGGCGATTTCCTGAGCCGTCCAGACGCCACGGTCCGATTCTTTGAACCGACCCGGCGTTTCGACGATCTTGAATGCGTATACGCGTGCGCCTGCAACGGCCAGTACGTGGCCCGTTCGATCCGAGCACAAGTCGCTCGCGAGAAAGAGCGCCACGGGAGCGACATGTTCGGGGGTGAGCGTGTCGATGCCCTGAAACATCGGCAAATCCTCGGTCATGCGCGTCTTGGCGATAGGCGCAATGGCATTGACGGCGATCCGGTGCTTTTGCAGTTCGATCGACATCGTGCGGGTCAGCCCGTAGATGCCCGCCTTGGCCGCGGAATAATTGGCTTGGCCGAAATTTCCGAGCAAGCCGCTCACGCTGGTCGTATTGACGATGCGCCCGCGGCCCCCCTGCGCAACGATCTGGCGGGCGAAGCACTGCGAGCACAGAAATGTCCCTTTGAGATGAATCGCGACGACCGAATCCCACATCGGCTCGTCCATTTTCAAGAAGCTCTTGTCGCGCAAGATTCCCGCGTTGTTCACGAGCACGTCGACCCGACCGAACTCCGCGAGTGCCGAACGCACGATCGCAGAGGCCCCTTCCTGGGTCGCGACGCTATCGTGACTGGCAGCCGCCACGCCACCGGCCGCTCGGATCTCAGCCACGACGCGCTCGGCCCGCGACGACGCAACCGTGCCGGATCCGTCTCGGTCGACGCCGACGTCGTTGACGAGCACACTCGCCCCCTCTCGCGCGAAAAGGAGCGCGTGGGCGCGTCCGATTCCTCCACCGGCGCCGGTTACGAGCGCGACCTTGCCGTCGAGAAGTCCCATCGGCGCTCTTCGAGGGCTTGTAGCGGCGCAAACACGCATCGTCCAGAGTCGAATGGTAAGGTGGAGGCTTCAGCCGGGACGTGCCATGACCGACGAGAAGAAACGCGACCTCACGACCCTGCCGCACGTGCCCAAGTTCGCGGACGAGCAGCCCTCGATCCCTCGACTTCTCCATGATTGGACGGAGGAAGAGCCGAGCACAGGCCTAGCCGACACCCTGGCGATGCCACCGCCTGCGCAGCATTCGAAGGGGCGCACGCGCGCGCTCCTGACGGTGATCTCAGGACCGGGCGCGGGGCGAGCTTTTTCGGTAAAGCATGGTGAGACGCTGCTCGGACGAGGCAAGGAAGCGGACGTTCGTGTGGACGACGCGGGCGCGAGTCGCCTGCATGCACGCATCTCGAGCCTCGACGAGACCGACTACCTGCTCGAAGATTTGGAATCGACCAACGGAACGTTCATCGATGGGAAGCGGGTCACGCGAGTCAAGCTGAACAGCGGTGACCGGATCCACATCGGACCGAACGTCAGCGTGTCGTTCGCCATCCTCGATTCGCAGGCGGAGATGTTGACCCATCAGCTGTACGAGTCGGCCATGCGCGACCCGCTGACCCGGACCTACAATCGTAGGTATTTCGTCGAGCGCATGGCGAGCGAACTCGCGTTCGCTCAGCGCCACTCGGGGCAGCTTGCGCTCATCATGTTCGATATCGATCGTTTCAAGCAGATCAACGACCGATACGGGCACATGGCGGGCGACGAAGTGCTCCGGGAGGTGTCGAGCCTGGTCGCGCGCATGATTCGGGCCGAAGACGTATTCGCTCGATTCGGAGGCGAAGAATTCGTCCTGCTCGTGCGGGGCATCGAACACCACAACGTCGGCCGGTTCGCCGAGCGCATCCGAACCGCGATTGAAAAGCTCGAGATCGCCGCGGAAGGATCGGTCCTGCGCACGACGGTCAGCGGGGGCTACGTGTCGCTCAACGAGCTGCCCGACGACTCGAGGACGATCGAAATCCTCATCCGCACCGCGGACGAGCGCTTGTACTGCGCCAAAGCCGCGGGACGGAACCGAACCTCGGGGAGCAGCTGACGCGTGCGCGCGTGCGCTTGACGATGGCGCTGAATCGCGATTCACTCCGCGCGCGCTCGCGCTCGGAGGAGGCAAGCAGATGGCTGTCGACATTCGAAATTTATTTAACGTTCAATTGCCCGCCACGCTCGCAAAGAACGCGGACGACGCCAAGGCGATCGGCGCCAAGTATCAAATGACCATCACGGGCCCGACGGGGGGCGAATGGAACGTGGACGTGACGAGCTCCGGCCCCTCGTGCAAGCCGGGCAGCGGGCCGGCGGATTGTACCGTGACGATCAGCGACGACGATTTCCAGACGCTCCTCGAGAACCCGGAAGCGAACGCGCTGCCGTTCTTTTTCTCGGGCAAGCTGAAGTTGACCGGCAACCAAATGCTCGCCACGAAGCTTCCGAAGCTTTTCGGCTACACGTGACGAACTTTTGCGCGACCTGCTCCGCGGGCCCGCTCGACGCCGAGCGGGTCGGGCCGGCTGGCGCCCGCGATGTCGTCGATGATGCGAGCTCCGGCGTTCACCCGCTCACTCTGCTGCTTTAGGGTTTCGTGATCGACGACCGCATAGCTCTCGACCAGATCCAGCCAATCCAGATCGAGAACGCCGCCACTCGGGAGAATGAAAACACAGAATACATGGGCGAGACGGCCTACCTCGGCGGCGATCGCCCTGGGTACATGAAGGGCGGAGTGGGTAATCAGGTGGACGACGAGATCCCGAGGATCCCGCGTCCGTAGCAAATCGAGCTCCGTCGCAAGGTGAGCCAATACGCGGGCCGGGTTACGCCCGCGCTCTCCCTTGAAGCCGAGCACCCACGCGAGCGGAAGAGCCGAGCGCGATCCTCCGTGCCGGACGTCGTACAGACGCGAGTCGAAAAACCGCATTCGCACCTCTTCGCCCCCGAGCTGCAGCTTCTTGGCGAGGGCGATCGCCAGACCCCTTGCGAACACCTCGCGATCGCCGCGCATGGAGGCCGACGCATCGACCAGAACGTGGTGCAGACGAGCCGCCGGACCGGGGGCCTGCTCACGGGCAAAGAAGAGGATCTCGCCCTCGAGCGCGCGGCGGGCAAGCTCTTCGTCGCTCCACGCAAGCTCGGTCAAGACCATCGAATCGATGCTCCCGGACCTGCCAACACCTCCGTAGCCGTCGGCCGAGTGCGTGCCGGGGCCGTCCGCGCGCCTGGTTTCGAGGACACGGGGCAAGAGCTCGAGCGAGAACTCGACGACGTCGTTGGCCATGGCGTTCGACAACGCGGCGAGCCGATCGACCTGCGCGAACGATCCGTGATGGCTCGGGTCGTCGGGGAACATGGCGAGCAGTCGCAGCGTGTTGACGTCCAGCGCGTCCATCGTCGCGAGCAGTCGGAGGCGATCGCGCGTCAGGCCCTCTAGAAACGAAATTTCGTAGCGTCGCGGCACTGCCGAGAACAGTCGAGGGAGTTGCGGTTCAAGCTCGCGCACGAGTTCGACGTCGAGCGGCAAAGTTTGCGGCCAGGGCGGCGAGATCTCCGCGATGCGAGAGGGTCCGGCGAGCAGTCGAACGAGCACGACGGCGATCAGGTCATCGGTCAAGCCGATCTTGGCGATGCGAGCACCGGCATCCGCCGCCAACTCGGCGACAAGGGCGCGGTACCGCGTGACGAGCGCGGCGGCGTTTGGAGTACCGGCGAACGCTTCCCCGATGGCATCGTCGCGCAGTTGGATTGGCTCGGCTGATACCGCATACAGAAGCCCCAAATCGTGGGCTACGAAAAGTGGGACGTTCACGCCCAGACGCGACATTTCGCGCCACCACCGGAGTGCACGAACGATCGAGATCGGCGGCCGGACGCGAACCGCCGAGAGCCAAAGGCCCCCCAGGGGGCCCGCGATCACGGGATCGTTTTCGTGCGCCTGCGCAACGGGCACGGCAAGCGCGCTACTTCCACTGATCTTGCGTCGGAGCGCCCGTCGGGCTGTCGCCGTTGATCGAGCTCAGGTCGGGCTTGAGCCCGATTTGCTTGATGCAATGCCAGTCGCCGGTCTTGTCCGAGTCCTCAAGCGCGTATTGGCCGTCGAGCTCCGGGACGTCGTTTGCGCCCATTTTGTACGCGAAAACACCGGTTCCGTGGAGATCGGCCGACGGGCCGACGGCGCCGTAGGTGTGCTCGGTCCACTTGAAGCGCAGGATGTTGCCCTCGATCGTGCCGTTGAGCTCACCCCAATGGCTCGAGTCAGTGCGCTTCCATCGGCCGACGATGTTGCCTTCCTGACCCACCATATGAAGATACCCGTAGACGGGGTTGTAGTAGACGCCCGGCCACGTTTGGTCTGCAGGCATCTGGCCTACTTTCACGTTGGGGAATGCCGCTTCGCGCGCACCGCACGCCGCGACGGATGCGCCCATCAGTGCCGTGACGGCGATCATCGCCAACCCGCACAACCATGCCCGACCGTTCATGGTGGGGATGCTACCAAAGGGAGGCCGTTGCCAGCACTCAAACCGCCACGTCGTCGGCGGCTCCGCCGTCGCTGTCGTCTTCCAGCGCCGCACCGTGGCATTTTTTGAACTTCTGGCCGCTGCCACATGGACAAGGGTCGTTTCGTCCCACCTTGGGCCCTTCACGACGCACCGGCTGAACGGTTACCCGAGGCTGCGGCCTGGTCGCTCGACCGACCGGCGCGGCTACGGCTTCGTCGTCACCGACTGTCTCGGAGCCGTGGCGCATCTGCATGGCTCGCTGCTCGGCAGCATGCTTTGCGGCGTCCTCCCGTTCGATTCGCTCGATTTCGTTGTCGCGACGCACCTGAACCTTGAACAGCTTGGACGCCACGTTGCTGGTCGCGCCGGCCATCATCGTCATGAAGACGTCGTAGCCTTCCTTCTTGTATTCCTGTTTCGGATCCCGCTGGCCGTAGCCGCGCAGGCCGATGCCGTCGCGCAGGTGCTCCATGTTGGTGAGATGGTCGACCCACTGCCGATCGATCTCCTCGAGATAAAAGTGCCGGAATACACGGAGCAACAGCTCCGTTCCGGTTTCCTTCTGCTTCGCCGCAAGCTGCGTCTCGGCAGCTTCGAAGAGCACCTTGGCGATCTGCTCGACATCATGCAGGTGCTCGACGTCGGGCGACTTCGTCGCGAAGTGCTCGACGAAACCGCTCTTGATTCCTTTCCAGTCCCAGTCCTCGGGAGGCTTGTTGGTCGGGCAGCATTCCTCGACGATGGCTCCGACAATTCCGTCGATCAGATCGAGAAGCTGCTCGCGCTGCTCGGTGAGGCTTTGCGGAATCTCCGCGAGCAGCCGCTCGTAAACCGCCTTGGGCTTCTTTCCGTCCCCTTCGCGGAAGTCGAAGCGGCAACCCCAGAACTGATAGACGTCCTGCTGGATCGAAGCCATCGAGTAGATCTCGTCGACCTCATCGACCGTCTTCGGCGGCTGCCGTCCTTCCTTCGGCGCAGTCGGTGTGCCGTGGTGCACGACGAGGTCCACGATGGCCTGCCTGACATCGTCGACGATCGTGGGATCGACCTTCACGTCCCGCATCTTGCCGGTGGGCTTGCCGTCTTCGTCGAGCTTCTCTGGGCTGTAGGATCCGAGCAGGAGCTGTTGGCGCAGTTTGTACACGGTCTTGCGCTGCTCGTTCATCACGTCGTCGTATTCAAGCAGGTGCTTGCGCATGTCGAAGTTGCGCTCTTCGACCTTGCGTTGGGCGTCCTGAATGCTCCGGGTCACCCAGGGGTGAACAATCGGCTCGTTGTCCGGCATCCCCATGCGTTCCATGAGTGCCTTGACCCGATCCCCGGCGAAGATTCGCATGAGGTCGTCTTCGAGCGACAGATAGAAGCGGCTCGACCCCGGATCGCCCTGCCGGCCCGCACGACCCCGCAGCTGGTTGTCGATTCGACGCGACTCGTGCCTTTCGGTTCCGAGGATGTGAAGACCGCCGAGCCTGCGGACCTCCTCGCCTTCGATCTCGCACGCGTGGGTGTGCTGTGCGACGAGTTCGGCGAATCGGTCGGGCTCCCTGTCGGCATCGCGCCCTTGCTCGCGAAACTCGAGCTTCGCGATCATCTCCGGGTTGCCGCCGAGCACGATATCGGTACCGCGACCGGCCATGTTGGTGCTGACGGTGATCGCCGCTTTGCGGCCCGCCTGCGCCACGACGAACGCCTCGCGCTCGTGGTGCTTGGCGTTCAGAACGGCATGGGGGATCTTCTTCTTCTTGAGAAGGTTCGCGATGGCGTTGCTTTTCTCGACGCTGGTCGTGCCGACCAACACCGGCTGACCCTTCTCGTGACATTCGAGGATCTCGGCGATGGCCGCCGTAAACTTTTCACGCTCCGTCTTGTAGACGACGTCTTGGTGGTCGGCACGAACCATCGGCTTGTTCGTCGGGATCTGCACGACGTTGAGCTTGTACGTCTCGTGGAACTCCGTCGCCTCGGTGTCGGCGGTGCCGGTCATGCCGCCGAGCTTCTTGTAGAGGCGGAAGAGATTTTGGAAGGTGATCGTGGCCATCGTGCGCGTCTCTTCCTGGATCCGCACGTTTTCCTTGGCCTCCACCGCCTGGTGCAGCCCGTCGCTCCATCGCCGCCCGGGAAGGACGCGCCCGGTGAATTCATCAATAATGAGGACCTTGCCGTCATCGGCAACGAGGTAGGTGACGTCCCGCTTGTAAAGCGAGTGTGCGCGCAAGCATTGATTGAGGATGTGCAGGCTCTCGAGGTTGATCGGGTCGTACAGGTTGCCGATGCCCATCAGCTTCTGCGCGAGCTCGACGCCGTCGTCGGTCAGCGTCACCGAATGGGCCTTCTCATCGACGACATAGTGCTCGTCCTTGTGCAGGCGCGGAATGACGTCGTTGATCTGCCGGTACTTGTGGCTCGACGGCTCACCTTGCCCGCTGATGATGAGGGGCGTTCGCGCCTCGTCGATGAGAATCGAATCGACTTCGTCGACGATGGCGTAGTGCAAATCGCGCTGGACGTAGTCGAGCGCGCTGAACTTCATGTTGTCGCGCAGGTAGTCGAAGCCGAATTCGTTGTTCTGGCCGTACGTGATGTCCGAGCGGTAAGCGGCCTTTTTCTCCTGCTCGCCCTGGGAATGGACGACGGTGCCCACCGTCATCCCCAGAAAATGGTAGAGCTTGCCCATCCATTCGGCATCACGCTTGGCGAGATAGTCGTTCACTGTGACCACGTGAACGCCTTTGCCTTCAAGCGCGTTCAAGTAGCAAGGCAAGGTCGCCACAAGCGTTTTGCCTTCTCCGGTACGCATCTCGGCTATGGATCCGTTGTGGAGAACCATGCCGCCGATGAGCTGCACGTCGTAGTGGCGCATCCGCAAGGCACGCTTGCCCGCCTCACGGGCGACCGCGAACGCCTCGTGAAGAAGCGTATCGACGGTCGCACCCTGATCGAGCCTGCCCTTGAACTCGGCAGTCTTCGCGGTCAACTCGGCGTCGGAGAGTTTGGCGACCTTCTCCTCGAGCGCGTTGATGGCCTCGACCCGCGGCCTGAGCCGACGAATCTCGCGTTCATGAGAAGTGCCGAAGACTTTCTTGAGCGCCCAGGCGAACATGGGTAGGGTTGGCGATCCTTAGCGCACGCGCCCTTCGCGTGCGGATTCGGGGGAAAGTAGTGCTGTCTGGCCCGCCGCGCTAGGCCCGGGGCCTAGACACCCGCCTCCGGCTGCTAAAGCCAGCCGTTGTCGCGATACCACTTCACCGCCCGCTGGACTCCATCGTTCCACGGGACTTTCGGCTCCCAGATCAGCTCGCGGCGCGTTTGCTCGGACGAGCAGACCCAGTTCTGCAACAGCATGCCGGCTTTTTCGCGCGTGAGCATGATCGGACGGTTTGCGATGCGGCCGAAGATTTCGAGGCCGCGGGCGATCGTCATCAGCACGGGCACGGGCAAGTTCGCGCGGATCGTCGCCCGACGGCCCAGCGCACATTCGGCGTCGGCGAGCATGGTCTTCGCCGAAAGCGGACCGCAACCGTCGTCGACGAAGTAAATGCGACCGCTCGGGACGTCCGCCTCGATCGCGCGAACGCACGCCTCGGCACAATCGGTCGCGTAAATCCACATGCCCTTCGCCTCGCCGCCCGCCACGAGAGGGAGTACACCCCGTTGGATCGACCGAAACGCCTCGAAAATCTCGCCGTCGCGGGGACCGTAAATGGCGCCAGGCCGCAGGATGGTGACCGGCACCTCGTCCTTGACGGCGAGCACGACCTTCTCGGCCGCGAGTTTGCTGCGACCGTACGCCGTCACCGGGCTTTCTTGATCGACGGGAACCGGCTCGCCGTCGGCCGACGGACCACATGCTTCCAGACTGGATACATGGACAAAACGCTTGAGCGGACGGACGGCTGACGAGAGTCGCGCCGCTTGAACGAGATTCGAGGTACCCCCGACGTTGATGGCAAAAAACTCGTCGGTGCCGCGCGCCTTGATGATTCCGGCGGCGTGAACGATGGCGTCCATTCCGTCCACCGCTTCGCGCATCCGATCGATCTGCTCGATCGCTCCTTCGAACAGCTCGACGTTGTCCAGTCGCTCCAAGTGCTTGCGGTTCGAGGTCAACCGGACCAGCGCACGAACCTGGTCTCCGCGAGCGCTCAGCCGTTCGACGACATGTCCGCCCAGAAATCCGCTCGCTCCCGTTACGAGAACTCTCATGCCGTTCCCCGGATCAGTGGTTTCTCGTACACGCGATACCGCTTGTAGACCGTGCCACCCATCAATCGGATGCCGGCGTTCATCCGCCCGTTGTCCTCGAGCGTCCAGCCAAGCTCTCCCCCGCGCATGCCGAGCTTGCGACCGCCATCGTTCATGGCGGCGTACATGAATGCGGAGAGGCCTGCGTACCGGCGGACGCCACGCCACTTCCTTCGGATGCCCAGGGCGATAAGCCGCGCCGTTTGCGTACCTTGAACCTTCAAGCGCCAAAGAATCTTCGGAAGTCCGAAGGGAAACAGCTTGCCGCCGAGATCCTGCGTGACCTCGCTCAAATTGGGCAAGGCCAAGGCGACGCCGGCCGGCTCGCCGTCGATAGAGACGATGCACGTGATCTCGGGTTTGAGGATGAACCGGAAATCGGAAGCCATCTTCTGGATCTCGCGCCGGGTGGCGGGGACATAGCCCCAGTTGTCGCCCCAGGCGTCGTTGTAGATGTCGACGAAGAGTTCGACGTCTTGCTGCAGGTTTTCCATCGACAGCGTTCGGTGCGAAACCTCCGCGAGCGCCGCGATCTCTTCGCAGGCTCGCTTCACGCGCGCGTTCGGCTCCGCCACCGCATAGGTCCACGCATAGAAATCCTTGGCTTTTGCGTAGCCCGCACGCTCGATGAGCGAGCCCTGGTACGGGCGATGATGCGGCGACAAGATGAACGAAGGCTGGTCGAACCCTTCGACCAGGCAGCCGACCTCCTCGGTCATGTTGAGCGAAAGCGGACCGCGCGCGCGCGCCATCCCCTTGGTACGCAACCAACTCTCCGCACGCGACAGAAGGTCCCGGGCCACTTCCTCGTCGTCGATCGTATCGAAAAACCCGAAGAAGCCGGTGGCATCGCCGTATCGGGCGAGGTGCCCGCGGTCCAGTTGCGCCGTGATTCGGCCGACGCACCAGCCGTTGCGATAGGCTGTGAAGATCGTTCCTTCGCCGTGCTCGAAGAACGGATTTTTCCGCGGGCTCAGTCGATCCCGGAGTTCGAAGTCGAGTGGGCGAACGTGAACGGGATCCCCACGATAGATGTAATCGACGACCTCGAGGAAATCGTGGATGGGGCCCCCCATCGGGATCTGCCGGATCTCGACCATCGCGAGACCCGTAGTCGATCTCGCGGCACCGTCCAAGGACGATCAGCGGCCGTCAGCGTTTGAGTGCAGCGTAGAAAAAGGCGTCGCCGCGCTTGACGCGAAGAACGAGCGCTCCGGAGCGGGCGAGTTCCGCCAGTTGTGCGGATGTCGGATCCCGGCTCCCGTTGGCCTCGATGATGACGTCGCCCGGGCGAAGTCCCGCGCGGTCCGCGGCCGAGCCCGGGGTCACTTGCGTCAGAACCGGAACCGGCCTCGCCGGGAGGTTCATCTCAGCCGCCTGCTCCGGGGACAGGTCCCTGACCACGAGTCCCATGCCTTGGTGCGCCGTGACCGGCAGCTGCACGGGCGGCGCGGCGGCGGGTGCCTCGGGACGCTCGGCGAGCGTCACGTTCGCGCCGTAGTGTTGGCCGGTACGGATAATTTCGAGCTGAACCGGCTGCCCCACTTCGCGAGAGATCGTCTCGCGAATCAGATCGTGGCCGTCGTGAACGGAACGGCCCCCGACCGACGCGATGAGATCGCCGGGACGCAGGTTCGCTCGAAACGCCGGTCCGTCCGAAGCCACGTTGTTGACGAGCGCTCCCGCTCCTGGCGTCAGGTGCATGGCCGCCGCGAGCTCGGGGGTCACATCCTGAACGGAAACGCCAATCCATCCGCGCGAAACGCGGCCAGTCTTCAAAATTTGGTCGGCCACTCGCTGCGCCATCGTGCTCGGTACGGCAAAGCCGATCCCTTGGCCACGTCCGTTGATCATCGTGTTGATCCCGAGCACCTCGCCTTGCAAGTTACAGAGCGGGCCCCCGGAGTTGCCCGGGTTAATGCTCGCGTCCGTCTGCAAGTAGTCCTCGATCGCGTTCATTCCGAGCCCGCCTCTGCCTTTGGCGGACAAGACGCCGGCCGTGACGGTGTAACCGAGCCCGAAAGGCGACCCGATGGCGACCACCCACTCTCCGACGCGCGCCGCGTCCGAGTCGGCGAACTTGGCCGGCGTGAGCCCCGTCGCGTCGACTTTGACGACCGCCAGATCGGTCGCCGAATCGCGTCCAACGAGACGCCCGGGCAGATACCGGCCATCCCGCAGCCGCACGTTGATCGTGAGGGCGGCTTCGACCACGTGATTGTTGGTCAGAATCGCCCCGTCGGAGGTGAACACGACACCCGACCCGGTGCCACGAGCGATCGGTTCATCGCCCGTTCCGCGTCCGAAAAAGCGGGCAAGCAAATCCGCCTTGTCGTCCCGCACCGTGATATCGATTTGGACCACGCTCGGGCTCGCGCGCTCCGCCACGGCGACGAATCCATCGGAGAGCCGCCGAGCCTCGGCAGTCGACGCCTGGACTTGGGCAGACGTCGGGACGGACGGAGCCGGGGCGGCGGCCCCGGCCGGACGAGGAGCCGACGTTTGCGCCAATCCCACAGTGGCCAAAGATATTCCGCCAGCGACCGCGAGCGGGGCGGCAACGAGACGAACGATGAAGCGCATGGGCACGGTGAGAAGGTAGTCCGATGAGACCGCGGAGCAAGGAGTCACCTTTGGGCTCAGCAGCGCTTCGTCACGACGCGCGACCACGGCCGCGCGCCCGTGGCTAGGGCGGCATCGTGCAACTCCGTACCCGGGGCGGAGAGGTCTGTAAGCTCGACGTAGTGTGCGCCATGCGATGCCGCCATGCGGCAACCGAGCGCGACCAGCGCTCGAACGAGCGGGCGGGCAGGCCGGGCCGGCTGAACGGCAAAACGACCGACGAGCCCGCGCCGCAAGGGAAGAAACGGCGGCTCAAGCGACTGCACCGCGACGCTGGCCGCCGCGAGCACCGCGCCCGTCGCATCGACGGCCACGATGGTCGCGGGGTCGCCCGGAAACGCGATGGGGTCGACACCGAGATGCGCTGCGAGGGTCGCCACGAGCGTGGCGTCGAGGGTGGGCCGTTCGAAGCGACCGTCACCGACGGCCAACCGGCGCTCGGCGAGCGCGTCCTCGAGTTCGGCTATCGCAATCGCATCCTGAGGCGTCGCGAGGCGAGTCTTGATCGGGGAGCTCGGCGCCACGGCGCCTTCGGGTGCATCGATTCTCGCGCTCCAGGACACGGGCGCATATCCGACGCGCGCATAGAAATCGTGCGCGGGGTTCGGTTCGAGAACCTCGGCAGCGAGGATGCAAGGAGCTCGGCCCGCCGCGTCCCGCGCAGCGACCGCGAGCGCATCGAGCAGCGCCCGACCCGCGCCCTTTCCGCGCGCACTGTGGGCGACCACAAGCGAACGGACCTCGCACGTCAGCGGAGACGTACTCGATTCTCCAAGGTGGTCGAGCCAGCCCTCGACCTGACCGCAGGGTGCACCACTGAGATCCGCAACGAAGTGCGCGTGGCGACCCAAGAGTGCGTGTCCCGCGCGGAGCCGTGCATCTTGATCCAACCTCGTCGCGACCTGCGCATAGACGCGCGCATCATGCGAGCCTGGGTATCCACCCCACTGCTCGTGAGCATCCCACAATTCGCGCCATAGCGCGGCCACGGCGGCCCCTTCCCCGGATCGCGCGGCGCGTACCAGTACCCGCGTGCCCCCTCTCATGGTCATGGCCGCGATGCCGCCGCGGACGGATCGAACTCAGCGGCATTGTCCGGCGGGGGCCAACGCTCCCCAGCGTCGTCGGGCAGCCGCAGGTCCACCCGCTCGAGGACGAGCCCGTGCGCCGGCGCGGTCGTGCCCGCGGAGCTGCGTGTGCGCTCGGCGAGTGACCGCGCGATCGTTCCTGCAGCGAGCCGCCCTCGCGCGACGTCCACGAGCGTGCCAACCAGGATCCTCACCATGTTGTAGAGAAACGCGTCGCCTTCGACGACGACCGCGACGATTCGCGCATCCGTCTCGCGCGCCACGTGCACCTGGGTAAGCGTCCGCACGGTGCTGCGCCGCTCGTCGGCCGCCGCCCGAAAGCTCGCAAAATCGTGGGTGCCCACCGCGGATGCCGCTTCCTGGACCATCGCAACGAAGTCGATACTCGATACCCGCCAAGCCAGGGTGCGCCATTGCGGATCGCGTACGGGGTCCACGAGGACTCGGTAACGATAGCGCTTCGATCGCGCGGCAAACCGCGGGGCATACCCGCACGGAACCGCCCGCGCCGCACGTATGGCAACATCGCTCGGCAGGTGCTGGTTCAACCCAAGCACCCAGCCGCGCGCCGGAATGACGCTCGACGTGTCAAACGCTGCGAGCTGCCCCTGCGCGTGCACGCCCGCGTCCGTGCGGCTGGCGCCACGGAGCGGCCCAGCTCGCGGGTCCATCGCGCGAACGGCTCCCCACAGCGCGTCTTCGACCGTACGCGCCCCCTTCTGTGCCGCCCAGCCGTGAAAGTCGGTGCCGTCGTAGGCCACCTCGAGCAACACGGCACGCCTAGCGTCGTTCGCCGGGGAAGGCGTCGACGGGCGCACGGGATCGAAAGTCACCTCCGTCTCGCCGCGTCAGGGAAAACCGCAGGCGCGAGCCCGAGCAGCACGCGTCCTCTACTGGCCTTGGGGAACGAACGAAAGGGGCACCACCGCGTCGACGCACCCCCCCCGAGGCAACGGATACGAACTTGCCCGGAAGATGTTCGCGGCGCAGTTGGCAACCCCGGGCGCCCCCATGTCGTTCGTGGAAACGGATGCCGAGCAAGCGTTGCCGCCCGGTCCGACACGCACCGCGATCGTGACATGGCCCCTGAGCGACGAGTCTTGGGTGAGCGCTTGATTGTAGCAGCGACGGGCCTGGATGGCGCGTGCCTGAAGGGCCTGCCCGAGTTCCGGCGGAGGAGTGCCCGAGCACTTGCCGTCGCAGCCGGCAGCCGACGACGCGTAGACGACTTTGGGCGCAGTCAACCCCGCCTCGGGCTTCTCTTCCGGCGGAGGCGGCGGCGGGATGTCGTCGAGCTTCGGATTGGACGGCGGTGCGCTCGATGGAGCGACGAACGCGCTTGCCAGCGGGGCGGGGCCGCTCGCGTGGCTGGAGCAATTGCGCTGCCCGATGACCGCGACGATGCCGAGGACCAGCACAACGGCAACGATCGCGTACTTCGCGTTGCCGCCCGAAACAGGAACGCCAGCGGGCGGACGGCTCGAGGGAGGACTCATCTCTTTGGGAGGACTCAATCGGAAGGAGGCCTCGCGTGTACGTCCGTGCGGGGCGCGCCGAGTATAGCGGGTTTGTAGAATGTAAGGGACGTGTCGCCGTATCGGCGCGTTTCGCCGCGAAAGAGGCCGTCTACATCGGGGGGGGTGGTGCGCCCCGCGTGCTCGAGCACCACCCAAGCTCCATCCGCTACGGCACCGGCGAACGCGAGACCGGACAGCGCGGCAGGGGCGACGCCGGTGTCGACGAGGGCCCAAGGCGGATCGGCGAACACCAGGTCGAACGGCCCTTCGACCGCAACCCGGCGCGCGACGCGCGCGACGTCGCCTTGGATCCAGCGAGCCACTCGACCGCACCCGAGAGACTCGACATTGGCTCGGAGCACCTGGATGGCCTCGGGCGAACGCTCGACGAGCAAGGCTCGCTCGGCGCCCCGAGACAGAGCTTCGATCGCGAGCGCACCCGTTCCAGCGTAGAGATCGAGCACGCGAGCCCCCGCGAGGACGCGGGCCGACGCAAGAATCCCGAAGAGCGCCTCCCTGACGCGATCCGACGTCGGCCGGGTCGTGCGCCCGCGCGGCGTATGCAGTGTCCGCGACCGATAGATCCCGCCGGTGATACGCATGGTACGCTTCGCAAGTGTGTCGGGGATCGAACGGGGGCTCGGGTACGATTCGGGCTCCGTTCGCAGCGAGGATTCGGAGTGAGCGCACCCGGATGATCGGTCCATCTCAAACCATAGTGCTCCGGGCGCTCGCATTCGCCTTTTTGGTGATCGCCGCCGGGGCCATTCGGTCATCCCCGGCGCGAGCCGCCGACGCCGGTCCGAACGCTTTGCCCGTCTACGTGCTTTCGATCCGAACGGACGACTCCGACGATCAAGCCGACGCGTTGACCCACGCCCTTCGTGCGCTCGTTCGCGCGAGTCCACATTGGTCGCTCATGGAAACGAATCAATCGTTCGAGACGTTGTCGATCGCTCTACGTTGTCCTCCCCGAGCGGACGCGCCTTGCCTGCAGCGGATCGGAGACCAACTGCGCGCCGATCAGTTCGTCTGGGGGACGATGACGAAGCAAACCGCAGGACTGGTTGCAGCAGACATTCATCTCTGGACGCGTGGTCAACCCCCGACGGACGCGAGCCGCTCGTATGCCGAAAGCTTGACGGATCCGAACGGTGTCGTGCTCACGGATATCGCGGCGCACCTCTGGGCCAAACTCGCCGCACCCCGGCAAACCGGCGTGCTGGTTGTCCGCGCCGGAGGTGGCGATGGAACCGTGGAGGTCGACGGTGTGGAGCGAGCGCCGCTGCGCCGGGGAACCGCGCGCACAACGGTTGCAGCCGGCCAGCACACCGTCGTCGTGCGGGTGCCGGGGTTCGAGACTCCCGCACCCGAGGTCACGACGGTCGACGAGAACGGCGAGCGCCACGTGGAATTCAACCTGACTGCGACGTCGCCGGCAAGCGTCGCCACAGGGCAGAGCGAAAATCCGACCGGCGGAGTCGTCGGAGCCAGAACGATCCTTGGCTTCTCGGCAATCGTCGTCGGCGCAGCGGCGATCGTCATGGCAGGGGTCGAGGTGGCCGGTTGGGTCAACGACAAGAATAGCAGCGATTTGGACCGCCAAAACGTGCCGCGCTCCGTAACGGACGTGTGCAACGAACCCGCCAATGCATCGGCGGAGGACGCGTGTCAAAGGAACAGGAACGCCAAGACGGTGTCTACTCTCGGCTGGGTCTTCGGGGCGGTCGGCGCTGCGGCCGCAGCGACGGGTGTCTGGCTGGTGGCGGGCGTGCCCCGGCCCGACCCAAAGCCGCGCGAATCAGGGGTCCGGCCCGGCCTACGGCCGGACGTCGTGGTTCTGCCGTCGTTCGACGCTCACGCCCGCGCGCTGGCGCTACGGCTGACTTTCTGACCGGGCGGGCCCCACAGTGAGCACGTCGCGAAGCGAGTACCGCCCCCGATTCCTTCCCGCAAGCCATCGCGCCGCACGAAGTGCGCCGTGGGCGAACACGTCGCGGCTCGTCGCACGGTGTGTGAGTTCCAGCCGCTCGCCACCGCCCATTAAATGGACGACATGGTCACCGATTACGTCGCCCCCGCGAAGAGCGTGGACGCCGATTTCCTCCCGGTCTCGGGCGCCGACTTGCCCGTGCCGTCCATGCACGAGGCGCGTCGCCACCCCGGCCCGAGTTTCGAGCAATCGCTCCGCGAGGCGCAAAGCCGTCCCGCTCGGCGCATCGACTTTCGCGCGATGGTGGGTCTCCACAATCTCGACATCCCAATCGCTCAGCGCCGCCACGGCATCTGCCGCTAGCCGCGACAGCACGTGGACACCGAGGCTCATGTTGGGTTCCCACAGCACGGGGACCGTCTGCGCGGCCCGATCGAGCGCCGATCGCGCGTCAGGGTCCAGGCCGGTCGTACCACTGACGATCGCCGTCCCGGCTTCCGCCGCGATCGGCGCCAGTGCGCGCGTCGCCGCGGGAACCGAAAAGTCGATCACGACGTCCGCATCGGCGCGCTCGAGAGCCGCGAACCCGTCCACGACGCAAACGCCAATCGGTCCGAGCCCGGCGAGCTCGCCCGCGTCGCGCCCGACCTCCATCGTGCCAATCGCACAAGCGATGGGGACTCCCTCGGCACATGCCAGACGGACGACGGCACGGCCCATCCTACCGCTAGCGCCCACCACGGCAATTCGCATCAATGCTCGCACCGTGCGTAAGCCTCCAACGCGGCGGCTATGGCTACGCGCGTCGACTCGGGCGGGATGCACAAGGGTGAGCGAACGGCGGGCTTGATGCCAGTTCTCAGCGAAAGAGCCACTTTGACGGGACCGGGGCTCGCATCGAGAAACATGGCCTCGTGCACCGGCACAAGCGCCAGATGCGCCCGTCGCGCCTCGTCGAGCTTGCCATCAAGCGCCAGTCGGGTGGCGCGCGTGACCTCGGCAGGCAAAACGTTGGAGGTCACACTGATGACGCCACGGCCACCGGCCGCGATGATGGCCAATGTGAGTGCGTCGTCGCCACTGAGGATCGTCAAGCGGCCGCCCAGCATCTGAACGAGTGTCTGGGTGCGTAGGACGTTGCCGCTCGCTTCTTTGACGGCGACGACGTTCGGCGCCTCGGCGCAAATGCGCGCGAGCGTGTGGGGTGCGAGGTCGACGCCTGTTCGACCGGGTATATTGTAGACGACTACGGGAATGCGGACGCTTCGCGCGACCTCGACGAAGTGCCGGAACAAGCCCTCCTGCGAGGGCCTGTTGTAGTAGGGGACTACGACCATCACCGCGTCGGCCCCGACTTTGTCGGCATGCTGCGCCAGCCCGATCGCCTCGCGGGTCGAGTTCGACCCCGCTCCGGCGATGACCTGCACGCGGTTCGCGACCCGCTTGACCGTGCGCTCGACGACGGCACTGTGCTCCTCGTGCGACAGCGTCGGACTCTCGCCCGTCGTCCCGCATGGCACTAGGCCTGTAACGCCGCCGGCGATCTGCGCCTCGAGGAGGCCGTCGAGCGCAGCCCAATCGATCGGTTGGCCCGGCTCGTCGCGTAGCGGCGTCGCCAGTGCCGTGTACGTCCCTTCTATCCGCAACGACATGTGCGCGACGTTAGCACCCGGCCCTGCCCTGGGCTCGACGATGGCGCCACCTTTACAAATGTGGTTCGGCCCGTATACTGCGCGGCCCCAAGACCCCGCCGCGACCCTTCAACGGGCGTGGCCAACATGCGAAGAGGGCGATCGATGTACGCGGTGTTCAGGACGGGCGGCAAGCAGTACCGGGTCGGCAAGGGCGATAAGCTCCGCGTCGAGAAGCTCCCAGGCGCCGTCGGCGACGCCGTCGCTTTCGAAGAGGTGCTGCTCGTAAAGGGGCCGGACGAAGACCTAAGGCTCGGCCGTCCCCTGCTCGGCGGTGCAAAGGTCGAGGCCAAGATCGTGGCTCAGGGCCTGGCGCCGAAGGTCATTATCTTCAAGTTTCGGCGACGGAAGAACTACAGGCGGAAGCGCGGTCACCGGCAGCCGTTTACCGCCCTCGAGATCACGAACATCGTCAGCTAGTTTTTGCAAGCGCTCGCGAGGTCGCCATGGCTCACAAAAAAGGTGCAGGCAGCACACGGAATGGTCGTGACTCGAACTCCCAGAAGCGGGGCGTCAAGGTTTACGGCGGCGAGAAGGTGAACGCCGGAAGCATCCTCGTTCGACAGGTCGGAACCACGATTCACGCCGGCAACAACGTCGGCGTCGGGAAAGACTTCACGCTGTTCGCGCTGGTCGACGGCGTCGTGCGGTACGAATGGCGCACGCGCGCTCAGCGCAAGGTCTCGGTCTATCCAGCCACCGCGTGACCTCGGGCAAGCCCAGGCTTTTGGCCGTCGATCTCGACGGTACCCTGCTCGATCCGCGCGGCCAACCACACGAGCACGACGTTCGAGCCCTGCGCGCGGCCATCGCCGCCGGGGTCCGCGTCAGCGTCATCACCGGCCGGCTTTACTCGGGCACACGCCCGATTTCCGAGCGAGTCGGGTTGCGCACCGCGCTGGGGTGCGCCGACGGAAGCCATATCGTCGACGCGCGCGACCACGCGACGCTCTTGCACCTGGGACTGCGCGGCACGCAAGTCGCCATCTTGCGCGATGCGCTGGCGCGCGCGGGCCTGACCACGTTCGTCTTCGCCGCAGACGCCATTGGGCACGATCCCTCCGGGTCGCGTTATGTCGGATACGTGTCGACCTGGTCCAGCGACGTGCGCATTGCACCGGATGTTTTCACCCACGATCTGTGGGACGCCTCCGCAGGCGTCACGGCCGCCGTCGCGCTCGGAACGCGGGAGCGCATCGCGCAAGTCCACGCGGAAATCGCGCGGGATTTGCCCAGATCGGCCTTCATCGCGGTGTTTCCCGTTCGGCGCGGTCCGCACGCAGAGACGTGGGCGATGATCGTGCGCGCGGGCGGTGGCACGAAGGGCACCGCCTTGCGTTGGATTGCGGAGCGTGAGGGAATAGCCCTCGCGGACACCGTTTGCATCGGCGATTGGCTCAACGACATCCCGATGTTCGAGGTTGCCGGCCGGTCTTTTGCGATGGGACAGGCGCCTCACGAGGTGAAATCGACCGCGACCGACGTGCTCGAGGAAACTCCGGAAAGCGGGGGCGGGGTGGCTCGTGTGGTATGGGAAGTATTTGGAATTGCTGCAAATTCTGCGCGATCAACCGAGTGAGAGTCCAAGCGCGGTGGCACGCGTGCACCGAGCCGACCTGCTGGCCGATCACGATCGCACGATCGCGTCCGTCCAGTCCCATCGTCGCCCTTTTTCGCTACCGTCACTCCAGTGACGGTTGCTCGCTTGTCGCCCGCACCCTCGGCATCGCGATTGCGGCCAGCGCTGCAAATGGGCCTGAGGTTGCAGATCGTCCTGGCCCTCGCGGGGCTCATGATCTTTGCGTTCGGGCCCTTGTTCCTGGCGGTCGCGAGTTTGACGCGCGCGACTCTGCTCTCCGGACACGAGCAAGCCGCGCGCGCTCTCTGCGGGGCCATCGCCGCACAAGCCGGCGCTTCCGCCGATCGGGGCACCATCATCCGCGCCCTTGCAGGGCACGCGGCGCGGCGCGACGTCGAAGCCGTCTGCTTTTTCACCGGCGATGGCGCGCTCGCCGGCTGCGCCGGGCGGCCGCTGGACGTGGCGGCCATTCGGCCCCCGAGAAACGCTATCGAGTCGATTGAAAGGGTCCGCGATGCCACCGGCCGCCCATTGCTCGAGGTGACTGCGCCAGGAGGAGGCGGCTTCGCGGTGGCACGGATCGATGTCGACGCGGAGGTCGAGCGCGGCCGGCCCCTCGTCCGGCTCGTCGCCTTGTACATGGGCGTGTTTGCGCTGGCGCTTATGGTCTTCGCTTATTTCGCGTTGACACGCCTGATCGTGCGGCCGCTCGAGGAGCTTGTCGCTGCCGCGGATCGTGTGGCGAGCGGCGCCCGCACGCTGCGCGTGCCGCGCAGCGGTGCCCGCGAGCTACTTGACCTCGGTGCCAGCGTCCAAGCGATGGCCGGCGAACTGATCGCGGAGGAAGCGACGCTGCTGCTCAAGATCGAGGAGCTTACCGAGACCACGACCCGTTTGAAGCAAACGCAGGCACAGCTCGTTCGCAGCGAGCGCTTGGCGAGCGTTGGGCGTCTTGCGGCCGGACTCGCTCACGAAATCGGCAACCCACTGTCGGCGCTGATGGGCATGCAGGAGCTGCTGATCGAGGGCGATCTGGCGGCCGACCAGCACCGCGACTTTCTGCAGCGCATGCGTCGGGAGACGGAGAGGATCCACGCCGTCGTGCGGGACTTGCTCGATTTTGCGCGGCCCGAGGAGATTCCGACGCGCGGCGGCGAGGAGCAAGCCCCGGCCGACGTTCGGGCGGTCGTCGACGACGTCGTTTCGCTTGTTCGTCCGCAGCCAGATTTCCGCGGAATCCGGCTCGAAGCGGACGTGCAAGGATCGCCGATCGTCGCCTTCCCCGCGCCCCGTCTCATGCAGGTGCTGCTCAACCTCGTCCTCAACGCCGGCGCGGCGATCGCACGGGCGGCCGGACATCGGATTCGGATTCGGGCGCACCCGGTGCGTGGCGAAGCGCGCGTCCGCATCGAGATCGAGGACGACGGACCGGGGATCCATCCCTCGATACGGGATCGGCTCTTCGAGCCCTTCGTGACAACGAAGGACGTGGGCGAGGGGACGGGGCTCGGGCTCGCAGTTTGCCGGGGCTTGGTCGAATCGGCGGGCGGCGAAGTGGGGCTTGACGCGTCTTGTGCGACCGGCGCTCGCTTTTACGTGGTGCTTCCGGCAGCGGACTCCTGACGGATCTCGAGCCACGGCTGCAAAGCCACGACCTCGAGGCCGGCAGCGGCTACGGCATCGAGGATTTGGGGTAAGGCGCTGAGGGCGGCGGGCTCGCGATCTCCCGATTCGGGGGCGTCGTGAAGAAGGATGATCGCACCGTCGCGCAGGTCGCGTCGCACGCGCGCTGCAACGTCGTTTGGGCGGGCGCCGGCCCACCCGTCGCGCCCGCCAATGCTCCAACCTACAATGGTCAGCTCGAGCGCATCGGCAACACGGCCGATGGTCGGGTTCGTGTGGCCGATGGGAGGCCTGAAGATCACCGGACGCGTACCCGTCAGGCGCTCGAGCACGGCCACGCCACGCTCGAGGTCTTGGCGCACTCGGCGGGCCCCGCGCATGGCGAACAGCCAATCGTGGCCATGCGAATGAAGTCCCACCGAGTGGCCTGCGCCGAGAATCGCCCGCACCACCTCCGGATGTGCCTCGGCTTTGCGCCCGACGAGAAAAAATGTCGCTGTAGCCCCGTGACTAGCCAGTACTCGAAGAATCCGCGGGGTCCACTCCGGGTGCGGTCCGTCGTCGAACGTGAGGACCACCCCGCGCGCGCCGCGCGGCCCGCGGACGACGGCATCGACGAAGACGCGCCAGCGAATCACGAACACGCCGCCAAGAAGGAGCGAGACGTACCCGGCAAGGATGAGCGCCGCCCAGCCGACCGGCGGCGGACGCACGATCAGCGAGAAGGCCGTCGTGGCCAGAACAGCGGCAGTGGCCATGTAGACGACGAGCCGCGCGAGCGGCATCAGCGTTTGCTGCGCCCCGTGACGATCTCAGCGTCCCGTCCGGGCGCGACTTCGTCAGGCTCAGTGGCGCCCGGCTTCGCTCGATCGCTCGCGCTTTGCGCGGCCACGCGCTTGCGGGGGGGCTGAGGCTTCTTCGTCGCCGTATCCTCCGCACCGCTTGTATTGTCGAGTTCGAACAGCGCTCCGAGGACTGCGCCGATAAGGGGCAGGGAAACGGCGGGCAGGTGACCCGCGGAATCGGGGCCACCTGCACCGAAGGTGCTGAGGTCGAGGGCCCACGCGGTGGCCCAACGACGCAGCGCAAACATCGCTCCAGCGCCAAGCAGCGCGCCGAAGAAGGCCTTGAGCCCCGCCTCGATGCCGGCACCCGAGGCCCAGATGGGCTTGCCTGCAACGAGCCCGGTCAAGACACCGGCAAGCGCCGCAGCAAAGTATGCGAGCACGGCGCCGCCGGCGCCGTCGGCAAACACGGCGACCTTCAGCCCGGCCACGAGCCCGACGGCGAGGAGCGCCCCAACGAGCGACCCTAGCACCAAGCCGACGAGCAATCGCCGCACCATTCTTTCCCCCACACCCTTGCCATAAGCCGGCCCGGCGTCAACGTGGGCTGCTCGCGTCCGGGGCCGGGCGCGCATTTTTCGCCAAGCGAGCCGTTAGACCCGTCCGTCGTTCACCGTCTCGGCGCCTCGACAGCGCCAGCTCGAGCGCGCGCGGATCGCAGACCAGTACGACGAGACGCCTGCCCCGGGTAACCGCCGTGTACAGAAGGTTCTTGCTCAGCATCATGAAATGAGCGGTCAACAGCGGGATGACGACGGCCGCGTACTCGCTGCCTTGCGATTTATGCACTGTACACGCATAGGCGAGCGTCAGATCTTCGAGATCCGACCCGTCAAAAGCAACCTCTCGCTCGTCGAAACGCACCGCCATCGAGTGCCCTTCCGGATCGACGCTGGCGACAATCCCGACGTCGCCGTTGAAGACGCCTTTGTCGTAATCGTTACGGAGTTGCATGACCTTGTCGCCCGTCCGGAACGTGCGAGTGCCGCGGGAAAGCGACGCACCGTGCGGGTTCAGTGCAGCTTGTAAAGCCTGGTTGAGGGCCATGGCGCCGGCCGCGCCCCGATTCATCGGCGTCAGCACTTGGACGTCCCGCACCGGATCGAGCCCGAATCGGTGGGGAATGCGCGACCTGACCAGATCCACGATGGTGTCGCGCGCCTTGTCCGGATCGCGACGCTCAATCATGAAGAAGTCCGATCCACGCGCCCCGGCTTCGGCGGCGTTGGGCGCAAGCGGAAGCTCGCCATCGTTGATCCGGTGTGCATTGGCCACGATGAGACTTCGGGCAGCTTGTCGAAAGATCTCGCGCAGACGCACGCACGGGATGGCGTTCGAAGCGATGACATCGCGCAAAATGGCGCCCGGACCGACACTTGGCAGCTGATCCACGTCCCCCACGAGGATCAGCCGCGTGCCCGGAGCAATCGCTTGGGTCAGCGCATCGGCCGCGGGCAAATCGATCATCGAGGCCTCGTCGACGATGACGGCCCCCGCATCAATGGGCCGCCGGCAATCTCTCTTGAACGACCCGGATTTCGGGTCGAACTCGAGGAGGCGATGCAACGTCGCCGCGTTGACGCCCGTTGCCTCGGTCATCCGCTTCGCTGCGCGTCCGGTCGGCGCGGTCAGTCGAACCTCTACTCCGGCGCGGGCGAACACGGCAAGGATCGCTCTGACGAGGGTCGTCTTGCCGACGCCCGGACCTCCCGTCACTACCAAGAGCGGGTGGCGCGCCGCCTCTCGCACTGCGTTTCGCTGCTCAGGCGCCAGCTCGATGTGCGCCCGGGTCTCGAACGCCTGGATGGCTTCGGATACGCCATCGAGGGGACGGGCGGGAGCGTTCGCGATCTGCAGGATACGGCGCGAGAGCCGGGCCTCTGCCGCGTGCATCTCAACGGCGTAGACCGCGCGATCGTCGGTCGGCCTCGTGTCCGCCTCCGCGACGACACGTCGTCCGAGCTCCAACGCCCGAAGCGCGTGCGTGAGACAGACTTGAACCGATCCATCGTTCTCGTCGAGTGCCAGCATCCTCGCCGAAAGCGCTTCGAGCTCCCGCTCCGAGGTCCAAACGTGCCCGGCAAGGGCTCGATCGTGGATGACTTGCAGCAGACCGGCCTGCATTCGCTCGGGCGAATCCGGTGCGACGCCGATCGTCGCGGCGATGCGATCCGCGGTCTTGAAGCCCACGCCGCGGACATCGAGCGCGAGTCGGTACGGTTCTCGGGATACGACGTTCATCGCGGCCGTCCCGTATCGCCGAACGATACGCGTCGCGAGACCTGCTCCAGCGCCGTGCGCTTGGAGAAATACCATCACGTCGCGCAGACCTCGCTGCTCCTGCCACGCTTGCGTGATCGCGATCCGCCGTTTGCCACCGACGCCTTCTACATCACCGAGCCTCTCGGGTTGTTCCTCGAGGATGCGAAGAGTTTCAAGTCCGAAGGTCGTCACGATGCGTTGCGCGATCTTGGGACCAAGCCCCTTGATAAGCCCCGAGGCGAGGTACTTCTCGAGCCCGGCGAGCGTGTCGGGAGCCAGCTCGATGAGCGAGTCGGCTCGCAGCTGCTCGCCATGCTTGCGGTCGCGCTCGATCCGACCGTGCACGCGAACGCGCGCCCCCACGGCCATCGGCGGGAACGTGCCCACTACCGGCAGCAGCTCCGCACGACCCGAGACAGAAAGCTTGATGACACGGAAGCCCGAGGTCGGACTCTCGAACGTCACGCGCTCGATGGTCCCCTCGACAACGTTCTCGGTACTCACGTGGAGCGGACCAGTGTAGCCGACCCGGCCAGCGAGGATGTCGCACGCGCCTCGCCGCAAGCGACATCGAGAGTGCACCGCCCCCCATGTCGACCCGAAAACCAAAAGAAAACCCCGGAGCGATGGCCTCGCCCCGGGGTCCTTTCGGCTCTCAGCAGACGGTTCGGGGGCGGAGCCCCGAACCGGCAACCTCAGAAGTCGCCGCCGCCGTGTCCGTGTCCGGCGTGGGCGCCGGCGCCCCCGTTCTTCTCTTCCTTCGGGCGCTCCGCGACCAGACACTCGGTTGTGAGCATCAACCCTGCAACACTCGCCGCGTTCTGCAATGCGGTGCGAACGACCTTCACCGGATCGATCACGCCCATCTGCAACAGGTTGCCGTACTGATCAGTCGCCGCGTTGTAGCCGTAATCGTCCTTGCCTTCCCGAACCTTGTTGACGACGATCGAGCCTTCGAGGCCGGCGTTCTGCGCGATCATGCGCAAAGGCTCCTCGAGAGAGCGACGGATGATTTGCACGCCCGCGCGTTGCTCATCGTCGACCTTGAGGCTTTCGAGCGCGGCTTGTCCCCGCAGCAGTGCCACGCCACCGCCGGGAACCACGCCCTCTTCGACCGCGGCGCGCGTCGCGTGCAACGCGTCCTCGACACGGGCCTTCTTCTCCTTCATCTCGGTCTCGGTGGCAGCGCCGACCTTGACCACCGCGACGCCGCCCACGAGCTTCGCGAGGCGCTCTTGAAGCTTCTCGCGGTCGTAGTCACTCGTCGTGGTCTCAATCTGCTTTCGGATCTCTTCGATGCGGCCCTTGATCTTGCTCTTCTCCCCAGCGCCGTCGACGAGGGTCGAATTGTCCTTGTCGAGCGTCACGCGCTTGGCACGCCCGAGATCGCTAATCGTGACGTTCTCGAGCTTGAGGCCGAGCTCTTCGGCAATGACCTGACCGCCCGTCAAGACCGCGATGTCCTTGAGCATCTCCTTGCGCCGATCGCCGAAGCCCGGCGCCTTGGCCGCCGCGCAATGCAGAGTGCCTCGGAGTTTATTGACCACGAGCGTCGCGAGTGCCTCACCTTCGATGTCCTCCGCGATGATGAGAAGCGGCTTTTGGCTACGCGCGATCGCCTCGAGCACCGGCAGAAGATCCTTCATGTTCGAGATCTTCTTTTCGCTGATCAGGATGTAAGCGTCCTCGAGAACGACCTCCATCCGCTCCGGGTCCGTCACGAAGTACGGAGAGAGATAACCACGGTCGAATTGCATACCCTCGACCACGTCGAGCGTGGTCTCGGCCGTCTTGCTCTCCTCGACGGTGATGACCCCTTCCTTGCCGACCTTCTGCATCGCCTCGGCGAGCTTCGTCCCGATCTCTTTGTCGCCGTTGGCGCTGATCGTTCCGACGTGCTCGATCTCCTTCGGATCCTTGGTCTGCTTGGCCATTTTCTTGAGGGCTTCGACCACCGCGTCAACGGCCTTCTCGATGCCGCGCTTGATCTCCATCGGGTTATGGCCCGCGGCAACCAGCTTGCTGCCCTCGCGATAGATCGCCTGGGCGAGCACGGTCGCTGTCGTCGTTCCGTCCCCGGCGACATCGCTGGTCTTCGAGGCGACTTCGCGCACCATCTGCGCGCCCATGTTCTCAAAGCGATTCTCGAGCTCGATCTCTTTGGCTACGGTCACGCCGTCCTTGGTCACGGTCGGCGAACCGAAGCTCTTCTCGATGACCACGTTCCGGCCCTTCGGGCCGAGCGTGACTTTCACGGCATCGGCGAGTGCATTCACGCCGGCCAGAATCAGATTTCTAGCGGTTTCTGTGTAAACGATTTCCTTGGCAGCCATTTTTGAACCTCAGTGAGAGGGGAAAATCTGGATTGATGGGGTAGGGGAGCGATGCTCCGCCTGAACTTTCGGACATGCGAACGGCGAATCCGCCCTCGATTACTTCTCGAGCACGCCGAGGATGTCGTCCTCGCGAAGGATAAGCCGCTCGTCGCCGTCGACCTTCACTTCCGTGCCGCTGTACTTGCCGAACAGCACGCGGTCGCCGACCTTCACGTCGAGCTTGCGAACGCTGCCGTCTTCGAGGATCTTTCCGTTCCCGACGGCCAAGACTTCGCCCTCGATCGGCTTCTCTTTGGCGGAATCCGGAATGATGATGCCGCCTTTGGTTTTCTCCTCCTCTTTGACGCGTTTGACGATCACGCGGTCGTGAAGCGGACGAATGTTGGACATGTGATTTCTCTCCTCATGTAAAGCCGTGCCTCGGCGGGCTCGGCATGTAGGCAACACTCCCCATCCGCCGCCCATTGGGCGCCGGCGAAGAGCGAGACGGTTTGGTGTGTAGAAATGCTGACCTCTACCCGGTGCGCAGGTGCCTGGCACCGATGCAGATTGTTGGCACTCATTGGTGCGGAGTGCCAGCGGCCGGCGCCCAAACTAAGACGTGAAGGGGAACCGTCAAGCCCCTCGCAGAAGGTGGCAGCACATTTCTAACTTGCCGGAAGCGCTGGGGCTTACCGCACCTGAGCGCCTGGCAAGCACTCTGCAGCTGTGTCTGCCAGACGCGTCCGTCCGAAGGCGCTTCCGCACACCCGAGCAAATTGCGGGAGTGGCGAAAAACACTTACAAAAAGAGTGTGGCTTCGAACGGGGGGTGACGGCCGAGGCCGGCAAGCGCGAGGACATCCGCAATGACCATCCTGGCAGCCCGGTCGGTATCGCAATTCTTCTTGGAGGCTGTAGAGGACGCGATTCGGTTGCGCGGCGTAGACGCCACCGACGGTGCCACCCGCTATCTCGTCGGCCTCCTCGCGGACTACGCCCACCCGGACCCTCGCGCGGGCGTGGCCATGGATCGCCCGCTGACACTGCTCTTCGATGAGGCCGTGCGGATGCCGGACCCGGCCGAGCGGTTCGAACGCCTTCGTACGCTCGGGGACGGAGTGCTGTACGGCTGCGGCTTCTTTAGCGACCACTTCGAAGCACGCGGTGTGAACGCAAAGTACCTCCACGGGCTTGGGACACGGGCGTACGGCGCAGCAAGCTCCATGCTCCGCCGCGGGCACGACGAAACGGCGGGCCCCGACCTCTTTGCCGAGCTCGCCGACAAGTTCGAAGGGTTTGTCGAGGTCCTGACCGAAGTCGCCGACGCGACCATCGCCATGGGCTCCGAGACTTCGCGCGGATTGCTGAGAATTTACGAGCGCTGGCTCAAGACCGGGAGCGATTGCCTCGCCAGCGCCCTTTCCGTCCGAGGCGTTGTTCCCACCCGCGGCCCGCGGGGGGTTCTTCAGTGAATGGCGCCGAGCGGCTCGCTGGCAATGGGGCCGCCCTCGTTCGCGAATTGGCGCTTGCATCGCGCGTGCAAGTCGCGCTCGAGCGTGTGTATCGGCTGGATCGAGTGGCCGACGTCGTGGATTTCGTTGCCGACGCCACCGAAGGCAGCGAGGCCCGTGAGCGCGAAACGCTGCTGCTGCGCGAATCCGAGGACGGATCGCTCGAGGTGAGCCTGCGTTTGCCGCTTCTCGAAGGAGAAGCCGAGCTCGACACGCTGTGCCAGATCATCGAGGGAGTCAGTCACTTCGTCTACGTGGTCGAACGCGCACGCATTCGCCGCGAAGCCACGCAGCTCGAACTCGAGATTCAGGCCGAGGTCGACAAGTGGGTGGTCCTGGCGGCCTGGATGCAAGGCTTCGGTGCCCCCCAAAGCGCCCGGTTGCGCGCTCGCCTGTATGAGCGGGTCGCGTTCACGCACGGGGCCCATACCGAGCTCGGCGAACGATATCGGGTGGCGAACGATGCGGCGAATCGCTTCGTGCGCCGGCTGGAACGCGACTTCCTGGCTTCGGCACGATTCGGTGAATTGCGCTCCGAGCTCCGACGCTTCTTCCACGTCGGACAAGAGGACAAGCTTCGGCTCGGAAGGGCGGCGTAAGACGCCGGCTCTTCGGCGGATCGCTTGCGCCCGAGCCCGTGCGGCCGGATGCTCTCGCGGCCTTGCGCATCGAAACCCAGGTCCACGAAGCCGTCGAGCGTCTCGAGCTTCCGTTCAACGCCCTCGGCCTCGATCCGTACGGCATCTCGAAAAAGTACCTTGAACGATTTTTCACGGTACTGGCGATCGCCTACCGGTACTACTTCTCGGTACGCGCGCGCGGCGTCGAGCACGTCCCTCCGCGGGGCCGAGCCATGTTGGTCGGCAATCACTCGGGCGGGATTCCGATCGACGCAACGATGGTGATCGCTTGCTGCCTTCTCGAGGGGGACCCGCCACGACTCGCGCAGGGCATGGTCGAGCGGTTCTTGAACCGCTTTCCGGTCGCAAGTCTTTGGGCAAGCCGCACGGGCCAATTCACGGGATCGCCCGAGCACGCCGAGCGCCTGTTGAACGATGATCGCCTCTTGCTCGTCTTCCCGGAAGGGTCACGCGGAACGGCGAAACTGTTTCGAGATCGTTACTCCCTGGTGCACTTCGGGTCAGGGTTCATGCGCCTCGCACTGAAGACGCGGGCGCCGATCGTCCCGTTCGTGGTGCTCGGCGCCAGCGAAGCGTTTCCGACCGTCGTCAACGCGTACCGGCTCGGGCGCGTTCTCGGAATCCCGTATGTCCCGATCGTGCCGTACGGACTGCCCATCGCGCTTCCGGTAAAGGTGGAGATCGAATTCGGCGCTCCCCTTCACTTCACGGGTACAGGCAACGAGGACGATGCGGTGGTTGCCGGCTACGTCGATCAAGTCAAATCGACCCTTTCCGAAATGCTCGACAGAGGCGCGCGGCGGCGGCGCGGCGAGCCCGTTGCGGAGTCGGCGTGAAAGTGCTCATCCCCGGCGCCGCAGGAGCGATGGGGCGAAAGCTCTCCTTCCGTCTCACTCGCGAAGGCCACGAGGTCATCGGCATCGATCGTCGTCCGTGGTCGGAGGCGCCCATCGAGTTTTATCAGGTCGACGTGCGCAAGCGCGCTGCGGAGGAAGTGTTCCGAAAAAGGCGTCCGCAGGCGGTCGTGCACATGGCCACCGTCACGTCGTTGGCGGTTCCGGGGGAGGAGCACCGATCGCAGATCAACGTGGGCGGTACGCGTGCAGTCTTCGAACACGCGCAAGCTTTCGGAGTCGAGCACTGCGTGTTCGTCGGCCGGCACACCTTCTATGGCGCAGGTCCCGACTTGCCGCTGTTTCATACGGAGGACGAGCCCCCGTTGGAGCTCGACCGCTTTCCCGAGCTGGCCGACCTCGTCGCAGCGGACCTTTACGCGGCGATGGCCCTCTGGCGATTCCCAGAAGTCACGACGACGGTGCTGCGGGTTTGCTACACGCTCGGCCCCACGGGCCACGGAACGCTAGCGGCGTTCCTCGGAGGGCGGCATGTGCCCCTGGTGTTCGGGTTCGACCCGCTCTTCCAGTTCCTGCACGAAGACGACTTCATCGACGCGATTGCGCTGACGCTCGCAAAACGCCCGCGCGGAGTATTCAATGTCGCAGGGCCGCAGGCCCTGCCGCTGTCGAGCCTCGTGCGGGAGGCTGGCCGGGTGCCGGTTCCGCTGCCGGAGTTTTTGGCCACAGCGTGGCGAGGCCGCTTCGGACTGCCGAAACTGGCGATCGGCGCGATCTCCCATCTGAAGTATCCGGTCGTCGTCGACGCGCGCGCATTTCGCGAACATACGGGCTTCTTACACAACCACGACGAGCTCGAGACCGTGCGAGCCTTTCGACAGGCGTTTGTCCTGCCTCTTTGAGGGGGCCTGCCGCTCAACGAGAGCGCGAGCGCTACTTCTTCTTGCCCTTCTTTGCGACTTTCTTGGCGGCCTTCTTCGCCGTCTTCTTTGCGGTTTTCTTGGCCGACTTTTTCGCACCCTTCTTCGCAGCCATGATCTTCTTTCCTTTCGCGGCTTTCGTTGGATTTCTGGTCCGCTTCGCCAACCTACCCGACGTCGTGGGACGTTCCTTTGCTTCGGCATGGCCCCTCAGAGGACGGGGCCGCGCGGGCCGCGCGGGACCGCCGATGCCGTTGCCGTCGGCAGCGGCGTGCCCGGCGATCCGGCGATCGTCCGCATCGGACAGCGAGCGCGGGACGGCGTCGCGCTGCGACGCCCGACGATCGAGAACGCTCATCACCTTCTCGTCGAGCCTCTCGAAGTCGAACGGCTTGTCGATGAACTCGTCCGCGCCGAACAGCGGACTGGTCGCCTCGTTCAACGTTTCGCCGATCCCGGTCAACATCAGCACGCCGGTGTGTGCGAGTGCGGCGTCTTGACGGATCTTCCGACAGACCTCCCACCCGCTCATCCCAGGCATCATGACGTCGAGCACGACGAGATCGGGAAGGCGCTCTCGCGCGAGCCGCCACGCCTCGTCGCCGTCGGAGGCCTCGATGACCTCCATCTTCGGTTGCACGATGGATCGCAGATGACGGGCGACGAGCTCAAGCATCGTCGGCTCGTCATCGGCGACCAGGATGACCGGAGGCGCCGACTTTGAATTCACGATTGGGATGATCGAAGAACTCGGTCGCTTTGGTCAAGTTCGACGTTCGATCACTCGTCGACAAACTGAGTCGGCACGCGCGTGGTCGACTCGACAAGCTCTTTGTTCGACGTGACGAACTTCACGATGGTCGGCATGTGTCCCTTCGTAAGCTTCAACTTGTTTTGCATCATCCCCTTGGTCGGATCGAGCTGCTTGCGAATGACCTCCTTCCATCGGGCGTACGAGGCGACGATGACGAACGACGCGGAGTCGGCCTCCTGTCGAGCAACCAGCCGGCAACTTCTGCATTCGCCCTGGTTCAAGTCGAGCCACATGGCCATGTCGTCGGGGATACCGATCGCCGGCTCGGCGGTAACGACATAAGCGACGGGCCCGTGCGTCCACTCCTTCGCCGCCGTTTTGTAGGCGTTGTTCGCGTTGATCGCGTCTTTGTAGGCGGCGCACCATTCCGCCGACGGGAAGCGGAGTTTGAGCGGATGGGGTGGGGTGGCCGCTGAGGTCATGATCCGGCTGACGGTAATCCAATCACCGGCACCCTGCAAAAGACCGCGGGGGGCGTCAGCCGCACGGATGGCATGGACGCAGACCCGTGTGCCCGGCCATAATTCGTTGGATGGTTCGCAGTGTGCGCCCTCGAGTGCACTCACCCGGCAACAGGCGCCTCGACGGAGTGCTCGACTTCGTGGCGTTCGCGGCGCGCCCGATGCCGCTGCTCACCCTGCTCGACGAGGCGCCGCGCCGCATTGCGTCACTGCTGGAGGCAGACGTCTGCTCTCTCTACGTCGTCGAGGGAGACAAGAGCGAACTCGTCATGCGCGGCAACGTCGGTTTCACGAACGACGCGATCGGACAGGTGCGATTGCGTGTCGGCGAAGGAATCACCGGCGAAGCGCTCGAGTACATGCGCCCGATTTCGATCGATACGGCCGAGCAGCATGCCGCGTACAAGCACTTCGCCGAGCTTCGTGAGGAGCGCTTCCCCGTGTTCCTCGTCGTGCCCGTGCGTGGCATCGTCGGCCCGCTCGGGGCGCTCGTCGTTCAGAGACGCGGTGCGCCTTTCACCGACCCAGACGTCGAACTCCTCACGGTGATCGGTGGACTCATCGCGGCCGGCATTCGGCACGCCGAGCTCGTGGACGAAGCCCGCGAAAAGCGCGCGCGCAGGACGGCCGGCGGCACCCGCAAGGTCACGCTGACAGGACGACCGGCCATGGTAGGACGCGCGCTCGGGGCCGTCGCCGCACTGCGACGACCCTCGCCCCGGCCGGGCGACCGCGCGACGGAACGGAACGCGCCGGCCGACGTGCGGCTGCTTCGTGGCGCGTTCGATACGGTCGACAAGGCCATCCGCGGACTCCGCGAGCGTGCCCGCACCCTCGGCCTCGGAAGTGAGTCCCAGTTCTTGGGCACGTACGCCGAGATTCTGGAGGACGCCCGCTTTCGTGAGCGCGTGACGGAGCTCACCGGAAGCGGCGTCGGCGTCGCACAGGCGCTCTCCAAGGTGGCGCGCGACGTCACGCGCACCGCGGCATCGTTGACGCGCGACCCCTATCTCGAAGAGCGGGCACGCGATGTCGAGGATTTGTGCGACGCGCTGACCGTTTTGACCGGCGCCGAGAGGCGCCAACCGGTCCCAAGCAAACCCATCATCCTTGGGGATAGCCTCACGGTCTTCGACCTGTTGGTTGCCGCGCGGTCGCAGCCCGCCGGCATCGCGCTCACCGAGCGCGCGTCGGGGCCCAGGACGCGAACGCTGCTCAAACTGATGGGAGTGCCCGCCGTCGTCGACGTGCAAGGCCTGTTTCGTTGGGCATCCGACGGCGACGTTGCCATCCTGGATGGCGACCACGGCCTCGTCGTCATCAACCCCAGCAAGAGCGAGATGGCCAGCCTGCGCGAATACCGTCGCAACGGACAAGCAAGACGCAACGGGGGCGATCCGATGGGTCGATCCGGATGAGGGGGGCCTTGTAAACTCTGGCCCACCCGTCCAAGCGCGTGCACACTACGGTCCGGGAATGGGTGCCGTACGTTGAGCTCCGCTTCACCGCCGCCGAGCAAGCCCGTGCCGACGGGCGTTGCGGAGAGCGAGAGCGACCGCGTCAGCGTGACCGACGTGAATGGTTCGGTCGCTCGCTTCGACATGACGTACTCGCCGCCGGCCCATCCGCGGAACCGATCCAAGTTCGGCCCTCCCCTTCGGATGCGCATCCCGTCGGCCTTGTACCTCGCCGGAGCGCTCGTACTCGGCTCCGTCGTTTGTTACGCGTACGGATACGCGCCATCGAGCTCGCGGCTGTTCGTGTGGGTCGTCGAGGGCGACCGCGGGCGACCCGTCCCGGCGAGCATCCTCGCGGCCATCATCGTTGTCAGCGCGCTTGCCACCGTCGTGCGCACGCAGATGCGAGGAGTGATCGTCAGCGAAGATTGGCTCGAAGTGCGAGCCTTGTTGCCGCTCGGTGTTCCCCGCGCACGCCGGTGGGGGTGGCCCCAAGTGCTTCGGGTCGTCGTCGACCGGGATCGCATCGGCCTTGAGCTCTGGGACGGAACCTTCGAGCGACTTCCCGAGGTTGCGCGAGCGGCGGACCTCGCAAGTTTGATGGTGATGCAGGCCGCGAGGCACCGGATCGACGTCAGCGTGCTCGATCCCACTCCTCAATGACTGCATCACGCATCTCGGATTCCATCAGAAACTCGACTGCGGTCCGCGCCATCGCTTTCGCCGCGACGATCGCCGTGGCGCATCCGATCTCGCTCGCCGCGGCTTGCGCAAAGCTGTGCTCATGGCAGAGGGCCGCACCTTCGTCGACGATCGCCAACCATGGATGAATCGAGGGCACCACGTGCGAGACATCTCCCATGTCGGTGCTGCCCGTGCCGATTCGATCATCGCGTTCGCGCGGCCGCCGTCCAAGGGCCTCCAGATGGGCGCCGAACCTGCGAGCGAGCGCCAGGTTGTTGACCATGTCGCGGTAGCCTTGACGCGTGCTCACCGTCACCCGCACGTCACTGGCGGTCGCGGCCCCTCTCGCGCAGCGCTCGACGATCCCGCGCACGCGCTCGAGCTCGACGCCGTCGCGCGCCCTCACGCTGAACTCGCACCCCGCATGCTCGGGCACGACGTTGACCGCTTGGCCGCCGTCGGTCACGTACCCGTGCACGCGCACCCCGTCGCGAAAGCTGAGCCGTTGCCCGTCAATCAACCTGAACGTGTCCAAGCACGCGGTGAGAGCGCTTCGCCCGTCGTGCGGTGCGAGCGCAGCGTGCGAGGGGTGCCCGTGGAACTCGAAGGTGAGCCAGAGCGACGCGAGGGTCGGGTGGGCGATCAGGTCGCGATCGAAGGGATGAAACATCATGGCGGCGTCGACGCCGTCGAATACGCCCGCCTTGATCATCTCGATTTTGCCGCCGCCCCCCTCCTCCGCCGGAGTGCCCAAGAGAACGATCTCGCCGCCGGCCGACTCGGCCACAGCCGCGGCTGCGACGAAGGCCCCGACGGCGCCGGCCGCGATCAGGTTGTGGCCGCACGCGTGACCGACCCCGGGCAGCGCGTCGTACTCCGCAAGGATGGCGGCGCAGGGACCTCCCCGCCTTCCAGCACGCGATCGCAGTGCGGTGGCCATTCCGGCGACGCCGTGCTCGACCCGATGGCCCCTGGCGGCAACGAACTCGCAGAGCCACGAGCTCGCCTTGTGCTCCTCGAAGCGGAGCTCGGGGTGAGCGTGGATGCGCCGCGCAAGCGCGACGAGGTCACTTGAAGATTCGTCGACGGCGCGATCGATCGCGGCAGCGAGTTCAGGCGCAAGGGGCATGATCCCGGAGAGAGTTGCCCACGGCGCGAGGGTTCGTCAAATGCCGGATGCCGGGTCATCGGACGATGCCGAGCGTCGTCGTCGATCGGCGGATGCGCTAGGCTGCGCACCAAGCGATGAAGTGGCTCTGGACCCGCGCCTGGCTCATCGCGGGGACGGGTCTCGTGTTCTCCTGTCGCAACTCGACATCGGAGCGATCGGGGGCTACGGCGACGTCGGTCGACTCCCGTTCGTCGTCATCGTCCGCGTCGGCAGGCGAGCTCGGGCCCCCGGTTACGAAACAGGCCGGCAGCCCCGTCCCGTCGTTCTCAGCATCGAAGGTGACGGGCAGCGGCAGCGCGATGGGCACCCACCTCGCCTATGCCGCATTCACGACACCCACGGTCGGCGAGAGCCGGACCCACGCACTGTTCGATGAGGCCACGGCCGAAATCGTGCGGCTCGAGAAGCTGATGACGACCTGGGACCCCAACAGCGAAGTATCGCGCATCAACGCTGCGGCCGGGAGACATCCGGTGGCGGTGAGCCAGGAGACGTTCGACGTCATTGCCGAGTCACTCCACGACAGCGAGATGAGCCAAGGGGCATTCGACATCACGTTCGAGACGCTTCACGGCCTCTGGAAGTTCGACCAGGATCTCGACCCGCACCCTCCAACGCCGCAGCAAGTCCGCGAGCGGGTGAAGTACATGGGGTATCGCCACGTGAGGGTCGACGCATCGGCGCATACCGTCTACCTCGACGAAGCGCACGTTCGCATCGGCCTCGGCGGAATCGCGAAGGGCTATGCCGTGGACCATGCGTCCAAGGTCCTGTCGGACGGCGGGTTGACGTCGTATTACGTACAAGCGGGGGGCGACCTGTACACGCGCGGGACCAAGCCCGATGGGTCGGCGTGGAACGCGGGCATTCGCGACCCACGGGGGCACGAGGGGGACTACTTCGCCGTCATGCCGGTGAGCGATCACGCGTTCAGCACGGCGGGCGATTACGAACGCACCTACATCGTCGATGGCAAGCGCTATCATCACATCATCGACCCGCATACCGGGTATCCCGCGACGGCATCGCGAAGCGTCACGATATGGGCACCTACGGCGCTCCAGGCCGACGAGATCGACGACGCGGTGTTCATTCTCGGACCCGAAAAGGGCCTGGCGCTGGTCGAATCGCTCGACGGGGTCGGCGCCGTCATCGTCGACGCACGCAACCGTGTATGGACGAGCAAAAGGCTCGACGGTAAGGTGGAGCTCGTGCATCCGCCGACCGACGGGCTGTAGAGCCGGCATAGCCCACGTCGGGGCCGGCTTTCTCGCTTGCGGGCGCGATCACGGGCATGCTCTAGTCCGACTGTGCCCCGGATGTGGACGCCACGATGGGCATTCCGTTTCAAGCCGCCCTCGCGTCCACAACTCGGCTATTGGGCTATCCTTGTCTTGTGTCTGGTCGCCGCAACCGGGTTCTATACGGACCTGCTTCGCCTGGTGAATCCGATTGGCGAAAAGTACGTCCCTTCATTTCCGCCTGGACAGAACGACTTCAGTTACCCATACGATGGTGCGCGTGCCCTGATCGCGGGCCAGAACCCGTATCACAACAACCGCGCGGAATTGACGAATGCTATATTCCGCATCACCGTCGTCGACCGCGTCGAATTCAAGCAACTCTACCCTCCCGGACACCTTCTGACGTTCGTACCCCTTGCGCTGTGGAAGGGCGCCAAGTGGCAAGAGGCAGCTCGACTTTGGTTTCGCTTCAACCTCTTGGCTCTCCTTGTGCTGGCCACACTGACGTGGGGACTCGTACGCCGCGCCACGAGTCTCGGGATCACGCCGCTCTGGATCGTCGTTTTCTTCGCGGCTCTTGCGCTGAATCCGGGCACCGAGCTCGGGCTCGAGCGCGGCCAAAGCGATATCCTGATGGCTCTCCTCAGCTGGACGGCCGTTTTCTGCTTTCTTCGAGGCGCGATCGGCTCGTCGATTTTCCTGGCCCTCTGGGGTGCGGCCATCAAGGGCTACCCTATCCTCTTCGCCCTCGGGCTGATTGTCCTGGCGCTCGCGCGCAACCGATGGCGACAGACGATCGTCGGCATCGCGGTCGCCGCGGTCCTTCTGGTGCTGCCGGTCTGGCGTTACTTCGGAGACGCGGCCAAGGGTGCAACAGCCCGGGCCGACATGTTCTGGCCGGTCTGGTACAATCACGGCTTTCGTAATTTGGTGTATCGGTGGTTTCCCGCCTGGGCTGAGCGGGGCCGAACTGGGCTTACCGCGTTTGCGCTTGCCGTCGCCGTTGGAGCCTGGGTCCAGACATTCCGGGCCGCCACGCGAGGTTCGCAAGCGGCTTCGGCCTTTTGGCTCGCGATCTTCGCTACCGCGTCGTTGGGCACCCTGCTCGGCTATTCCGCACTGAGCGTTTCCTACAACCTCATTTTGATCCTTCCGGGCACACTGGTGCTCGCGGCCTCCCAGGACCACGTTTGCGGAGCGTTCCTGTCGCTGCCGAAGTGGGCGTGGCACGCTCTGGGCGCGGTCCTTCTCGGCTGCCTTTTTCTGCTGTTCATCTGCCGCTTGGGCGATGATCCGCCGGGTTACGAGGGCAACATCCCCGGCGCCGCGTATGGGCTCGCGATGCTGTTTCCCATTCTCGCGGCCATCGTGGCGCGAGGGATCAGCCGGCGGGTGGAAGGCTGAGACGGGCGCGCTACACGATTTCGATCTCGGGGAACGGAAAGATCATTCGCCCACCGTCGGCCAAGTATTCGTGCTCGCGACGCAAGAAGCCTTCCTTGAAGTGCCAAGGCAGAACCAGAAAATAATCCGGCTTCATCTTTCGGGCCTCGGCGTCCGAGATGATCGGGATGTGAGTCCCGGGTGTGACGTGCCCGAACTTATCCGGGTTGACTTCGGCGATGGCCGGAATGAGCTCAGGCCCGAGTCCGCAGAACTGCAGAACGACGTTGCCTTTGGTCGACGCTCCGTAGCCCAACACCGTCTTCTTGTCCGAGGTGAGCGCCTGGATCAGACGCGTGAGGTCGTGCCGATGACGATAGACGCGCTCCTCGAACTCCCGATAAGGCCGGGGCGTGTGGAGACCCATACGGTCCTCTTGGTGCAATAGCCAATCGATGACGGTGCGGTTGCGAGGTATGCTCTTGTTCGCTCGGTTGGCTGCCGTCACGGCGAAACTGCCGCCGTTGATCGCGTTCATGACCGCATCGACGGGTTCGAGTCCGGCGGCATCGAGGATCCGAAGGACCACGTCGAGCGAATAGTACTCCAAGTGCTCGTGGCAAATCGTGTCGTACGAGTTCATGCGCAGCATCGACGGCATGTAGCTTTGCTCGAAATGCCACACGCCGTCCGGCGCGAGCGCGGACGCGACTTGCTTGACGAACGAGATCGGATCCTCGAGATCGTAGAACATGGCGATGGACGTGACGACCTTCGCCGGGTTGGACGTCACTCGCCAATACGCGTCCGCGGAGAAAAACTCCGGGACGAGAGTCGCGTCCTTGGAGTAGTATTGTTGGAATTTGGCTCCCGTCGGGTCGATCCCGATCTTGCGAACGCCCGGGACGGAGTAGGACTTCAAGAGGGTGCCGTCGTTGCTCCCGATGTCCAAGACCGTATCACCCGCCTTGAGGCCCGAGAGCCGTTCCAGGAAGGCTGCCTTCTGTGCCAAGTGGGCGACCATCGATTGGTTCAGCCCCGAGCGATAGCCGTAATTCTCTCCGTACATTTCCTGGGGGGAGTAGGAATGCCTCAGCTGGAGCAACCCGCTGTCGGCGCACCAGACGAGCTCCAATGGACCGGTCGTCACCGCTTCCTTCGAATCGCGCGGAAATACCCCGGTGAGTGCTTGGTGCCCCAGGCTGAGAACCGGAGTGAGATTGGTACTGCGGCTGACTCGGCAAGCTGTGATTTCGGAGTATTCGGCGGTCAAGGATCCCTCCTGAAGTGTGCAGAGCGTCTTTCACGAGCCGGCAAGCATAGGACCAGCGTACCCCTTCTCGCGACCGGCGCCCCTGCCTTTGCGCCGGGTCGCACCGGCGCGCGCAGAACCTCGAGCCGCCCGGGTCCGCTCGAAACCCGCGTCCTGGCCGCGCGGCTGCTTGCGAGCGCGAAGCTGCTCGGGTAGTCAGTCCCGATGGCAAGCGCGGGCAAAACGCTCGTCTTCATTCCGACGTACGAAGAGCGTGACAACGCGCCGCGAATGCTGGCGGAGCTGGTTCGCCACGTTCCGGACGCGGACATCGTCTTCATGGACGACAATTCGCCCGACGGCACCGGCCAGATCATGGACGACCTCGCGAAGACGGAGCCCCGCCTTAAGGTGATCCATCGTTCCGGCAAGCTCGGCGTGGGCAGCGCGCACTTGGAGGGCATCGCGTACGCGTACGAGCACGGCTACGAGACGCTCGTCACGCTCGACTGCGACTTTACTCATTCGCCATCCGATATTCCGATTTTGCTGAAACATTCATCCGAAGCCGACATCGTAGTTGGCTCACGATACCTCAAATCAGGAAGCCTCCCAGGGTGGAACGTCGCTCGTAGACTGCTCACGAACGTGGGACACGTCTTGACCGTGGAGATGCTGGGCATCCACGGTGACGCGACAGGCGCCTTCCGTGTTTACCGTCTCGCCACGATCCCGCGCGCGATGTTCGATCTGGTCACGGCTCGGGGCTACGCATTTTTTTTCGAAAGCCTCTTCATCGCAAACCACAACGGGCTATCCGTTCGCGAGGTTCCGATCGTTCTGCCAGCGCGCACGTATGGCCATTCGAAAATGCAACTGCGCGATATCCAGCGCAGCGTGCAGCAGCTGCTGGGCCTGTCTGTGGCGAACATGGCGAATCCGGCGCAATTCCGGGTTGGCCAAGGCAAGTTCGACACGGACCCGAAGCTCGTCGATCCGCAAGACTGGGACAGCTACTGGAGAAGAAAGCAACGCAGGACTGCGTTGGCGTACGAAGCCGTCGCGGCGACCTATCGGAACCTCATCATCAAGCGGAGACTCAATTCCGTCATACGGAGGGAGTTCACCGACGGCTCGAGCCTCCTTCACGCCGGATGCGGCAGCGGTCAGGTCGACGTGGACCTGCACGGCTATGCCAAGATCACGGCGGTGGACATCTCGATTCCTGCGCTCGAAATCTATAGCAAAGAAAACCCTGGAGCCTTTTCGGTTAGGCATGCTAGCGTTTTCCGTTTACCGTTTCCGGACGGATCTTTCGACGGCGCGTACAATCTCGGCGTGGTCGAACATTTCACGCACGTCGAGATCCAGAGCCTGATGGCTGAGATCCGCCGCGTCCTGCGCCCCGGTGGCAAGTTCGTCGTCTTTTGGCCCCACGCCCATGCCACCAGCGTCGCGGTGCTGGGTTCGATTCACTGGGTGATGAACGACCTCCTGAAGAAAGGAGTGCGCCTGCACCCGCCGGAAGTTTCGCTCGTGCACTCGGAGAAGGAAGCTCGTCAAGTCTTCGAAGACAACGGGTTCGACCTTCTATCGTACGCCTTCGGTCCTCGCGATCTGTTCGTGCAAGCCGTCGTCGTCGGCAGGCGACGCGACTAACCATCTTCGCTCGGCCTTGTGTCCATTCCGAAACCCGACCTTCTTCTGGGGAGCCCATGGCGACGCCGACATCCATTCGAGGCGTCTTCCTCGGCGCAAGCGCGGCCGCGCTAGGGGTGGCCATCCAGGTCGCCAATGGAACGCTTAGCGAGGAGTCCTTCACGTATCTGAACGTGGCGGCTGGATTCGGTTTTGCCGCGCTCGCGTGCCCGCGCTACCCGGCGCAGCGGCTGCCGCTGGAGACCTGGATCACGGGGGTGCTTTGCGCCGCTCTGGCATGGCAGGTGGGTTACCTGTTCGTCGCGCCCCCGGGCATTTATTTGCACCCCGACGTGGCCGGCTTGCGCCTCTTCTTGCGCGGCCTCGGAGCCGCCGTCGTGCTGTCGGGGGGCCTGTTGCAGCCGTCTCGGTGCGGGCGAGGCGCATTCATGGCCGGGCTCCTCGCGATTCACCTGCTCCTCGGGATGTGGATTCTTCGCACTTCTCGCGAACCGCACATCGACGTCTACTATTTCCAACGAGACAGCTGCAACGCCATCCTTCACGGAACCAACCCTTACGCCATCACGTTTCCGAACATCTACGGCGACGCCACGCCATTTTACGGTCCGGATGCCACGTGGCACGGGCGGCTCAAGTTCGGGCTCATTTACCCTCCCTTGAGTCTTTTTCTTGCTTTGCCGGGATACCTGGTTGGCGACTATCGATATTCACAACTGTTCGCCGTCGAGGCCGCGGCGGCCTTGATGGCCTGGAGCAGCCGCGAGCGCACCGCGCCGTTGGGAGCGGCCCTTTTCCTACTCACGCCTCGCGCGTTCTTCGTTCTCGAGCAGGGCTGGACAGAGCCATTCGCGGTTTTGCTGCTCGCCGCTACGGTCTTCTGCGCCCACCGCGCTCGCCCGGCGCTTCCTTACGTCCTGGGACTTCTTCTGTGCGTGAAGCAGTATCTGATATTCGCCTACGTTCCGGCGCTCTTTCTCGTCCCGAACGGCGATTGGCGTAAAACGAGTACCTTCGTTCTCAAGACCTTCGCCACGGCCCTCGTCGTCACTCTGCCTCTGGCCCTGTGGAACATTCGGGCGTTTTTCGACGACCTCGTCATGATGCAACTTCACCAACCCTTCCGGAGCGACGCGCTCAGCTACCTGGCATGGTTTGCGCGCGATCGACCGGCGCCGCTTCCTTCGTGGGTGGCGTTAATTCCGACGCTCTTGGCGACGATTCTCGCCTGGTGGCGATTGCCGCGCACGCCGTCCGGCTTCGCGGCGGCCGTGGCGATCGTGATGTTTACGTTCATCGCGTTCAACAAGCAGGCCTTCGCCAACTATTACTACTTCGTCATCGGGGCACTCTGTTGCGCGGTTGCCGCGGAACAGTCTCACCCGCCCCGCGTCCGCTCTGCGTAAGCACGGACGCGAGCTTCATCGGCGAGTTCGGCCTTGCGTTCGCACCGTCGCGCCATGATTTACCTTCCTTCGATTCAGTGCGTCAACGGACCTGGGTCGACTCGGCCGCTTCGTGACCGTCCACGCGTCGAGGCGCCGCCCGCTGCAGCAAGGTACGCCCGTTCGGGTCGAGGAACCGCGGCGCCAAAATCCCGATCCGCTTGAGACGGAAGCCGGCTGCGCAGCGCAGGCACCCCAAGCCGTAGACGACGCTTCGGCCGAAGTTGATCGACGACGCCTCGTCGAAGTAGCGCGTGGGACACGTGACTTCTGCGATGCGAAATCCGAAATCGACGGCTTGGACGAGCATCTGGTTGTCGAAGACGAAGTCGTCGGCATTCTCTTCGAGCGGTAACGTCGTAAGGACTTCCTTCGAAAAGGAGCGATATCCTGTGTGGTACTCGGACAGTTTCTGCCCGAGGAGAATGTTCTCGGCTGCGGTCAGCACGCGATTGGCGAAGTACTTGTAAAGGGGCATGCCGCCGCGCAACGCGCCGCCTCCAAGGATGCGTGAACCGAGCGCGATATCGAATAGGCCGCTGGCTATGCAATCGGCAAGCGCCGGGACCAGCTTGGGCGTGTACTGGTAGTCTGGGTGGACCATGACGACGATGTCCGCACCGCTGTCGAGCGCTTCGCGGTAGCAGGTCTTCTGATTGCCTCCGTATCCGCGGTTCTTCGGATGGACCAGGGTGTGGAGCCCCAGACTCCGAGCCACCGCCACAGTGTTATCGGTCGAATGATCGTCCACGACGATGATGTGATCCGCCACGGCCGGGACTTCGGCAACGGTTCGCTCGAGCGTTCGCTCGGCGTTGTACGCGGGCATGACGACGACGATTTTCTTGCCCTGGATCATCGAATGCGGAAGAAAGCGCTGCCGAGTTGGGGCGCCACATTCGCACTCGGCCCTTTCAGGGTCAAGCGCCGAGCGGCCCCGCGGCGCCGACCGAGCTTGCAGGCTCCGGCCCCGTTCGATACCATTCGAAACGCGAATCTGTGCGTTCCGATCGTACGCTGCTGATCACCGGCGGTGCGGGCTTCATCGGCTCGAACTTCGTGCGCCATGCTATTGAGCGGGGCTGCCGAGTCTTAAACCTCGACAAGCTGACGTACGCAGGAAACCTCGAGAACCTCGCGTCGTTGGTCAGCGATCCCCGGCACCAATTCGTCTGCGGAGATATCGGAGACCGTGCGCTCGTCGCACGCCTCTTCGAGGCGCACCAGCCGATGGGCGTGGTCAACTTCGCGGCGGAATCTCACGTGGATCGCTCCATCGATCAGCCGGCCGAGTTCGTTCGCACGAACGTGCTGGGCACGTTCGAACTCATCCAGGAGTCGCTCGCGCATTGGAAGCGGCTCAATGCCGGGGAAGCGCGGGAGTTTCGCTTTCTCCACGTTTCGACCGACGAGGTCTTCGGCTCGCTCGGGCCGACCGGCACCTTTTCCGAACGTACGCCGTACGCGCCGAATTCGCCGTACGCAGCCTCAAAGGCTTCCGCAGACCACTTCGTTCGAGCCTCGCATATGACGTTCGGTCTGCCCACACTGACGACGAACTGCTCGAACAATTACGGGCCCTACCAGTTTCCGGAAAAGCTCATTCCCCTGGTGATCCTGAACGCGCTCGAAGGTAAGCCACTGCCGGTGTACGGCGATGGGCAGAACGTGCGCGATTGGCTGTATGTCGAAGATCACTGCCGAGCCATCTTCGAGGTCCTGATGCGGGCCGAGCCGGGCTCCACGTTCAACATCGGGGGGCGAAGCGAGCGAACGAACATCGACATCGTACGGCGCATCTGCGCCCTTCTCGACGAGGCGGTCCCACCGTCGTCGAACACGAGCCTCGTGTCGCGCCCGCAGTCCATCGGGAGCTACGCCGAGCTGATCACATTCGTCACCGATCGACCCGGGCACGACCGCCGGTACGCGGTCGATCCGAGCGCCATCGAGTGCGCTCTTGGCTGGACCCCCGGGCATTCCTTCGACGACGGGATTCGCAAAACGGTGCACTGGTATCTCGAGAACCGAGCGTGGTGCCAGCGAGTGTCTTCCGGGGACTACCGCCGCGAGCGGCTCGGTCTCGGAGCCATCCAATGAAGGGGCTCGTCCTGGCCGGCGGCTCCGGCACCCGCCTTAGGCCGCTGACCTACACGGGAGCCAAGCAACTGGTGCCCGTCGCCAATCGACCCATTCTATTTTACGTCATCGAGAACCTCGTGGACGCGGGCATCACCGACCTTGCCCTGATCATCTCGCCCGAGACGGGCGCCGAGGTTCGCGGCGCAGTCGGTGACGGGTCCCGGTGGGGCGCCCGTGTCCACTACGTGGTCCAAGACCGTCCGGCCGGACTGGCGCATGCCGTCAAGACCGCCCACGCGTTCCTGGGCGACAGCGACTTCTGCATGTTTCTCGGAGACAACTTGATTGGCACGAAGATCCGCGGTGCCGTCGCCGCATTCGCCGCTTCACCGTCCATCGCCGCCTCCGTCATGCTCAAAGAGGTCGCCAACCCGTCGCAGTTCGGCGTCGCCGAGGTCGATCCGACGGGAAATGTCACGCGGCTTGTCGAGAAACCGAAAGAGCCACGGAGCAACCTCGCGCTGGTCGGCATCTACCTTTTCCGCGCTGCGATTTTCGAAGCCATCGAGCGCATTCGGCCTTCGGCCCGAGGTGAACTCGAGATCACGGATGCCATCAGTATGCTGATCGAGCTCGGACACGTGGTGCGCTTCGATCGCGTGCAGTCGTGGTGGCTCGACACGGGGAAAAAAGACGACTTGCTTCTTGCGAACGATACCGTGCTCGACGACTGGCTCGTCCACGAGATCCACGGCTCGATCGATTCCGAAAGCCGGCTCTCGGGGCGCGTGCAGGTCGCTGCGGGATCGCACATCGTGCGATCGACTCTGCGGGGACCGATCATCGTCGGGGCACGTACACGCATCGTCGATGCGCACATCGGACCGTTCACGAGCATCGGCGACGACGTGGTCATCGAGCGGGCCAGCGTGGATCACTCGATCATTTTGAACGGTGGACGCATTCGTGAGATCGGACGTCTCGAAGACTCGATCATCGGGCGACGGGTGGTCGTGCAGCCCGGCGAGACGCGCCAGGGCGCACTGAACCTGCTCGTCGGGGACGACTGCCACGTCGAGCTCGGTCGGTTGCGTTGAGGACGCCGGCAGGAGGCATTCGCCATGACGACCGTTATTTTTGGAGCAGGTTTTCTGGGAACCCGGCTCTCGGAAACCATTGCCGGCGCGATTCTGTCGCGGGCGGACGTGGCCGACCGAGCGGCCGTCGCGCGCGAGCTGCGAACGCTCGATGCGCGCGCGGTCATCAACTGCGCGGGCAAAACCGGAAGGCCGAACGTCGATTGGTGCGAGACGCACCCGCTCGAGACCCAGAGGTCGAACGTCATCGGCCCGCTCGTGCTCGCCGAGGTGTGCTCGGAGCGAGGTGCATACCTGCTCCACATCGGGTCCGGTTGCATCTTCTACGGTCCTTCTCCGACCCGTGGCGGATGGCGTGAGGACGATTTCGCGAATCCTTCGTCCTTTTACTCCCGCACCAAATACGCCGCCGACTTGGTACTTTCGAAGTTGCCCAACGTCGGCATCGCTAGGCTGCGAATGCCGATCGACGGAACGCCCGGTGCCCGCAATTTAATCACCAAGCTTGCCGGATATCGTGAAGTCATCGACGTCGAGAACTCCGTAACCGTCGTCGACGACCTGGTCGCGGTCGTGCGGGTCTTGGTGGACCGACGCGCGACCGGCATCTTCCACGCGACGAACCCGGGCACCGTGCGCCATCGGGATCTGCTCCGGATGTATCGCGAGATCGTGGACCCATCGCATCGGTACACCCTAATCCCTGAAGACGAACTCGTGGCGCGCGGCCTCGCGGTGCACGCCCGTTCGAACTGCATTCTCGCGAGCCCCCGGCTGGCAGAGCTCGGGATCGCGATGCGGCCGGTTGAACTTGCCCTTCGCGATGCGCTCGCCCAGTACGCCACGCGCCGTGCATCCACGTAAAGCGAAGGATCGCGGCGCGAGGTGCGGCGCCTGTCGTCGTTGTGCCGGCGCCTCTACTTCCGGTGCTCGACGAACACCGTGAAATCCGCCACGCGGTAGCGCTCGTAGTGCGCCCCACTCAGCTTCAACCATCGTTCCTCGTCCGCCGGGCTCGCGCGAGGTTCGGAGGGATGGAAAATGTACGCAACGTCCTTGACGGAATCGAACGCAAGCCGGTAGCTCCGATGGCGGTCCTCGCGCGGATTCAGTGGTACGACCACGGGGTTCTCGCGAAAGAGAAATGTGAGCCGATACGACAGCCAGTATTGGGCCGCGGCGTAGGAGACGTGGCGCTCACGAAGCGATCGCCCCACTTCGAGCTCCTCGCGGGCGGTGCCACGCGCCGATCGAACCGGCAGCCCACCGTCGACACAGGCGATGCCGTAGCTGAGCCAACCGCCGACTGCCGCCGCCGCAAGATAAGGTACCGAAAGCACGGCAAAGCGCCTGCCGCCCAGCCCATGAGCAGCCGGCGCGAGCGCGAACGGCATCATCAGAATGACAGGCGCGAGATAGCGCGTCGCCCACATGTCCACCGGCATGCCCGAGACGAGGAAGCCGGCGAGCGACGCGACAATCGTGCCGATCGCGAGGATGCCGAGCCGACGTACGGGCCACGGAATGCGCCGAACCCAGAACAGCACGGCTGCCGACGCCATCAACAAGCCGATCAGTGCCGCGCCGACGAGCTGAATCAGCCGGAACCACGCGGGCACGGCTACGACGTCCGGGTACAGATTGCCGCGAGAAGCGAAGATCTTGTAGCTCAACGCCCACGGCAAACACTGGTCCCAAAGCAACTTGAGATTGTGCCGCACATGTTCGTGGTCCAATGACATCGACATCTGAGCATCGGCAGGGTCACAAAAACTCCGGAGCCAATGGAATGTCGGCCACCCGAGCAGCTGGCCGGAGGCGACGGCGCCGAGACGAGCCAACCAACGCCGTGTCCGCCAGGGCCACTCGAACGTACAGAGAATGGCAAAGAGCACGAGCGGGCCGATCCACTGGATCGCGTACAGGTCAACGTAGAGCGTGATGACGGCCGCAAAGCTGCCGAGCGCGAGGCGCAACGCCGGTCGCCGCGAGTGTCGGGCTCCGGCGAGTAACCACACCGAAGCTGCAAACAGGGTGATGCAGGCTTGTCTCTGAATACCGAAAATGAAGTAATTTACAGCCATCGGCGTGAACACGACGGGCAGGGTGAGCCACGCGGCCAACCTCGGAGTGAAGGTCATCCGCGAGATTCTGAAAACGAACCAGACGAATGCGAGCTGGCCGATCACCGGGACTGCGCGGAGCGCCAGCGGCGTTGGACCCAAGACGGCAAAGACCATCGCTGCCAGGATCGAGTCGACGGGTGCCTGGTACGGCGCGCCCCAGAGTGTCCAGGACCATTCGCCTCTCAGGATGTGCATGGCTTGAAGTCCGACGACGGCCGCGTCGGAGTCCACAGCGCCGGCGTTGAGCATCGCGGGAAAGCGGAACGCGAGCGCCAGCCCCAATAGAGCGAGCACCCACGCGTCGCCCGACGCCCACCGCTCTCGCCACCTCCGCGCGATCGAACCAATTTGCGCTCGCACGGGGAGTGCGGTCCATGTGCGGGCGAGCCGCTCGGTCCGATCGGATGCGCCGACGGCTTCTTTCACGTCAGCGCCATAGTCCTTGTGCAGCGGTCCATCAACGCCGATACACGCTGACGATGGGCACGCCGTCGTGCCTGACGATGTACGCGGGCGCGTCCGAACCGAATGCTACCCAGATCGCGTACTCTACCTCGTTCATGTGCAGCTCGTGCTGCAGAAGCGCTATCTGAGCCTCGTGCGGCGCACCAACCGCGATCAAATCCGCCCGGATTCGATCCTCACGTTGCATTTGCGTCCACGCGCCCAAGGTCGTGTCATGGATGAACACGGAAGCGCCCCGGGGTGCCCTCGGATTGAGGTATTCTTCGGCAGCGTTCTGCGTCGTGTATCCCCAAAATTGCCGATTCAGACCCAGATCCGCGCCGCCCGCAGTGCCGCCGACGAGAGGAACGTACGCCGAGAGCCCGAAGGGTGTGGAGTGCGCCGTAACGGCGAGGGGCGCGAGCACGACGCTGGTGAACAGAGCGGTCCTTGTACCCAACGCGGCACGGCCGTCGAGCTTGGGAAGTGCACGGCGAAGGGCTGAAAGGGCGATCGTGAACCCGCGGCCGGCGAAGAGCGCGAGCGCCGGATAGGCCGTCATCCAGTGCTTGGTGCCGCCGAAAATCGGCGTCCTCTCCAAGAAGAAAGGGACCATCGGCACCGCGAGAGACAGCGCCAACAAGAGATCGGTCTCGCTTCGGTCGGCGCGCGGAGGCTCGTCACGCCGTCTGAGAAGCGCCGCGCGGACTCTCCTGCCAGCATCGAAGCTACGATCGACCGCGCCCGCGGCGAAGAGGAGGATGGTGATCGCAGGGACCGTCGCAAGGACCATAACGGGTAGAAACGCCTTCGGGGCCGGCGGCCCGCCCACGTTTCGCCCCAGAAACTCGATGCTGTAGTAGTTATGATTCAGGTGGAAGTTGACGTACCACTGCACCCGGGCAAGCGTGTCGTTCCACAGGTACGGCCACAGTGCGAAGAACACGATCGGGCCGATCACGGCCATCGATACGAGGCTCGTGGGGAGTGCCAGCCGCCCGGCTCTCAGGCCTCGGACCAGCGCGTGGCGGTGCACGAACAGTGCGTGAGGCACGACGACGGCGGGAATCATCCACGCGTTGTGTTTCGTTTCGAGCGCGAGTCCGAAGACCACACCGGTGGCGATCGCCCAGCCCACGCCGCCGCGTTGTTGGGCCCGCCAATGCACGTAAATGCAATGGATCCAGATCGCCATCATCGGAACATCGAAACACGCCAGATGGGAATGGAAGAAGACGCGAGGCATCAGCGCGAGAAGGACCGCAGCGACAAGGCCCGCGGAGCGGTCCCACGCGCGCGCGCCAAAAATGTACGTCGTCCAGATCGCCGAGCCGGCCATGCACATCGCTGGAAATCGGTACGACGTGCTCGCATCGTGAAATACGTGGAAACGCTCGTGCAAGTAGCCCCACGAAAATCCGAACAGAGTCTTCACGAGCGCGGGATGTTCGTGGTTGTCGCTCCACGCGCCGTCGATCGCGCTCTGTGCGAGAGCGTCGACGCCGCGGGCGAACAGCATGTGCCACCAACCGAAGTAGGAAGTCGCCGCCCGGAAGTAGAACGATTCGTCGCGGGTGAACCCGATGGAGCGGGCCGTGGCGAGGAGCGCGACGACGTACGCGGTGCCCAGGGCCGCTCCGATCCCATGGTCGCGCCAGCCGATGCGGCGCGGCAGACGGAGTGCCGACAAGCGGCTCGGCCAGCCCATGAGGTACGGCCGACGAAGTGCCGGCAAACGGGTGCCCCAACCGATGAGGTCCGGCCGGCGGAGTGACGAGAGCTTCATCGGGTGTTCGCCTCGAAGCAGTACGGATAACGCTCCCCTTTCGACACGCCGACCTCCACGACGATATCGGCCCGACGGCCCGCAAGCCGGGTCGTGTCGAACTCGAACGGCTTCCACCCATCCGCAGCGCGATGCACCGCCTGCCCGACGATCGACTCGTCGACGCGAAAGGTGATGGTCACCAGGGGCCCCTGCGGAGAGGTGTCGGTCTCGATGTACTGGCCCTGATGGCCACGCAAGGCATGACCCATCGCCACGCCGAGGAACCGCAGACGAACGAGCGATGCGCCTCCCGCCGGCGGGGCATAGATGCAACGGTGAGGATAGTAGTCCGCATCGGCGACGATGCTCGTGGCGACTAAGCCACCCCCCGGACACGTGAATCTGCGCGCGGGCACGGCTTGCCCGGCCCCCAGACCACCGCTCAGCACCGGTGCCGCCCCGACGAACGCACAATCCGTCTCGCGATTTCCTTGAACGATCGATACCTGCAGACGTTCGGGGTTGACCATCGCGACGAAGTCGTCGAGCACCCTCGCGGGAGCCGGATTCCGCCACGTGGTCACGAGCACGGCGCCGAAGCGCCTTTGCGCGTCTCTCGTCCAGTCCGCGAGCGCGCCCAGGTGAGCGCCGCGAATCGAGACCTCGAATGCGCGTGGGAACCGCGATTCGTCGGCACGGGCTTCGCGCTCGATCGTGGCGAGATCCGAGCCGAAATATTCGCGACCGAGCGGATCGGCCCAGCGCGGCGCAAATGCGATCAGGTCGTCCGAAGTCGCTTGCGCCGCGACGTAATCACGGGCGGCTTTCCAGTCCGACTCCGGAGTCACCGAGCACGTCTGAACGCAGTGCGCGCCGAGTTCGAGCAGGCCGGCTACGGGGATGATCGCCGCCCACCACGCTTGCCACGACCCCGAGTCGGTGGGCGGATGCTCATGGGCGGTCACGACGACGGCGATACTACACTCCGACTCGAGCCTCGTCACCGTGCTCCGACGGACACCATGGGGATCACCGCTCGCGCAGTCGCGCGCTCCCACCCATCGAACGTGCACCGCGCGAACCGCTCGTCGAATCCGTGCGGCGCCGCGTATGCTGAGCCCATCGAGAATCGACGTGCGAAACGACAAGAGGCTGCTGCTCGTCTTCATCCACGCTTACACCGCCGAGGACACGCTCCGTTCGGTGCTCGCGCAGGACGTATCGGATCGAGTTCGGGTGGTGCGCGAACTCAGGGAGCTGGCTCCGGAAGCGGTCATCCACCGTGCGGGCAAGACGGGCAGACCGCACGTCGACCGCTGGGCAGACGCGCACCGACCCCACTCGATGGTTTCGGTCCGTTGTAGTGAACGCCGCCCGCCGCACCGGCCCGAGTCGTTCAGAGCCTCGGCGCCTGCCTTGGGGCGCCTCAGGGTACCACACCTTTCATGGACGGTGCCCCGTCGCGCTGGAGCGCCTGTGCAGGAGTCCGTGCTGCCCGTCCTTCGCGCCCTGCCCGCGCCCGCCTTTCCGAGTGACGAGCGATGCCAGCGATAATTCGCATGAAGCGCCACATCGGACCTATTCTCGTCTTTCTTTTTCCTTTGTTGTATTATTTTAGATTTCTTTATCCGAACACCTCTCTCCTCGTAGTCGGCAACGATTTTTATTATCTGTATTATTCGTACAAGTGCTACCTCGCCGATTTACTTGCGCATGGACATTTCCCCACGTGGTCGCCCGCGGAGGCTTGCGGTTATTCCTTTTTCGGCAATCCGTTTGCCGCACCACTGTACCCGCTCAACGCCCTGCCCATCGCCGCGCGCCTTGTGTTCGGCAATTACAATATTTGGTTCCACCAAATATTCACCGTCTTCGGGGTGAGCCTCTTCGCCCTCGGCACGTACCGCTGGCTCCACCAGGTCTACGGAAAGCCGGCGCCGGCGCTCTTCACGTCCGTCGTCCTCTCGGCGTGTTGGTCGATAGGAGAATTCATGCGCTTCCCCAACGCCATTCATGCCATCGCATGGGTCCCCTGGGTCCTCAGCGCCATCCATTCCGCGCACGTCGAGTCGCGCCTGCGCCCGGTGTACTTCGGGATGTTCGCGCTGTGTTGCGAGATCACCGCCGGTTATCCATATTTCGTCGTTTACAGCTTCTTCCTCTATGCGGCGTACGGCGTCTATCTCCATTGGGCAAGCCCGGCGCCGAACTGGCGTGAGCGTCTCATTCGGCAAATCTCGCTGATCGCGACGCCCGTCCTGCTGACCGCACCCTACGTCTCCGCCGTTTCCTTCGTCTCGAGGCTCACGCGCGACCGTGCGGGCGGCGACTTTGCCTACGCAACCGCATTTCCATTCTCGATGGTGGACCTTGTGGGCGGGCTCGTCTTCCCGCCCATCTGCACCGTCGAGGGTTGCTTCTATCCAGGAATTTTCACGGTCTTTCTCATCGCGCTCTATTTCTGGCGCCACCCGAACAACCAGGAGAAGATAGGGGTGCTGGTTGCCTTCGTCGGGCTTCTGACTCTCATTCTCGGCTACCGATCCTATTGGTTCGCGCCACTCTGGAGCTTCTTGCCCATCGTCAATCAAATGCGCGTTTTCTCGCGCATGACGATCATCGCTTTGCCCGTTCTAGCGATCGCCATTCATCAGGGATACGGCTTCTTTGCCGACCAACTGGGGAGACCCACCGAGGATCGGAGGTTCATGGCGCGCTCGGCGTGGATTGCGTTCGGATCGATTTTCGTCATTCAAGTATTGGCCTATTTCGTAAAAGACGGGTTTCACCGCGAATACGCGACGTACGATATGCAGATGTTTCCGGACGGCTCCAGCGAGCTCGACTTTCTCATGTCGACTCTCTTCACGTTCGTGGTGGTCTTGTCCGTCATCACGGTGAATTGGGCCGAGGTGCGCCATGGAAGCACGATCGCACTCGGGATCTTGCTTGCGATCGTCACCCAGGACACGGGCATCCAAGGGCGATTCCTGTGGGCCCGGCCGGTCGCCGCCGTTGTCGCGCAAGCCGGCATCGCAGAGGGCGCCATCTCCGACCGGATGGGGCCGGCGTGGGAGTACGCAAAACGACAGGCGGATTTCTTCCATCTCGTGCGCGACTATTTCGCCCTGGACCGCCTCGACGAGCACCCGGACCCGTCGGGGTCGGGGACCCTGGGACTGACCAATAGCCTGTCGGCGGCCCCGACGCCGGCCTTCGACTACGAATCGTACTGGAAGTTTCACGACAGCACGCGGCCGGCAGATTGGCGCCGGCTGATGGGCCAACAGAAGGTGTTCTTTCACAGCGCAATTCATCCGGACGCAGCGAGTTTTCTGGACGACTCCGTCGCTCATTCAGCCAAGCTGGACCGACCGACCATCGAGTACTTCGACGGCAGCGAGCTGCGGATGAGGATCGCGAACGCCGAGCCGGGATATCTCACTTGGATAGACAACTTCGATCCTGGGTGGTCGGCCACCGTGGACGGAAGAGCGGTCGCCATCGAGCGGTCGATGGAGACGTTCAAAGCGATCCGGATCACGTCCACCGGGCGTCATCGCGTGCGCTTCGTCTACCGCCCCGTCATCTCGATCTTCGCGTACGCTGCTATGGGCGCCGGCTTGTTGGGCCCCGCCCTTTTGGCACTTTGGGATCGTCGGCGTCGGCGAAGTCTGCCCGCACCGGAACGGCTGGGAGCGAAGCTTCCCGTGGGGCCGATTCGCGCGTAAAGCCGTCGCCGCGCACCCCAGCTAGGCGAGAACCGACAACCTTGGGCGAGCGGGGGCATTGACGGGCGTCGGCTAAACGCAATCCTCCCGACCTCCCATTCACTCAGACGAGCGTACGAGTAGCCGCACTCTCGCTAGTCCGGAGAACGAAGGATGGCAGGCTATTGATTCCTTGTCCCATTGAATGCTCGTAACGGATCGCTGGGTTACCCGCATTGAATGGAATATTGAGTTTGTCGCGCACCGATCGCTCCACCCAGTCGCGCAATTTCACGAGTTCTTCACCCGAGAGGTGATCCGTGAAGACGTATGAATGATAGCCACCGTCAGGGTCGCCCTTATAGTACTCGGCAACGCGGGTGAAATCGACGTCGTATGCATGCAGCCGGTCCCCCGTACGCTTGCATGTATACGTCCACGCATCCTTGATCGTCGGATGCTCGATAGCTTCATCATAATAAGGCGTCCCCGGATACGTCGTAATTACTGTGCAGTCGAAGTCGTCTGGTTTGACGTTAAGCAGCCACGCCTGGATCGCATGTATCGATTCCTCGCATTCGCCCGGGTGGCCGACGGACATGAGGGCCTTGATCTTGAGACCGTGTCTGCGTGCTATGTCGACGACTCGATTGTTGTCTTGGAGTGTGGCTCGTTTGTTGATATTTTCGAGTATGCGCGGCGATGCGGCCTCGAACCCGCATAACAGCCACCGGAATCCCGCGCGATACATAGCAGCAGCCTGCTCATCGGTGAACAACTCGGACTTCACGAAGCCACGAAGGCGGAATGCAACGCCGAGATCGGACTGGAGTCCCGCCAGACCATTCATGAGTTCAACGAGACTCTTGCTCACGTTCAGTTCGTCGTCGTAAAACATAAAACCTGTGAAGCCGTAACGTTGGTGCAACATCCTAATCTCATGGACGATCGACTGCGTTGTCCTTGTCCGAATCATCCGAAGCGACTTTGAATTGCGGCCGCCACAGAAGCCGCAGCCAAAAGGGCAGCCGAGCTGCGCGATTAGGCTGGTCGCACGGTGACCTTCGATCGTGTAGTTGTAGGTTGACACGTCGACGAGGTGCCGCGCCGGGAAAGGCGAAGCATCATAGACGGCATCGTTCATGAACAAACCGGTTTTGGGATCGTCCGCATCAATCAGGCGAGGAGGGCTATCCGAAAGAGCTTCGAAGATGGATATCTCGCCATCCCCCGCGACGAGCACGTCAAAGACGGCTTCCAAGTTGGCGAGAGCGCGATGGGCACGCCCGACACGGCCGGCCCGCTTCTCCAACTTGACCGCTGCATGCACCAGGGTGACGTGCGGCCCGCCCACGACGATGCGAATGTCGGGGCGCACGGCGCGAATCCGTTCGGCGATCTTCACGGCGGCCGGCAGCTGCGGTGTCGTCGCGGTCAGTGCAGCGAAATGGGTGGTCGAATTCCGCACGTGGAGATCGACCACGTCGACGAAGTTCTCAATCCCCGATAGGTCGAGGAGCTCGACACTCCAGCCGGCCTGTTCAAGGACAGCCGCGACCTTGAGAATTCCGAGGCTCATGAATACTCGCTCATCGAGCAAGAAAACGGAAGGCGGCGTAATCAGCAGGACGGGCGTCGACGCGGCATTTCCGTTGACGCGGGTACGGCCACCACCTGCGAGCCGTGACGAAGACACGATGGACGCCATTGGTTGAGTTCCTCAGGTGGACGCTTACGTCGCTGCAATTGTAGTTTATCGTTGCGCGTGAGGCAACGCGTGTCAAATACCGGAAGTTACAGCGAAACCCCGAGCAGGCGGGGCGTCCCGCCGACCCACATGCCCGGTTGGTATTCCGGCCGACCCGGTTGGTATTCCAGCCAGACGAAGTAAGGTGAGGGGTGACATGCTTCGCGTGACCGTCATCGTTCCCACGTACAATGAAGAGCAGACGATCCTCGAAATTTTGCGCAGGGTGAGGGCTCAGTCCCTTCCGCAAGTCGAGCTGGAGATCGTCGTCATCGACGATGGGTCGAAAGACCGCACGGTTGCGCTCCTGGAAGCCAACGTCGGGCTGTACGACAAATTGGTGAGGCAGCCGCGAAATAGCGGAAAGGGCGCGGCCGTTCGCGCCGGGTTGGCCCACGCGACCGGCGAGTTCGTGCTTTTTCAAGACGCGGATCTCGAGTACGACCCGGCAGATTACCATAAGCTGATGGAGCCGGTTATCCGGTTCAATGCGGACGTTGTAATCGGAAGCCGAATGCTCGCGTCTCCCTGGACCCGCGTGCATTATTTTTGGCACAAGCAGGGAAATCAATTGTTGACGTTAATCTTCAATTTCTTATTCAATACGACGTTCACGGACACATACAGTTGTTATCTACTCTATCGTCGTTCGTTACTTGACCACAATGAGCTGCAATCGGACGGATGGGAGCAGCACGCGGAGATCCTGTGTCGGGTCGTGCCGCGCGCGGAGGCGCGTTACGAAGTTGCTATCAGCTACGCCGGGCGCACGTACGAACAAGGAAAGAAGATTCGCGCTCACCACGCGCTTGCGGTCCTTCGGATGATCGTGAAGCGCCGGCTCGCCCTATTCTGGGACGCTCTATCATCCGGTCGCCGGCCGACCGCTGCGGCGGCGCCGCGGACCCGTCTCTCGGATGGTGTCGAAGAGGTTCGTTCATCCGCTTCTCTCAGCCGTTCCGCCGATGACGCGGGGTCGAGCCAGTCGTCGGACCCCTGAGGACCTTCGCGATGCCATCCCGACCTTACGAGGGGCAGGACCTCGAGGCGCTTGCCGACATGCGACGGTACCAGAATTGGTTGCTCGAGTCGTTCCGTACACGATTGAAGGGAAGACGCGTTCTCGAGGTTGGGGCGGGTATCGGAAACCTCTCCGAGCGGTATGTGGACGAAACTAGCGAGGCCGTTCTGGTGGAGCCTGCCGAGAACCTCGCGGCCCGGCTGCGAGATCGGTTCGGGGGTCGCAGACACGTTAGGACGATGGCCGGATCGTTGGCGGCAGTGACCCCGTATCTCGCGCCAGCGTCGTTCGACTCGTGCATACTGATCAATGTCCTCGAACACGTAGAAGATGACAAGGATATGCTTCTTCAGCTGCGAGCTCTGCTGAAGCCAAACGGAGCGCTCCTCCTCTTTGTTCCCGCGCTTCCTTTCTTGTACGGCACTCTGGACGCGCTCGTAAATCACCACCGTCGTTACACGAAGTCGTCTCTTTGGAGTGTGGTGGGAGAAGCTGGTTTCTCGGTGCACCATCTTCGGTACTTCGATGTCCTCGGCGTGATTCCGTGGTTTGTTGCAGGACGGGTTCTTCGACGGTCGCGCTTCGACGAGACCGCTGCTCGGCTATACGATCGCTTCGTCGTACCGGTGGGCGCTATGCTTGAACGCATGGGTGAACCGCCACTCGGCAAGAACCTTCTCTGCATCGCCAACGCGGTCGGCTGAGAGGGACCGAATTCAACGAGGTCCTCCGTGCGCCGGCTTTGCACGGAGTACGCGCAAGATTCGCTCGGTTGGACAGGACCGAACGCCAAGCTCTCCCCGCAGCACGCTCCACGCCGCTGGCCGGGTCCCCTGCGACGACCGAACTCGTCTCGGATCGCGGCGTTGCGCTATCGCGGCACGTAGATCGAGGGCAAATTCCCCTCGAGGTGTCTCCAATGGGGGTCGTCGAACTCGTCGGGCGCGTAGAGAAGACAGCCGTCCTCTGGACCGGGAAAGTGGTACACGCGGATGCCACGCTCGTACGCTCGCCAGGTGAGCTGATATTCGGAAATGTTGTCGTGCAAAAAACCGAGGATCAGCGTCGCGCAGCGCCGGTCGGCGGCCACCTTGAGCACGGCGGGGTGCTCCCACTCGAGTTTAGGCTCGTAAAAATACTGGGAGTGCGTGCGGTCGATGGTGGCGAGGGTGGCGGTCGTGACCGGCCGCAACGGGTTGGCCACGAGGGTGCTCCACCCGTACGCGACGCCAAGCACCGCCGCGGCCGATACCGCCACCGCGGACACTTTGCGAAAGGAGGCGCTCTCGCGCGCCCATCGACAGACGCCCCAGGCCGATAAAGGGGCCATGGCGAACCACGGAGAATGATAGCGCGCGATCCATACCTGGTTTCTCACGACCCAGTGAAAGATCACCCAGCCCGCGAGGGGCAAAAGTGCGGTCGCGAGCGCGGCGTTCGCGCCCGCGCGGCGACGTGCCGCCCACACCCCGCCGATGATTGAAAACAGCCAGGTCGCGGCAAACTGAATCGGAGCTCCGGCCAAATCTTCTTCTTGTGTCAATGCGTAGCCGGCATAAAAACCGTCGACGGTCCCCCCCCGATCTCCATTCGGCGGATCGGTCTTGCTCACCCGATCGAAGACGCGCTGGAGCCAGGCGTTGAATCCATCGACAGGGACGTGATGCGCGAAAGCGAAGAGCGGGTTCCCGAATCGTCGTAAGCCGAAGCTCGAGAGGGGAAAGGTCACCTCCATCTCGATGGGCCCCAAAAGCCCGTGAGACACCGCCTTGCGGAGCAAGTGAGGACCGGCCACGACGACGCCGACTGAAAGCGCGGTCGCGGCTACTTTTCCCCAGCGCAGAAGCTGGCGTCCCGGATCGACAAGTGCGGCGCGCAGAAGCCTCGCTGCGGCGCAGCCGAGGAGCGGCAAGACGAAGACCAGGCCCGTCCCCTTGACCAGGTAGCTCGCTCCGATCGCCAGCCCGAGAGCGACGCCGTCGCGATACCCGAGCCTCGGGGTCGCGCCAAACAGAGGGTTTCTCAAGGCGGTCACGACCGCGAGCGCAGCGACCGCCGCGCAGAGATCGTTCTGCTCGGTCGTTGCCTCGAGGAGAAAGCTCGGCACCGTAGCGAAAAGCATGACGAGCGGAAGCCGGAGCGCCGGGGGCGCCCGGAGGTAACGCGCGACCGTGGCGATCCACACGACCACGACGACGAACGCGGTCGTCTGCACCGTGTTCGCGAATCGCTCCGAGCCGGTGAGCGATTGCCAGAGCAGAACGAGATATTCCGCGCCGGGGCCCGGGACGTTCTCTCGGGAGTCACTGGTCGGAACGAAGGCGACCGAACCGTCCTGCATCCAATGGACGACTCGGGCGAGGTGATACGTCATGCTGTCCCCGTTGTTGGGCGGGTAGACGATCGCGACGAAATACAAGGTCGCGAAAATCGGCAGCACCATCGGAGTCACGGGGCTTCGCCATCCGAAGGCCAACGCGCGCCGCAACCCGGTCAAGAGCCCACGCACGCCCCCGCCCTTTCGCGGGATCTCAGGAAGCAGGACGCCGGCCACGAAAAGCACGTGGGCGATGGCGAGCCCGGTCGGGGTCGCTCCGTGAACGAGGCCGAGCGCGTTCAAGATGATGGCCTCGACGCCGATCATCAGGCAAAACGCGAGCGGTAGCACGGCCCCGATGGGCTTGGGGAACAAGGCGCGAGCCAGACGGACGCATGAGAGCGCGAGGAGGCCGACGAGCACGACGGCGAGGACTTGCCGTCCAGTCGATAGCATCCGCATCCCAACGTCCTCCGACGAGTGGGGCGCTATTAGCCCGACGGCGGTGGCCTGTCACTCGGAGGGCAGGAAATGCGACGCAAAACGAAAGGGCGCCGCCCAACCTTCGAACGGCTCCGTGAATCCCCGCCTCCGCTGGCAGGTCAGCGGTCGTGCGGCGACGCCGCCGTCAGCCCACGAGCATCCGCGCGAACCGCTCGACATCCGAAGCACAGGAGACCTCGTATACTGCGGTGCACCGCGGCGCATAGATCCGCATCGCGCTATCGCCTTGAGCCCACTGACCGCGCGATTCCGGACAAAGCCAAACCAGAGCGCGCGAGCGCTGCCGGATTCGGTCGAGGACTTCGGGCGCGGCCTCGCGGTAGTTCGTGCGTCCGTCGCCAAGAATCACGACGGTCGTCCGGCCATCGAGCTCGCGCAGGTGCCGATCTGCAAACGACCGCAGGACGCGTCCGTAGTTGGAAATGTCGCCGGTCCGAACGATCCCGGCGCCGCGCCAGGCCTGCAGAACGGCCACCTGAACGCTTTCGCGCTTGAAAAGCTCGGTCATCTCGCCCAGGTCGCTCACGAAGACGAACGTCCGAGCCGTTTCGAAGAGATCCTGTAGCGCAAACGCGAACTCGAGCAGAAAGCGTGCGACCGGCCGCACCGAATCGCTGACGTCGCACAACAGCACCACCTTGGGGGGCTCACGACGGCGGCGAACGGTCCGGAGCTCGAACGGGACCCCGGCCGTACGCAGGCTCGCCCGGAGGGTCGCGTGGGGGTCGACTCGACCCCGTGCGCTGCGCCGCACGCGGACGCGAGCGCGACCGCGAAGGCGATTGGCGAGTCGCTGGAGGGCGCGCCGCACTTCGTGGGCCTGTAGGTCCGTCAGCGACGCGAACGGCACGGCTTCCGCCCGTGCCCCATGACGGCGGCGCTCCGCTTCTTCGGTTCGCGCTTCGACCCTGCGGCGCACGTAGGAGCGAACCTCGTCGCCGACACGGTCGATCTCGAGACCGAGCGCGTCGGCCAGCTCCCCGCCCCGAGCGCCGAGTGCGTCGGTAAGCCCGGAACGAAGCCACCCAAGGACACGTCGCGGCGGGTCAAGGCCGGCCCGTCTGAGCACCCGATGGGTTTCGAAGCCGACCTGCAAGCCGCTGTGCGCGTCGATGGATTGGGCGATCCCGGACGCCACGAGCAAGCGGTCGAGCTCCGCTCCCCCCTCGATCGCTTTCGCGAACGTGACAACGTCGAGCGCCTCGGAACCATGGGAATTCAAGAGCGCTCGCAAGACGTCGAGCTCGGTGGAATCGAATCCGCGCGCAGCCAACCGCCGCCAGAGATTGCGCGGCTCGAGGGCGGGGCTAAAGAATGCATCGAACGCGGCGTCGAACCGAAGCCGGTCGGCTGCGTGCCACACGACGACGCTCGCGATCGCGCTACGCACCGTCCGCGGGTTCTCGATCCCGGTCTGCTTGAGGGCCTGTGCGACGGCAATCGCTTGCGCCGTGGAAATCGGGAAATCTTCCCGCCGAAGAGCCCAGAGAAACTCGTCGAACACGCGCAGCAGTGTCCGGGGGTCGCCCATCGTCGCTGCTACCCTCGTTCAGTTCTCGGGGCCCGGTTCTGTCAAAAGCGAACGCACCGTCGCATCGAGCCACGAATCCTCCGTGGAGTCGTAGCCGACGGCGACATCCCGGACGACACCCCGCTTATCGATGACCACGATGGTCGGTAGGCTGAAGACACCGTACGATCGTGTCGTTTGTCCCCTCTTGTCGACAGCGACCGCGTAGGGCATTGTGGCGTTTTCCGCGAAGAGAGCTACGTCCTTGGCATCCTCGGTCGATACGCCGATCACGTTCAGCCCTTGGGCGCCGTATCGAGTCTGCAGCGCCGCGAGCTTCGGAACGAAGACCCGGCACGGGCCGCACCACGTCGCCCAAAAGTCGAGCACGATGACACGACCGCGGAGCGGTCCGAGGGAGGTCGGGAAGGTGCCACGGACAGGTTGAAGGTCCTTCCAAGCGGGAGCGAAGGCCCCCACGAGGTCCATTCGCAGCATCTCGTCCTGCCCTGGAAACGGAGCGAGACCGACGCGCGCACGTTGCTCCGATCCTGCCCGGATGAACGCGATGTCGACGGCATCGCCGATACCGTGCATCGAGACAGCGCGCACGACCTCGGATCCGCCGGTGATCCGGGCGGCTTCCACGCGAATGATGCAATCGCCTTCGCGCATGCCCGCACGATCCGCCGGTGATCCGCGAGTGACGTGCCCGACCCGGGCGCACGCGCCCGGGCCATCGCCGTCGAGGACGACGCCAAGCCAGGGCCGAGCAGGCGCGGACTGCGCGCGACCCTCACTTTCCGGTAGCATGAGTGCGCCGGCAGCCATGAGCGCAAACGCCGCGCGAACAGCCCAGTTCGTCTTCCGTCCCATACCCCATAGAATGGGCGCTCGTGCCACGGGCCCGCAAGCTGGTCCTCACAAAATGCCGCAGCGCGCCCTCGCGATAGGCGAGGCCGCGCCACGTTCAGATCGGCGATCGCCGACCAATTCTACGATCAAGGTTGGGTCAAGCGAAGGGGCAGGGCGCAAAGAGCGCCGCTCGAAAGCGAGAGATAAGCAATGCAAGGAAGCGAGGCCAAGATTTGTGGGCTGGAGAGGAACCAACAACGACCCCTCGAGGACGAGGTCGCCCCATCGGGAGCCGCGATTCTCCACCGCGGCAGGCGCGAGCCCTGCGGCCCTCTGAGCAGCGGGCATGCCAAAGTCGGGCGGTGAGGGCCGGCTCCACCAAATCGTGCGCTGAGTGAGCATTTTTCCGAGGCCGGATGAGCCGCGCAACGCGAGCGTCGTGGCGCCCAAGTCTCGGTCGCGTTTCCGGTCTGAAATTTTTGCGAGCCACGGTCCGAATCGCATGCGGCGGCTGGGCCACGCCGCAGCGAGCGCATGCCGTTGACACCGCGTTGGACGTGGGTATGGTGCGTGCCCCGCAAGGGACACGAGCGCCCATAGCTCAGCTGGATAGAGCACTGGTCTACGGAACCAGGTGTCGGAAGTTCGAATCTTCCTGGGCGCGCCTGTGGGGCGAGTGGGCGCCGATCGTGGGCACGATGTTCGTGACGAGCTCTGCGATGAGCGAGGACTCAACCTGGATGAACGTGGCGCTCGAGGAAGCTCGGACCGCGGCCGTGGCCGGAGAGGTTCCCGTGGGGTGCGTGATCGTCGATTCGGCCGGTCGCGAGCTCGCTCGAGGCCGGAACGGTCGCGAGAGTTTGATGGATCCGACGGCGCACGCCGAGGTCCTAGCCATTCGATCTGCGGCCGCTCATCTGGGGGGATGGCGACTGAGCGGGACGACGGCGTACGTTACGCTGGAGCCGTGTGCGATGTGTGCGGGTGCGCTCGTTCTCGCCCGAGTGGCTCGTGTGGTCTACGGGTGCGCCGATCCGAAGGCAGGCGCGGTCACGACCATGTTCGGGATCGGTCGCGACGGGCGCCTCAATCACACGTTCGAAGTGGCCGATGGCATTTGCGAGCAGGCGTGCGCCGAAGAGCTTCGGCGCTTTTTTTGCGAGTTGCGAGCAAGGACGCGGGCGGGTTAGGGCGCGTCGAGAGAGTCCCGCGGGTCCCCGGGCTGGCCATCATTTTGAGGAATCGTGGATAGATCGTCCGAGTCGCCCTCGAATAGGGGGCGGGCAGCCACTGGAAGGCGCGCGGGCGGACGGTCGCCGCCGTGCCAGAAGGCAATCGTTTCGAGGCGGCCTTCCTCGAGCTCGCGGTCCGTGATTCGCCCCAGCTTGTGGGCAATGCTCATGAGCGTATGAATCGTGCGCATCCACCCCTCGGGAACCTCGCCGGCCTCGCGCATTGCGCCGTAACGCAGGGGCGCCGGCAATAACGACGACAAGAACAGGCACTCAGCGAGATTCAACTCTGCGGGCGTGCGTCCAAAATAATAGTCTGCAGCCGCGGTAATACCATATACTGCGGGACCGAATTCGATGACATTCAGGTAAAGCTCCATCAACTCGTCCTTTGCGAATGTCTGCTCTAGGTATTCGGTAAGAACCACTTCCTCCAGTTTTCGCGATAAAGTCTTCTCCCTCGCTAGAAACAGGTTCTTGGCGAGCTGCATCGTGATCGTACTGGCACCTCGAACGAAGCGGCGCGCTTTCAGATTGGCGATGATCGCAGCACGGATGGAGGCTCGGTTGAATCCGTGGTGCCTAAAAAAGCCGCCGTCCTCGGTCGTCAACACCGCCACCTGCATATACGGACTAATTTCGTCGAGGGATGACCAATTCGAACTGCCGGGCCCGGTGGATTGGTCTCCAAGTGTTCCGTCCGGCAGAACGATCCTCTGAGTGAACGGATGCCGGAACTGGTCCGGAGCCAGGGCCGACGGCACCGAGAGGACTCGGCAGCGGTCGCGAACAACGTAATCCAGGTCCAAGTCGTCGAGAGCGCGTGTATCGAACTCGGCATGTCCGTTGGCTTCGAACGATCCACCCATGTCCAACCCTTGAAGGACCGGCGACAGCGCCGCGGGGACGCTGTGGAGCAGCGATCGACAGGCGGCCTTGGGAATCTGGAATCGGAAAGCGCCCGTCACGTGATCCGGTTCTTGGTCGAGAAGGCCGCTGCCGCTCAACTGAATGGCGCCGGCAGACAGGGCAAAGTCGTCGACACGCAGCGCGCCGGAAGAGGCCAAAAGGCCTCGCGCTCGAACCTGGAGATCCAAGCCGCGCACGACGTCGCTGGCGAGACGCGCGCTCTGGAAAGACAGCCCCGTCGTCGAACCTTCGCCGTCGAATGTCAGAGAGCTGCCGTCTCCCGCCATCGCGAATCGGGCCCTTCCAGTCACCGTGGCGCCTCCGACGTCGACCAGACCGAGCGCGCCGTCGCGGACGCCCAGCATCGCCAGCGAGATGGGACCGCCTTCGAGAGCCGCCGTCTGGTCGCCCCCGCGAGAGGAAAGCGACACTCGAAGCGAGAGTGGAGTACCGGCGACGGCCGGATCCGTTGAGTAGCGCACGTCGAGCCCTTCGACGCTCCGTTCGACCGACAGCGGACCGGGTCCCAGGGTCAATGCGACCGGATCGTCCGCGCGGCTGATCTTCCACGTCGCGGATCCGACTCCGATCGCCGCCCCGGGGGCCACGCGACCGTTGAGAAGGTCGGCAGCGCGCGTCACCTTGGCCCAAAGCGACGGCACGTCGGGAAGTGGGAGAATGCGCGCGGTTGGATCCGCGCGAGCTTCGTCGAGAACCGCTCGTGTTCTGAGAGCATCCGATGTGCCCGGCCCGGACGAAGGCTCCTCACCGAGCACGTGCCACTCGACCATCAGCGCGTCGGCTCGCGCGCCGTCCAGCGCTCCGGCAGCGGCGAGCCCTGCGGACGCGTGAGACAGGGTGATCACCACCTGGCCGGAGCGCGCCCGTGCTCGAGCGATCTCGAACTGGGCCGCCTCTCGTTCGAAGACGAGGTCTAGCCCGCTGGCTTCGATCCTCGGTTCGCGGGCGGTGCCGTCGGTCCACAGGACCGCCGCGTCGCGTACGGCGACGGCGATCGGATGACGGGCGGCGCTTTTGGCCGTCCCGCCCTCTCTGTGCAAGCGTCGCCAAGCGTCAAGCTGCGCACGCAACGCAGCTTCGGCACCGCTTGCGAAGACGCCTCCACCTGCGACCTCTACGCGCTCCGCCGCCATTTTCCAGTTGACGCAGATACTCACGTCATCCGCCCGAAGCTCTATGCCAGGCATGCGTTCGGGGCGTACGACGACATGGTGCAGCCCGATGCCGCACCACGTCGGGCGCACGGCGTCCACCTCGACGGTGACGTGCCAGCGAGCCGACTCCACGGCAAGGCGCGCACGAGCCAAGGGTGAAAATGCCGCTGCGCCGCAGGTCGCGCAACCGACCCCCACGGCGCTGACGACGGTCGCGCCTCGCCAGGTCCATTGAAACCGCATCCCGGGTCGGTAGGCTAACGCGCCGCCCGCGAGGGCACACCCCCCGAGAAAAGCGCGCCGGACGTGGCGGCACGCCGGTTGCCGAAGTCTCAGCGAGCGAGCCGCATAGAGCAACGACACAAAAGCACGAAGCCCGCGAAATCGCGGGCTTCGTCCATGAAAAATCCCGGCAGCGTCCTACTCTCCCACACGGCTTCCCGTGCAGTACCATCGGCTCCGAGGAGCTTAACTTCCGAGTTCGGGAAGGGATCGGGTGTGGCCTCCTCGAAATCACCACCGGAAACTTGTGGATAGCGTCGTCCAAAGAAGCGCCGCTCTCGCGGCGCCGATTCGCGTCAACTCGAGCATGAAGAGCCGCGGGACCCTCGCAATCCGAATCCCGCGCGCGATTCTCAAAGTTTGCCTTAGAGATATGGCCAAGCCGCACGGCCTATTAGTACCGGTCAGCTCCGCAGATTGCTCTGCGTCCACATCCGGCCTATCGACCTCGTAGTCTACGAGGGGCCTTTAGGGGCCTTTCGGCCCGGGACACCTTGTCTTGAGGTCGGCTTCCCGCTTAGATGCTTTCAGCGGTTATCCGTTCCGTACATAGCTACCCGGCGATGCCACTGGCGTGACAACCGGCTCACTAGAGGTACGTCCAACCAGGTCCTCTCGTACTATGGTCAGCTCCTCTCAAGTGTCCTACGCCCACGGCAGATAGGGACCAAACTGTCTCACGACGTTTTAAACCCAGCTCGCGTACCGCTTTAATCGGCGAACAGCCGAACCCTTGGGACCTGCTCCAGCCCCAGGATGCGATGGGCCGACATCGA
>Ga0187863_10000115_pt1 | contig 71321 bp, 70 predicted proteins | sample June2016WEW_11_1_FD_132975 | JGI IMG/M metagenome (GOLD analysis project Ga0187863, IMG submission 132975) | Peatland microbial communities from SPRUCE experiment site at the Marcell Experimental Forest, Minnesota, USA - June2016WEW_11_10 | ecosystem: Environmental > Terrestrial > Soil >...
CGCCTGCCGAGCCCGGGGTCGCGATCGCGTGCGATTGCGACATAACGACGAGCAGCCCGAGAACCGTCGCGAGATACCAGACGCTCACACGTGCGCGCGCGCCAAACGTCATGTTCGCGGCGCGGGGATCGACGTGCCCGCGCCAAGCTGCAAGCATCGACGGAACTCCGAGGACGCCGATGATGACGATGAAGAGCAGCGGGATGTGCCAGAGAATTGCGAAGCCGACGAAGAGCACGAACCCGGCGATCCACAGCGGCGGCCACACGGCGCCGATGATTCGGCCACCGTCAAACGGCGGCACGGGAAGCATGTTGAAGAGATTCAGGAACGCCGAAAGGTCGGCGCAGGCGAACCAGAAGCGATCGTGCGTCGCGTCGCCAATCGCGTAACAGGCCGCCGCGAGCCCGAGCCCGGTGAGCGGTCCAGCGAGCGCGATATAGGCATCTTGCTCAAGATCGTCCGGCGCGGCGCCCGCGGTAAATGCGCCCAATAGTGGAACGAACGCCGGTAGGCGTGCGGGCAGGCCATACGCGCGAAAGGCAAAGTAGTGCCCAAGCTCGTGGGCGAGCAAGAGCAGCATGATGACGACGGCGAGCTTCCAGCCGAAGATGACGACGTAGATCCAGAGCGAGAGCAAGAAGGTCCAGCTAATCGCAAAGAGCTTGGTGCCGATCAGCAAGAGAACTTTGAACTTGACGAGGAAGGCGACGACGGCCGCCAGGATCGCGCCGATGCCGCGGTTACGCCGCTGGACCGGTTTGGGGTCGTCGGGCTGTTCGCCGGACGGCGGCTGCGTAGGAGGCGGAAGGTAATCCACGCGGTGGTCTTCAACCGCGACTCGTGCCGGTCATCGTAATCCTTGGGGGAGGCTTCGCCGGAATGGCCGTGGCCCGCCGGCTCGAGCGCCGACTGCGCCCGCAGGAAGCCGAGATCGTCGTGCTGAGCCGCGAGAACTACACGCTCTTCACCCCGATGCTGCCCGAGGTGACCTCCGGCGAGCTTGAAGTCCGCCACGTCGTCACGCCGATCCGCGAGCAGTTACGACGCAGTCGCTTCGTTTTGGCCGACGTCGACGAAATTGACGTTCGGGCGAACACGGTGAGGTACCACCACGTTCTTACCGGCACGAGCGTGCTCCAACCGTACGATCACCTAGTGCTGGCGCTCGGCGCCGCGACGTCGACCTTCGGGCTGCCCGGCGTCGCGGAGAATGCGTGGGCGCTCAAGACGCTCGACGACGCCGATGCACTGCGCAACCATTTGGTGTGGCTCTTGGAGTTGGCCGATACCATCGACGACGAAGCGCGGCTCAAGCGGCTCCTCACCATCGCCGTGGTCGGCGGCGGTTTCACCGGTGTCGAAGCGGCCGGTGAGGTCGTGGAGCTTTTTCGGAGCGTCTTGCGCTTCTACAAGCGCTTGCGGCCGGAGCAAGTCGAGATGGTTTTGGTCGAGGCCGGGCCCACTTTGCTCGCCGGTCTACCTCCGAAGATGGGTGAGTATTCGCGGCGCGTTCTCGAGCGTCGCGGCATTGAAGTGGTCACCGGCGACGGCGTCACTGGCGCGGACTCGACGGGCCTCAATCTGCAGAGCGGCCGGCGCATCGAGACCGAGACCATCATCTGGAGCGCCGGCGTGCAACCGTCTCCGACGGTTGCGAAGACCGCACTGCCGACGACCAAGCGCGGTGCGATCGAGACGCAAAGCGATATGCGCGTCGCGGGGATCGCCGGGGTCTGGGCGCTCGGGGATTGCGCGTCGATTCCGGACGGAGAGGGCGGCGTCTATCCGGCCACCGCGCAACACGCGATTCGCGAAGGGCCGTCCCTCGCCGACAACATCGTCGCCGCGATTCGCCGTAAACCGACGAAGCCGTTTCGCTATACTTCGCTGGGCATGATGGCCGCATTGGGAGGGCGCAAGGCGGTCGCGCAGCTTCCGGGCGATCGCGTGATAACCGGCTTTATCGCGTGGTTTTTATGGCGCACCTACTATCTATTACGGCTGCCGGGCCTCGATCGAAAGCTTCGCGTCGCCTTCGACTGGACGCTCGAACTGCTTTTCCCCCGGGATACGGCGGAACTGCGTTTCGGCGAGCGACATGAAGTGCACCACGATGAGATGGTCTCGCGCTCGTAGAACGCCCCAAGATGCTCCGCGAACCGATCGAACGCCTTATTCGCGACCCCAAAGAGTTCACGCGCGACGTCAAGTTCCCCGACCCGGCGGAGATCCGGATCTACGACGAGACGCTGCGCGACGGCGAACAGATGCCGGGCGTTTGCTACACGCCGGGCCAAAAGCTGGAGATTGCCAAAGAGTTGGCCGGCGTCGGGGTGCACATCATGAGCGTCGGCTTTCCGGCAGCGTCGGCAGGCGATCGCCGCACGCTGCAGCTCGTGATGGAGGCAAGGCGCCGCGGCGAGCTTGGCGAGGTCGAGATCGTCGTGATGTGCCGCAGCAACCGGAACGACATCGACGTTACGGTCAAAACCCTGCGCGACGTCGGAATCGAACCGCGAGAAGTAACGTTCTTCGTCTTTACCAGCGGCAGCGATCTCCATCTGAAATATAAGATCGGCAAGACGTTGTTGCGTTACGAAGGGCGTGACGAGCGCGAGTGGCTCGATCTGCCGCTGGCGTTCTACCGCGAGGCGAATATCCGTCTGCAATGTGACGCAATCCGGCACGCCCGCGAGTGCGGCGTGGAGCATATCGAGTTTGGTGCCGAGGATGGCAGCCGGGGTGACGTCGCGTACTTCATCGAGTATTTCAAGGCTGGCCTGGATGCCGGCGGCACGCGCCCGGCGTGGCCCGATACCGTGGGCACGCTGACGCCCGAAGCGACGCGCTGGTACTGCTCGCGCATCGTTGCGGCGCTACCGGAGGGGCTGCCGATCGTCGCGCACCTTCACAACGACTACGGCCTAGGCACGATTAACGCGATCACCGCGACCTCGTGTGGATTCAAGGTCGTGTCGGTAACGGCCAACGGCTACGGCGAGCGGGCCGGTAATGTGAAGCTGCACGAGTTCGTCGTCGCGTTGCGCGTTCTCTACGGCATTGAGCTCCCAGGCTTCAAGTACGGAAAACTCCGCGAACTGGCGCGCTTCATGGAGCGCATGAGCGGAATCCCGCTGCAGCAGCACGAGCCGATCGTCGGCTCCAAGGTCTTTGCACACGAGTCCGGCATCCACACGCAGGCGATGCTCATCGATCACCGGATGTACGAAGCCGTTCCGGCCGAACTGGTCGGCGCGGGCACGACCTGGGTCTTCGGAAAACATACGGGCGCCGCGCTCGTCGAAGATACGCTGCGCCGTCACGGCCAGCGCCTCGCGCACGCCGGCGTCGAGCCGTCCTCTGCACTCGCACATCGCGTGACCGACGAAGTCAAGCGACTGCGCGAAGAGCGCGCTGCCTCGAGCAAAAGCGAAGAGACGATCGAGCTCTACGAGGTCGCGATGCGCCGCCTCTCGCTGACCGAAGAAGACGTCGTCGACATCGCGATTGCGCTGGGCAGTCCTCGGCCCGCCGTCGCCTCGTGATCGGCATTGAAAGCGCGCAAAATCCGCCTCGGCGAAGATGAATCGTCTTTCGACCGTGCGGCGGTTGCGGCTATGACACCGGAACAACAGATGGCGCTGTCCTGGCGGATTACCAAGGATTTCTTGTTGCTGGGGGGATCGATGGAGCCGCAATCCGACTGGATCGCTCTACTGCGCGAGTTCTACGCCGCCGGCGTTGAATATATGGTGGTCGGTGCCGAGGTGGACACCAACGAGCAACTCGCGATTTCGACTCCTGGGTTCGGCCAACTCCGGAGAACGCTCGACTCGTCTTTCACGCTCTCGCGAAATTTGGTGCGCCAATGCATCAGGTTACAGCGGCCGACTTCGAGCACGACGACACCGTGTGGCAACTCGGAGTTCAGCCGCTCCGGATTGGCGTGCTCACCGGAATTGAAGGCGTAACCTTCGACGAGGCCCGGCCGCGGCGCGATCACGCGACGATCGATGGCCTCGACATTCCGGTGATCTCCCGCGGCGACCTCATCGTCAACAAGCGAACCGTTGGGCGGCACCGAGATTTGGCCGACCTCGAACTGGTCGGCGAACTACCTGCTTCCGAAAGCGGCCAAGTCTGACCCTGCGTCATCCTGAGCGCAGTCGAAGGATGCGCCGCCTATTGCGCGATTAGTTCGATACGGTTCCCGAACGGGTCGGCGACGTAGCAGTGGGGTTTTCCGTTAAATAACGAACCGTCTTCGACAACGTGCCCGCCGTGCGAGCGAACGCGCTGCAAGAGAGCGTCATAGTCGTCGCATCGGAACGCCGGATGAGCTTTCGTTGCCGCGCGAAAATCGTCATCGACGCCGAGGTGCACGGACACGTCCCCGCTGCGAAGCCATACTCCACCGCGATCGATCAACTCGGCCGGCTTCGGCTGTTCCGTGAGGCCGAGGACGCCCACGTAGAACGAGCGAGCTTCGGCCTCTCTGCCGCGCGGCATTGCGAGTTGAACGTGGTCGATGCGCCGAAACGGCGTGGAAGGGTCTAACGGTCGGACCAGGCCCACTCCGAGATAAGCCAGCCGCTACTGGTGTTTGTCATCGTCAGCGCAAAGGTGGCGTTATCCTTCTTCGGTTTTCCGCGTTGTTTATACGTGAAAGTCGCGGGATAGACCACGTATGCGTGTTCGCCGTCGATTAGGACGTGCCACGGAGTGCCGAGGGTGACGACCCCGTTGGTTATCCCATTCTTTTTCGAACTGGCGGCGTACGCAGTGGCCCAGTCGGCGCAGGCCCGGCTGCCCTGCCATTTATACGGCGCGAAATCGTCGATGATGGATGCCGGCGAGTCGCATGCCGCGACCCATCCGTTCATATCGCCTTTATTAAACGCCGCGACCGCATGGTCGATCGCTGCCGTCACGCCGCTCGTGTCTGACGCGGAACTAAGTGCAGGGACGGATAAAAGCGCGATTGCCGCCGCCAGAGTGACGATGGATGGTCTCCAGATTTTCACTGCATTCTCCTCTCGAAGCAAGCTCGGGACCGGGCAGGTGGCCGGTTTCTTGTACCGGAGTCGCTCCCCTGCTTCGAGGAGCCTAGAGGCTCCTAGGGGTCCGGCTCGACCAGTGTCGCGTCTTGCACGGCTGGCTCGATGAGCGGCACGTCGTAGATCGTGGAGCTGCGTTCCTGGATATCTTCAAACGCAATGGCCGCTTCTCGGACCACACGACGATGAGCGAGATAAAGAGTATCGACGGCGCTTTCGCGCGCTATATACGGCGTGCCGTCGAGAATCGAGAAATTCACCAACCACGGCACGTCCACGAGCGGAGCTAGCGTAAAGTTTCCTGCGACGATCGCCTTTCGCGGTAAGTAATCGCTGGTGCCGACCCAGAGCTCGCGCAAGCGGTTATCCTTCGGCCGGCGAATCGGCGTAAGTCCGATGTGATAGGTCGGGACGCCATCGAGCAGCGGCGTGTCGATCAACGAAACTCTATAATCGGGCGCCCGCGACGAGACAATCGCAATGACCCGCAGCGAGGCGCCCGCCTCAGGCGATGTCGCCGCCGCGCGCGCCGCCTCGTAGCGCAGGCCGAACATATACGTTGGCGCCAAAAGCGGCTCGCCCAGCAAATCCTCGTAGGGCTGGGGGTGACCGACGGGAATTTGCTTCGCGGTGCATCCCCCCTTCGCAATGCACAGCTCGAGGCTGATGCTTACGTTGACACCGTGCGGCACCGGCGGCGGTTTTGCCAACTGTTCGTCGCTGATTGGAAATATGCGAATCGCTCCGTCGCCGGGGTCGGCGGTGGCGCGATAGTGATCGGCGACCGGCGTGTCCCCGTCGAGCCCGCTGACGGCAATCGTGTAGGTGAGGTCGTCCGGATAGTGTGCGCTCGTAACGGCAGAGCGAGCATGAAGCCAGATCGAGTAGGCGTCGATCGTCGCCGGCGCCTGATCTATTGGCATCAGGATGACATTGCGGCGAGGCGCCAGGTCGCGGCGAACGCTTTAAAAACGACCGGATAGGCATCGTGCACGAAACGAACGCTGCGCGGGCCGGTGCGTTCAAAGCTTGGAACGGTAGCGACGAGATGCGCTTGTGCCGCCGTGACGAACTGCACGTCGAGCGTGACCGGTGGCTCGAAGCAAAAAGGCTTCGCGGCCGCCGCGCCGGCGATTGCCGCTTGCGACTCGCGGCGAATCGCGCGCTGCGCCGCTGCCGGCATCATCGAATCGGCCGCGAAGTTCCCGATGGATTCTTTCACGACGACGCCGCGCACCCAGGGCATCTGTTTCGTAATGCCTTCGACGGTCGTGCGATCGCCCGTCGCCAGTAGGAGCGGAACGCCATAAAAGCCCAGCAGGCCTGCGTTGAGGGTCGCTTCGCCGCAGCGGACTCCGTTGACGCGGACGTCGTAGATGATCGAGGGCGTATACGTGTGGCACAACACGGCGTCGGCATCCCCCGCCGCCCCGTGATAACCGATGAAGAACGCCCCGCCGAAATCGCCGTCGGCGTCTTGCACCATCGAGAAAGGTTTGCGGTTCCCGAAGATGACTCGCACGTCGTCGGGAAGCTCGTCGAGTAAGAGGTTACGCATCGGTCCGTGCGAGTCGTTGACGAGCACGGTGGTCGCGCCGCCCGCACGCGCGCCCTCAATGGCACTGGCCACCTCTTGCGTGTAGTACCGGCGGTAGATCTCGTATTCGGGGTTCGGCGTTCGAGCATCGACCTGCTGCCACGCACAAACGCCGGCGACGCCCTCCATATCGCCCGATATATAGAGTCTCACCTTGTCATCCTGAGTCCTTCGACTACGCTCAGGACAGACTCCGTGGAAGGATTCATCCGGCGGTATTGGCGGCGGCGGCGATGCGCGTCGCGGCGAGAAAGGCCTCAAATAGGCTGGGATAGTCGCCGCCGGCGAACTGCACGGCGCGCCCGCCGATTCGGGCAAAGCCCGGCATGAGCTCGATGAAATCGGCATGCTCGACCTGGGCTGTCTCGATCGTTAGCTCAAACGGTGCCTGAAAGGTGAAGGGCTTCGCTCGTGCGACGCGACCCATTGCCTCGCGCGCGCCGGCGCAAATCGCCTCGCGCGCCGCCTGCGGCGTCAACGAGTTCACGGCCGAGAATCCGATCGCATCCTTCACGGCGACGCCGACCGCCCACGGCATAACGCGCAGACACTCGTCGACGATCGTGCGGTCCCCGGTAATCAGGACGACCGGAACGCCGTAACTGCCGGCCAGCGCCGCATTGAGGAATGCTTCGCTGCACTGCGTACCGTTAACGGTCGCACGGTAGACGTCGTCGGAGTAGGTATGGGCCAGCGTCGCGGCGTCACCCGCCTTCGCGTGATAGCCCGTGAAGAAGACCGCGTCGGTTCCGGCCCCAAAACCTTGCATCATGCTCCACGGCTTGGGTGCACCGGAGATGATGCGCAGATCGTCGTCTGCGGGGAGCTGGTCGAGCAAAAGGTTTCGCATGGACCAGTGCGAGTCGTTGACAACGATTCGGCGCGCACCTCCGTCGCGCGCGCCCTCGATGGCCGCGCGCACTTCTTGCGTCATATAGGAGCGGAAAATGGGATACTCGTGAGTGTCGCCGGGGTCGCACTGTTTCCACGAGCAAAGGCCCGCGGTACCCTCCATGTCGCACGAAATATAAACGTTCATTGACGCAGCGCTTGGCGCGCTTGCGCGAGGCCCTCCTGCGCCGCGACGTTTCGCGGGTTTGCGCGTAAAGCGCGCTCGTAGAGCGGGATTGCTTGTTCGAAATGATTGGAGGCCAAATACATATCGCCGAGCTGCGCCAAGGCGACGTCGTCGCTGGGGTGGGAGGCGATGCGCGCCCGCAGCTTGCGTAACTCGGCTACGACCGGTGCCGGCGGACCGCCCTCAACGTCGTTTTGTGAGCCCTGCTGCGGCGTCTGCACCGCGGTTTTGTTGGTGACGGCCTTCCCGAAGACCGAACCGGTCACCCCGAAACCGACGGACACCAGTAATGCCATGATGCCGAGAAACATCGCGGCGATGACCAGGAAGATCGGGAGGTAAATCCGCAGCGGAAGCCCGCCCGACTGCTTTGGCGGCACGAAGAATCGGTTGGACGCATCCCGAAGAAAACCATGCAATGCTGCCCCCCGAAGCCGATCTTCAGCTGCTTTTTGCGCGCCTGAACTATGAATTTTTTCACGGAGAGGTCCCCGGCTGCCGAATTCGCTATAACGCGCGCTTTTCAAACTCTGCAGGCCGCATCAGTTACACGGGCCAGCCGCTGCTCATCGAACTTTCGTCAAAACAGCTCGGCCGCCGGCCGGACGCGCTGCAAGAGACGCTTCTTCACGAGATGATTCACGCGTGGTGCTTTGCCCGCTTCAAGGAAACGGGGCACGGCGCTCGCTTCAAGCGCAAGCTGCGCGAATGCGGCCTGTCCTCCATCTATCACGATCTCGGAAATGCCCCACCGCTGCGGGAGTCGACCAAACGCTACATTCTCCGTTGCGAGCACTGCGGGCTCGAGGCGTTGCGGCGTAGCCGGCCAAGCAAGGCGTCGAGCTGCGCCCGGTGCAACAAACGTCGCTTTGACCCGCGCTTTCCGCTGACGGTCTATGAAGTCGTCGAGATGCACGCCATTGGAACCACGCTCGAGCGCGTCGCCGCCCGGAAAGGCGGCGACTAGCGCCGAAGCTCGGTGGATATGACGACGACGAAGGTCCATAACGGCGCGCCGATTCGCATCGAGAGCGACTCGATGGGAAAGATCGAGGTTCCGGCCGACAAATACTACGGGGCGCAATCGGCCCGCTCGCTCGTGCACTTCGACATCGGCGACGGCACGTGGCCGCGAGACGTGATGCCAAAGCAGGTTATCAGAGCGATGGCATTGCTCAAGAAGGCGGCGGCGCTGGTCAATCACGATCTGGGCAAGCTCGACGAAGAGAACACGCGGCTGATCGTCACGGCTGCCGACGAGGTGATCGCCGGTAAGCTCGACGCGCATTTTCCGCTACGAGTCTGGCAGACGGGCTCCGGAACGCAGACGAACATGAACGTGAACGAGGTCATCTCGAACCGGGCAATCGAGCTTGCCGGCGGCGAGATGGGATCGAAGAAGCCGGTCCATCCGAACGATCACGTCAATATGTCGCAATCGTCGAACGACACGTTTCCGACGGCGATGCACGTCGCCGCGGCGCAAGCGATGTCGCAGATGCTGCCGGCCGTGCAGGCGCTGCGCGACGCGCTGCACGCCAAGGCGCAGGAATGGTCGCACATCGTCAAGGTAGGGCGAACGCACTTACAAGATGCGACACCGCTCACGCTGGGGCAAGAGTTTTCCGGATACGTCACGCAGCTCGACCGCGCAATGCGCGCATGCCGGGAAGCGTTGGACCCGCTTTACGACCTGGCAATCGGTGGAACGGCGGTCGGCACCGGCCTCAACGCGCATCCCGAGTTCGGCGAGCGCACCGCGCGCAAGATCGCGGAGCTGACGGGCCTACCGTTCCGCTCGCATCCAAATAAGTTCACGGCGCTGGCGTCACACGACGATTTCGTTTTCGCCTCGGGCGCGCTCAAAATGCTGGCCACCGCCCTGATGAAGATCGCCAACGACATCCGCTGGCTAGCCTCGGGGCCGCGCGCCGGAATCGGCGAGCTCGTTCTGCCGGAAAACGAGCCGGGTAGTTCGATTATGCCGGGCAAGGTCAATCCGACGCAGTCCGAGGCGATGACGATGGTTTGCGTGCAAGTCTTCGGCAACGACTTGGCGATCAGTTTCGGGGCGTCGCAGGGCAACTTTGAGCTGAACGTTTTCAATCCGGTGATGATCTATAATCTCTTGCATTCGACGACACTCTTGCGTGATGCGTGCACGATGTTCCGCGAACACGCAGTCGATGGTCTACAAGCTAACGAAGAACAGATCAAGAAATATTTGGACGAATCGTTGATGGTGGTAACGGCGCTCAACCCGCACATCGGCTACGATAAGGCCGCCGAAATTGCCAAGAAGGCGCACCACGACAAGACGACGCTCAAGAAGGCCGCGCTCGCGCTCGGCCACGTCACGGAAGAGGAGTACGACAAGATCGTCGTGCCAAGAGACATGACGTCGCCGCGCTAACGCCAAGCATCCGTCGTCACAACGCGCAAAGAAAGGTAGGACCAAAAGTGCGAACGATGGTCAAGATTCAGATGCCCGCGACCGGGACGGGTTTATCGTTTTCGACCTGCAGCACCCAAGCGACATCCCATCGATCTGTGAGCCGTTCTTCTTCGAGCTTGGTGCCAAAGTAGAGCTGACGCTCGTCATGACGCCCGAAGACGTGCAGGCTGGGTTAGCCAAGTCTGCCGCACCGCGCTAACGCGCGCGTTACGTTTTCGAGCCGCTAAACGTACTCTTCCCCGCCTTAAAGCTGACGCTTCCTTTCATCGTCGTCCGCCCTTTGTTTACCGTAGCCGTCCCGTTGCCGCTTCCGAGCCCCTTCGCGCTGACCACTAGGGTGAGCTTCGTCTTGCGGATGGTGCCTTTGATGGTCCCTTTGGTGGTGACCGACTGTATGGTAATCGAAACGGTGCCGGAGAATCTCTTGCCCTTTTGCGTTAGGTGCATCGAGAAGGTGCCTGAGTAGCTGCCCGAGTCCCAGCTGCCCTTCCAGCCTCCGGTCAGTTTCGGCTTTGCCAACTCCACCGTTCCGATCGCGGGGGCGGCGGGCGGGAGCGTTTTGACCGAACACGACGAGAGCACGGGAGCAACGGCGATCGCGAGCACGAAACAAATGGATTGTATACGCGTCATAGCGGGCTAATTGTACTCCGGAAGGGGGGCCTTGGCTAGCCCCGGATGGGCTCTAAAGTTGCCGCCAGATAAGCGAAGCCGCCGCGACCACCAACGCGATCGCGACGACAATCAGGAGCTGCGGCGATTTGAGGCGCAGCGAGAGCCGCGCGCCGATTGGGCCGCCCAGCAATCCGCCGGCGACCAGCGGCACGACGTCGCGTGCGACGATGTCGTGCTGCAACGCGTGAACGACGAGACCGACGGGTGACGTGAGGAGGATTGCGAACTGCGACGTCGCGCTGATTGCGTGCACCGGCAGCTCCGAGAAGTAAAGGAACGTCGGTACCAGCACGATTCCGCCGCCTAAACCGAAGAGGCTGGAGAAAACTCCCACGACGAATCCTAGACCGAGCGCGGCACGATACGACATCCCCTTGATCGTCGCCACACGATCGTGCTCGACTCGCCCGGCCATTCGGCGCTCCGCGTTCCACGCCATATCGACCGCGACGGCGACCAGCAGCACCGAAAGGATCGCGTCGAAGAGCCGTGCCGAGATGTGAACCGACGCGATCGCTCCAAGAATGCTTCCGGGCAAGCCGCCCGCCGCAATCAGCAACCCGATCTTCAGGTGGACGCGTTTTTGCAAGAGATACGCGAAGGTGCCGCTGGCGCTATTGGCAACGATGAGAACGAGCGACGTGCCCGCCGCATAGGCGGGCGAAAAGCCTAAGAAGAGGCGCAGGATCGGGACCAAGATGAAACCGCCGCCGAGCCCCACCATCGAGCCGAAGATGCTCGCGACAAAGGCGGCGGAGAAGAGCTCTAGCGCAAAACGCAGATGGGTCTAACTCGAGCGGCCGATGTAGCGGCGATCCCGCGTATCGATTTTAATGACGTCGCCCTCGCCGACGAAGAGCGGCACGTTGACCGTTGCGCCCGTCTCGAGTTTCGCGGGCTTCTGCACGTTGGTTGCGCTGTCGCCTTTGAACCCCGGATCCGTCTCGACGATCCGCAGCTCGACGTGAGCGGGAAGGTCGACGCCGATCGCCACGCCGTCGTGAAACTGCATGTCGACGACCATGCCGTCTTTCAAAAAATCGGCCGGGCCGCCGATCAGATCGCGCTGCAGCGTGACGTTTTCGAAGCTCTCCTGGTCCATGAAATGGAAGCCGTCGGCATCGTTATACAGCATCTGCATCTGCCGGTTGTCCACGGTGGCGCGCTCCAGCTTTTCGCCGGCGCGAAAGGTCCGTTCCAACGTGGTGCCGGTCTTAACGTTTTTCATGCGGGTGCGAACGAAGGCCGATCCTTTTCCCGGTTTAACGTGCAGGAATTCGATGACGGTCCAGAGTTGGCCGTCCACGATGATGGTCACGCCGTTGCGAAGATCGTTTGACGAAATCATGAGCTAGGCTTCGAAAGGCGAATCGGACTCTCCGCTCCGGCTCTCAGGCGCGCGATATTGTCGCGATGCCGCAACAAGACGATCAGCGCCGCGAAAACGCCGAAGGCGGTCTCGGGGAGGGAGCCGGTAAAGATCCAAAGCGCTATGGGCGCTAGGACGCTTCCGAGCATGGAGCCGACCGACGAGTAGCGAGTGATCGCGGCGCCGGCCACCCAACCGCCGACAGCAACCAGTCCCGCAGGCCAGCAGAGAGCAAGAACGGCTCCAAAGAATGTCGCGACCCCCTTGCCGCCTCGGAAGCGCAGCCACGGGGAAAAACAGTGCCCCAGTACCGCGGCGGTCGCGACGAGCGACGCGACGATCTGTCCGCCCGGCGGGAAGCCCGGGGAGTCCATGGATTCGAAGAGTCCGTTGAACGTGTTGAGCGCCCAGAGCGTCGGAACGAATCCCTTTAGCACGTCGAGGAGCAGCACGGCTGCGGCGCCACCCGTCCCCAACGCGCGCAGCGCGTTCATCGCGCCGATGTTGCCCGAGCCTTGCTTGCGGATATCCGTGTGAAAGAAGAGGCGGCCCACGAGATATCCGAACGGAATCGAACCGATGAGATAAGCGGCGATGAAGACGCCGATCACCATCGCGAGAACGATTGCGAACATGCCGATCGCCGTCGATTCGGGAATGCCTACGTCCATTATTCTTCCTCTCGCTCGCGTCGCGGCCGAAACTCGAGCGTGAGCGGAATCCCCTCGAAGTTGAAATGTTTTCGGATGACGTTCTCCAAGAAGCGCTTATAGTGCCCTTGCACCAGTTCGGGGTCGTTGCAGTGAAAGACGAAGACTGGGGGGTGCGTTCCGGGCTGCGATGCGTAATAAATGCGCAGAACTCGACCCGAGGAGGCGGCCGGCGGGTGCGTGAGCACGGCATCGCGGATGACGACGTTGAGCTGCGCCGTCGGAATGCGGCGGTCGAGATTTTCGGCAAGCTCGACCACGATTGGCATGAGGCTTCCTAAGCGCCGCTCCGTCTTGGCCGAGAGAAACGTGATCGGGGCGAAGGGCGCAAAGGGAATCTGTTCCCGAACGGCTCCGGTCAGATCGCTGCGAGTATAATCGCCGCCTTGTTCGCGAACGAGGTCCCACTTGTTGCCGACAACGATCAGCCCTTTGCGTTCCTCGATCGCAATGCCGGCCAAGCGGCGCTCCTGCGTCATGATTCCGACCATGGCGTCAAAGACGAGGAGCGCGATGTCGCAGCGCGCGATTGCGTTCAGCGACCGAAGGGCGGCATAGTATTCAATTGCGCCGTGCGCGTGCTGTTTCTTGTGCACGCCCGCGGTGTCTACCAGCCGAAAGGTTCGATCGCCCCAGCGAAACGGCGTGTCGATGGCATCCCGCGTCGTGCCGGGCGTCTGAGAGACCAGCGTCCGCTCTTCTCCGAGCAGAGCGTTGACCAGCGAGCTTTTTCCCACGTTGGGGCGCCCGATTACAGCCAGGGCAAGTTCTCCGTCCGCCGGGGCTTCGTCGGTTCGAGCCGGTAACAGTTGGACGATCCGATCGAGCAGGTCGCCCGTCCCCTCGCCGTGGATCGCCGAAACGGCGACCGGCTCGCCGAATCCAAGCCTGGCAAACTCCGCGTGAACGCCTGCGGCGGCGCTGGGCGATTCGGCCTTGTTTGCAACCAGCACCATCGGGCGCCGCTTGCGCCGAAGGATCGCCGCCACGTCGTCGTCGAGCGGGTGAAGGCCGGTCTGCGCGTCGACGACCATGACGACTACGTCGGCTGCATCGGCGGCGGCCTCGGCCTGGCGGCGAGTCGCATCGGCCAGTTCGAGGCCATGCGCCACATCGGCGCCGGGGTCGATGCCTGCCGTGTCGACGAGGCTGAAGGTTCGTCCACGCCAGTCGGCGAGTGCGTAAAGGCGATCCCGGGTAACGCCGGGCGAATCCTCGACGATCGCGAGCCGGCGGCCGATCAGGCGGTTAAAAAGGGCGCTCTTGCCGACGTTAGGACGTCCGACGATCGCGACGGTGGCTGGGTTCAGCACGGCACCTCCTTTCTCAGTGCGGCCGAGCGACACCCACGGCGGGCCGGAATGGCCCGGGCACCGCGCGAAGTGCGAAAAGACGGATGCCCAGTATTTACATTGAGACTTTCGGCTGTCAGATGAATGAAGCCGACTCCCGGTACATCGCCGAGCGCGCGGCCTCTGCGGGCTATAGCGTGGCTTCGGTCGCTGAGGAAGCGAACGTGATCGTGCTCAACACCTGCACGGTTCGCGATAACGCGGAGCGGCGCGCCTATGGCCGCATGAACCATCTCAACGCGCTCAAACGAGTCGACCCCAGTCTGCGTCTGGTCGTCACGGGCTGCCTGGCCGAACAGGACCGCGACCGCATGAAGAGACTTGCGCCGCACGTTGACGCGATCTTTGGGACGCGAGAGCTGGCGGAGCTTGGCGACCAGCTTGCCGCGTGGCAGCCCAACTTCGACGACGTCGACTTCAGCGACGATCGAGCTCTCGTGACCTCGCTCGGGGGAACCGGCGACGCGGTAACCGGCCCATTTTCGCACTTGCGCGCTTTCGTGACGGTGCAGCGCGGCTGCTCGTACTACTGCACGTTCTGCATCGTTCCGCACGTCCGGGGCCGCTTCGATCACCGGCCGAAAAGCGCGATTCTCGACGAGACGCGAGAACGGCTCGCGCAAGGCGCGCGCGAGATCGTTTTGGTCGGTCAAACGGTCAACGCGTGGAACGATCCGGCAAGCAGCGACGACTTTGGCGATCTCGCACGGTCGGTCGCGACGCTGGGCCTCGAACGGCTGGGCTTCATCTCGCCGCATCCCAAGGATTTCACGGAAAAAATCCTCGACGATCTCTGCAGTCTCGAACAGCTCAATCCGCGCATTCACCTGCCGCTGCAGTCGGCGAGCGACCGGCTTTTGCGGCGCATGAATCGCAAGTACACGCTCGCGCAGTTCGACGGGATCGTTCGATCCATCCGGCAGCGCCTGCCGAAGTGCGCGATCACGACCGACCTGATCGTCGGCTTTCCGGGCGAAACGGCAAGCGACTTTCAGGCCACGCTTGACTACGTCCGTTCGGGCGTCTTTGCCAACGCCTTTAGCTTCATCTATTCGATTCGGCGCGGCACGCCGGCGGCGCGCTGGCCGCAGGTTCCACGAGAGCTTGCCCTCGAGCGTTTTGCGCAGCTTCTCGACGCACAGAATGCCGTGACGCGCGCTTATCACGACGGCTACGCCGGACGAACCGTGCGCGTTTTAATCGTAGGAGATTCAAAGAAAGACGCACGTCGTCTGACTGGTAAATCGCTCGACAACGTGACCGTCGTAGCGCCAAAACCGGCCGACTATCCGGCGGAGCATTGGGAGGGGGTCCATCCGTACGCGCAGGCGCCGTGGCTCGACGTCGCGATCGAAAGCGCCCACGTTTGGGGCTGCTTCGGAACGGTGGTCGGGCGGGCCGCACGTTTCGCCGATGCGGGAACGCCGGTCATGCGGCCGCTCCTCGATTTGATCGCAACGGCTTAGGAACGTGCGTCTCCCCAGCCTTAAGCTCGCAGCAGTCTTGGCTCTTCTCGCGCTTGGCGCGTGTAACGGCAGCTCGTCGAGCCTGCCTGCCCCACCCAACGATTCCACGAAAGTGACGGCTGCCGGCTGGAGTGCGGCCGATTTCGTTGGGTTTTGGGAATCCTGGTCGGACACCAACCATAATGATGCCTTTTCGCGCTTGGGAAGCGTACCCGCCACCGTAACGACGGTCGACGTAGCGTTCAGCATCGCCGGCAGCAACGCGATATCGCCCCCGCAAAACACGTATCCGTTGCGGCCCGGTGCAAACCGCATCCACGCGCACGGCGGCAAACTGCTGCTCTCGTTCGGCGGAGCGACCTCATCGTTCGATATTACCGATCCCGGTCTCTTCGCCCGAAACCTACAGGCGTACGTAAAGGCGCATCGCAAGCTCTACGACTGCTTCGATTTCGACGACGAGGTGATCCCGGTCAACGGCCAGCAGCAGCTCGTCGACGTACTCTTGGCCGTACGCAAGGCCTTCCCAACCGCCGTCGTTTCATTTGACGCATTTATCGACGGCGCCGATGCCAAAGCCGGCAGCGGTCACCAGGGCGAGGACGTCGGCGTCATCGAGCAGGCGGGGACGGCGATCGACTACGTCAGCGTCATGGCGTACGACCAGTACGGCTGGCGTCCCTCGAACAAATGCAGCTACGAGCAGGGCGCGCGCGACGACTGCCGGCTCGACGTCCTGCGCCAGTTCGCGCAGATCCGCATGTCGGACGGTCAAAAGTTTCCGAAAAGCAAGATCGTTCTCGGGTTGATGATCGGGAAGGCCGATGACGGCGTCGTTATAACACCCAAAGCCGCCTCCGGTTACGGCGAGGCAGTCAAGCGCATCGGCTATCGCGGGATCATGATCTGGGATCTCGATCGCGATAATCCCCAAGCGCCGCCGAACGGCACGGGACATCCGAAAGGCACCTACGTCGCGGCCATCTCGAAAGCGTTGGGGACCTAGAGCGTGAGAGGCTAACCTTGACCAAGTACTCGCCGATGCTCGAGCAGTATTTTGGCATGAAAACCAAGCATCCCGAGGCAATTCTGCTCTCCCGTGTCGGCGATTTCTACGAGGCCTACGGCGAGGATGCCGAAACCATCGCGCGAGCCCTGCAGATCGCCCTGACGAGCAAAGAGGCCGGCGCCGGTCAGCGCGTCGCAATGGCAGGCGTTCCTCACCACGCCCTCGCGGGCTATCTCGCAAAGCTCGTGAAGCAACGCTTCATCGTAGCGCTTGCCGAACAGTTGGAGGTTCCGCAACCGAACCGGCTGGTGCGCCGGGACGTCGTGCGTTTGGTTACGCCCGGAACGTTGATCGAGGACCAGTTACTCGACGGCAAAGAGAACAACTATCTAGCGGCAATGGCGATGGCAGGCGAAACCTTTGCCATCGCCTACGCCGACGTCTCGACGTGTTACTGCGCCGCGACCGCAATCGCGGGCGAGAACGCACACGACGAGCTGCTCGCCGAGCTCGCGCGAATCGCGCCGTCGGAGATCGTCGCCGATGTTCCAGGCGAGATGCGCTTCTCTATCGCGATGGCCGTCGAGGCGACCGGCGCGCGTTTGGCGACCCCCGCCTTGGGGCTAGTGGAAACGCGCGACCGCGCGAACCTGCCCGGTTTTTCGATGGAAGAGTCGCTGGCAATTCATCGGGCAGTCGATGCGCTCGGCGCGTTCGTCAAGCGAACGGGGGTAACCAACGGCGAACGCGGCCTAGGCGAACCGGTGTTTTATCGGCGTCAAGAGTTTCTCGTTCTCGATCCGGCGACGCGTAAGCACCTCGACTTGACTCGCGCGCAAGGGCTCAACCCTAAAGCGACCCTCCTCGCGACGCTGGACTTGTGTGCGACCGCGATGGGATCGCGCATGCTCAACCGCTGGATTCTCGCGCCTTCGATCGACCCCGGCGAAATTGCGCGACGCCAAGATGCGCTTGCCGCCCTCCTCGCCGAGCACGAGCGCCGTCAATCGCTGCGGGAGATTCTCAAAGGCATCTTCGATCTCGAGCGGATCGCGCAGAAGGTCCGGTTTCGGCGCGCGACACCGCGCGATCTTGGCTCGTTGCGGCGTACGCTGGCGATGTTCGGGCCGTTGAGAGAGGCGGCGGTGCCGGAAATCGCGCCGTTGTTCCGGCAGGTCGCAGACTTTGACGCGATGCTGGACGATCTCAACGCAACGCTCGTGGACGAGCCGCCCGCGCAGATCGGCGAGGGCGGCGTCATTCGCCCCGAAGCCGACGCAGAGCTGGCCGAATGCGTCGCGCTGCGAACCGACGCGCGTTCTCGGCTCTCGGCCCTGGAGCAACGCGAACGCGAGCGCACCGGAATAAAGACGCTCAAGGTAAAGTATGCGAGCACCTTCGGCTACGCAATCGAAATCGGCAAGAGTTACGTCGGGTCGGTTCCGGACGATTACGTTCGCAAGCAGACGCTCACGACCGGCGAGCGATACGTAATGCCCGAGCTCAAAGAGCTCGAGCTTGCGATTTCCACCGCACAAGCGCGACAGGAGCGGCTGGAGGCGCGGCTCTTTACCGCGATGCTCGAACGCGTCGGCGCGCGCGCCGACGACCTTTCGAGTGCGGCTAGCGCGGTCGCGCAGGTCGACGTGCTCTCGACGCTCGCGCAGTGCGCAGCCGAACGCGGATACGTGCGCCCGGTATTCGTGGAAGAGAGCATCGTCGCGATCGAAGACGGCCGCCACCCCGTGATGGAGGCGGTGCTGCACGCACACTTCGTGCCTAACGACCTTTACCTCCGCATGGCCGAGCATCGCTTCATTCTGCTGACCGGGCCGAATATGGGCGGCAAATCCACGTATCTGCGACAGGCCGGCCTGCTTACCATCATGGCGCAGATCGGCTCGTTCGTGCCGGCGAAAGCGATGAAGCTCGGCGTCGTCGACCGGATATTCACGCGAATTGGCGCGGGCGACGATCTGGCATCGGGCCAATCGACGTTCTACATGGAGATGGCCGAAGCGGCGAACATCCTGCGGCGGAGCACGCCGCGTTCCTTACTGTTGATCGACGAGGTGGGCCGCGGAACGGGGACGCTCGACGGTCTGGCGATTGCGCAAGCAATCTGCGAGTTCTTGGTCGGTCTCGAAGAACAGTCGCCGCTCGTGTTGTTTGCGACGCACTTCCACGAGCTGTGCGCGCTCGCCGAACATTGGCCCGTCGTTGCGAACTACCACATCACTGCCGTGGAAAACACCGCCCGCGGCGGAGCCCCTGTCTTCTCTCATCGCGTGCAACCCGGAAGCTCTTCGCGGTCGTTCGGCATCGAGGTAGCGCGCATGGCGGGGTTGCCGGGTGCCGTCATCGAGCGCGCACAAGAGATTGCCGACGCGCTCTCGGGTGAAGCCGACATCGAAACGCGCGTTCCCCTGCGTAAGAAGATGCCGAAGCGACCCGCGCCCGAACGCCAGCTCCCCTTAATCCCGGTGTCATCCTGAGGGTTTGCCGAGAGGGGTCTTCCGCGCGTCACCGGAAGGGCGTTTGAGCGTGAGAGCCTCCTCGAAACGCCTCCGATTCTGCTTGGCAGTCGCGGTAATCGCCGCGGCGGTTGCCGATCCCGTAGTGGAATTCGCGTCCAACGCCGGCTGGTTCGGCCCCGGAAATTTCACGGACCGAAGCAATCTCGACGTTTTTCCGGCGCTCGCGGCCGGCATCGGCGTTCTCGTGTTCTATCTGATTGGTTCGGCGCGCGCAGTCTTGGCGGGGACGGCGTTGCCGCGCCGGCTCGTTTCTCTCGTGCCGGTGATCTTCGTTCTTCAAATGGTCGCGCTGTTCGCAATGGAGACCGCCGAGCAGTTCATCGTCGGCGGCCACGTGCTCGGTCCGACGGTATGGCTGGGAGGACCAATCTTCGCCAGTCTGGCGCTCCACGCGGCGTTCTGCCTCGCGATCACCTTTTGGATCGCGCGATCGGCGCGCGAGCTTGCCGTAACGACGCTGCGCATCATCCGCTTGATCAAAACGAATGCAAGTTTCGCGGCGCATGTATTCGAGATTCTGCGGCCACGCCGCTCGGACGAACGTTGCTTCCGGCAACTCGTCCCCGTACTCTGCCGAATCGGAGAACGCGCGCCCCCTCTCCTACGAACGTAACTCTACATCTCCAAGCCTGGTGTAGACCGTAAGCGCGCTCCGCGCTTTTCGATCGACGTTGCACTTGCTCTAACAAAGTCGTGGGGGAGATCCGGTACACTGCATGCATAAGAAGATCTGGTTCCGTGCCGCCGCCGTTGTGGGCGTTGCTATTCTTTCGATCGTCGTCGGGTTCATCGCCGTACGCGGCCCGATTCGCCAGCAAATCGTCACGCAAACGGCAAAGCGCTCTTTCGGCCAGCTTAAACTGAACCTCTTGATCCTCGGATATCAGGCGGACGAGGCTACGACCGATACCATCATCCTGGCACACCTCGACGTGGGCCGGCGAAGCATTACGATCGTGTCGATTCCGCGCGACACCTGGGTGCCCGTTCCCAAGCAGGGTTCCATGAAGATTAATGCCGCCTATGCCTTCGGCGGGGCTCACATGACCGCTAGGGTCGCGAGCCGATTGTTGGGAGGCGTGCCGATCGATGCAATTGTAGCGTTGCAGCCCGAAGGCGCCGCTGCGATCGTGGATGCCATGGGCGGGCTCGACGTTAACGTCGACGAGAACATGAACTACGACGACGATAACGGCGACCTTCATATCCACCTGCAAAAAGGAGAACAGCATCTCAACGGGGCGCAGGTCGCGGGCTACGTGCGATTTCGCCACGATCCGGCCTCCGACTTCGGGCGCGTCAAACGGCAACAAACGGTGCTTAAGCTCCTGATGGATCAGTTGAGCGAACCGCAGAACTGGGCAACGCTGCCGCACATTATGCAGCTCGCCCGAAAAGACATCAAAACGACGCTCAACAACCAGCAGCTCGTCTCCCTGTTGGCTATCTACCGCAACGTCCCCGACGAAAATATTCGATCGTTCACGCTTCCAAGCAAGGCAGGATGGGTCGGGGATGCGTCGGTGGTCTTCGTGGACCAGCGCTGGGCTAAACTGATCGGCGCATTGCTTTTTGGCAAAGGCGATCCACCGCAAGACGAAGTCTTAGTGGCAAACGCGACCGGCAATGCGGCCTTCGACGGAACGTTGATTGGCGCGCTACGCGGCGCCGGCTGGAACGTGCCGACCTTCGTCGACGAGAAGACGAAGCGCGCGAGCCTCGTGATCGGTGCAACGCCCGCGGCTGCGAGCCTGGCGCACGTGTTTGCTACGACGATTCGTCCCGGCAGCAAGACGGCGCTGATTATCGGCGCCGACCTTGCCCCCGACACCGAATAGATCCTTCGACTGTGCTCAGGATGACAAAATGCTAGCTCCCTAATGCTGGGAAGACGATCTGGGCCGTCGAGACTAGCGTGAGCGCGCCTACGATGATGACGGTGGCCCAAGCGATGACGTTAAAGAGCCGCGAGTTCGTCCAGCGACCCATCAGCCGCTTGTTATTGATCAGCAAGAGCATCAGGACCAGGACGATCGGCAGCAGCGCCCCGTTGAGCACCTGAGAGTAGAAGATGATTCCCAAGAGCGGCGCGCCCGGGATAATGACGGCCCCAGCTCCGACGACGATCAGCGCGAGATAGAAACCGTAAAAGACCGGAGCCTCAGAGAAGCGGTTGTCGAGACCGCGCTCGAAACCGAAGGCTTCGCAGACGTAATAGGCAGTCGAGAGCGGCAGGATCGAGGCGGTGAACACGGCCGCATTGAGCAGCCCCAAGGCAAAGAGCAAAGCGGCAAATTTGCCGGCGAGCGGGGCGAGCGCGACCGCGACATCGCCGACGTCGTTCACGACGATGGGATGAGCGCCGGCGTGGAGATTATGAATGTAGATGGTTGCCGCGCACGAGACGATGATGAAATAGGCAATCACGTCGGTCCATATGCCGCCCGTCACTACGTCGAGGCGCGAGTAGCCGTAGTCTCCTTCGCGAATGCCTTTTTCGACGACCGCGGCCTGGATGTAGAACTGCATCCATGGCGAGATGGTCGTTCCGATGACCGCGATGACCATAATAATGTAGGCTTTCGACGCCTGGATATGCGGAACGACGCTCTGGCGCAGAACCTCGTGCCAATCCGGGTGGACGACGAAAGCGCTGACGATGTACGCCACGTAGACGAAGCAGAAAAAGAAGAAGACGCGTTCGAGCAGCTTTGCGCTTCCGCGCGTCACGGTGAGGAAGACGAAGATCGCTGCGGCGACGACCAAAGCGATCTTGAAGGCCTCTAGGTTTGGGACGTGCAGATAACCGCCGAAGATCGGCGCCGACGACGCGACGCCGGCGAACTCCGTGGCGGTATTGCCGATGTCACCCAAAACGAAGAGAAGAAGGCACCAGAAGGTTACCTTCACGCCGAAGTTCTCGCGTATGAGGTCGGCCAAGCCTTTGCCCGTGACGGCGCCCATTCGCGCGCACATCTCTTGGACGACGACGAGTGCGACCGTAATCGGCACGAGCAGCCACAACATTGAGTAGCCAAACTGTGCGCCGGCTTGCGAGTAAGTCAAGATTCCGCCGACGTCGTTGTCCGCATTGGCCGTGATGATGCCTGGCCCCACGATCGAAAGGAACATGAGGACCGAGCGAAAGACGTTTGGCCGTACGAAACGGGTGGCGGCGGCCGATTCGGTGCTCATAAGCCGATCTTCTGGTCGACGATGAGCGCAGTTCCCCGCATCGTCGGTGGCGGTCCGTAGGGAATCGAAGGCAGGCCTGTAAGCCCGTACCGCCTTCCTTCGACCAGCAGCGCCGAGTTCGTCCCCGTCACGACTTGGACGCCGGCGAATCCGACACCGTAGATCGCGTCGACGGGCGTGAGGGCCCATCTTCCAGTCGTCTCGAAGCGACCGTAGCCGCCGACTGCGAGGAGCTTGGCGCTAAAGTGATGCGCCCAGCTCAGGACGACTTGCGGCGATCTCGTGTCGACAACATCCAGCGGCTGGCGGGGATCGGCATCGCGGTTGAGATAATCCTCGACGCCGTCGAAGGCAAAGTCGTCCTTCGGAAGATGCCAGGCCACATAGAGTCCGAGTTGGCGGTCGTGCCCGATCGTCCCGAACCCATTTTGCTGTAAGAGGAAGAAGCCGTCGACGAAGCCCACTTGGGATGCATTCGCCTCGGTTTCGGGTATGAGCTGCCGCCAGTCGCCGTAGCTCGCGTGCATCTCCAGATACTTGCTGTTGTGATCGTATTTGAAGTGAAAGCCGGCCCGATTGGCGCCGACGACACTATTGTCGACGAGCTGATATGTCGACTTCAGCCAAACTCCGGGCCAGGACCACGCGACGCTCCAGATGTTCTCGGGGATGCCGTACGGCAAGATAATCGTTGCGTAGGTCGGGTCGAAGCGGTGATATTCCAGCGTGGCGAGGTCGCTGCCGATATGACGAGCCAGGCTAACGTGCTCGTAGTTCCCGAAATGTGAAGTGCCGGGATTTGCCACAAGGCCGGCGTCGTACCACGCGCGTCCGAGCTCCGCCAACGCGTCCCACCCTTTGAGAGGATAAAAGAAGGCGCGTGCGCCGGAGATGGTTTGCTCTTGGTTTGCCAGCTCGCTGGTGTAGAGGCGTCCTTGGGTTCCGTAATGGATGTCCTGATCGACGCCGAAAAAGGTGGTGGTCAAGATGGGATCGCCGGTCGTCCAGAGATGCGCGACTTGAACGGAAAAGCGTCCGAAGTCTCCACGATCCAAGACGAGAGAGCCCATCGTCAAACGGACGTTTGTTTCCGGGAGTGACGGTAGCAGCGCGTCGGTCAGCTCCAGCGACAGCCCGTTCCGGCTCCAGTACCCGTCGGCACCGAGCAGCGGCAACGACGACGCAGCCGCGGTCCAGTCCTTGATAGACGGCATTCCTGGACCAAGTGTCTCTGCCGTTTGCGCGCCCAGACTCGGAACGGCATCGGTTAGCGGCGGGGGTGCGAAGACGAAGCGATCGCTTTGGATTAGATCGAAATAGCCGCCCCGGACCTTCCAACTGGAGTCGGCCGCGCCAACCGATGCACCGAGTAAACTCACGCTCGCGACGCTCGCATCGTCTTGGCCTGCGTGGGTCGGAAAGAGAATCGCATAGGGAACGCGCCGGGAGAGGTCGTGATCGTTCAGATTAGGGATCAAGGGTTCGCCCCAATAGAGAGCGTTAGTCGTGCTGCCGGTCAGGCCGCCGAGACCGAACGTTGCGCCGAGATCCACGCCCGTTGCGTGGTAGGTGCCCGAGATTTCGTATTGCGCGATGCCCGCGACGCCCGGCGTGACGGGCGCGCCGGTGAACCAATCGTACGGCGACATCGGTGAGATCGGTGAGCCGTTTGCAAACTCCGTCCCCTCCGGCGGCGTAATTCCGCGGCCGCCGGTCGCCTGGTCGATGAAGACGTTGGAGCCGCTCGCCTTAAGATCGAAACGCGGAGTCGGTGCGGGTGAAGGCGACGGCGATGTGTCGGGCATCGCGGCAACGTGGATCGTCGCAAACAGAATCGCAGCAAGCACGGCAAATCGCCTTTGCTTCGACTAATCGACGAGAGAACGCCAGTAGCTAAAGGTAGAGGCGGGCTTGCTACCTTGGTTTGCCCGCAACGTATCGTCGTGGAACGCGATCTTTCCGCGTGCCGCCCGGTTGCTCGTAAAATCGAGCAGAAAAGCCAGAATTCTTTTCATGACACATACCTCTTATTGTGTTATGGTCCGCCGCGCCGAACGAACGACGTAGCAGTAAATAAGCGGCTCATCGCGAGCCGGCAAGATCGACTACTGGGCCCATCGTCCATGGCGAGACATCACCCCCTTCCGTTGCCAAACAAAAAAACCGTCGCGCTCCTCGCAGGCCGACAGTTTGAAGAAATCCGTGCGGCATTGGCCGCGCATTCTCCCTCACTGTCGAGCTTTAGCACTGCACGACGTAGAGGTCCGATATGATGGCCTCAGCCGCGTTAGATTCCGCCTTGATTCGGCGGGATCTGGTCACCCGTTGGGGTCTCTCGACCTTTCCGGGCAGCGGCATCTCTTCGTGCAGACGCCTCACCTAACGAGGAATCCTCATTTAGGATACTCGCGTTCGCCGCATTGTCAACCCCGAACGGACGCGGGCGACCCGTGCGCGAATCCCGCAGGCGTGGCTGCCATTCGCGAGCTCGATGCGGTAACGATCGGTCAGATTGCTGCCGGAGAGATTATCGAACGCCCCGCCTCGATCGTCAAAGAGCTCGTGGAAAACGCGGTTGACGCGGGGGCGACTCGCATCGCCGTCAACGTCGAGCGAGGCGGGCTCGATCTTATCGAAGTCGTCGACGACGGAATGGGCATAGCGAGTCAAGACCTCGCGTTGGCAATCCGGCGCCATGCGACGAGCAAACTCAACGCCGCGTCCGAGCTGGAATCCATCGCGACGCTGGGATTCCGCGGCGAAGGTTTGGCTTCGATTGCCGCCGTTTGCGAACTGGAGATCGTTTCGCGCGAACCTGGCCTCCCGATCGGCGCGCGCGTAAGCGCGCATGCCGAGGAAGTGCGCCCCATGGAGCCGGCGGCAGCGCCCGCCGGCACGCGGGTTCGAGTACGCTCGCTCTTTGAAAGACTCCCGGTCAGACGTGAGTATCTTCGCGCGCCAAGCGCGGAGTTCAATCGGATCTCGTCGTGGCTCTCGAGCTTTGCCCTCGCCTATCCGCAGATCGCCTTCACGCTGCGGCACGACGGAAAAGATGTTTGGGTTATGCCGCCGAGCGAACAAGAACGCGAGCGCCTTGCCATGGTTTTCGGAGCGCAAGCAGCGAAAGCGCTGCTGCCGCTCGACGGCGCGGCGGCCCGGATGCTCGGCGGCACGCTGCGCGGCTTCATCAGCGAACCGGGGCGCGACCGCCCCGATCGAAGAATGCAGCTGCTCTTCGTCAACGGACGGCTCGTGCGCGGCGTGCCCCTCTCGGGCGCATGGACGAGCGGCTATTCTACGTTTACGATGATGGGGCGCCATCCGTACGGCGTGCTGTTTTTGGACCTGCCGCCGCATCACGTTGATTCCAATGTGCACCCGACGAAGTACGACGTGCGCCTACGATATGCGTCCCAAGTCTTCGATGCGGTGCGCGCAAGCATATCCGCAACGCTCAAAACGCACGCGCGGGCCCGCTTTGCCGAACAGAGTGGCGGCACATCGGGCGCGAATATATCCGCGGGCTTGGCAAGCCCGGCAATCTCGCTCTTTGGCCGGACGTTCGACGAGAACGGCGCCCCGGATTCCGATCGCATGCGCATTCTCGCGCAGCTTCATCGCACGTTCATCCTCGCAAGCGACGGCGACGCGTTGCTGCTCGTCGATCAACACGCGGCGCACGAGCGCATCGCGTACGAAGCGATCGTCGCTGCCGCCGCGCAGCAGAATCCCAGCGAGCCGCTGCTGGTGCCGCAGGTCGTCGAACTCGATGCGGCGCGCAGCGCGGAACTCGATCGTCTGCTCGAAACATTGCGCGAGGGCGGCCTGGAGATTGAAGCCTTTGGCGAGCGAACCTATCGCATCGTCGCGACGCCCGCGGGTTACGCGTCGCGCAGCTTCGATCTGAACGGCATGCTCGACGATCTCAGTGAGGATCCCAAGCAACGCGACGTTCGCGAGCGCGTTTGGGCAACGCTGGCGTGCCATAGCGTGACGGTTGCCGGCGAACCGCTCGCGCTACAGGAGATGTCCACGCTCGTCGAGCGCTTGCAGCGCTGTGCGAATCCCATGCATTGCCCGCACGGCCGGCCGACGATGGTGCGCTTGAGCCCTGACGAGATTGCGCGCATGTTCAAGCGTGTCTGAGGGCGTCCTGATTCTAGCCGGCGCGACGGCGAGTGGAAAGACCGAGCTCGCGCTCGAGCTGGCGGTCGCCTACGATGCGGAGATCGTCGGCGCGGATTCTCGACAGATCTATCGCGGGATGCCGATCGGCACCGCCGCGCCCACACCGGAGCAGCTGGCGCGCGCACCGCACCATCTCGTCGGGTTTCTCGATCCCGCACAACGCTACTCGGCCGGTCGCTACGCAAGCGATGCGATGGCGGCGATTCGCGGTATTCTCAGCCGCGGAAAACGCGCGATCGTCGCGGGGGGTACTGGGTTTTATATTCGCGCGCTGCTCGGAGGCATCGACCTTGCGCCGCAGTACGACGAGGGGCTGCGCGAGCGGCTGGCGCGCGAAGCGCGGGTTCACCCCGCGGAGTTTCTCTACGAGTGGCTCGAAAAGCGCGACGCAGCGCGCGCACGGGCGCTGCATCCCAGCGACAGCTATCGCGTGCTCCGCGCGCTCGAGGTCGCACTGTCGCAGGGTCCGCTGCGCCCTTCTCCGGAGCCGGCGCGTACGCTGCGCGCGGAGGGACTTGCGTCGCTGCTCGTCTTTCTCGATGTGCCGCAAGCCGAGATCGGCCGCCGCATCGCGGCGCGGACGGAGCGAATGTTAGCCGCGGGATTACTGGACGAGGCCGAGCGCATCGGTGAATCGGCCGTCGCCGCCAATGCGGTTGGTTACCCGCAGGCGCTCGCCCATCTCCGCGGTTGGAGCACGATCGCCGAGTTGCGCGCATCGCTCGAGCGAGCGACGAGGCGCTTCGCGCGGCGGCAACGCGCGTGGTTTCGCGCCGAACCCGAGACGCTCTGGTGCGCGCCGGAAGCGCTGCACGAGAAGATACGGGAAAAGCTCGGATGGTCGCGAAGCTCAGAAGATCCTTAACGTGAAAATAACCAAGATGCACGGCGCACGAAACGATTTCGTGATCGTCGACCGGCGGCACGATGGGCGCGTCGACCTCGCGCGCTTCGCGCAATGGGCTTGCGATCGCCGGGCCGGCATCGGCGCCGACGGCGTCATCGCGATCGAATCGTCGAGCGTCGCCGGTGTACGCATGCGCACGATCAACGCCGACGGAAGCGAAGCGGAGATGTGCGGCAACGGCGTTCGCTGCGCGGCACGCTGGCTCGACGAAGCGGGAGAAGGAGCGAGCGTCACGTTCGAAACCGGGGCGGGCTTGATTTGCACGGAAATCGTTTCTCGTGGACCCGAATACGCGGTTCGCGTCGCGATGGGCCGCCCCGCTGTAACGCAGTTGTCGTCCTTCGACTGCGCTCAGGATGACGACTGCGCTCAGGATGACAAAGATGACAATGCGTGGTTTGTCGATCTTGGGAATCCGCACGTGGTGCTCGTGCGCTCGAGCCTCGACGACGTGGACCTCGAAAGCATGGCCGAGGAGTTCCAAAAGGATTCGCGATTTCCAAACGGCACGAACGTGCACGTCGCGCGCTTGCAAGGCCGGCAAACGATGCGCGTTGCGCATTGGGAACGTGGAGTTGGGTTGACGATGGCGTGCGGCACGGGCGCCGTTGCGTGTGCCGCCGTGGCGATCGCGAATAAAACGGCTACGTCGCCGATTGAGGTGTTCGTGCCGGGGGGGCGGCTGGTGGTCGAGTGGGACGGCACCGGCAACGCGTACCTCACCGGCCCAGCCGTACGTGTTTTCGATACCGACGTCAAACTCGACGACGAACTTGCGCGGTGATACCGTCGTCGCGCTCGCATCGTGCGGCGCCGGCGGCCGGATCTCGTACGATCCGAGCCTGGTGCCGTTGGCCGATGGCGGCATCGTTCGCGAGGCGCTGCTCGACGAGCTGATTCCGGCGCCCCAGAGCACGCTGGAGATGCTGCTTCCCGGGCGCAGTCCGTTGACGACGATCGGGCCCATCTCCGGCCGTAATGCGCTCGCGGTGGCTCTGCCGGCCGGCTACACGCGGCTGCTCGTGCCCGCTTATGCAGCGCAGCGCAACGCGCCGGCGCTGCCGCTCTTCGGTTACACGTTCGCCTGCGCCCGCGACGACCGGTTGCACGTGGCCGCGATGAAGACCGACGAAAGCGACGATTGGAAACCACGCCGCTTTAAGGAGGGTGAGCTCGAACGGCTGATCGAGGTCCGCCTCGCAAAGGAGCCTGGCAACGGCGTGCTCGCGCAAGTAGCGCTCTGTTCGCGTGAGTACGCCTGCTTCACCGCGCAGAACGTCTTTCTCGAACGCGGTGAAGCCGCGTTGCCGGTTTCGCCGAAGTGCAACGCGCGATGCATTGGCTGCATCTCCGAGCAAGAGGTAGAGGCCGGCATACCGTCGCCGCAAGCGCGCATCGCCGAGGAAGTGGCCGCCGAGGAGCTCGCGGACGTAGCCATTCATCATTTGGAACGCGTCGAAGACGGAATCGTCTCGTTCGGCCAAGGATGCGAAGGTGAGCCGCTGCTGCGCTCGATCGCCATCGCGCGGGCGATTGAGCGAGTGCGAGCGCGGTGCGGAAACGGAACGGTCAACTTGAACACGAACGGCAGTCAGCCGGCGGCGCTGGCGCGCTGCATCGATGCCGGATTGCAAGCGGTTCGCGTCAGCCTTAACTCGTTTCGTCCGAACGTCTATGACGCCTATTACCGTCCGCAGGGCTACGGCCTCGCCGAAGTTTTCGACTCGATCCGATTGGCCGTGAAACGCGGGCTCGCCGTCAGCCTCAACCTATTGACGCACCCCGGCGTCACCGACGATGAGGAAGAGGTTTCGGCGGCAGACGCGTTCTTGCGCGCGACGCCGGTGGCGATGGTGCAGACCCGCACGCTCAATATCGATCCGACGCTCTACTTCGAAACCGTCGGCCGCCCACGCGTGCCGATGGGAATGCGCCATGCAATCGAGGCGATTCGGGCGGTCACGCGCGTCGGAAACTTCACGCATACGCATTAGACGAAAAACGACGTGAAGCTGTGGCAGATCCTCGCCATCGTCGGACTCGGCATTCTCTACGGATTGATCGAGCCCGGACGACTAACGTACGCGCTCGGCCACGCGACGCTCTACGTTTTTCTTCCGGCGTTGCTTTTCGAGGCGGCGTGGAACCTGAACTTTCGGGCAATGCGCCGGCAATGGATTGCAATCGCCACGCTCGCCGGACCAGGCGTACTGCTCACGGCCGCAATCGTCGCGGGGGCGCTCTCGATCGTTCGCGTGCCGTTCGGGCCCGCACTCTTGGCCGGTGCCATTCTCGGCGCCACCGACCCGATCGCGGTGGTCGCGATCTTTCGCCGGTTGAAAGTTCCTCGCACGCTGGCCACGATCGTGGAATGCGAGTCGCTCTTCAACGATGCCGTTGCGGTGGCGCTCTACCGCGGGATCCTCGTCGCAATTGGGCTCGGGGCCGTACGTGCCGGCAGCGTTGCCGTCATTGCGGCGCAGACGGTGGCGGGGGTTGCCGGCGGCATCGCGTTGGGAATCGCGCTGGCCTTCATCCTTGCGCGCCTTCTGCACGGCATACAGCGCGCCAGAGTGCAAATCGCCGCAACGGTCTTGTGCGCGTACGGGGCCTATTTTCTGGCAGACTACATCCATCTCTCCGGCATCTTCGCGACCATCGCCTGCGGGATTGCGTTGCGCTATTTTGACCGTGCGTGGATCGCGCTGAAGATCGCCGACGATGTGAGCCGTTTCTGGGATGTCGCCGCATTGCTCGCCAACGGGCTCGTCTTCTTCATGGTCGGTGCCGGATTGCAGATCGCGCGGGTCGCGTACGAGCCCGTATTTGCCGTCGCCTGCCTCGCCGCGGTCGCCGTCGCCCGGTTTGTCGTCGCCGGGATGCTCTTGCCGTTCCCCTACCCGCGCGCTTGGCTCGACGTCGTGCGCGTCGCCGGAATGCGTGGCGCACTTACGCTTGCGCTTGCGCTCGCGCTTCCGGCTTCAACTCCCTATCGCGAAGCGATTATCGACGGCACGTTTGCCGTTGCGCTCGCAACTCTTGCCGCGAGCAGCTTGACGCTCGTGCCGGTCGTGCGGCGAGCGGCGTTGCGTCAGACGCCCAGCGGATAGGCCTCCTCACCGTGCAGCGCAACGTCGAGGCCGCGTTCTTCGGCGGCTTCATCGACTTTGACGGGCGTTACGAGGTTGATCAGCGCTAGCATTGCGTAGGTGAAGGCGAAGGCCCAGGCGCTGCAGAGCGTCGCTGCGACGAACTGCTTGCCGAGAAACGCCGGGTTGCCGCGCAGTAGGCCGTCGGCTCCGTTGGGGTTCCACAGCGTCGACGCAAAGACGCCGAGCAAACAGATTCCCAAGAATCCGCCGACTCCGTGGACGCCCCAGACGTCGAGTGCGTCGTCCCAACCGAGTTGATTCTTTAGCGTGACGGCGAAGTAACAGACGACGCCTGCTGCAAGGCCGATGATCACCGCCGTCATGGGCGAGACGTAGCCGGCTGCGGGAGTTATCGTTGCGAGCCCCGCAACCGCACCGGTAAGCAGGCCGACGAACTTCGGTTGCCGCCCACGAGCCCACTCCACGAAGAGCCACGCGACGGCGGCGAACGATGCGGCGATATCGGTGTTGAGAAATGCCGACGCGGTCACCGCGTCGACGCGCAGCTCTGAGCCGGCGTTGAAGCCGTACCAGCCGAACCACAACAGCCCTGTTCCCAGCGCGATGAGCGGTACGTTATGCGGTTTGTTGTCGATCACGTGGCGACGCCCGACGTAGAGCACCGATGCCAAAGCCGCGAAGCCGGCCGACGCGTGGACCACGATGCCGCCGGCAAAATCCAGGCATCCCCACTTTGCCAAGATGCCGTCCGGGCTCCAGAGCATATGCACGAACGGAAAGTAGACGAAGATCAGCCACGCAGTCAGAAATAAGAAGTAGGCTTTGAAGGTCACTCGATTGGCAAACGCGCCGGTAATCAGCGCGGGCGTGATGATCGCGAACATCATTTGATAGGCGATATGCACCACGAGGGGGATGTTCGCGGTGCTGGCAAACATCGTCTGTAGTGTGACGCCGTGCAGGAACGCGTACGTCGCCGGATTGCCGATGATTCCGTGCCAGTCGGCCCCGAAACTCTCCGAATACCCGAAAGCGAACCAGAGCACGGTCGTCCATCCCAGCGACATGAAGCTTTGCATCATGATGGTCAGCACGTTCTTGCGCTGCACCAATCCGCCGTAAAAAAAGGCGAGCCCGGGCGTCATCAGCATGACGAGGCTCGCGCAGAGCAGCATAAAGCCGGTGTTTCCGATATTGACCGTTACTGGCGGTGTAGGCATTGGCATTCCTCCGAGCAGATATGCGGAAAAAGGCGTTTTGGCAGGCCGTTAGGCAGGCCGCTAATTTTTCCCGCTTCGGCTAAGGGTTCGCGCGCCGAGCGTTCCATCTCCATAGCGCCACGAATCCCCATGCGAGCTCCACGACACCGAAGGGCCAGGTCCCGGCGAGCCAGCCATACGCCGACGCCGCGAAACAAGCAATCGCGAAAAGAAGCGTGAACGCCGCGCCGCGCGGTTCTAAGGCATAGAAAAGCATCATCAGCGTTACCGATCCCGCTCCGAATGCCGTCAGCATTATAGCATTAGCGAAGCGCCCGCCCCGATGTACTGCTCCTTCTGCCCGTCGATCAGCGTCGGTGAGAATCCGTACTCAACGTCGAGCTGCAGATGCGTACCGAAGTCACGCTGATAGACGAAGTCCACGAGGCTCTTGCCGCCGAGATTCGGGCCGGCCGCGGAGAAGTACGCGTACTCGGCGGAGATCTGCGAGGGGCCACCAGGGAGGGCAGCGCTCAGCTCGAGGCTTGGAATAAAGGCGAAGTACGATTGCGCCACGCCGCCGGAATTGAGGCCGCTGAGCGCGTTAAAGCTGAGCGTTCCCGCGAGACTGAATTCGGGGCTGAGCGTGTAGCCGCCGTTGAAGTTGCCGGTAAACTCTGCGTTGCCGGCGCTAAAGGGGCGGTCGCCCGTCGGAAACGTGATCAGGGTATTGACGCCCCAATCGGCGTTAGAGCTATATCCCAACTCGTACTTCGCCCCGAGGTTGACGTCGCTCGATCCGGTGATGACCGGGGTGCCGACCGACGACGTTTCATAGCTCGGCGGGCCGAACTCGAGATCGAAGTGAGGATCGGCGGTACCCACCCGGATAAGCGATTGCGGGTAGTTGACGCCGCTGCCGCCGCCCACACCGGTCGTCGTCGTGTTCGTGTACCCGTTTTCGAGGTCGAAGTGGCCGGTGCGCACCGTGCAAACGCCGGTCGTTACCGTTGGCCGGTTGACGATCGATAGGATCGAACCGCAGGGATCGCTCGGGGCGGCCGGCGTCGCCGAGGGTGACGGCGAGGGAGAAGCCGAGGGCGGCGGCGACGTCTGCCCTACGGCGACGCCGGCCATCGCGGCGACACTCCAGGCCAGGCAAGCCGTCGCGATGAGTCGTGCAGAAAGCATAATAGTTGCGATTATAGAAGGGGCGCGCCGCCTCGGTAAGCCGTCGTAAGGATCATCCGTTCGGATCGTTCGAGATAGCCAATCGGATGGTCCGATTGGCGGATGGTGCGATTATCCCCGCTCGGCTATGCTGAACGCATGTTGCTCGAGGTTGTAATCGTCGCACTCGCGATCGTCTGCTTCGCCCTCCTGGACCTGTACGTCATCGGCTGCGAGAAAGTCTAGGCAATGCAGTTTGATGAGGTCTTGGGCCTTATCCTGACCATCGCGGGCTTGGCGTATCTCGTTTTCGCGATGCTTCGCCCTGAGAAGTTCTAGGAAGGTTCGATGACTGCGATCGGCTGGCTGCAGGCCGTTATCTTCTTTCTGCTCGTTCTAGCGGTCACGAAGCCGCTCGGGACGTATATGGCTCGCGTCTTCGAGGGCGAGCGCACTTGGCTCACGCCCGTCTTCGCGCCGCTCGAGAAGCTCATCTATCGTCTCTGCGGCGTTCGAGCAGACGAGGAGATGACGTGGTACGTTTACGCGCTCTCGATGCTCGCCTTCTCGCTGGTGGGCCTGGCGTATCTTTACGTACTGCTGCGTACGCAAAAGTGGCTTCCGTTCAATCCGCAACACATCGACAACATGACGCCGGATTTGGCTTGGAACACGGCGGTCAGCTTTACGACCAACACCAACTGGCAGTTCTACTCCGGCGAAACCGCGATGAGCTACCTCTCGCAGATGGCCGGCTTGGCTTGGCATAACTTCGTCTCGGCTGCGGCCGGCATCGCAATTGCCGTCGCTGTCGTGCGCGGCGTCGTGCGGACAAACGTGAAAACGCTTGGAAACTTCTGGGTCGACCTGACGCGCTGCTCGCTTTACGTACTGCTGCCGATCTCGATCGCTGTCGGACTCTTGTTCGTCTCTGCGGGAATTCCTCAGAACTTGCATGCGTATCAGGCGGTAAAGTCCGTCGAAGGTTTTTCGCAGTCCATTACCGGCGGCCCCATGGCCTCGCAAGAGGTCATCAAAGAATTCGGTACCAACGGCGGCGGATTCGTCAACGCCAACTCGGCTTCGCCGAACGAAAACCCGACGCCGTTCACCAATCTGATCGAGCTGTTGCTCATCTTTTCGCTGGGCGCCGGCCTGACGTACATGTACGGCAAGATGGTAAAAGACACGCGCCAGGGCTGGGCGATCTTTACCGCGATGGCGATCTTGTTTTTCGCCGGATTTACCCTCGCCTATTGGGCCGAAGCCGGCGGCAACCCGATCGTTCATCATCTCGGCGTAGCCGGCGGCAACATGGAAGGGAAAGAATGCCGCTTTGGCGTTTCGGGCTCGGCACTGTTCGCGACGGTGACGACCGACACATCCTGCGGTGCGGTCAACTCGATGCACGACTCCTTCATGCCGCTGGGAGGCCTCGTTCCGCTGGTGGACATGCAGTTGGGCGAGATCGTCTTCGGCGGCGTCGGCAGCGGCTTGTACGGCATGATCGTCTTCGTCGTCCTGACGGTCTTCATCGCCGGCCTCATGGTCGGCCGGACGCCGGAGTATCTCGGAAAGAAAATCGAGCGCCGAGAGGTGCAGTTCGCCATCTTGGCGGCCCTCGTGACGCCGGTTCTCTGTTTGGTCCCGACGGCAATCGCCGCCGTGCTTCCCGCCGGGCTTGCGACGCTCAACAACGGCGGACCGCATGGTTTTTCGGAGATCCTCTACGCGTTTACCTCGACCAACGCGAACAACGGGTCGGCATTCGCAGGCCTGGGTCCGAACCTTTTCTATAATCTCATGACGGGCGTGAACATGCTTTTCGGGCGGTTTGCGGTCGCCGTTCCCGCGCTTGCGCTGGCCGGCGCGCTCGCCGGAAAGAAATCGGTCCCCGAAAGCTCGGGGACGTTCACGACGCATTCGCCGATCTTCGTCGCGCTGCTCATCGGCGTCATCATAATTGTCGGCGCGCTAACGTTTCTGCCGGCCGATTCGCTGGGTCCTATCGTGGAACACCTGCTCGTGCTACAAGGAAAGACGTTCTGATGCTTAGCCAGAGGCGGTTGGAGCGCCGTCCGAAGGCCCGATCGCTCTTCGATCGCGCGATCATTACGCGCGCCGTCGGCGATTCGTTCAAGAAGCTGGACCCGCGCTGGCAGGCGCGCAATCCGGTGATGTTCGTCGTCGAGGTAGGCGCGGCGGCGACTTCGATATTCTTCGTGCGCGATCTCGTACGGCATACCGGAATGTCGGGCTTCGACTTCGCGATCGCAGCGTGGCTGTGGTTCACGGTTCTCTTCGCGAACTTCGCCGAGGCAGTCGCCGAGGGGCGCGGCAAAGCCCAAGCCGAGGCGCTGCGTATGACGAAGTCCGATACGTACGCGCGCCTGTTGCACGATGACGGCACCGAGGAGCGAGTCACGAGCACCTCCTTGCGAAAAGGCGACCGCTTCGTCGTCGAAACCGGTGAGATCGTGCCGGCGGACGGCGAAGTACTCGAAGGCGCCGCAACGATCGACGAGTCGGCGATCACCGGCGAATCGGCACCGGTAATTCGCGAATCCGGCGGCGATCGCAGCGCGGTAACCGGTGGAACGCGCGTGCTCTCCGATCGCATCGTCGTTGCGGTGACGGCCAACCCCGGCGAAAGCTTCCTCGACCGCATGATTAGTTTAGTGGAAGGGGCTGCGCGCCAGAAGACGCCCAACGAGATCGCTCTCTCGATTTTGCTCTCCGGCCTCACGATCATCTTTCTGATCGCGGTCGCGACGCTCGCGCCGTTTTCGGCTTATGCGGGCAAGCTTCAAAGCGTTACGGTCCTTATTGCATTGCTAGTCTGCCTCATTCCGACGACGATCGGTGGATTGCTGTCGGCGATCGGCATCGCCGGCATGGACCGCGTCATGCAGCGCAATGTCCTGGCGATGAGCGGGCGCGCGGTGGAAGCGGCGGGGGACGTCGACACGTTGCTGCTCGACAAGACCGGCACGATCACGCTGGGCAATCGCCAAGCCGTCGAGATCATCACCGCGGCAGGCATCGACGCAAAAGACGCGGCGCGCATCGCCTACCTCTCCTCGCTGGCCGACGAGACGCCCGAGGGTCGTTCGATCGTCGCGCTCGCGCAACAGGCTGGAGCGCGAGATGGGGACGCGCCGCCGAACTCCGTCTTCGTTCCCTTCAGCGCCTACACGCGCATGAGCGGCCTCGACCTTACCGACGGAACGAAGATCCGAAAGGGCGCGCCGGACTCGGTCCTGGCCTGGATAAGCGACCAAGGCGGAACTCCGTCCGCCGACCTTTCACCGCAGATCGAGCGCATCGCGCGTAGCGGCGGCACGCCGCTCTTGCTTGCGCGAAACACGGTGGTGATCGGCGTCATCTACCTCAAGGACATCCTTAAGCCGAACATGACGCAGCGGTTCGATCGCTTGCGGGCGATGGGGATTCGCACGGTGATGATCACCGGCGATAATCCGTTGACGGCCGCGACGATTGCGAAGGAAGCCGGCGTCGACGACTTTCTCGCCGAGGCGACGCCCGAGACGAAGATGGACTTGATCAAGCGCGAGCAGGTCTCGGGGCGGCTCGTCGCAATGACCGGCGACGGCACCAACGACGCGCCGGCGCTCGCACAGTCCGACGTCGGGGTTGCAATGAACTCCGGCACGCAGGCGGCTAAAGAGGCCGCGAACATGGTCGATCTCGATTCCGATCCGACCAAACTCATCGAGATCGTCGAGATCGGCAAGCAGCTGTTGATGACGCGCGGCGCGTTGACGACCTTTTCGATTGCCAACGACGTTGCGAAATATTTTGCGATTCTGCCGGCAATGTTTTGGACCGCTTACCCGGCGATGGGAATTCTCAACGTCATGCGCTTGACGACGCCTCAGAGCGCGATCCTGTCGGCTGTCATCTTTAACGCGCTGATCATCGTCGCGCTGATTCCGCTCGCCTTGCGCGGCGTCCGCTACGAGCCCAAGGGCGCGAACCGGGTTCTCTTCGAGAACGTCATGCTCTACGGCGTCGGCGGGATCATCGTTCCCTTTATCGGCATCAAGCTGATCGACATGGCCCTGGCGGCGCTCCATCTCACATAGAAAGACGAAGGAATGATTCAGCATCTGGGTACTTCGGTGCGTGTCATGATCGTTTCGATCGTCTTGCTTGGAATCGTCTACCCGTTGGCAATGACCGGCATCGCACAAGCGCTCTTCCCGCGGCAGGCGAACGGCTCGCTCGTTACGGTGAACGGGAAAGTCGTCGGATCGGCGATCGTGGGCCAGCTCTGGACGGAGCCAAAGTATTTTCACGGCCGGCCCTCGGCGGCCGGCAAAGGCTACGATCCAACTCAAACTGGCGGAACGAACTACGGTCCGACCTCCAAGAAGCTGATCGCCTCGACGAAAGCGACGATCGCGCAACTCGAAAAAGAGAATCCCGATGCGAGCGGACCTCCGCCGATCGATCTCGTGACCTCGAGCGGCAGCGGCATAGACCCCGATATCAGCCCCGAGGCGGCCATTTGGGAGGCCCCGCGCGTCGCGAAGGCGCGCGCCGTCCCGCTCGCGACCGTAAATGCCTTGATCGCGCAACATATCGAGGGACGCACCTTCGGTTTCCTAGGCGAACCGCGCGTAAACGTGCTCGAACTCAATATGGCGCTAGATGGTCCTTCGACTGCGCTCAGGATGACAAGGCATTAGCTCGCGCTAGGCGGGAGAAGGACGAGCAGCTCGCGCGCTCCGGCGTCGAGCAGACGCCGCGCGAACGACGGGCGCTGCGGCCAGCGCCGTGAATGTAGCGTCCCGGCCAGTGCCACCGTCGTTTGCGGTCGAGCGCGAGCGATTTCGATGAGCCGGTTCGGCACGTTTTCGGCGACTTCATCGATCCACTCGACGTTGGTCTTGCGCGCCTCGGCGCGCAGCGAATCGACGACGGCCTGGTCGACGCGCTGGTTCGGAGCCACGACGTGAGCGATGGCAAATTCGATCGCCAGGCGCGCGGCGATGCGCCCGGCGCGGGCGATCATCGGTAAGTCCGTTGCGCGCGAACCAATCGAAAGCAGAATCCGATCGAACGGTGAGGCGATGCGTTCGCGGTGGCGCGCGCGCAAGGCCTCGCGCAGCGCAAGCTCGCGAAGCGCAAAAAGATTTTCCGTGCGGAAGAAGTTGGCAAGTGCCGCTTCGCAACGCTCGAGCGAATAAATCTTGCCTTCGCGCAGCCGCTGACGCAGCGTCTCCGGCGTGACGTCTATCAGAATCACCTCGTCGGCGAGCGCGAGGATTCCGTCCGGCAAGGTTTCGCGCACGATGGTTCCGGTCAGGCGCAGGACCGTGTCTCCCAGGCCTTCGAGGTGTTGAATGTTGAGTGTCGTGATGACGTCGATGCCGGCACGCAACACGGCGAGAACGTCGTGAAAACGTTTCGGCGCGATCGAGCCGGGAGCGTTGGTGTGCGCGAGTTCGTCGATGAGCGCAACCTGCGGCTTGCGGGCGATGACCGCGTTGCGGTCGAGCTCGCGGTAGGTGATGCCGTTCTCGTTCACGATCTTTTCCGGAATAATGTCGAGACCCTCGAGCAGAGCCGCGGTCTCCTTACGGCCGTGCGTTTCGACGAATCCGACGACGACGTCGACGCCTTCGGCCGCAAGCTGATGCGCGCGGTCGAGCATCGCATACGTTTTTCCGGCACCCGCCGCCGCGCCGAGATAGACGGTAAGCTTACCGTAACCGACGCGCAGGCGGTCGCCGGCGGTCTGTGAGTACGGTGAGGGCGCCGGATTTTGGCCTACGTACGTCTGACCTACGCCGACGATGAAGAGGTCGTACGGAAGCGGCGCGTTCGCGAGCGTCGTCGCAATCCGTCCGTGAGGCAGCGCGACCAGCGCGGCGCGCAAGGCCTGACTCGAGGGAGCGAACGGATCGATGGCCTCGTGTAGTATCTCTCCGCCAAGCTCTCGCGCGACGGGTTCGAGCGCAGCGCGGTCCACGCCGGGCGTCGGAATGACCTCCAGCCGGAGGTCGAGGCCTTCGGCGATCGCTGCGGTGCGCCGCAGAAACGCCGTTGCATCGAAGTTCGGATAGACGAAGGCGGCGGCCATCGACGTGCGTCCGGCTTGCACGACCGGAAGCGTGAGGTTGTCGACGGTGCGCAGGAGCAGCTCGCGCAACATATGGAGCGTCGTTTCTTTAAAGGCTCCGTTGAGCGCGCGCTCGACGTCCTGTTCGTTGACGATCTTGCCCGCGCGAACGCGGCTCTGGAGCAGGCGCGGCGAAACGTCGAGCGCGACGACCTCGTCGGCCGCCTGCAGAAACGAGAGCGGAACGATTTCGCGAACGGGATAACCGAGGAGCGCTTCGGCCGTCGGGGCCACGGTTTCAAGGTGCGCGATGTTGAAGGCGCCGACGACGCCGATCCCGTGCCGTTTGAGGGCGAGCGCGTCTTGCCAGCGCTTGGCATGAGGCGTATCGCCGAGATTGTCGTGCGCGAGTTCGTCGAGCACGACGACGTCCGGCTTCTCGCGTAGCGCTGCCTCGTAGTCGAAGTCCTCGAAAGTTGCGTCACCGATGCTGATGTGGCGCGGCGGCACGCGAGGAAGGCGCTCGGCCAGGCGTTCCAAGTCGGGGCGCCCCTTCGTTTCAATCCAGCCAATGACGATGTGCTTGCCGTCGGCCGCGAGGCGCCGAGCGTCCTCTAGGAGCCGGCGCGTTTTGCCCGATCCGGGCGCACCGGCGACGTAGACGACGAGCCGCGCGCGGCCGCCGAGCTCGCGTAGCAGCTCCTCGGCCTTTGCCGTGCGATCCATCGCCGCAGGCCTTCGCGCTGTGGCAAGGCGCCCCCGCCACTCTGCCCGAAAACGCGCGCAGTGGCCTTGCTCTGCTACGGCTTACTTATCGCCGCGTGGATTATCGATCTCTATACTCCACAGCTCTTTATCGCGGCGATCTTATTCAACGGCCCGATCGCGCTCAGCAGTCTGGCGCTTCGGAGCAGGCTCACGACGAACTTGGTCATTACAGCAGAGCTAGCAAACGCGGCGGCCGGATACTATAACGGCGTCGTCGCGCGCCACCATTGGGACGGCGTTGCGGTTGGCGATCGATTGCTCTTGGCCGCCTCGTACGTTCTTGTCGGTTACATGAGCGTCAAGGCCCAAGAGTACGCTCGGGAAGCCGGCGTGTCGACTGGGCGCATGCGTCAGATCGACCTCGAGAAAGCGCTGCGCGTCGCGATCGGCCGAGTGCGGGAAACGCTCAATGTCGAGCTAGTGCAGCGCGCCGTCGCACGCGAATCGGTCGCGTTGCTGGGCGCCTCAAAAGCAATTTTGATTCTGCGGGAGACGCCGTTTGGAACGCCGCTCACGCTGTCATACGCTGAGGGCGACCGCGATATCTCCGTCGAGCGCCGGCCACTCTCGACGGAAATTGCTTCGCTGGCCGCTCGCGCCGCCGAGGCCGACGATGTGGTCTCCGTGACCGCGAGCGACGTCTTGGGCCGGCTCACGCTCGACGCGCTGGGTGCATCGGAGGCGCTCGTTACGTCAATTTCCCCCAGCGGATCGTCGGAATACGTGCTCGTTGAATGCGCCAACGCCGGCAAACCATTCGTTTCCGATGCGCCCGCGACGCTTCGCGCCTTTGCCCGGCAGGCTGGGATGGCCCTAGAACAGGCGTGGCTGTTTACCCAGCTCGGCGAGCGCAACGATGAGATTGCGCGGCAAAAGGACGAGCTCGCCGACCGCGGCGACGTAATCCGCGACATCGTCTACGCGCTGGCGCACGACCTGCGCACGCCGCTTTCGGCTGCGCACGTCACGATGTCGCAGGCGCTTTCGGGCGCGTACGGTGAACTGCCCGAGCGGTATCGCACCATTCTGCGAACCGCGCTCGGAGCGAACGACGATCAGCGGCGGATCGTCGAAACGCTGTTGCTGGTCGCCAGATACGAAGCCGGTGAGACCTCGACCATCCGAGAGCGCATCTTCTGCGATCAATTGATCGAGCGGATCGTTGCCGAGCTGGAGCCTGTGGCCGAGATAAAAGGAGTCGAGATGCAAGCCTGCGCCGCCGAGCCGCTCCCTACGATGGGCGATCCGCACGAGATTCGTCGCGCAATCACGAACTTGCTGGCTAATGCGATCGACGCAACCCCCCGCAGCGGTCACGTGACCGTGCGGGGCAGTCGCACCGCGCAGTGGATTGCAATCGCCGTGGAAGACGACGGGTACGGCGTCCCCGAGGAGCGGCGCGAAGGTCTCTTTGCGCGTTTTGGCGGAGGGCACGCGGGTGCGGGAACGAGCTTGGGCCTTTACATCGTATGGCGGATCGCGGAAAAGTACGGCGGCAGCGTCCAGTATGCTCCGCGCTCGCCGCGCGGAAGCACGTTCACGATGAACCTTCCGCTGATGGAGGGTTGAAATGGAAAGGCGCCCGCGAGTCGCAATCGTCGAGGATCATGCGCTGACTCGCGCCGGCTTGCGCACGGCGCTCGAGGGCTCGTTCGACGTCGTTGCCGAGGCGGCCGACGGTTTGGTGGGGTGGGAAGCGATCCTGCGGGAGCGGCCGGACGTGGCCGTGATCGATATCGGCATTCCGGCGATCGACGGCATAACGCTGACCAAGCGCGTGCGGACCGAGCTTCCCGAAACGCACGTCGTGATCGTTACGATGCTCGACCTCGAAAACGAAGTGCTGGCCGCACTGGCCGCGGGCGCCGACGCCTATTGCCTCAAGAGCTCCGAGCCGGAGCGCATCGTCGAGGCGGTGCGAATCGCCAGCGAAGGTGGCGCGTATTTCGATCCGCAAATCGCGCACATCGTGCTCTCGCGTTTCTCGCCCGATACGCCGGCAAGTCCGCGCTCGTCACCGCTGACGCAGCGCGAGACCGAAGTTCTGCGCGCCATTGCGGAGGGCCGCGCAAACTCGGAGATCGCCGAGAGCCTGCACCTTGGGCTCGGTACGATCAAAGGCCACATTCGCGATATTCTCGAGAAGCTCTCGGCATCCGACCGCACCCAAGCCGCAGTCACGGCGCTGAAAAAGGGCTATATCTAGTCCTTCGACTGCGCTCAGGATGACACCGGGAGCACTAAGCCCCGAGGATAGAGCGGATGCGTTCCCCTGCGCCGTTCTTGACGATCACGATCATCGCGTCACCGGCGTGAAGCGTCGTGTCGCCGGTCGGGATCTCCAGGTCGCTCTGCGGGCGGTCGACCGCGACGACGACGGAGTTGCGCGGGAAGTCGATCTCGGAGAGGCGCTTACCGTCGACTGGGGAGCGTTCGGGAATCGCGACCTTAACGAGCTGCATGTCGCCCTTGCCGAACAGATGCATCGTCTCCAGCATCGAGCGATACTTCGAGGCGTTGACGTGCTCGTTGAGCACGTCGAGGATAAGCTCCGTCGACGAGATGACGATCACGGGGTCGTCCGTATCAATCGAGTTGAAGATCAGCTTGTTGGCGGGATTGTTGACGCGGGCGATGCAGCGCGCCTTCGATTTTTTCTTCGAGAGCAGCACGACGACCAGGTTGTCTTCGTCGTCACCGGTGTCGGCGACGACGACGTCGGCGCGGCTGACGCCGGCCGCATCGAGGACCGTCGGGTCGCAACCGTCGCCGACGACAGTCACTTGCCGGTCGATCAGGCGCTCGAGCATCTTTGCTTTCCGCTCGACCTTCTCGATGACGACGACCTCGTGACCCTGGTTGATCAGCGCGCGGGTGAGATAGGAGCCGACTTTGCCGCCGCCGACGATGAGGATAAACATCAGTTCAGGCCGTCACTTTCGGAGGCAGAGGCGTGCTGCGAAAACGTTGGGCGAAGTCGCCGATCGCGTCGGGCGCGACGACGGCATTGACTTCATCGCCCTCTTGAAGTACAAAGTCGCTCGAGGCCACGCTAACGTTCTGCTCTCCGCGCCGCACGGCGGCGATTCGAATCCGCCCCTCTTCCTCGATCTCCGCAACGCGTTTGCCGGCAGCCGCCGGACCCACGAGCGCGGCGACCGACGTCAGCTTACCGAAATCGAAGGATTGATTTTCCCAGGGCGCATCGATCAGAACGTCGCGGATCAGCTTGGCGCCGACGGTCGTCGGACAGACCGTTTGAACGCCGAGCTCGCGATACATCTGACCGCGTGGCGGGTCGTAGATCCGAGCGACGATCCGTTTGATCTTGAACATCCGTTGCGCGATGAGCGCTGCCATGATGTTCCGGTTGTCGCCGTTGGTGACGGCGATAAAGCCGTCGGCGGTCGCGGCACCGGCTCGCTTGAGCACGTCGTAGTCGATGCCGGTGCCGACCACGACGTGGCCTTTGAATTTCTGCCCGAGGCGCTTAAAGGCGGCGGCATTTTCGTCGACGACGATGACTTCGTGCCCGTCGGAATCGAGAAGTTTTGCAAGTGCAGAACCGACGCGCCCACACCCGACGATGAGGTATCTCATGAACAACGAAGCACGTTCAAGAGGCCTCAGGGCTTTACCCTGGTCGCGGCAGGCCGTAGCGCACGGCAAAGGAAGGGGGCACGGTTCTGCAAAATCTTTCGAGGCTCATCGGGGCGTGGCTCAGCTTGGTAGAGCGCTTCGTTCGGGACGAAGAGGTCGCACGTTCAAATCGTGTCGCCCCGAAATTTCCCCCACTACGCCGAGGGACGCTTGTTCTCGAACTTTAACCCTGCGGCGCGGCGCGTGCTCCGAGTAGCCGAGCAAGAGTGCCGAAACCACAGTCATTATTACGTGGGCGCCGACCATTTGCTCGTCGCCCTGCTCGAGGAGCGCGATCCGTCTACGCTGCACGCCCTCGACGCCGAAGGCATCGACGTCCCGGAGGTCCATGCCGAGGTTCGGCGAGCGCTGGGTACTGGCGACGATCGGCTCTGGGAGGGCATTCTGATCACCCCGCGCGTTCGGCGGATCGTCGCACTGGCACAGGAGCGGGCCGGCGAGCGGGAGATCGGGCCGCTCGACCTGTTCGAAGCTTTGCGACTGGAGGGGGGCAGCTCGGCGGCCGAGATTCTGCGCCGGGCCGTGACCCGAAACAGAACGCCGGCGCTCGAGTAAATGAGCGGGGTGGAACACCTTCAGCAGGCCTTTTTGTGGCTCATCGACACCTACGGCTACCTCGGGCTGTTCGTGGCGCTTGCGCTGGGAAATATTGGCGTTCCGGTCGGGACGGAGATCGTTCTTCCCGTAGCCGGAGCGCTGACGGCGACCGGGCATTTGAGCAACCTCTGGCTCACGATTGCGGTAGCGCTCGCCGGCGAGCTAGCCGGCGGCTCCGCTGGATACGCGATCGGCCGCTTCGGCGGCGTGCCGCTGATCGAACGGTATGGAAAGTACGTGCACTTTACGCACGACCGGCTGATGGGCTTACATCGCTTCTTCGAACGCTGGGGAACCTTTGCGATCTTCATCTGCCGCTTTCTCCCGGTGTTGCGTGGGGTCGTGGCCGTCGCCGCGGGCGTGGCGGAGATGAACCTGGCGCATTTCTACCTCTGGACCTTCCTCGGATCGCTGATCTTTTGCAGCCTCTTGATCTTGATCGGCAATGCGCTCGGCGCGCACCTTTCCACGCTGCTGCCGCTGCTGCATCGCAGCACCTACGTGTTCCTCGGCCTCGTGGTCGTTGCGATTTTTGCCGGCATCGTCGTTATGCGAGCGCGCTCGCGCCCGCTTCGAGCTAGGAACCTGTAGGGCTATGGCGCGTCTCCATCTTCGTGCCGAATTTTGTCCGAATACTTCGTTGCTCTTCGGTCACGAAGCTACGGCTTCGCTCCCTCATCGCGCCTCGTCTTCGAACAAAATTCGGCGACGAATCCGGAAACGGCCATAGCCCTACAGGCTCCTAGGTGACACTCCTTAGCGATCTTTCGCAGGTCCCGGACGCGCCGGGCGTTTACATGATGATCGGCGCCGGCAACGAGATCCTGTACATCGGAAAGGCGATCTCTTTGCGAAGTCGCGTGCGCTCGTATTTTCAAGAAGGCGCCGCCCACACTATTCGGATGGCGGCCATGGCGGAGCGAGTCGTCGACGTTCGAACGATCGTTGTCACCAACGAAGTCGAAGCGCTAATTCTCGAAGCCAACCTGATCAAGCGCCATCAACCGCCCTTCAACGTCCGTCTTCGCGACGACAAACGCTACCCATATCTCAAAGTGACCAACGAGCCGTTTCCCAGGGTCGTCTTCACGCGAATGGTGCGAAACGACGGCGCGCGTTATTTCGGCCCCTATACCAACGCTCACGGGCTGCGCGAGCTGATCGACCTGGTACGGCTCGTCTTTCCGCTGCGCACGTGCCGCGAGCCGATCGACGGTCGCCGCAAGCGCCCGTGCCTGCAATATCACATTCATCGGTGCCTCGCGCCCTGCGTCGGCTATCAGAGCGAAGAAGAGTACGATGCGACCATCGACGAGGTCGTGCTCTTCTTAGAAGGCAAACAGGAGTCGCTGTTGCGGCGCCTGCAGCACGAGATGACCGAGTCTGCCGAGCGCTTGAACTTCGAAGCGGCGGCGCGGCTTCGGGACCGCATCGTCCAAGTACGGCGCGTCACCGAAGGGCAAAAGGTCGTGTGGAAGTCGCGCCTCGATATGGACCTGATCGCGGTCGCGCGGGCTCAAGGGCAGGCCTGCATGCAAGTCTTCCTCGTGCGCGGCGGCAAGCTGATCGGCCAGGAACATTTCATTCTCGACGGCGTCTACGAACAGTCAGATGAAGTGCTGATGGGGGAGTTCCTCAAGCAGTTCTACACCGCTCGCACGGCGAGTGCGGCGGAGGAAAACGGGCTGTCGCTGGTTCGCATCGCGCGCGACAATCAAGCTCCCGTGCCGGAGAAGCGGCCCTCGCGTGCGGTACGGGCGGCGGCCGTGCCGAAGGAGCTGCTCGTCGCCGCGCTTCCCGATGAGCGCGAGACGATCGAGGCCTGGCTCTCGACGATCAAGGGGCAGCGCGTGCGAATCTTGCGCCCACAACGCGGCGCGCGCTGCGAATACATGCGCCTGGTTCAGAAAAATGCCGAGCAGAATCTAAGAGCGTTCTTGGCGCATCAGGAAGTGCAAGAAACGGCGCACGCGACCGCGCTGACCGATCTCGCCGATGCCCTCGAGCTTCCGGAGCCGCCGCATCGGATCGAGTGTTACGACATCTCGAACATCCAGGGGACCAACCCGGTCGCGTCAATGGTCGTTTTCGTCGAAGGGCGGCCGAAGAAGAGCGAATACCGCAAGTTCAAGATTCAGTACGATCGCGGGCCGAACGACTTCGCGATGATGCAGGAGACGCTGCGCCGGCGGCTGCGGTATCTGCGGCGCGAGACCGATCACACCGATACGCCGGTGGAGCGCGAGCTGGCAAAGAAAGAGAAGTTCAACAAGAAGCCCGACTTGCTGTTGATCGACGGCGGAAAGGGCCAACTCAGCGCCGTGGTCGAGGTGCTCGAGGAGCTCGATATGACCGGCCTTCCGCTTGCGGGTTTAGCCAAAGAGCACGAGTGGCTCTACCTTCCCAATCAGCCCGAACCCATCGTATTGCCGGCCAACTCGGCGGCACTGCACCTCGTCGCTCGAGTTCGCGACGAAGCGCACCGCTTCGCCGTGACCTATCACCGGCAACGGCGCGCCAAGTCGATGACGAGTTCGGCGCTCGACGCGCTTGACGGCGTCGGACCGGTGCGCAAAAAGCGGCTGTTGACGGCCTTCGGCTCGCCAGCGGGAATTCGGCGTGCCGCATTGGACGAAATAGCGGCCGTAAAAGGGATGAGCCCTTCCTTAGCCGCAAAGGTGAAGCAGGCACTCGAAGGAGGATCCCGCTTGTGAACATGCTGCTCCGCTTTATAGTTACTGCCCTCACCTTCTGGCTGATCGCCAAGTACGTGCCGGGCTTCTACCATAATACGACCCTGGTGAACGCGCTGATCGCGGCGCTGGTCTTCGGAGTCGTCAACGCGCTCATCGGGCCGATTCTACGCCTGATCTCGCTGCCGTTGACGATCATAACGCTCGGCCTCTTCACGTTCGTGATCAACTACCTGCTCTTCGTGATCACGGTGCATTTCGTCAACATGGCCGACCCGGGCAGTGGCGTCAACCCTTGGCTAGCGGACCTTTATGGTGCGCTGATCATGATGATCGTCTCGACGCTCATGCACCAGGTCGGCAAGACGGAAACGCAGGCAAGCTAGAGCGCGAAACCGCCGGCTTGCCCCGCCGTGTTATACTATGTGTCGCCCTTCGGGGTAAACATGGGGCTGAAATAGGTTCGACAGGAACGCTGTAGTCGGCGTCAGCAGGCGGAGTTGCGAGCTCTCCTAAAACGATCGCAACGGCAATAACTGCCAACAACGAATACGCACTGGCTGCCTAATCTAGGCTAGTCACCGGACGCAGAGAGTCGGCCCGAACCACTCTGCCTTCCGGTCACAAACTCGGGCTGGCACGATCGCGTGATTCAACGCTCGTGCGAGATAAAGAATCTGCAGCGGCCGGTAAGCCACGCTTCGAGGCGTACGGTCGAATAAGACAAATTCGGAGCTGAGCCTGGAGAACGCGCCGGTTAGGTTTCTTGGACTCGGGGGGCAGTACCCCGACAGCTCCACCATTTTTTCATTTGCTCGACCGATACGTAGCGATCTGCCAATCGTTGCCGCAGGGATCGCTAATCATCGCGCGGCGGTCTCCGTATGGCGTATCGACGGGCTCTTCGATCGAGCTGGCGCCCGCCGCGAGCGCGCGGTCGTAGACGGCGTCAGCATCGTCGACATAGAGATAGAGAAGCGCGCTCGTCGCGCCGCGGGTATGCGTGTCACTTACCATCACGATCGAATCACCGATCTGCACGACCGACGGTCTGCCGGTTTCGTACGCGCCGCTTGCGCCGAAGGCGTCGCGTAGAAACGTCACCAGCCTACAAGGGTCTTGAACTACGAGACGCGGGGTTACGCTGTGCCAACCCTACGAAAACGGAGACCCTCAACGTCGTTTCGGCGCCAAACGTCGGGATGTCCCCCGAGCAGGTCAGCTCGATTCTCTTTCAGCAGTTGCGGGCGCGGCGGCCCTCGCTCGTGTTATCAGTCAACCGCGCCGCGACATTGTGCGGCGGATTGCCGGGCTGGACGATGGTGTACCTGAATGCGTCGGGGTCAACTGAGATACGGCACATAATCGGCGTAACGCCGACGCGTCAGTACATCGCGACCTACCAGCGCCTCACGAATACTAAAGGCTCTGCTGAGGCCAGCGCCGCGCTTCAAAGCTTCTGTCCGCGAGCCTCAGATTTTTCGACGGCGAATTCGTTTGGAAAGCCGCCGCTCGAGGCGCCCGCGCGATGGACTGCCGGCACCACCGCCGCCTTCGCAAGCTCGGCGGCGCCGCCCCCGATGTGGCTTTGGTTCGGCCCAATCTCGAAGGGCTCGACGCAGCTGGTCATGGCAACGAGCATTACAACCCCGACATCGCAGGGTACCGACGATCAGGTTTTCGCCGCCATTCGAAAGCTGGTTGAAGCAAGATTTGGGCCGCTTCAAATCGCCGACCGCCATCAGGTTACGCTATGTTCGGTGACGCAGGGCACGTTCTTCCGAATGATCGGCACGCAGAACACGATGCCGATCGCCATCGACTTGGTGATCTCGACCGGCGTACCGACGAGCTACGTCGCAATGTATATGCACCAGACCGCCGTTCCAGCCCCAGCCGATCGTCAATCAGCAGGCTGAACCTCTACTAACGTGCAAAAAGGGGGCAGCTATGTTGATTCTTGCGGCGAAATGCATCGGAAAGCCCGAACTCAGAAATGACATTATGCGCGTTACGGGGGCAATCGTCCCGCCTTCGAGAGCGGAAGCAGGTTGCATTTCGTACGGGGTTTACGAACGGCTGTCCGGCGAAAATGAATACCTGTTCTTCGAGGAGTGGACGGACCAGGCAGCTCTTGATTTCCATTTTAACACGCCACATTTTCAGGAGTTCATAAAAGAGTTTACGCAACTGCTTCAGGCGCCGCCGGACATACGCATCTACGAGGTTGCTGCGGCTCGCACCCTGGAGCTGTAACCGAGGCGAACGCCGCGGCCTGCAAAATGTGCGGCCGATCGATTTCTGATCGATTCTTACTGGCCTTCTTCCTCGATTTTTTCATGTCCGGTGCTGTCGAGCAAACCGATCTCGACCGCTTGCAAATCGAGCACGCGCAGGACGCGCCGCAGAACGGTATTGTCGATTTTCCCTTCGCTTCGAAGTTCGATCAACCGATTTCGCTGCGTGTCGAGCAGGCGCCGCTCGACGCGACGGAACGCTGCCGTCGTCTCTGCGGCCTCCTCGGCGCTCTCGCCGAACTCGGCGTATCTCGCCCGAAGGCGCTTGCGGTGCAACTCCAGGATCGAGCGGGGCGCGCTGCCCTCGCGTTCGAGCTGGTCGAGACACTCCAGCCCGGCGCGAGCGGTCGCCGCAAGGGCGATGCGCTCCTCGTCCTGCGCGGCGAGATCGTCTTTGACGTGCAACCACTTAATGATATAGGGCAGCGTTCCACCTTGCCCGACCAGCGTCGCCAAGAGGACGACGAACGTGATGAAGATCAGGAGATCGCGATACGGAAAGGCTCCGGCCGTGGTTTCGAGCGGAATCGCCAGCGCGGCCGCCAACGAGACGCCGCCGCGCATGCCGGTCCAGGCAAGGATCGAAACGTGAGACCAGTCGGCTTTACCGCCAACGTGCTCGGGCTCGTTGGTTATTGGTAGCAGCCCTTGCGCGAAGGTCCACCCGAGTCGCGCCAGGATGCAGGTTGCCGCGACGGCGCTCCCCCACCAGATGAGCTGGCCGGCCGAATAGGCATTCAGTCGCGACACGATGTCGTGGAAACGGATTCCAACCTCGACGAAGATGAAGGCGTTGAGCAGAAAGACGATCGTCACCCAAAAGCCGGTCAACATCTCGCGAGCCATTGGAAGCAGCACGGTGGGCGTGAATCGGCTGATGAAGATTCCCGCGACAACCGTCGCCAAGACGCCCGAGGCGCCGATATAGTACGCCGGAAGATAGGCGACAAACGGGACGACGACCGAGATGACGCCTTGCAGCGTTTCGTCTTGAATTACTCGCCACGCCAGAACCGCGAGGCCGCCTGCCCCAAGTCCGATCACGACGGCTTCGACGACCGAAAGCGCCAGCGCCGCGAACGCGTGTGAGAGTGAAAACGAGGCGCCCACCACGGCAGCGATGCCTGCCCCGTAGAGGATGAGCGACGTCGCGTCGTTGACGAGGCTCTCGCCTTCGATCGTCCCGATGATATGGCGCGGCACGTTGAGCCGATCGGCGATGGCGACGAATGCCACCTCATCGGTCGACGAAACGATAGCGCCGAGCACGAAGGCGACTCCCCAGCTCATGCCGGGAACGATCGCGTGCGCGACCAGCGCAACCACGACCGTCGTAAGGACGACCAAACCGAACGCCATTTGGAATATCCACAACGCATTCGCGCGGAACTCGCTCGTGGGTGCCGTGACGCTTTCCCAATAGAGCAGCGGCGGCAGAAAGACGACGAGAACCAAAGCGGGCGGCAACTCGATCGTGGGAACGTGCGGAATGAAACCGATCGCGATGCCGCCGAGCACCAAGACGATCGGGTAGGCAATGTTGATGCGGTTCGCAATCGTCACCAGCACCACGATGGCGGCGAAGACGACGACGAGCGCGCTCGCCGTATTGGAGTCCATCTATACCGTCCTGCGGCGGAGGAGTTCGAGTTCGTCCAGCGTGCGCGGCCAGTCGGACTTCAGGAGTCGCGACAGGCTTCGGTCCGCCAGGAGCTTCCCGCCGGTTTGGCAGCGCGCGCAGTAGTTCGTCTCGTTGTCGGCATACCGTATCCGCTGCACCCGTTCACCGCAGGCGGGACACGGTTGCCCGTAGCGGCCGTGCACCGCCATCCCTTCGCGAAATGCGGTGACATGCTTTGGAAACTCTCGCTTAGCCTCGAGCTGCAGGCCGTCGATCCATAGTTGCAGTGTCGCCTGGGTCGCGCCGAAGAGCCGGTGCCACTGCTCGAGCGTGAGTTTGTGCGTGAGCGCAACCGGCGAGAGGCCCGCGGCGTGAAGGATCTCGTCGGAGTAGGCGTTGCCGATTCCGCTTAGGATGCGCGGGTCCGTCAGCGCTCGTTTGAGCGTGCGATTTTCACTCATCAATGCGCTACGAAACGCTTCCAAATCGCAGTTAAGTACGTCGATGCCGCCGGGGTCGAGGTCGCAGAGCGCTTCCCGGCCCTCGATTACGTGGATTGAGGCGCGCCTCTTCGACCCGGCCTCCGTCAACACGAGCGAGCCTTTTGGGAAGTCGAGAACGGCGAGCGTGGCGCGATTTGCGGCGCCGGCGCCGCTTTGTTTCCAATGGAGCCGCCCGGCGATCATCAGGTGAAGCACGAGCCAGTAGTCACCATCGAATCCCATGGCGATGCGCTTTCCGATGCATCGCAGCTCGCGAACGGTGCGGCCCTGCAGGATGTAAAGCGGCGGCTCCTGGGTTCGTAAGACGAATGGATTGATGATGGCGATTCGCTCGAGGGGCTGACCGACGATGCGCGGTTCGAGGGCGGTCATGTAGGCGGCGATGTCGGGCAGTTCGGGCACGCAAAAGGCTTCGTCTCTGGGGCGGCCTTTCCGCCGCTCCCCCGTGGCGTGATAGAATCAATCGATGAGCGGCCGGCCACTGGAAGTTCGGATGGCGCACCTCGAAGGGGGCTACCAGCAACTCGATAAGCGCTTGGGCGACCTCGCTTCGAGGCTGGACGTATTCATCGCGCAGGTTGACGCTCGCTTCGCACAGGTTGACGCTCGCTTCGCACAGGTTGACGCTCGCTTCGCACAGGTCGACGCTCGCTTCGCGCAGATCGAGCTTCGGCTGGACGGCCTTGGACGACGGCTGGACGGCCTTCAGTGGCGGATGACGTCGCTCATAGTGGTCACGTGGATCACGACGATGCTAGCCATCCTTCTCAAGCACTAGGAGCCTGTAGGGCTCCTAGCGCAGGCAAAAACGTCGACCCGCTACGCCACCGCATTGGTTAACATGTCAATCGCGCGATCCATTGCCGCGATCCGCTCGTCCATTCCGGTAACATCGTATCGCGCGGCGATCTCCGACATCGTCGCGTAGGCAACTTTTGCGCCGTCACCGTCCTCCCAAACGAGCAGCTTCAATGGGAGCTCGAGGGCGACGAGCGGAAAGGCGTCCATCAAGGGCGTTCCGCCCTTGGGGTTTCCGAAGATGATGAGTGTGGTCGGCCGCAAAGCCAGGCCGACGGTCTTGGCGGCCGCCGCTTGATCGATCGTTGCGAAGATCGTGTTTCCGCCGGCAGTTATCGCCTTCGATAGGCGCTCGACCGTCACGGAGTAGGAATGGAGGCTTTGTTTCGTCATGTGAATCGACCTCAAGCAGCGACTTCAGGTTCGACGTCGACCGGAAAGTTCACGGAGCGCGCGATGAAGCAGAGGCGATGAGCCTCCTCGTGCAGGGCGATCGCTCGCGCCAGGTCGTTGCCGGCCGATACCTTGATCGCGGGCCGCAACGTAACGCGTACGAAATGCCCCGTACCGTCGCGCTCTTCCATCGTCCCGGTTGCGGCGTCGCGATATTCGAGGACGGCGATTTCGTTGACCGAGCAGAGGTGCAGGTACCAGAGCATGTGACACGACGAAAGGCTTGCGAGGAGAAGTTCTTCGGGATTATAGCGCGTCGTGTCTCCGCGAAATGCGGGATCGCTCGAACCCGCAATATCGGGCTTTCCCTGCGCGTTTATCGTGAAGTTGCGCGAGTAGCTGCGATAGGATTTAGTGCCCTCGCCGCCGGCCGACCAACGCACGTGCGTGGTATAGTGATGGCTTTTCACTTGCCGCTCCCTTGCACCCGCACGCCGTTCTGATAGCCGAAGAAGGCTCCCTTTCGATGGTTCGGAAACGAGGCCAGCGATGCGAGTGATTTCGCTCAATGCCAACGGAATACGGTCAGCAGCGCGCCGAGGGTTCTTTGCGTGGGCCGAGTCCCAAGACGCTGACATTATTTGTCTGCAAGAGACGCGCGCACGGGAGCATCAACTGGCGGCGGAGGCGGCCACGCTGGCCGGATTTACGCCATATTTCGTCGACGCGAGCCGGCGCGGCTACAGCGGTGTGGCGCTCTACTCGCGGCGCGAGCCGAGCGCCGTACGGCGCTCGCTGGGCTGGGACGATATGGATTCAGAGGGACGTTTCGTTCAGGTTGACTTCGGCGAGGTAACGGTTGCTTCGCTGTACGTACCTTCGGGGATCAGCGGTCCGGCGAGGCAGACGTTTAAGATGACTTTCCTCGAGCGTTTGCTCGGGGTGTTGGCGCAGCTGCGGCATTCCGGCGGCGCTCATATCGTTTGCGGCGATTTCAACATCGCGCATAAACCGATCGACACGTACAACTTCGCGCGCAACAGCCACGTCACCGGCTCGCTTCCCGAGGAGCGCGCCTGGATGGACGCGCTGATCGAACGCGTTGGCTGGATCGACGCCTTTCGCGTCGTAAACCAAGAGGCAAAGCAATACACGTGGTGGTCGAACTGGCCGGCGGCGTGGGAGCGAAATCTGGGCTGGCGGATCGACTATCAGATCGTTACGCCCGATCTCGCGCCGCTCGTACGGCGCGCCTCCATTTACAAAGAGACGCGTTTCAGCGACCACGCGCCGCTTACGGTCGACTACGACCTTTCCCAAGCCTTACGAGAACCTTCGGTGGAATCAGACAGATGAGCGTGCCGCGCGTCGCGGAGGCGCTCGAGAGGACGACACCCGCGAGCGCGGCTTTTTTTAGCTCGATGCTCGCGTCGCCGACCATCCGGCCGACCGTAGCGCTCATCGTCGGTTCGTGTCCGACGAGCATGATCGCTTCCGCCTTGTCGTGCTCGGCGAGAATCTCGGCGAGCCGCCTCGCGTCAAAACCGCCCGCGAGCCGTGCGTCTTCGACGATGTCGTCGCGCAGTTTTAGGCGGCTTGCTACGATCTCGGCCGTCTGGCGCGCGCGCAGCAGCGGACTCGTTACAATGGCATCGAGGTCGAGTGAGAGATCGGCGAACGCTCGCGCCTCGCACTCCATTCGTTCGATTCCCTCTTGCGTCAGCGGCCGGTCGAAATCGCGGCCCGTCCATTCATCGGGTTCGACGGCAACGCCGTGGCGCAGGAAGTAACAGTTCACGGGAGCCTGGATTCGCACGCTTTCCAGTCGACATTGGCGAAAAACGCCTCGATGTACTTACCTTTGTCGGACGGCTTGTAATCCTTGATGAACGCGTGTTCCCACACGTCCATGACGACGACCGGAACGAAGCCGGCCAGGTTTCCGTTCTGGTGATCGTCGATCCAGTGATTCGTGATTTGTCCGTTGGTCGTATCGCAATAGGCGATCACCCAGCCAATACCACGCATGCCTCCGGCGGCCATGAAGTCTTTCTTCCATTCTTCGAAGCCGCCGTACGCCTCGCCAAGCGCATTGTAAAGACGGCCGGTTCCAATGCCGGCCGGCGCCACGGCCATGTTGTCGAAATAGCATTCGTGCAATCGCATGCCGTTGTACTCAAAGCCGAGGCGGCGTACCAGCTCGGCGTATGCCGGATCGGCGCCGGCGGCTTTACCAGCCTGCCGGATCGCACTCAAACGCTCGTTCAACAGATTTGTATTCTTGACGTAGCCCTCGTAGAGCGAGAAATGCATCTCGAGCGTCGCGTCGGAAATGCCGTTCAATCCGGAAAGGGCCCATTTCTTTGGTGTATAAATCTTCATAAGGGACGAATACCCATTTAGGCCTGGTTCAATCCTTCGCGGTTCCCTACGTCGTGATTTCGAATACTACGCCGTAGTCGTACGGTCCGCCGCCCGGGGCTGTGCCGAACAGTTTGCCTGCCCCTCGCGGGCTTGTCTTGGAAAGCCGTGTTCGATGGGACCTGTGTGGGTTCGAAGTACAGGTCGATGGTGTTTCCCGTCTGGTCAGCATTGTCGAAGGAATACTCAAGCCACTGCTGTTGGCAGGGTTCGACGAGCGCAAGCGTCTTGCGTATCAAAAGCTACCTCGAAGTCGGTCAGCTTTGGCTCCCCCGCTGTTGATAATCGAGCGCCAGAAAGCGCCCCCACGGGCACGGCGGGGGTCGGCGTTACGAGCGTTGCGTCCGGGCCCGGGCTCGCGCCGCTACTGGTGCCAGCTCCAGCGCAGCCATAGCACAGCACATGGCCGCGGCAATCAGGGCGGCCTTCATGAAGTCCACTCTAGCGCAAGGCAGGTTCCGGGCCTTCGTTGCGGCGCTACGCGCTTCGCTCAGGATGACAGCGCATGTGTGTCATTCTTCAGGTCGGCGACAAGATTAGGTAGCTCGGCGCGGCGCCGGCGCCTAGCGCGTACCCGCTAAAGCCTGGGATCTTCACTTGGCTCTTATTGTCGCAACGCGAAAACGCCGACGGCCGCTCCTCCGAGAATCAACAGCGCGGGGTTGAGACGCGTGCGCATCGATGCCGCGAAGACGATGAGCCCAACGGCCAGCGTTACCCAACCGGTGACCGCGGTTTTTCCGAACGTGATGAGGCCGGCAACGGCGAGGCCGATCGCCACGGGTGCGAGGCCTTTTTGAATGGACGCGCGCCACGGCCAGTTCTCAAGCCGCTTCCAGACGCCGCCGACGACTAACGTCAGAATGCCGGTGGGAACGAAAAACGCGAACGCGGCGACCAACGCGCCGGGGATCCCGGCGACGCGTTCGCCGATCGTCGCAACCATCATCATATTCGGGCCGGGCGACATTTGGCCGACGCTGTAGACGTGAATCAGCTGCGGATAAGTGAGCCAATGATGGACGTCGATGACCATCGTTTTCATCTCTGGAAAGGCCGCCATCCCGCCGCCGATGGTTAGCAGCGAGAGATACGCAAAGACGCGGGCTATTGCAGGGATCTGATCCACGCGTGGTCCTCCTTGGCATGTGCTCCGGGCTTGTGCGGCCGGAACGCAAAGATCGACAGCGCGCCTACCGAGAGGAGCACGACCGGCACCGAAAGCTTGAAGTAGTTGATGCCGAGGATTGCTGCCAGGATAAAGAATCCGTCGTAGAACCCTTTGACCGTCTTCTTTCCGATTTGGAACCAGGTTGCAGCGATCAGTCCCGTCGCCGCCGCCGCGACGCCGCGGAGCGCCGCCGTGACCAGCGGCCGGTCCCCTCCGGCGCCGTAGGCGAAGCCGGCGGCCGTCATAAGAATCAGAGACGGCAAGCACATCCCCACCATTGCCGCGACGGCCCCGGGCCATCGGCGCAACCGCTGGCCGGCAAGAATCGACATGTTGGTTGCGTTCAATCCGGGCAACGTGTTGCTCAGCGACATCAGCTCGAGAAACTCGGTATCGTCCAGCCACTTCTTTTTATTGACGAGCGCGTTTCGCAGATAGGCCACGACGCCACCGCCGAAGCTCGTTGCTCCGATCTGCAGAAATACGCCAAAGATCGCCGCGATTGAGACCGGTGGCGAAGTAGCGCCTGATTGGGGCGTGGTCACGGTTTGCGCTTCCATCCGCCGGTCGTTCTCCGGCGAAGCGTCCCAGGCATCCAAGAGGCTTGTAGGCCGCTCGAATGAAAGCGCCCGCCCATGGTCACCTGGCAAACGCGGCTTCTGCACTCCCAAGCACGCATTCCGCAGGGATATCGCTCGCTGGCGGCGCCCGTCTACCGCGGCTCCACGACACTCTTCCCCAACTCGGCCAGCGTCACCGACGACTGGGACCAGGAGCGCGCGGGTTATACCTACGGCCTTTACGGAACGCCGACGTCCCTCGAACTTGCCGCGCGCATATGCGAGCTCGAATCGGGGCGCCACACGCTTCTCACGCCCGGCGGGCAATCCGCAATCTCGCTCATCGACTTTGCGTTGCTCAAAGCCGGCGACCATATTCTGGTGCCTCAGAGCGTCTATCGCCCAAATAGGCAGCTCACGACGTCGCTGCTCGCGCGGTTCGGCGTAACCGCCACCTTTTACGAGCCAACGATCGGTGGCGAGATCGCCAAGCTATTCAACGAGCGCACGCGCCTGATTTGGACCGAAAGCCCCGGCTCGGTCACGATGGAAGTGCAGGATCTGCCGGCCATCGTTGAGGCGGCACATGCGCGCAACGTATTGGTCGCGCTCGACAACACGTGGTCGGCGGGGGTGCTGCTCGACGCCTTCGCGCACGGTGTCGACGTCACCATGCAGGCAATCACGAAATACATCGGCGGCCACAGCGACGTGCTGCTGGGTTCGGTAACGGTTCGCGATGAAGGGCTGTACCGGCAACTCGGCGAGGCGCGGCAGGTGATCGGCGCCGCCGTCTCGCCCGACGACTGCAGCCTCGCGCTGCGGGGCCTTCAAACGCTTGCCGTCCGCCTCGGCACGATCGAACGCTCTGCCCTGGCGATTGCGAACTGGCTCGCCGAGCGTTTCGAAGTCGAACGCGTCCTCCACCCCGCGCTCCCGTCCTGCCCCGGCTACGAACTCTTCACGCGCGATTTTCTCGGCTCGTCCGGGGTCTTTTCCATTGTATTGCGACCGGGGCCGACCCGCGACGCGGTGAGGGCCTTCGTTGATGCGCTGAAGCTCTTCAAAATCGGCTATAGCTGGGGGGGAACGACCAGTCTCGCGGTCGCGTACACGATCGGGCACGCGTCCGGGCGTCCGGCGTACGACCACCGCCTCGTGCGTTTCAGCATTGGCCTCGAATCCACGAGCGATCTCATCGGCGATCTCGAGAAAGCCTTGCTTCGGCTCGAAGTGTGATTTTGTAAGCGGTCCGAGCGACTAACTCAGGTGCAATGAGAACGGACGACGCGCAGGCCGCCTTTGTCGATCGCCTCGACCGGCACCGCAGAATTCTCGTCAAGGTCGCCGGCGCGTACTGCCGCGATGAGGCCGACCGCGAGGACCTGATCGCGGAGATCGTCGCGCAGCTCTGGCGCGCCTACGGCCGCTTCGAGGAACGCTCCGCCTTCTCGACCTGGATGTACCGGATCGCGGTCAACGTCGCCATCTCTTTTCATCGCACCAAGATGCGCACGGCCAAGGCCGTCGAGCCGGCCGAGCCGGCAATCCTCGAAATGCTGCCGGCACCGGCAGAGGCGCTAAGCGACGACGCCCTCACGCTGGTGCGCGAGATTATCGAAGGACTCGACGAGCTGAATCGTGCGCTGATGCTCCTCTATCTTGACGACTACTCGTACGCCGAGATCGCCACGATTCTCGGCATCTCGGAGACGAACGTTGCCACGAAGGTCGGCCGAATCAAACAACGCCTTAAGCGCGACATTGCCGCGCAAAACGAACTCTAGCGAACGGAGAACGCCATGGAACTCGAGGAACTCAAAGCCCTGTGGAAGCAGAACAATCGGAAGCTCGAGGCGAGTACTCGCCTTAACGCGCTGCTCTTCGCGCAATGGAACCTTCGTAAGGCCGATACGTCGCTCAAGCGGTTCGCGCGCGGGATCACCTTCGAACTGATCCTCAATCTGATCGGCATCGGTGCTCTGGGCTGGTTTGCAGCCGATCACGCCGGCGAGCCGAAGTTCTTCATTCCCGCGGCGATACTCGATCTCTACGCAATCGCGCTGGTCATTGCCGGAGCGCGTCAGCTCTTCGAACTGCGCAGCCTAGATTACGACGAACCCGTCGTCGCCATCCAAAGCCGCCTGCAACGCCTTCGGCTCGCGCGCATTCGCGCTACGATGTGTACGCTGCTCTTTGCTCCGCTGATGTGGGTCCCGCTGCTAATCGTGGCGTCGCGCTGGCTCTTTGGGATCGACATCTACGCTGCCGCGAGTCCTGCGTGGCTGGCAGCCAACGCAATCCTGGGGCTAGCGGTGATTCCGCTCGCGATCGCCCTCGCAAAGACGTATGGCTCAAGACTCGAGCGGGGTACGCCGATGCGTTTTCTGGCCGACGAGATCGCCGGGCGCAGCCTAACGGCTGCGCTCGACGACCTCGCCGCAATTCGGCGCTTCGCCGAAGAAGGCTAGGCGACTAGTCGCTTTGCGAGTGCTGGCTCTCGATCCACGAGCTTCCCTTGAGCAGCTCGTGGGGACGATAGTAGGGCGGCTGCGTTGGGATGTTCAGCGGCCTCAGGCGCAGCGTCTTGCAGTTCATCGTCGAGGGGAAGTGGTCGACGACGGTTCCGGGGATTTCTGCAAGCGAGGCCGGGTTAAGCCCAGAGCTGCCGTTAAGTTTCGCAAGATCGAAGGCGCCGGCGAGATCGGAGAGCGCTTTGCTCGAATAGTCGCGTGGTCCATATGGCTCGACCGAAGCTTCGTCGGGAAGCGAGGCCATCGTCGGAACGCCAAATACCCCTTCTACGAACTTCGAGACCGAAGCCGTGTCGCTGTAGTCGTGCACGACGGAGCCCGAGAGAGAGTACGGAGAAATAACGAGAAACGGAACCCGCTGCCCGTCGCCGCACGGAAAGCCGTCGTTGCACTGTTCGAAGGCAGTCGGCGCGACGTGATCGTAGAATCCGCCGCCATCATCCCAGGTAATCAAGATCGCTGAGTCTTTCCAATACTTGCTCGAAGCGATCGCATTGACCCACGTTGCAACGAATGCTTCGGAGACCTGAACGTCGGAGTTGCCGGGACCCGGATGGTCGTCATCGCCCAAGTAATCCGCCTGAACCAGCTTATTCTTGCCGGCGGGCTTCCAGCCGAAGTGATTGGCCTTGGAGCCTTTAACGAAGAATACCCCGCTGTCCGGCAGCGTCCCGCCGGTGATCTGCTTCATCAAGGCTTCGGTCGTGTTGACGTGCGACCAGTAGGTCTTATTGTTGCGGATATAGTCGAAATACTGGGGAGCGTTGTGGTGCGCGACGTAGCCGGCGTCGGCCTTGTCGCCACGCGTATTGACGAAGCCCTCTTGGGCCCAGATCCACGGGATTGAAGGCTGTTTCGACGCTGCAAGTGCTACGAGGTCCTTCATCACCTTGCCGGGGCGCGCTTGCGCTGCTTGGGCTTCGGAGGCTCCGCCGAGCGTCATGCCGAGCGAGGCGTAGCTTTGCGGAATTTGGACGGTCGTATCTTTGCTGGTATACGGCCCGGCGAACGGATCGAGGTCCCCATTGATCGGAACGCCGGGACCTTCGCTCCCATTGGAGGCTAGCTTCGGAAACCGATGCTCTTCAGAGATGCCGGCTTGCCCTGCGAACATCGCGACGTTTCCAGGGGACGACGGGCCGGTTTCGGACTGGAAGTAGTAGTCGAAGAGCGAAAAGTTGTGGGCGTACATCCAGAGATACGGGATGGTATCGCAATCGTAGACCGCCATCGTCGTGAGGCCATACTGCCGCGCCGCCGCGGGCTTGAGGCCATAGTTCTTGATGTTGTCTTCCTCTTCACCGGTAAGGAACTTGTTCATGTTGCCGCCGCCAAACTTCTTTTCGAGGATGTAGCGGTCTTGGTCCGGCCCCAGCACGTCGGGGTCGGTGACCTTAAACACCGTTTGCTCTTTGTTGGCGACCTTGTCATATTGCATGTAGCCGTGTTTTCTTGCCAACTGCGTTCGGAGGTTTTCGGCGCCCGGATACGTGCCGAAATAGTTATCGAACGAGTGGTTCTCTTGGAAAATGACGAAGACGTGCTTGATCTTCGCGTGTAGCCTTTGCAGCAGCACGCTGTGCTCTTCTGGTGTCAACCGCGTCGTCTCGATCGTGCCGTAGCCGGTTGCCGGCATCAGGGAAGATGCGCTGTTGCACCCCGACATAACCGACGCGACGAGCGCGCTCGCCGTTAGGGCGGCCGCGAAACGTTGAAGATTCATTCGTGTGCTCCATAGCAGCGTGGCGAAAAGTAGTCCCGCTTAATGGGTTCGGCGAAGTCCTGCGCTTGACTCGTTAACGAAGGCTAAGATTTCTTCAAGCGCGATTATCCCGGATAGCGGGTTCAGGCGCTCTTTGGCTTGGGTTCGAAGCGGGCGAAGCCCTTCGCGGCGATGCCGCTTGCGGCGAAGGCGAGGATCGCCGATGCGATCATGGCGCTGCGAAATCCGGCGGTGTACGAAGCCGACGCCGTAACGACGACCCCGAGGACGGCGACGCCGATCAGCCCCGCGGTTCGTGCTACCGCATTATTGATGCCCGAGGCGACGCCCGAGTGTTCCACGGGGACTGAGTTCATGACCGTCGTGGTTAACGGGGCGACGAAGAGGGCGCCGCCGCACCCCAAGATCGTCGCTGCCGGGAAGAAGGTCGCCCAATAGGAGCCGTCGCTTCCAGGCAAGGCAAAAGCCAGGAACCCGAAACCGGCAAGAATTCCACCGAGAATCAACGGCTTGCGCGCGCCGATTCGGGCGACGAGTCCGCCCGACCAGCGCGATGCCGCGACCATGATGAAGATGAAGGGTAAGAGCGCGGCACCCGCCTGCGTGGGCGTGTAATGGTGGACGTTGATGAGCACGAACGGCACGAAGTAGAGGCTGCCGCCGATTGCGGTGTAGAGAAAGAACGTGTAAATATTGGCCGCGCTAAAATCTCGCGACGCGAAGAGATCGCAACGAACCATCGGGTCGGGCGTGCGCCGCTCGAAAAGAACGAAGGCGCAGAGCATCGCGATCCCGGCGAGCGTGGTGCCGAGCGCGACGGAAGTAATCCGCGCGGCATTCATGGCGATGAGGCCGTAGACCAGCAAACCAAGTCCGGCCGTCGCCAGCACCGCTCCGACAACGTCGATCCGCCGATCGGCCGAGTCGTCACGGCTCTCCGGAACCCCGAACTGCAGCACCACCAGGACGAGGATTGCAAGGGGAACGTTGATGACGAAGACGTAGCGCCACGAAAACTCCTGGGTGAGCCAGCCGCCGATGATTGGCCCGGCGGCCGACGTCAGGGCCGAGAATCCCGACCACAGGCCGATGGCCCGTCCCCGCTGCTCGCCCGAGTAGGCCGCGCTGATCAGTGCAAGGCTGCCTGGCGTCAGGAGCGCTCCGCCGATGCCTTGGACGCAGCGCGCGGCGATGAGCATGTCGATGCTGCCGGCGCGCGCGCAGGCGATCGAAGCGGCCGCGAAGAGCACGACGCCGTACGCGAAGATTCGGCGGCGCCCGTAGAGATCGCCCAGCGAGCCGCCCAGCAGAATGAGCGCCGAGAGTAAGAGCGCGTAGCCTTCGATTACCCACTGGGTTTGGCCGGCTCCGGCGTGAAGTTCGCGCTGAAGCACCGGCAGCGAGACGTTGACCGCGGTGCTGTCGATAAAGGGCATCGCTGACCCGAGGATCGCTACGATGAGGACCCATGGCAGCCTCACCAGGCGCCCTTCTGCACTCGGGTCGAACTTCCCGAGGTGAGCGCACTCCTCGATCGTCCGTTGCGAACGGCAATTTTGGCGGCCGCCGACAATCCGCTCGTGCGCCGCGGGGTCACCCGCTACGGGATGCGATTGGGTGCGCGCCGCTTCGTCGCGGGCGAGAACATCGCCGACTTCTTGCCGGTTGCACGTGAGGCGAACCGGCGCGGGTTTTCAGTCGCGGCGACTCTCCTTGGCGAGAGCATCCGCGACGCGACCGAGGCGACGAGCGTGACCGACGAGTACTGCCGGCTGCTGCAAGCATTTGCGCAGGATAAGGTCGACGCCAACGTCGCCTTCAAGCTTACGCACGTCGGCCTCGATATAAGCCCGGAACTGGCGCTCGAAAATGCATCGCGCATTGCCGCGCAGGCGCAGGCGACGAACAATACCCTGCGGCTCGACATGGAGCAATCCGGCTACGTCGACGCAACGCTGCGGATCTACTGCGCCCTGCAGGAACGCTACGGGTGCGCCGGCTTCGTGCTGCAGTCGTATCTCTATCGCAGCGACGCGGACCTGCGCGCGATGCTGCCCTCCGCGCCGAACGTTCGAATCGTCAAAGGCGCCTATCTCGAACCGCCGTCGCTCGCTTTTCCCGACAAACGCGAGGTTGACGAAAACTACGTCAAGCTCGCCGAGCTGGCGCTTTCGCACGATGGCTATACTGCCATCGCGACGCACGACGCGTCGATCGTGGCTCGCGTCGAAGAGTTCACCGCGGCCCGCGGTGTGCCCAAGCGCGGCCGCTTCGAGTTTCAGACGCTCTACGGCATCGCCGAGGCACTTGCGCGCGGCTTGGTCGATCGCGGGTATCGCGTGCGCCTTTCGATACCGTACGGGTCGTTTTGGTTTCCATACTTGATGCGCCGCCTGGCCGAACGTCCCGCAAACGTCGCGTTCTTTCTCAAGAACGTCTTCGCGCTGCGATGAGCGCTATACGCGGAATCTGGGCGGCGGCGCTCACGCCCGTCACCGCGGATTTTCAACCCGATGCCGCCAAAGCAATCTCGTATTACCGCGAGCTGCTCGAAAACGGCTGCGACGGAATCAACGTTCTCGGAACGACGGGTGAGGCGATGTCGTTTAGTGCCGCCCAGCGGGAGCGGTACATGCAGGCGTTGGCAGCTAGTGGCCTGCCGATGCAACGGTTGATGGCCGGGACGGGCGCGGCATCGCTCGATGACGCCGTTCGCCTAACGCGCGCCGCGCTGGATTGCGGCTTTGCCGCAGCCCTGATCATGCCGCCGTTCTTTTACCGGGACGCACCCGACGACGGGATCGTAGCTTTCTTCGATGCTCTAATGGCTGCCGTGAATCCGCCGCACAAGAGCCTGCTTCTCTACAACTTTCCGCGAATGACCGGAATCACGTTACATGCCGCTTTGGCCGATCGGCTGATGACGGCGTCCGGCGACCGCATCTTCGGAATGAAGGATAGCTCCAACGATGCGCAATTGCAGGCCGAGATCGTGGCGCGCCGCCCCGAAGCCTCGATCTTTCCCGGCTCGGAGAGCGATCTGAGGGAGGCGAAAAGGCGTGGCGCCGCGGGGTGCATCTCCGGCAGCGTGGCGCTCTGGCCCCGGTTGGCAAAGAGCGTCTTCGAAAACGGTGACGAGGCGCAGGCCGGCGAGCTGAAGCGACTGCGCGCGTCACTCGACGGCGTACCGCTAGTCGGCGCGGTGCGCTATCTCACCGCGCGATCGCACGCCGATCCGGATTGGGAGCGCGCGATGGCGCCGCAGGAGCCACTCTCGGTTGAGCGGGGGGAAAGGCTCGATCGCGCGTTAGCCTCGATCTAGCACGCGGAGGCGATCGTTTCTCAATGAGTACGCCGTAAGCTTGCCGTTTTCGTCTGAGCAGTAGACCGAACCGTTGACGACGATCGGGCTCTGCCAGTGAATCCCTCCGATTGTGCCGCCGGCGCTGCGGTTGGCGCTGCTCCAAAGCTCGCTGCCGCTTACAGCGTTGAGCGCGACAATCGCGCCGTCAAACGCTACGAAGACGATGCCGTCGGCGACAACCGGCGACGAACCCTCACCGTAACTGTTCCCCGGACTCGCCTGCCAGATGCCGGCGAGTTCGCTAACACCGGATTTGTTCGTCTTGAGCCGATATGCCGTCACCTCGCTGCTAAATCCTAAGAAGATCCAAGCGTTGTTCGATGTATCGGTCCAGACCGCGGGAGCCGAGAAGAGGCCGCCCGGCAGGTCGACGAGCTGCAGTTCACCTCCGGCGCCCGGCAGCGCGGCGCGATTGAGCAACTTGAGTATCGCGTCCTTGCCGCCTTCTACGATCATGTACGGCGTTTGGCTCGTCGCTTCATCCGGCAAAATTCCCGGCGACGAGCTTCCCAAATCGGTGTCGCCTTCCTGGAGTTGCTTATAGTCGGTAGGCGTGTAACTGCCGAGCAGGCTTGAAAGGTCGGCGCCCAGCGACAACAGGGTGTCGCCGTAGTTATCGCCACCATGGGCCGCATCGAACTCGCCGTTTCCGGTGGCGGCGTAGATTCGGCCGCTCATCGAGGAGTCCGGATCGACGACGACGCCCCCGCGCCCCCAAATTCCAGATCGCTGCGCAGTGCACGTGTGCGCTCTGACGAGTTTGCGATACTTGCTGCAAAGGGAGTTGAAGATGGTTGTCTTCCCAGTGTTCAGGTCGACGGCGACCACGTGGCCGTCGTATGGAGGTGCGTCGCCGTTATAACCTGACGTGACTGCATACAGGTATCCGTTGGCGACGTTGAGCGGCGAGGCGTCCTTCTCGGTTAAGGGCAAGAGCGTGATGCGCGCGGGAAATCCCGGTGCATGCTCCTCGCGGCCCGTTGCTGCGGAGAGCTTATGCACCATACCGTCGATGCCGGGGACGTAGATACTGGTTCCCGACGGGTCTGCGGCCGGCGTCGAATCGGTGACGGTCGAGCCGTGCGTCGTAAAACGCCACACGATCTTACCGGAGGTCGCGTCGATGCCGAGCGTTACGCCGTCCATCCTCGTCTGGAAGAGCATCGGCATCTCCGCGCGACCGATTCGAACGTGTTCGAGCAGAATGGGCGTTGAATCGGCGACGGCGCCGAGCGAAACTTGCCATCGTTTGTGCAAGCGATGGACGTTGCCGACGGTCAACGCGCGTTCGTCAGAATTGAATCCGCTGCGCGCCGTGTCGAACCCGAAGACCGGCCAATTCGTCGCGAAGGCAGGATGAAGTGTCGCAGCGAGGAGCCCGGCTAAAACGGCCGCCGTTGAAAAAGCTCTGCCAGTGGGCGAGTAATTCGGGCTTTCCACCGGCGCTATTTCAGCGAGTACGCCGTTAGGTTACCGCTGTTGTCTGAGCAGTAGACCCAACCGTTGACCACGATCGGGCTCTGCCAATGAATCGATCCGATATTGACGCGAGAGCTCTTTGAGGCGCTGCTCCACAGCTCTTTTCCATTGACCGCGTCGAGCGCCACGAGCGCGTCGTCGAAGGCGACGAAGACGATACCATTGGCGATGACCGGCGACGAGCCTTCGCCTTGACTGTTGCCGGGGTTCGCGCTCCAGACGCTCGCGAGTTGGCTGATGCCCGACCCGTTTGTCTGCAGCTGATACGCCATAACCTCGTTGCTGAAGCCGAGGAAGACCCAGGCATTGCCCGATCCTTGCGTCCAGATGCCTGGGGCCGAGAAGAGACCGCCGGGCAGATCGACCGTCTGCAACTCGCCGCCGACGCCGGGCAGTGCCGCACGGTTGAGCAACTTGAGGATCGCGTCTTTACCGCCTTCGATGATCATATACGGAGTCTGGCTCGTCGCTTGATCGGGCAATATCCCCGGCGACGAGCTTCCCAGATCGGTGTCGCCGTTTTCGAGCTGCTGATAATCGCCTGGCGTATAGCTGCCGAGCAGAGTCGAGAGATCTTGGCTGACCGACAAGAGCGAGTCGCCATAGTTATCGCCGCCCGAGACGGCATCGAACTGGCCGTTTCCGGTAGCGGCGTAGATTCGCCCCCCCATCGAGGAGTCGGGGTCGACGACGGCGCCGCCGCGCCCCCATATACCCGAGCGCTGCTGCGAGCACGTGGTCGCCTTGATCAGCTTCTTGTAGGTGCTGCAGAGCGAGTTGAAGACGGTCGTCTTCCCACTGCTCAAGTTGACGGCGACGACATGGCCGTCGTACGGCGGTGCGTCGCCATAGTAGCCTGACGTTACCGCATAGAGGTAACCGTTGGCGACGTTGAGCGGCGATGCGTCCTTCTCGGTCAAGGGCAAGCGCGTGATCCGCGCCGGAAACCCGGGCGCGTGCTGCTCGCGGCCCTTGGCGGCGGAAACCTTGTGCACCTTGCCGTCAATGCCCGGGACGTAGATGCTGGTGCCCGACGGATCCGCGGCCGGCGTCGAATCGGTGACCGTCGAGCCGTGCGTCGTAAAACGCCACACGATCTTGCCGGAGTTCGCGTCGATGCCGAGCGTCACGCCGTTGGTCGTCGTTTGAAAGAGCATCGGAACTCCTGCTCGCCCGACCTGGACTTTGTCGAGAAGAATCGGCGTCGAATCGGCGACGGCGCCGAGCGAGATTTGCCACCGCTCGCGTAAACGATGGACGTTACCGACGGTCAATGTGTGTTCGGCGGTGTTGAATCCGCTGCGAGCCGGGTCGAATCCGAAAACCGGCCAACTCGTCGCGCCGGCGGGTAGGAGCGTCGCGGGAAGAAGGCCGGCGACGGCGGCCAATGTCAAGAGTGGTCTGGCCATGGCGAGGACTTCGGCGAGGAGGGCGTCAAGGTCTGCTTATGACGGAGTCGAGCAACGCATCGGATTTGACGCCGCCCGTCCAGAACGTCGTCGAGGACGTGCCGGGCTGGCAGCAGGTCCAGCCGCGAATTCCCGACACATTGCAGCGCCGAACCCTCGAGAAACGCCGCAGCATTCGCGAAATAGTTTTCGGAATGCAAGACGGCATTCTGACGACGCTGGGGATCATTACCGGCGTTGGGGTCGCCGAGGGAGATCGGAGCGCCGTCTTCATTAGCGGCTTTCTCGCGCTATTTGCCGGTGCACTTTCAATGGGCGTCGGGGAGTATCTCGGGCGGAAGGCCGAGCGCGAGGTCGTGCAGGCTACCATCGACATGGAGAAACGCGAGATGGAAGCCGATCCGCAGGGCGAGTTCACCGAACAGGTGGCGTACTATAAGCTCAAAGGCTTCAGCGCGCAAGAAGCGGAGATGATCGTCAAGCGATTGACGCAGCACCCCGAAATTTACCTTTACGAGATGGTGCGCGACGAGTTTGGCATCGACCCGCGGGAAGCCGAGAACACGGATCTGTTGCGAGGGCCTGTCGCAATGAGTGGTTCGTTTGCCATCGGCTCGCTGCTTCCGATCCTGGCCTTCACGCTGCCGTTGTCGGTTTTCGCATCGACCCTTACGTCGCTACTTTTTGCGCTCGCCGGCCTCTTCGCCGTCGGGTATTTTGCCGGAACGCTCAGCGAGCGAAGCCCAATCGGCAGAGGCGTCGAGGTGGCGATGTACGGCTGCGTCGTCTTCGCGCTCTCGTATCTCGCCGGTCATTTCATTCCGCCGCTCTTCGGCCACGCACCGGTTCCCATTGGCGGTTAGTCTGGCCCACGCGCTGGCCGCGGGCGTCCTTCAAGCCGCGATGTTTTTCTGGGATAGCCTGTTTGGCCTGATCTTCGGCTTTCTTATCTCCGCGATCGTGCAAGTGATGTTGACGCCGGCGACGATGGAGCGTTACCTGGGCCCAGGGCTCAAAGGGCTGCTGTACGCCGCGGGCTTCGGCGTGATTTCGTCATCGTGCTCGTACGGAGCAGCCGCGGCCGCGCGCGGTTTCTATCGCAGCGGCGCCGATATCCGCGCGGTCTGCGCGTTCCTCGTCTCATCGACCAATATGAACGTTGCGATTCTGATTCTGTTTTGGTCGCTGCTGGGGTGGCGCTTCGCCTTCGCGGAGTTTTTCGGCGGCGTCATCATCATCGCCGTGGTGACGCTGGGGCTGTCGCTGTTCTTCGGCAACGGGCAGCTCGCGCGGCTGCAGCATGAGTACATCCTTCCCCTGAGCGTGTCGAAGGGTCAGGATGGCAATGAAGCTCAGGACGCCGGTGAGGGGGGATGCGAGCATCACCATGGAGCGCCGCCGGAGCGAGGATGGAGCGCGGTTGCGGGGACGGCTCTCGGCGACGTGCGAATGCTGCGCACCGAACTGATCGTCGGCTATTTGATCGCGGGCTTTGCCGCGGCGCTGGTTCCGCCGGGCGCGCTCGCGGCTGCGCTGCGCGAGGTCGGCTCCGTGCCGTTTATCGGCTACGTGCTGCTGCTGATCGTGGGGCTGCTGATCGCCGTCGCGACCTTCGTCTGTTCGATGGGCAACGTGCCGGTGGCGCGATATCTCGCCAACGCCGGCATCCCGCTGGGCGCCAACACCACTTTCATTTACGGCGATCTGTTGATTCTGCCGCTCATCGCAATCTACCGCAAGTCATTTCCCGACCGAATCACGTGGGCGTTCGTCGGCCTTTTTGTCGCCGGCGCGATGCTGGCCGGCGCGATCATGGAACGGCTGATCGGCGGCGGCACCGCAGCAATGACGGCCGCTTCGATGACGCTCAACGACCGCTTCACCTTCGTTTCGAACATGGTTGCGCTGGCGGCGGTCGCCGCGCTGGCGCTTGCCACGCTCGTCACTCGGGGTCGCCGTGCGAAAACGGTTTGACGTGCGTGATGAAGTACTTAGCGTCGTGTTTTGACGGGATTACGGTGAACGCGCGTGGCTTTTGGTTGTAGTCGAAGACGTCGTCGATGCTGGTTGCCCGCTGGTCGGTCGTCCCGAGCGATCCGAGGCTGAAGTTGTCCTCGACGTATTTCAGGATGCTGCCGAACTCATATTGCGTATGCGAGACATACCCGGCCTGGCTCGATTTCCCGAGCTTGGCGTACGGCGAGACCACGATCATCGGCACGCGGAGTCCCAAGCCGCCTTGATCGTCGCGACATTGCGATTTCGAGAGGCACGGAGGCGCGGCGTTATCATAGAGGCCGCCCCAGTCGTCCCAGAGGATGACGATCGCCGTCGAGTTCCAGTACGAGCTTTGCCCAACAGCATTGACGACGCTGGCAACCCAAGCGGGGCCATCATCGATGGTTCCATCACCGATATGATCGGAGTTTTGATCCTCCGGAATCACCCACGAAACCGCGGGTAACGAATTGCCGGAGATGTCGTTGAAGATATTGGTTTCGGGCATGGAGACGTTGGTGCCCCACTCCTTGCCGTAGCGCACGGGATAGATTACGTCGAAGGCGTTGAGCAGCGCGCCGGCGCAGCCCTTGCACCGCTGGCTGCCGGGGCAGTCGCCCCCCGACGGCGACCCAATGAAGCAAGGGGAGTAATACTTCCAGCTCACTCCCGCGGTGTCGAGCAGATCGCGCAGCGTTTCGTAGCTGGAGCTTCCGTCTGGAAAGACGTTCGTGCACGGGGCCGGGCCGGCATCTTCTTCCCACTTGAGCGAGGTCGTGATGAGATCCGTTTCGCTATTAGCGTTTCCGTCGCAGCCCCAGGGTTCTTGAGTAGGCGTATCGATGAGGCTGGCGCTGCTGCCGTAGGGGCCGTCCAGCGCCGAACCGCCGCGAATCAAATCTTGATGCGCCGTGAAGCTGCCGCTGCCTTGGGTCTGGAAGGTCGCGTCGGCGAGCACGTACTGCTCCGCCATATCCCAATACGGCGCGATGTCGGTTGGATTGACATACTGGTAGGGGTAGACGTTTGGCAAACCTGGCCCCCCGGTCCAGTTCCTCTGGCAAGCGCCTTCAGGTTCGTAGTTGAACCCGTCCATCTTTCCGCCGTCATAGGCGGCGTTGAACGAGTAGTAGCAGTGCCCGATGTCGTGGTTTGGCGTTGGGATCAGCCCTTGTTCTTTGAGCTTGACCGACTTCTCGACCCACTTGCCGCCTTTTTTGACCTTCTCTTTACCAACCTTGGTGCTGTTGGTGCCCGGAAATCCCGCGAAGAAGTTATTGAAGCTGCGGTTCTCCTGAACGATGATGACCACGTGTTGGATCGGTGAGCTTCCGGAGCCATGCCGGTGAAGTGACAGGCTGTTGGCAAGCTGCGGGGTGGTGCCGGCACCGCCGCACGCTGCTAGAGCCGCCATCACGCCCGCAAGAATTACACGCCGGCCAAAATCTACTACTCCCATCGAGCTCCTTCCTAAGACCACGAACCGTCGCTTTCGACGCCGGGGTCCGCCCATCCTAAGCTCCACAAGCGGGCAGCCGGTTGCGGAACCCGTTTTTTGGGTAATCTGCAGCATGCCTTTGATCGAAATCGTCCTCGTACTGGTCGTCGTCGGGGTCCTGCTCTGGCTGGTAAACAGCTACATCCCGATGGCCGGCCCGATAAAATCGCTGCTGAATGCCGTCGTCGTCATCGTGATGGTAATCTGGGTCCTCAAAGTTTTCGGCCTCTGGCACTACGTCACGCACCTTCGCGCCGGGTAAGTTCCCGTCGCCGGGTATTGGGGCCGGGTAGGGGGAATCGAATCGAATGAAGATTGGTGTCGCTCTTACCAGCACGGTCGCTGCAGTCGCGCTCTTTGCCGCATCGTCGCCCTTCGCGGCGGCGGCGCCGAGCGGCTTAGCTTGGGATTCGGTATCGAAGCTGGCGATGAATACCGACCCGTCCACGCTGCAGCCGGGCTCGTTTGACGACGACTACTCTGCCGCAGCCTCGGCGCAGCCGCCGGCTTCGGGAGGGGGCGGACTCTTCGGCCAGCTCAGGCAGAGCATCTCGAATGCCCAGAGTGCGGCGCAGATGATGCAGACCGGGATGGCCCAGAAGCACTACGTGGCCGGTTCGAAAGAGCGCACCGACCTGGTCGCGATGCAAACCGCAACCATTACCG
>Ga0187863_10000116_pt1 | contig 71115 bp, 43 predicted proteins | sample June2016WEW_11_1_FD_132975 | JGI IMG/M metagenome (GOLD analysis project Ga0187863, IMG submission 132975) | Peatland microbial communities from SPRUCE experiment site at the Marcell Experimental Forest, Minnesota, USA - June2016WEW_11_10 | ecosystem: Environmental > Terrestrial > Soil >...
ACACCGGGCAGGAAGATATTCTGGTGGGCAGCATTACCGCGGGGCGCAATCATCCCGGCACCGAGAAGTTGTTGGGCTTCTTTCTTAACACCGTCGTCCTGCGGAACGATCTCGCGGGCGATCCTACGTTTTGCGAACTGCTGGAGCGAGTGCGCCAGACCACCGTCGAGGCCTTGTCGAATGACGATGTGCCGCTCGACCTTGTGCTGCGAGAGTTGCAGCCCGCGCGCGAGCTCAGCCGCAATCCGTGGTTTCGCGTGCTTTTGTCGCTGGAGCCGCCGCTCGGCCAAGTCGAGCCGGGATGGAATCTCACTGCCATCGACGTGGAGACCGGCACTGCGAAATTCGATCTCTGCTTCGTGCTCGACGACCGGAGCGAAGGCCTCACTGGGCGGTTGCTCTACAGCACGGACCTCTTTGATGCGGAGACCATCGCCGGTCTGGTGGAATGCTGGCAGAGGCTTCTGCAGTCTGTCGTCGCCAGTCCAGCCGAGCGCATCAGCGAGCTTCAAATATTGCCGGAGCGCGAACGCCACCGGCTGCTGATCGAATTCAACGCGAGCAGGAGGTCCTATCCTCTGACGCTCGTGCACCAACGTTTCGAGGCGCAGGCCGCGAACACGCCGCAGGGCGTCGCAGTGAAATGCGGGGACCAGCAACTCACCTACCGTGCGCTCGACCAGCGCGCCAATCAACTCGCTCATCATCTGAAGAGTTTGGGAGTGGGGCCGGAAATCCCGGTTGCGCTTGGTGTGGAGCGTTCCGTGGTAATGCTGGTTGGCATTCTCGGTGTTTTGAAAGCGGGAGGCGCGTATGTTCCGCTCGATCCCGCTTACCCGCCGGAGCGCCTGAATTTCATGCTCGACGATTGCGGCGCGGAGGTCTTGCTGATGCAATCGCATTTGCCGCAGTTGATGCCTTCGAGAAAACTTCGCACCGTTCGTTGGGATCAGGATTGGACTGCTATCGATCGACAACCCGCCCATGCCCCTCTGGTCGAGATCGCTTCCGACAATCTCGCCTATGTGATTTACACCTCGGGCTCGGCCGGCGGCCCCAAGGGAGTCGAGATCACGCAGCGCAACCTGGCGCAGTCGACCAGTGCGCGGCTCGACTACTACGAGGGTGCGGGAAACAAGTTTCTGCTGCTCTCGTCGTTTGCTTTCGACAGCTCGGTGGCGACGATTTTTCATGCGCTTTGTTCGGGTGGGACGCTGGTTCTGCCGGGGCCGGAATTCACCTGGGAAGCGCGGCAGATCGCGGGGCTGATTTCCGAGAATCAGATTTCGAATATTTTGGCTATCCCCTCGGTCTATGGTGAACTTCTGCAATCGGAGGGGGCTGACCGGCTCGCTTCGTTGCGAACTGTGGTTCTGGCGGGCGAATCCTGCCCTGCGCAGCTGACGCAAATGCATTTCCAAAAGCTGCCCTCGGTGCAACTTTTCAACGAGTATGGACCCACCGAGGCTACCGTCTGGAGCACGGTTTATCGTTGCGAACCTGGGAGTCGATCGCTGGCGGTGCCGATCGGGCGCCCCATTGCCAACACCCAACTCTACGCGTTGGATCGCAATCGGCAGCTCTTGCCCCGTGGGGTTCCCGGCGAGCTTTACATCGCGGGCGACGGCGTGGCGCGAGGCTATCGCAATCGCCCCGAGCTCACGGCGGAGAAATTTCCGTCCTTGCGCCTCACAGATCAGACGTTGCGAATGTATCGAACTGGAGATTCGGTTCGCTACCTGCCTGACGGCAATCTTTCTTTTCTAGGGCGCCTCGATGAGCAGGTGAAGATTCGCGGCATGCGCATCGAACTGGGCGAGATCGAAAATGCGCTCTCCGCGCATCCCGACGTAAGAGAAGCTGCGGTTTCGGTAGAAGACGAGCAGCATCTGGTCGCTTATGTGGTGGCTCGGGAAGAGTTCGCGACCTCGGGTGCGGAGCTGGGCGCGCTCCTGAAATCTCGGCTGCCGCAGCACATGGTTCCGTCGGCATTCCATTTTCTCTCGGCGCTGCCCCGCACTCCGAATGGAAAGCTGGATCGCCGGGCGCTGGGTAGCACCGATCCCGATCGGCTGGATATGGGGCGCGATCTCGACAGTTGGACTCGCACCGCGAATGACTCGCTTCCCGAAGCGGTTTCACCGCCCGATTCCATCGAAGCGCGCTTGTTGCCGATCTGGCAGGAAGTTCTGGGAACCGCCAGCTTCGACGTCACGCAAAATTTCTTTCAGCTCGGCGGACATTCGCTGCTGGCGGCGAAGCTGCTCTATCGCATCGAACGCGAATTCAAGCAGCCGCTCACCCTGGCATTCATCTTCCAGGCGCCCACCATCGAATTGATGGCGGATTGGCTGCGCCATCCCGATCAGAGCTTGCGGGCACGGACCATCGTCGAGATTCAGCCCGAAGGATCGCAGTTGCCTTTATTCTGGGTGCGGGCCACGCCGCGCTTCCGGCTGCTCGCGCAGAAACTCGGTCCCGACCAGCCGTTGCTCGGCCTCGACATTCCCTTCGCCGACGCCACCAAGCTGCCGACGCCTTACCGCATTGAGGACATTGCATCCTTCCTCATCAAAGCGATGCGCGAAGCACAGCCGCACGGACCTTATTCCCTCGCAGGCCTGTGCGTGAACGCCGTGATCGCCTATGACATGGCTGTGCAACTGAACGCGCAAGGGGAAGAGATTGCGCTGCTGGCTCTGCTGGATGGGCACAACCAGGCCTACTACAAGAATCCGCTGCGCGATGGCCGCTACACCGGCCGCATCAAATATCATCTGTCCAATATCGTTCGCTCCGACCTGCGCGGCGGATCGGCCTACATCCTGAATCGCTTCGAAGAGGCCCGGCGCAAACTCGAGCGCACGATCTGGCAACTCTCCTTCGATCAGGGCCGCAACGGCAAAGCCGGCAAGATGCACAACGCCGATGCGGTGGTGCATCCCGCCTTTCATCGCTATGAGCCGCAGCCTTACTCGGGCACGTTGGTGATGTTGCAATCGAGTGAGTGGCCGCAAGGCGATTACTTCGATTTCACGCTGGGGTGGAAGGATCTGGTTCGCGACGGGATCGAATTTCACCGCATTCCCGGAAATCATCCCGCCATGTTCACCGAACCGAACGTGAATCTGGTAGCGGAGAAGCTGCGGAACTGCCTTTTGCGGGCGCGCACCGATCGCTCCGCCGAGGCCCGGGAAGCGATTCCGGCAGGCTCCAAAGAGCGCTCGCCTGAGCGGACGCTTAATCTTTAGTCTCTATTTTCGAAAGAGACTTTTATCTCTATCAAGTGCGGTACCGAATGCCCTGTCCCTTTGGGTTAAAGCCTTTCGTCACTAGGTTGTTTGGCCCCTTGCAACAATCTACATTCCCGTATAACCTCGCTTCAGTCAATGGACACGCGCCTTTAGGAGCGACCGCGGCGTGGTGGCTCCCCCCCGTAGGCACGGCAATATCAACCTTTATCAGAAAAGCGGCAGGCCCTAAGGGAAAGCACTCCCCATCCGTCTGACCGACTTGGTTCGCCGTTCCTGGATTCTGAAAATGGGACTCAGAGGGCGGAGCTATATCCGGCACCAACTGCTGATGATGGAGCTGGAGCATTGCACGGCACTAATTTTATCGATGGCGTGGCTGCCCGAGACTAGAATGTTGCTAAACACGAAGCTGAAAGAAAAGCTCGATCGCGCTGGGTTAGGCGGAGGAATTTCACGATGATGAAAACCACAAAAACGAAATGGATCGCGGCCGGAGCAAGCTTTTTATTGTTGTCGAGCGCAGTGCTGAGCTTTGCGCAAGGCGCTTCTCAGCCCATCCCGGTCAGCGCCGCCGTCGATACCAAGGTGGACTCGAAGACCGAGCCCCAGTTTCAGCCGCGGAACCCGCGCTACACCATCCGCTCGGCCGACGTGTTCGAGGTGAACTTCGAGTTGAGCCCGGAGTTCAATCAGTCGGTCACGGTGCAACCCGATGGCTTCATCACCTTGAAAGGGGTGGGCGACGTTCACGTGGCCGGTCAAACGGTCCCCGAGCTTACGCAGACGCTGCGCGACGCTTACAGCAAAATTCTGAACGACCCCTTGATTTCGGTTGTGCTGAAGGATTTCGAGAAGCCCTACTTCACCGCCAGCGGGCAGCTGAACAAGCCCGGAAAATACGAATTGCGGGGAAACACGACTTTGACCGAAGCCATCGCCATGGCGGGCGGCTTTAATGGAGACGCCAAACACTCCCAGGTGTTGCTGTTTCGCCGCGTGAACGATCAGTGGCTTTCCGCCAAGATTTACAACGTGAAGGAAATGATGCGCGAGGGCAAACTCGGCGAGGATCCCACCTTGCATCCGGGAGACCAGTTGTTCGTGCCCAAGAATATGCTGTCCAAGATCAAGCCCTTCATCCCGAATTCCGGCGTAGGCGCTTACGGTCAGATTGCCCCCTAACGAGCGAATATTTTTCCGGTGGTTGCCGCGAGGAGACAACTTATGAGGAATTACGACTTCAATAATCCAGCAAAAAATACGGGGACATTCACCTTTACCATGCGCGACGTTCTGGCGGTCGGCTTTCGCCACAAACGCCTTCTGACGCTGTGCTTCGGAGGGGTGCTGCTGGGGACCATCCTGACCATTCTGCTGATGCCGCCCGAGTATATGGCCCGCACCCAGATTCTGGTGAAGCACGAGCGCGTCGACCCGGTGATCACGTCGCAGCAGAGCATGCCGGTGCAGGCTCGCGACGAGGTCAGCGAAGAGCAATTGAACTCCGAGGTCGCCATCATCGAGAGCGACGACGTGCTGCGCCAGACCGTGGTAACTTGCGGCCTGCAGCATCGCAAGAGTTTCTCGGCATGGTTGTTTGGACGCACCGAAGACGAAAAGATCGCCAAGGCCGTCGAGCGCCTGCAGTCGAACCTGAAGGTTGAGCCGGTGAGAAAGAGCGATCTGATCAGCATCACCTACACCTCGAGCAATCCCAAGCTGGCGGCGAAGGTGCTGCAGACCCTGGCCAATGGCTATATTCAGAAGCATCTTGAAGTGCATCGCCCGCCGGGGCAGGTGAAGTTCTTCGAGCAGGAGACCGAACGCTACCGGAAGGATCTGGATCAGGCCGAAGACCAGTTGCGCGAGTTTGCCAAACAGCAGGGCGGCGTCGCTCCGCTGCTGGCCCGGGACATCACCTTGCAGAAGCTGAACGACTTCAACGCCAGCCTGCAACAGACGCGCGCCGATATGGCTTCCACGCAGAAGCGCATCCAGGACCTGCAAAAGCAGGCGGGCACAACTCCGGAGCGCATGACCACGCAGGTCAAAGAGTCCGATGACGCCTCGGTGCTGCAGCAACTCAAGAGCGCTCTGCTTACGCTGGAGTTGAAGCGAACCGAATTGCTCACCAAGTACCAGCCCGGCTACCGCCTGGTGCAGGAAGTGGATAAAGAAATCGAAGATACGCGCGCTTCCATCGCCGACGAGCAGAGCAAGCCTTTACGCGACAGCGTCACGGACGTAAACCCGACCCACGGCTGGATTGGCACCGAGCTGGCCAAGGCGAAAGCCGACTACAGCGGCATGCAGGCCCGCGAAGCTGCCACCCAGGCGATTGTCAGCATGTACACGGAGAACGCCCGCCAACTGGAGCAGAAAGATCTTACCCAGCGCGATCTCGCCCGCACCGCGAAGGCCAACGAAGACAACTACCTGCTGTACTTGCACAAGCGCGAAGAAGCTCGCATGGCCGATGCCCTTGACGAACAACGCATCCTGAATGTGTCGATCGTCGAGAATCCCACGGTGCCTTCGCTGCCGACCGGCGACCGATGGAAGTACGGCTTGGTCGGAATTCTGCTGGCGGCCACGTTAAGCGCCGGCGTCGTCTTCACCGTGGAGTACCTTGACCCGTCGTTGCGCACTCCCTCGGAAGTCATGTCGGAGTTGAACATTCCCGTGCTGGCGGCGGTCCCGCAAAGAGGTGGCCGGAGTGGCTACAACGGCCAGGGCAGCGTCCCCTACGGCCATGTCTCGGCGGCGATGGTCGCTACTCACGGGGCCTCGGGCGAAGATGACTTAAGCTAGAGTTTCGGCGATCGGGGGCCGGCGCGAGGGCCGGCCCACCAATCGACGAATCCGGCCACAGCATTTCAACCGCAGCGGCACACGAAATATGCTCTTTTCTCTATCTCCCCCAAGAATAGCAGCGTCACGAACGACTTGGAGGTAGGCCCAGGTGGGTAACGATCAGCGCAAAACGCTCAAGCACTTGGTACAGACACTCGATGTGCTCACGGTCCTTCTCTGTTTTGGGCTGGCTACGATCACGGTCTCGAAAATCTTCAGCGCCAGGCTGTCCTTCAACGAATTCCTCGAGTTAAGAATCAAGATTTCGAATTTCATCATTTTCTGCGGCATCGTTCTTCTTTGGCATCGGGTGTTCTGCTTCTTCGACATGTACGAGTCCCGGCGCCTCTCGCGCAAGCGAGACGAGGCCGTCGACGTCATCAAGGCAACTTCGGTGGGCACGACGTTGATGTACGTGATGGCGATCGCGCTGCACGTCACCATGATCAATTACATCTTCGTGGGCGTGTTCTGGGCGTCGCTGACTTTTCTCATGGGGAGCGGCCGCCTGCTGGTTCGGGTGGTGCTGCGCCAGGCGCGCCGGAAGGGCAAGAACCTGCGCAACATCGTGATCGTCGGCAGCAACGACGCCGCGATGCAATTCGCGCGCAAGATCGAGCACAGTCCCTGGCTCGGGTATCGCATCCTCGCCTTCGTCGACGAGCCCTGGTCGGGGGTGGAAAAGTTGAATCAGGAAGGCTATTCCATCAGCTGCAATCTCGCCGGCCTGCGGAAATTCTTGCGCTCCAATGTGGTCGACGAAGTCGTCGTCACCCTGCCGATGCGTTCCCTGCATTCTTACGCCAGCGAAATCGCGGAGCTCTGCGAAGAGCAGGGCATCTTGCTGCGGGTGGTCTCCAACATCTTCGATTTAAAGCGCGCCCGCACCAAGGCCGAAGACTTCGAAGGCGATTCCCACATCACGCACCGCACCGGCACCGTCGTCGCCGGCTGGCCGGCCGTGATCAAGTGGTCGGTGGATTTCACCGTCTCTTTGGTTCTGGTGGTTTTCTTCTCTCCGCTCTTCCTGCTGGTCGCGGCGCTGATCAAGCTGACCTCGCCGGGTCCGGTGTTTTTCCTGCAAGAGCGCCTCGGGTTGAACAAGCGCCGCTTCAAGATTTACAAGTTCCGCACCATGACCGCCGACGCCGAAAGCCGCATGAAAGAGATTGAACATCTCAACGAAGTGAGCGGCCCGGTGTTCAAGATCAAGAACGATCCCCGCATCACTGCCATCGGCAAGTTCCTGCGCTCGACCAGCATCGACGAGTTGCCGCAGATGTTCAACGTCTTGAAAGGCGATATGAGCCTGGTCGGCCCGCGGCCCATGGCGGTGCGCGATTACGAGGGTTTCAACGAAGATTGGCAGCGCCGCCGCTTCAGCGTCCGCCCCGGCATTACTTGCCTGTGGCAGGTTCTGGGAAGGAATTCCATCCCCTTCGATCAATGGATGGAGCTGGACCTACAATATATCGACCGCTGGTCGCTGTGGCTGGATTTTCAAATTCTCATGAAAACCATCCCGGCAGTGCTGAAAGGTTCGGGCGCCAGCTAGGCTGTCCTCGCGCACGAACTCGAAACTACGATCTCTTCGTTATTGTTCGTTCGTAACGAATCTCGACCAGCGCTAACACGTAGAATTGCCATTTGAAGATGAGCGCCACTCCGAGCCAACTCGCCGCCCCGGTCAAGTCGCGCCTGCGCGGCACTACGGTCGCCGTGGTCGCCATGGTTGCGTTCGCGACTCTGTTTCTGCTGACGACGGCCACCGAGTTCGTCGCCGACGAGAACACCACGACGGTAATTCTGGCGGCGCTGGTTTTCTTCGGCATGCTGGTCTTCGCCGCCGCCTACGGGCGCGCCAGCAGTCAGCCCGCGAAGTGGCTCATTTTTGTCGTCTGGTGGGGACTGCTGGTTTCCGAAGAGGTGTTCTCCTACCGCAGCGACATCGCCGGCGGCGCGGGCTTCTCCTCGCAAGCCTACGATCAGGGCATTCTCTGGATCGTCGCCCTGCTCGGCCTGCTCATCATCGTCCTCAAATATCCCGAGGCTTTGCGCGGGCTTTTTCGAGGGGATTACAAGTGGGTGACCTGGATCACGCTGGTCAGCATCGTCTCCTGCGCCTATTCGCCGAATCCGGCTTTCTCGCTCGCCTGGGCTTTCAAGTTGACTCTGGTGGTGCTGGTCATGCATATCAGCTTCCAGCAGATCGCCGGCATGGACGAGCTTCGCGACTTTCTCAATATCACGGTCTGCGGATTTTTTATTCTGATTCTGGCGCCCACGCTGCGCTCGATTTTTGAAGCCGATCCTCTGGGAGAGTACGGTTCGGGCGCGCTCGAGCAGCGCTTCCGCGAAGCTCCCACGGCAATCTCGGGCATCGCCGGCCTGCTCACAATTTTGTGCCTGATGCTCTACACGCCGGGCAAGCGCCGCTGGCCGCTCTGGATCGGCGCCATCGCGCTCATCATTATGGTGGGCGCCGGAGGCAAAACCGGAATCATCGCCGGCATTTTTGCCGGACTGCTTTTCTACGGATTGCAGAAGCGCTTCAAGGCGGTCTTGACCTTCGCCGGGGTGGCTGCCGTCATGTTGGTCCTCGCCCTCAAGTTCACCCCGCTCGGCGATTACATGACCAACTACTCGCAACTCGAAGCGGGCGCGAGCTTCACCGGCCGCACCGGCCTGTGGGGGTTCCTGCTTCCTTATATTCTGGCCAAGCCCATCCTCGGCTACGGCTTTGATGCCTCGCGCTTCCTGGCCGTGGTGCATCCGGATACTCCCTTCGCCAGCACGCACACCCATAACAGCTTGATCGAGGCCATGTACAACACCGGAATTATCGGTCTCAGCCTCATCATCATGGTGCAGGTCGTGATCGTGAAAAACCTATGGCGCACCATCAAAATCGCGGCCTCGCCGCAGCTACGCTACATGGCCGTGGGCTGCCTCGCGGCTTTTGTGAATCTTTTTATTAATGGCATGTTCAACGCGACTTTCGGCGGACGCCCCGACGCGCCTTACATGATGCTGATCGCGCTGGTGGTGGTGAGTATCCGTCTGCGGCAGTTATCGACCGCGGAGCCGACGCTGGCTTTCAGCGCTAACGCATAACCATCTTTTCATCTCGCAAGGCGGTCTTTTGCGAGCCGGTATCTAGCACCACCCAGAACCTCCCCGACGATAAAAATCTCAGAGGAAATCGTGCCCACACTGCGCCAAGTTCGCCACAAGATTGGCAAGACTCCCATCCACAAGCCGCTGGCGTTCGTTCGCCATTTTGGCCTGATTCCCTCCGATGTGTTCGTCGCCTCGTATCCGCGCTCGGGCAACACCTGGCTACGCTTCATGCTCTTCGAAATTCTCTTGGGGCAGTCGCCGTCGTTCAACCACGTCGACAAAGTCGTTCCCGATATCGGCAAGCAGAGCAAGGCCTCGCCCGTGCTTCCGCACGAAGGCCGGCTGATCAAGACGCACGAGGCCTACCGCCCGGAATATAGAAAGGCCATCTACCTGGTGCGCGACGCCCGCGACGTGGCTTTGTCGGAGTTCAACTACCAGAAGGCGCTGGGCTTCGTGGGCGACGATTTCGACAAATTCCTGCAGCGCTTTTTGCGCGGCCGGGTGAATCCGTTCGGCTCCTGGACGGCTCACGTGGATTCCTGGGTGAAGGCCAAAGACGAAGCCCGCGCCCAGATTCTGCTGGTGCGCTTCGACGAAATGCGCCGCGAGCCGGAACTTTCTTTAGGCAAGATGATGGAATTTCTCGAAGTGCCGGTCGCGCCCGAGGTCATCCAGCGCGCCGTGGCCAACAACTCGGTGCAAAAGATGCGCGACCAGGAAAAGAAGAGTCCCTTAAAAGCCTCGGCCAAAGGCCGCTTCATCGGAAGCGGAGCGGTCGAAGGCTGGCGCGAAAAATTCACCGAAACCCAGGCTCAGTTGGTGCAAAAACGCGCGGGCAACATTTTGTCCCGGCTCGGATATTCCGGGGCCTGAGCCCCGGGCGTCCACTCGTCTTCCGTGAATCCTCCCTCCGGGTGTGCGTCCCCCGGTGTTCCTCGACTCTCAAAATTCTTGTGGAGGTAGTAACTGTGAACGCTTGCCAATGGGCAGTCGCGAATCCAGCAGCTCCCCGGATCGGCGGGAAGTCTCCGATTTCTTATGTTGCGGCCATCGCCGCTTGCGCGCTTGGGCTGCTGCTTATGCCGGTAAGAGCGCCGGCGCAGAACATCATCAACACCTATGCCGGCGGCGGAACGCCGAGCGCAGCCCCGCTTAGCCTGGACCTGCCGGGACCCACGGCGGCGGTTCGCGACGCCTCTGGAAATACCTACTTTACCGCTCCCTATACCAGCGATATCTTCGAACTGAGCGCGAGTGGCGCCGTCAGCGTGATTGCCGGAACTGGCATGGAAGGGTATGGCGGCGATGGCGGTCCCGCGAACCAGGCGACGCTGGCGCTGCCGAGCGGCCTCGCCATCGACGGCAAGGGAAACATCTACGTTGCCGACTTCGGCAACCCCCGCATTCGCATGATCGCCGCGCCCAACGCCAACGGCGTCCGCATCATCACCACCGTGGCCGGCACCGGCGTTCGCTGCGAACCCTCGACCGGCACTTGCGGCGATGGCGGCCCCGCCACCAGCGCACAGTTCAACTTCCCCCTGGGAGTTGCGCTCGACGCGGCGGGCAACATCTACGTCGCCGACGCCTTCGACAACCGCGTCCGCGCCGTCAACACGCAGTCCACCGCGGTCACCCTGTTCGGGGTCAAGATTCAACCCGGCAATATCGCAGCCGTGGCCGGCAATGGAGTTGCCTGTGCCCTGTCGACCGGCAAGTGCGGAGACGGAGGTTCGGCCATTGGGCCGACTTTGAATTATCCCCAGAGCGTCGCCTTCGATAGCGCCGGCGATCTCTACATCGCCGACACGCGCGACCACAAGATTCGCATGGTCGCTCCGGCCGCTTCGCCGGTGATTACCACCGTCGCCGGCAACGGTTCGACCTGCGCCCCAGTGAGCAAGTGCGGTGATGGCGGACCTGCCACCTCGGCGAACCTGTACTTGCCCATGGGCGTCTTTCTCGATCCTACGACCTCGAATATTTATATCGCCGATACCTACGGCAACAAGATTCGCCTGGTCAGCGGCGGCACCATCAGCACAGTTGCGGGCACAGGGAAACAAGGCTTTGCCGGCGATGGGAGTGCGGCTACCGCCGCGCTCCTGAACTTGCCCCAGAGCGTTTTTCTGGATGGCTCCGGAAATCTAATCGTCGCGGACCAGGGCAACGAGCGGGTGCGGCAATTCGTTAGCGCGGGCAATATCTCGACCCTTGCCGGCGGCGGCCTGGGCAACGATGGCGGGCCGGCGCTGAATGCCATCCTGGCCAATCCCTTCAACCTGACCCAAGACGCGGCCGGCGATGTCTATATCGCGGATACCGCCAACAACCGGATCCGCGTGGTCAACGCCAAAACCTTAGTCATCTCCACGGTGGCGGGAACCGGTATCGCGGGCTACACCGGCGACGGCGCCGCCGCCACCAGCGCCACTCTCAACGGACCGACCGGAGTGGCGATCGATTCCGCCGGCGATATATTCATCGCCGACACCAACAACCTAGTCATTCGCGAGGTGTTGGCGAGCACAGGGGATATCGTCACCTATGCCGGAACGGGTAAGTCGTGTCCTCTGGGCAATCCCACCAACCCCTGCGGAGACAACGGTCCCGCAACTTCGGCCAGGTTTACCGATCCGCTCGCCATCGCTTTGGACAGCTCGGCCAATCTCTACATCGCCGATTACAACGTTCATCGGGTACGGGAAGTGAACGCCGGCACCAAGATCATCACCACCATCGCCGGCGTCGGCATCGCCGGCAAGGGCGGCAACGGCGGAGCGGCCACCGCATCTCACCTCGATCATCCCTCCGGCGTTACGGTCGATGCTTCCGGCAACGTCTACATTGCGGACTCCTACAACAACGAGATTCGCTGCATCGGTTGCAATGTCGGCCCCGGCGTCATCACCGATTGGGCGCTCAGCGGTTTGTTCCCTCTCGCCGGAGACGGCGGGCCGGCGATCAATGCCAGCATGTGGTCGCCGAATCAACTGGCGGTGGATCCTTCGGGCAACGTGTTCATCGGTGGCGGCAACGATAACGTGGTACAGCGCGTCAGCGCCGCTACCGGCATTATCGGTACCGTGGCCGGAGACTACGCCCAGGGTGGCGTGGGGGGCTTTTCCGGAGACGGCGGACCCGCCACCGCGGCGAAGCTCGCCAACGATGGCCTGTGGGTGGGCGCCCAGAATAGCCTGTACATCGCCGACGCGGGCAACAACCGCATTCGCGTGGTGCAGTTGTCGCCGTCCCTCACCACTCCTACGCCGAGCAATTTCGCCGCCTATCCCATCGGCACGGCCAGCCCGGCGCAGAACTTGACCATCACCAGTTCCGGCGGCGAAGATTTGAGCTTGACCGGCATCCGGTTCGGCGGCAACAATCCGCAGGATTTTTCCGAAACCACCACTTGCGGCACGCTGCCCGCGCTGATCTCGGTGGATGTGACCTGCACCGTTGCGGTCACGTTTACTCCGGTGAACTACGGCAAGCGCACCGCAACCCTGCAATTCACCGACAACGCGCTCAACAGTCCGCAAACCCTGAACCTGGTCGGCTTCGGTCCGTACTTCACGGTATCGGCCTCGCCCACGGCGTTGCCCATCACCCACGGCTCTTCCGGGAACACCACGGTGACAGTCGCTCCCTTCGGCCGGTTCAATCAGGCGGTGAAACTTTCCTGCAGCGGACTGCCGGCCGAAACCACTTGTACTTTTGCCACTAACCCTGTAACCCCGAACGGCAGCAACAACGCCACCTCGGTGCTTACGGTGCAGACCGGCTCGGGTACTCCGAAGGGAAAGACATTGATTACCGTCACCGGCGCCTTCGGCCCACAGAGCCAGTTGCAGTGGTCCACGCAAGTGCAGTTGGTGGTCAAGTAGAAGTTGAATCCAGGTCATTCCGAACCCTCGGGCTTCGGCTTGAAGCACGGCCGGGAAGGGCACGGCTTTCGCCGTTGCCCTCCGTAGCCGATAGGACGTGGGCTTTCGCCCCAATGGGGGAACCAGCGGTCGGGACACTTTTGGTTAAAACTACGAGCGCTTGAGCGCGCGCTGGTAGATTTCGAGCAGCCTGGGATAATTGCTCTCGGCAGTGTACTTGGTCTCGTACTCCAGGCGTGCCGCTTTTCCCATGGCGGACATCTCTTCGGGATGAGTCCACGCCCATGTCACCTTGCGCGCCAGATCCTCGGGATCGCCGGGCGTGAAGTGGATTCCGGTGCGGCTATCCTCGACGATTTCCGGCATCACGCCCATGCGGCTGCAGATCACGGGCGTGCTGCAGGCAAAGGATTCCACCAGCGTCACGGGAAAGTTTTCGTACCACTCGCTGGCAAACACCAGAAAGCGCGCCTGATTCAGAGCGGCCAGAGTCTGCTCCCGGGGCAGGTGGCCGCGGAAGTGAACGTTCTTCAAATTCTCGCGCGCGGCCAGCGCCTTCAAGGCCTCGAGATCCGGGCCGCCTCCCAGGATGAAAAGCGGAATCGAGAGACTCAGGCGCTTCCAGGCCTCGAGCACGGTCTGCACCCGCTTTTTCGGGGATAGCCGGCCGACCAGCAACGCGTGCTCTCCGTGGCCGCGGCGAGCGCCGGGGTCGGGAGAAACGAAGTTGGGCTTAACGAAAATTTTTTCCCGCGGCAATCCTCCCTCGACAAATTTGTTGCGCGCAAATTCGCTCAGCGCGATATAGAAAGTGATCTCCCGCTTCCAGGTATTGCGCAGGCGGTGCGCCTCCAGCATCAGCGCGACCACCCCGGAGGCGGAATAAGAGTGGCGATAACAGGCGTGCCGCACGCCCTGCCACAACGACCCTTGCAGGCACTCTTCGCAAACCTTGCCGTCGCGAAAAAAAGTGGCCGCCGGGCACAGCAGGCGGTAGTTGTGCAAGGTCTGCACCACCGGAACGTTTTCCTCGAAGCAGACCGAGTAGATCGAGGGAGAGATCATCACGAAGGTGTTGTGCACGTGGACGAGATCGGGCTTTTCCTGGCGCAGCAGGCGCCAGAACTCGCGGCGCGAGTCCGAGGCCCACACCGTTCGGGCGGCCAGGTTCACCAGCCGCAGGCCGCGGTACGTGTCCACATCCCAGTTGCTGCGGCAATAGGGAATCACCGCATGGCCGGCGGCTTCGAGCATCTTCCGTTCCTGCTCAAAGACCACGTCTTCGCCGCCCGGCTGCTGGTAGGTGTTGTGGACTAATACGATCTTCAGAGAATCCTCCGACATCGCCTCAAATCGATCGCGCCCGGCAACGGGCAGGGGAATGCCCGCCTGAACCATTGACGTAGCGCATCATCGTATGAAGCGCTCGCTCGCATGTCAAGGAACTCGCGCAAGCAAGGGCGGTCGCCCAAGGATATACTGCAAGACAACTCCCCCGAAGAGCCGTCGCGAGGTTGCCGGTGAATTTTGCCGCGCGCTTTAGAAGGAGAGGATCAGAACAAAATATGGAGTCCGAAGAGGCAATGCCAGAGGCATGGAAGTCGCTTTTGTTGAAAACCTACCCGCTGTGGTCGAGCGTGATGCCCGGTTTTTACTACCCTTACAAATTTGAGGGCGGACGGGTGTATCTCAACATCAAGGAGTCGCGCATGATGCTGATGCGCGCCCTGGGCTGCTACGAGGAATCGAAGCATCTGGCCTTTAAGCGGTTTCTGCGACCCGGCGCCACCTTCGTGGATGTGGGCTGCAACAAAGGCGATTTCACTTTGCTTGCCTCCCGGCTCGTAGGACCCCAGGGGCGGGTTCTGTCGTTCGAGCCGCACCCGGAAAATTGCCGCTGGATTCGCAAGAGCATCGCGAAAAACGATTACGGCAATATCAGCCTTCACGAAATGGCGTTGAGCGACAGCAACGGCACCGCGCAACTCCACATTGGGGAAAAAAGCGGCTTTCACACGCTGCTGGCCGGCCAGCCGCATCGCGAGCAGGGAATCATCGAAGTGAAAACCCGCCGCCTGGACGATCTCCTGGTCGAGGTTGGCTTTGATCGCCCCGTCAACGGGCTCAAAATCGATGTCGAGGGCGCTGACATGCGTGTCCTCAGAGGCGCGCGCGAAACCATCGCCCGCAGCCCGGGCATCGTGATTTTTCTCGACGTTCATCCCCATTTGGGCGTGAATCCCCGCGAGGTCTGCGACTTTTTGCGCGATCTCGGATTGGAACTCTATGCCGAGGAGCCGCCCTTTAACGTCGCCATTCGCGACGAAAATGCACTGGACGCGCTCATCGCTCACGGCTGATTATTGGGTCGGGCGATCGCGCTAGAGACTTTAGTCTCATGGGCAATTAAGTTGTCTGTCTACAGCGTCAAGTGACAAACCGCCGGCCAGGTTACTAGAGACTTTTGTAACTAAGGCCTTTGGCCTCTTGCAGCCTTTTTTATGGCCGCATAATCTGACATTATCCTTGTACGGTACCTCCCCTAAAAGTAGCGCACGCGCTATTTCAGCCAGATCAATAAGTGAATTGCGGGTAGCGCCGCCGAAGTTCGGTTTTCCCCGTGTGGGACCCAGAGGGCGGAGCTGTAGCGATGACGCTCCAACCGACGAATCGCACAGACTTTAACTTCATTTCGTGAACGCGATGACAACTCAGAGTTTCCCTTTGACCGCCGGCAGCGACATTCCCAGCTTTCGCGTGCTGAACGTGCGCGTCAATTCGGTGCAGATTCCGGATGTGGTGCAGATTCTCGAGCAGTGGATCGCAGAGCGCAACCGCACTCGCTACGTCGCGGTCACCGGCATGCATGGAGTTTCTGAGTCGCGCGAAGATGCGCACTTTCGCGAAGTGCTCGACCACGCCGACTTGGTGATTGCCGATGGCATGCCGCTGGTCTGGATGGGACGCTTCCACGGCCACAAGCAGATGAAACGCCGCGCCTGCGGCCCCGAACTCTTCGAAGTGTTTTGCCAGGCCACCGGCGCCAGGTACCGCCATTTCTTTTACGGCGGAGCGCCCGGCGTCGCCGATCTCGTCTCCCGCAGCCTGCAGGAGCGCCACGGCATTCGCGTGGCCGGCACCTATTGTCCGCCGTTTCGTCCCTTGACCGAAGCCGAGGAAGCCGACGTGCAGCGCACTGTTGCCGCCGCCGCTCCCGACATCCTTTGGGTCGGCCTCAGCACGCCCAAGCAGGAAAAATGGATGTATGCGCACCGCGGCAAGTTGCAGGTTCCAGTGATGCTCGGTGTGGGAGCGGCTTTCGATATGAGCTGCGGACGGCTGAAGCGCGCTCCCGGCTGGATGCGCGAGCATGGGCTGGAATGGTTCTTCCGCCTGGCGCTCGAGCCGGCGCGCCTGTGGCGCCGCTACATTATCAATGGTACGAAGTTCGCCTGGGCGGTGTGCAAGGAAGATGTGGCGCCGCGAATATTCCGGTAATCGGGCTTTTTGATTCGCAGTTCGCCGATTCGAATTTCATCCTTCCCTCATAGCTTCCGAACCAACACTTAGGAGAGTTCACAACATGAGCAAGCAGAAGCGGATTTTGGTCACAGGGGCGGGTGGTTTCATCGGGCATCATCTGGTCAAGAAGCTTAAGGGGGATGGACACTGGGTGCGCGGCGCCGATATCAAGTATCCGGAGTACGAGGCGAGCGCGGCCGATCAGTTCGAAGCTCTCGACCTGCGCAAGTACGAAAACTGCTTGCTGGCCACGCGCGGAGGGATCGACGAGGTTTACAACCTCGCCGCCGACATGGGCGGCATCGGCTACATCACCGCGTTCCACGCCGATATCAGCCGCAACAATATTCTGATCAACGCGCAGATGCTCGAAGCCGCGCGCCAGAACAACGTGCAGCGCTTCCTGTTTTCTTCTTCCGCCTGCGTTTACAACCAGGCCAAGCAGAAGGATCCCGACGTCAAGCCCTTGACCGAAGAAGACGCCTATCCCGCCGATCCCGAGCCGGGTTATGGCTGGGAAAAACTCTTCGCCGAAGAGCTTTGCCACTATTACTACCGCGACTACGGTCTTGAAACCCGCATCGTGCGCTTCCACAACGTCTATGGGCCGCTCGGCACCTACGAGGGCGGAAAAGAAAAAGCCCCCGCAGCCATCAGCCGCAAAGTCGCGCTGGCCGAAAACGGCGGGGAGATCGAAGTCTGGGGCGATGGCGAGCAGACCCGCTCGTTTATGTATGTGGACGATTGCGTCGAAGGCCTGAAGCGCATTATGGCCTCCGAGTATCGCGATGCCCTCAACCTCGGCACCGACGAACTCGTCACCATTAACGGCCTCGTCGACATGGTCGCGCGCATCGCCGGCAAACGCATCGCCAAGCGCCACAACATGGCCGGCCCGCAAGGCGTGCGCGGCCGCAACAGCGAGAACAGTCGCTTGCGCAAGGTGCTAGGATGGGAACCTTCCATCAGCCTGGAGCAGGGACTTTCTCTGACTTACCCCTGGATCGCTTCGCGCGTAGTTTGTCAGCCGGCGCGCGAGATGGTTGACGCCGACTAATCAACATGAAACGGAAACGTTTCAAATCCGTCGACTCCGCTTCCGGGCCGCTCATCGTCGTAGGCATGTGGCGGTCCGGAACTTCTCTTCTATACAGCTTGCTGAACCAGCATCCGGAGATCGCCTTGATGTATGAGGCCGATCTCTATTTGCTGCAGCCGCTGTTTTCGAGGAAGGGAAGCAACACCCATTGGCGCGAACGCTGGGAATTCTGGAATTCCGCTCTCTCGCGCCATCACCTGCGCCGCGAGCGAATGCCCGCCGCGGTTCCCCGTTTTTCCACCGGCGCGACCGTCGCTTGGCAAGAGTACGCAGGCACGGCCGCGGTCATGGGGGAGAAGTCGCCCAACTACTACGACTGCCTGCCTGCGCTGGCGAACCAATTTCCCGGCGCGCGCTTCATCATTATCTGGAGGGATCTGGCCGATATCTGCCGCAGCATCGTGCGGGCTCGCGCCGGCTCCTCGTTCTTTTCCAAGCCCGGCATTCTACATCGCGCCATCCTCGGTTATCGGGAGATGAAGAGCGGGCGGGACGCGCTCGTCCGCCAGGGCATTCCAGTTCACGAGATTCAGTACGAGGAGATGGTCAAAGATACGGAACTCTCCATGCGGAGAGTCTGCGAATTCCTTGGCCTCGACTTCGATCCGCGCATGGCCTCGCTGCAAGGCTCCGATGCCTCGCCCATCTACCAGGGCGTTCACCACAAGCAGGTGAAGGGCGGAAAGATTCTTCGCTTCACGGAATGCGAGGAGGTGCTTTCGCCGCGAGTGCGCGGCAAGATCCAGCGCTACGTGAACTATTGGAAGAAGCAATCCGGCGGCGACTGGCCGCTGTATCCCCATTCCGACGCCTCCGAGTCCGCTATGCCGGGCGCGATCGAGCGCGCCGGCGATCGGGCGCTTTTCCGCGCCCTGCGCGCGGTGGATCATTTCACCGAGTTTGTCTATTGTTACGCGCCACTCGATTGGTTGCAGGGTTATCGCGAGTTCAAGAATCGCCGTCACCGCAAGGCCAACGCTATCCCGAGAGAAAAGCTGCCTGCCGAGGCCGTGCGCTCGGTCGCAGCAACCGTTCCCGAAGAAGTCGCCAACACCCGATAAGCTCAAAATCCCAGTTCGCCTTTGGAGAAAAAAATGCGCACCCACCTCTACAAGCGGAGTACCCCAGCTATCGCGGTCGTGGCCGCCGCCCTCGCCGTCGTCACTCTTATGGCGGCACCGCTGCAGGCCCAAACCTATACCGGAATGTTGACCTGGCACAACGATAACCAGCGTACCGGGCAAAACCTTTCCGAAACCATTCTGACCCCGACAAACGTGAATCCGAAGCAATTCGGAAAGCTCTTCACTTACGCGGTCGACGGCCAGATCTATGCTCAGCCGCTCTTTGTTTATAACGTGACCACCAGTCAGGGCGTGCACAACGTTGTGTACGTGGCCACCGAGAACGACAGCGTCTACGCTTTCGACGCCGATGGCCTGGTGACCGCGCCGTTGTGGAAGGTCAGCCTCATCCTGAACGGCGGCAGCGCGGTGCCCTGCGGCGCCACCGGCGCCTGCTCGGGCATTAGCCCGACCATCGGCATTACCGGAACGCCCGTCATCGACGGCCTGAGCGGAACGCTCTATGTCGTTGCCTTCACGCTCGAAAACGGAAACTACATTCAGCGCCTGCATGCGCTTGACATCACCACCGGGGTGGAGAAGTTCAATGGCCCGACCGTGATCGAAGCTTCGGTCCCGGGCACGGGTGGCGGCGCGGTCGGCGGCATGGTTTCGTTTCAAGCCATCCACGAGAGCCAGCGCACCGCTTTGTTGCTTTTGAACGGAATCGTCTATATGGGCTGGGGCACCTTCGCCTACGCACCCTGGCATGGTTGGATGATGGGCTATAACGCCCAGACCATGAAGCAGGTCGCGGTATGGAACGATACCGTTAATGGCAAGCGGGGCGGAATCTGGAATTCCGGCAGCGGCTTTGCCTCCGACATTGAAGACAACATCTATGTGCTGACCGGAGACGGAACTTTCGATGGCAACACCGGCGGCGTCGACTACGGTGACAGCTTTCTGCGCCTCACCCCGACAGGGACGAATGGTCTCACCGTCGCCGACTACTTCACCCCCTTCAACCAGGGTTACCTGAGCACGAACGATCTCGACGTGGGCTCTGGCGGCGGCATGATCGTCCCCACCCAGGGCGGCGCTCACCCGGAAGAAATTATTGGCGGCGGAAAAGAGTCGATGATCTTTGTCTGCGACCGCACCAACCTGGGAGGCTATTCCACCACCACCAATAACGTCGTACAAACGGTCACTGCCCCAGGGAACGGTTTCTGGAGCAGCCCCGCCTACTGGAACGGTCACGTTTACTACTCCGGCTCCGCCAGCCCGCTCGTGGCATATTCCCTCACCAGCGGTTTGCTCTCCACTTCTCCGGTGGCCCAGGGACCCACTACTTTTGCCTTTCCCGGAGCGACGCCTTCTATCTCCGCCAACGGCAATAAAACCGGAATTGTATGGCTGATCCAGGATCCGAGCGGCATGCCCAAGGGCGGGGCGGCTGCCGTTTTGCGTGCCTACTCGGCGGGAAACGTAGCCACCCAGCTGTACGGAAGCGGCCAGATGGGAACTCGCGATGTGCCGGGTCCGGCAGTCAAGTTCGCCGTCCCCACCGTGATCAACGGCAAGGTCTACGTGGGAACTCAGACCGGGCTGACGGTCTATGGCATATTGCCCACCAAGAAATAGAAAGTGTCTCGGGCAGCGCTGCGGTTGAGCGCGTACTTTACCCGCAGCGTCCCCTTGAGACCTTAATGATGAAGCATTGGCTTCGATCCGGGCGGCGATCTGAATTGTGGACTTGGCTGCATTCGGCGGCGGGTGGTTTCCTGGATTCATTAACCACGACGCACACAAAGGTACACGAAGCGCGTTATCGCCGCTTTCCTTCGTGCATCTTCGCGCCCTTTGTGGTGAAGTTAGGACACTACCTGGCGGCGGGACTGATCGCGCTGACCGCTTCTGCCGTGGCTCAGGAAGATTCCGGTGCCACCAGCAGCTCACTGACGTATCGGGTTAGTGCCACCATCACGTATTATTGCCCGGTCGAAAAGACGCTGAACCTGCACGAACTCATCTTCGATTTTCACAACGACTCCTGCCAGGACTCCCGGCAGGTAGCCGAGCGCAAGACGCCCACTCTGCCCTACGGCCCGCTGTACCGGAATGTGCGCATCTCCGGCTATCACTGGATCGATTGGGGCGAAGGGCATCCGTCGCCGTACTCGCGTCACGACGCCAAGATCGAGATCACGAAGACGGCGACCACGCTTTCGGCATCCGGGTCGCTCGCGAAAGCGTCGTGCAGCCAAAGCGCTTCCGGCAAGGGAGTGGTCGAGGATTCCTTCTGGCAGGCCAAGGCCGTTCCTGAGGTAACGCTGCTCGACGAGGAGCAGCATCCGCAGCTGCCGGTCGAGGCTGAGATCGTTCCGCCGCAGAGCAGCGCGGTTTTGAAGTTCCCGGCAGGTTGTTCCGGCGATCGCGAACCAGCTTTGCAGTACGCGGTGACGCCACTATTGAACGGCGTCGCGCAAGCTGCGATGTATACCAGCCCGCTGCTCACCGCAGGCAAGTCGGCAACGGAGAAAGATGCCGCTCTTGGCGCCTCATCGATACACGCGCGCTGGAGCCCGCAAACTTCAGGCGAAAACTCGGGCGAGAGCGAATTGACGGTTACGATTTCGGGGTCAGGCAAGAAGCAGCCAGCGCCGGCGCCCTGATTGTTTTATCTATCTATCTATCTATCTATCTATCTTTAGTCTTTATTTTTATTTTTCCAGCAGGATCGGCCTTGCGCCAATGGTTACGTCGTTGCCCGAGCCGATGGTCGCGCTGTTTCCCGCCAGGTCGGTGCATTTTGCATAAGTCGAACTGGGCGTGTAGTTGGATGTAGTGCAGGTGCCGTTGCTGCAGCTCTGGGAAGTATCCCATACGGCCTGGTTGCCATTCGAGAAGTTGCAGGTGTAAATGGTCCCCGAGTTCTTGCAGCCAGTTTCGGTATTGCCGACCATCCAGCCGTAGACCTGGCCGTAGGCAACTCCAGCTTCGTTGAGTCCGTTGCCCGAGGTTAAGGTACCGGTCTCCGAGTTTCCGTACTGGAACCAGTAAAAGCGCGAAATGCCCAGCGACCATTGCAAAAGATACAGGCGAGCCACGTAGGCGGCCTCGATGCCGGGATCGAGGGGGTTGCCATTGGCATCCACGTCCTTGTTCCAGCTGCCTTCGGTATTCCACAACGGCAGCGAGGCGAGCGAAGTGAACGGGGACTGGCCAATAGCCGAAGCCAGATTGCTCACGTTGTCGGTTTCCGATTCTGGCGTGCTGCCCTTCGAAGCGTCGGCGTATCCGTGGAAGGTCACGATGTCGGCGAGCGGATTGGTGGGAGAAAGAGCGGCTACCGCAGTCAGATAAGGAAGCTCCCAGCTGTTGATGTTTTGCCCGCTACCATCGTTGCCGGGCGTGGGAGTCGTTACCCTGGCCGTGGGGTCAGCCGCTTTGATGATGGTGTAGGCGTCCTGCGCCATGCGAGCCATCTGGGCTGGTGTGCCCGTCCACTCGATCAGAATATTGGGCTCGTTCCAGATTTCCCAGGTGTGGATCGGAGTACCCAGCGAGACGTTGTGCGCCGTTAGCGCGGTGACAAAGCTCTGCCAGTAGGCGTCAGACCCAGTACCGTCGGGGTTTAAGCCCGCGGGCGGATCGCAAGAGCCGGCAGGAGAGTTGTTGGTCACGCAAGTCTGGTCGCTAGGATTGGACGAAGCCCAGGGCGGTACCACTCCGAACGTATAAATGAAGTCGGTCCGGTTGTTGTTTTGGGAGGTCGTTATCACCAGATCCAGATTCGTGAAATCGTAAGCGCCGCTCGAGGGATTCAAGTCATTCCAGGTGGTCTCCGTGCCCCAAAGACGCACGGCTCCGAAATTGAATCCAGCGTTTGCGGTTGGCCACGGGATCATGTTGCTGCCGATGCCGAAAACGTCGGGATGGGGATTCAATCCGAAATAAGTGGAGGGGATGGCCCCCGAATTCGGCGCCGCAACGGACCTCGGAACCGCCGGATGTTTTGCGTCGCTGGTGCCCCCGGCGCAATCGGAGACCGGAGGCGGAATCATAACAATACCGGTCTTGGCGCTCGAGCCTCCGCCGCAGCCCGGCAGAAATAGACACGAAGCTAAAAGCGAAGCCGCCGTGACAGCGAAGAATAGGGATCGCATAAATTGTAACGGCAAGAAAGTCAGTCGCATGTTGAACGTCACCTCATCCTATTGCAGCCCGATTCGAGCTTTCCCTTGGGCTTCAGACAAGCTTTAGCCTCCGGCATGGCATGTGGTTCTGAAATTAAGCCTCCGAACTGGCGGATACAGGCCGCGGTCGGGGGCCGGGAAAGTTGGCAAAAGTCTGCAAATCTGAACCCGCCTCGAGAAAGAATGTTGCGCCCTTTCCCGCGCCCACTCGAAGGTTCATAGTACTTGAATTCGGCTTTTGGTAACTGGAAGGGAACGGCCCACTGCGCGAAACTGAACTCTCCCAGCTCTTAGCCGCTTCCCCATCGAAACCTAAATCTGCCGTCACCTGCCGCGCAAGCCTTTGAGGGCAAAGCGCTTTTGCCGGCAGGCAAATGCCTAATGTCTATGGCCGCGGTGCAGCGAAGTGCCGTTTAGCCGATATTCGCGGTGAGGGGAGTAGCAACAAATGACGACGAGAAATCGAGTCCTCGGTCTCCTGCTGGTCCTGCTTTTTTCCGCGCTGAGCAGCGCTGCCTTGAAGGCGCAAAATAATTGCGGCGGGAATCCCGCCTACGGAACCTGTGCCTCGCCGGCCGCCGCGCCCCAAGTCTGGTGCGCCGGCAACAACAGCGCCAGCACTTGCGCGGGAGGCACCTCCTGGGTCGGCTTTTCCACCACTACACCTGCAGCCGGTTCCTGGACCAACGAATTCGAAGGCATCGACGCCGCCAGCATCGAGAATAGCGGCCGCGTCTCGGGAGCCCAGGCCGATCCCAACGGCGGCACTGGCCCCACCGACGCCCTCGGCGTGGGACAATACCTAGAGTTTGCCGACAACAGCCTTCAGGCTTTCGACAAGGCCACCGGCCATGGCATCTTCGCCAACCAGCCCGGCGGAGTGGCCGCTCCCCAGCCTCAGTCCTCATTATTCGCGCCCGACGCGGCGGCATACTGCGGAACCCCATCCCTCGATGGCGTCGCCAGTTATGATCGCATCGACGGCGTCTTCTTCTATGGCAACATTTCCAGTGCCAAGGGGCAGTACTACTTGTGTACCGGAGTGAGCGCCCCGATCGGCTCCGTCTCCGCCAGTAATCTGCAAGGGGAGCAGGGAAGCAGTCCGTGGAACGCCTATGTCTACCAGTTGACCCCCGCGATTCCGGTCAACTCCCATGGCATCGCTTACTTTCCCGACTACATGAGGTTCGGAAGCTGGTCCAACGGTTTTTACGTGGCTTGGGATCTCCTGGACACCTCCGCCAACTACAACATCGTGGGCATTGAAGTTTGCCAGCTCGATAAAGCCGATATGATCGCAGGCCTCTCTTCGAACTCGCCCAAGTGCTATACCTACATTCCCAGCTATGTCGTTGGCGCAGCGGGAACCGACCGCAGCCTGATTCACACTCTGTTGCCCGCCGATTTCGAAGGCGAAAACTCGATTCCCAGCAACACCGCCGGAGAATATTTCCTGGCCCTGGTGAATCCCGCGAATCCCGGAACCAACGTTCTCTGCTCGAAGTCCCCCTGCACCTCGAATCAACTGGCCTTCTGGACCTGGTCGGGACTCACCACCGGCGCCGCTCCCACGATTCTGACTCTGACCAATCACCCCTTTACCCCCGGATGCTACGTTCCCACGCAGCCCTACAACACCTACTGCATCCCCGAGCCTTATGGGAGGAGCATCGACAGCGTGGGCGATCGCCTGATGTCGCGCCTGGCTTACCGCTATATCGGCAGCGCGGAATATCTGGCCGTGACCCACACCGTGCAGGAAGTGAGCAGTAGCCGCCGGACTGGCATCCGCTACTACAAGATTCAGGCGGGAGCTAAGCCCAAGGTGGTATTGCTGGGAGACATTCAGGATAAAGTCAACAATTACTTCTACTCCATGTCGAGCGTCGCCATGGATAAGACCGGCGACCTCGGCGTCACCTTCACCGTCACCGGCAACAGCCTGCACGGCAGCGTCAACAACTACGATCCGTCGCCGTTCTTCGCCACCGTAAGCTCCACGGGAGCCCAAGGCACGCCGGTTGCGATTCTCAGCAATACTGGCTTGAGCGGCCAGGACGAAACCGACCAGTACTGGGGCGAATACGTCAGCGTCTCCTCCGATCCCGATGACGACACGACCTTCTGGGCGGTCGACGAATTCATGAACGGCAATCAAGTGGGGAATTGTTCCTACCGGCAGGGGCTCGGTAGCGGCTGCACCTGGGCCTCGAAGGTCTTCACCTGCCAGAAGGGTTCGGGCTGCTAAGCCTTTGTGGTCTGAGGGCAGATTGGTCCGCTGGCTGGCCTCGCAGTGATGTCCATACAAAATCGAATCGTTGTCCTGGCGATGTTGTCCGCCTTCGCCGGTTTAACCGGATGCGGAGGCGGTTCACCGCAAACCACGGTGGTTACTCCGCCACCACCACCACCGGCGGTCGTCATTCCGACGAGCTTGAGTGGTACCTACGTGGTCTCCTTCTCTGGGATGGAGATGAACGCCAAGGCCGGTACCTCGACCGCCTTCGCGCTTCTGGGCACGCTCACCGCGGATGGCAAAGGCAACCTCACGGGCACCATCGATCTCAACGACCTCGACCTGACTTCGGCCGTGGGCGCCACCAGCAACGTCCAGACCGGCTTGGCCACGACTGGGACTTACACTATTGGCAAAGATGGCCGCGGTACCGGCAGCCTCAACTTTACGGTGAACGGCACGGCAGAGCAGATCGGACTCGACTTCGTTCTGATTTCGACGGCTCACGGATTAATTACGCGCTTCGACAACTCCGGCAGCGGCAGCGGCACTCTTGATTTGCAGAACAGCGCATCCCAGAGTTCGTTTCCGGCGCTCTCGTTTTCGCTCTCCGGCAGCGACGCCAACGGATTGCCTTTAGCTACCGCGGGAGCGATCGCGGTCAGCGCCACGGGCAGCGTCACGGGAATCCAGGATTTTAACGAAAATGGGGCCTCGACCGGATTCGCAGGTTTGGATCTGGCCAACACTTCGAACTTGACTTTAACCAACGGCACCACCGGCAAAGCTGAGTTCGATAGCGCTTTTGGCACGCTCAGCTTCGATGTTTGGGTGATCGATTCCACTCACGTGAAGTTGATCGAAACCGATTCCAGCGGGACCGTGCTCTCCGGCGACGCCTTCACCCAGCAGACTTCTTTTCCGGTGGGGCAGTTGGTCTTTATCGTGGGCGGGTTCGACGCCGCATCCAAATCGTTTGCCGCCGGCGGCCTCCTGACCTACGCCAACGGCACGTTTAACGGCTTTGAAGATTTCAATGACAACGGCAGCTTCACCCACGCGCCCAACGTGAATGCCAGTTGCACCACCTTTGTTGCGGGACGCTGCCAGTTGGCATTTACCGGCTTCAGCAACAGCAACAACGGTGTTTTAAATATGTTCGAATTTGCCGCCTATCCTACGAGCGGCGGCGTTCTGCTGCTCGAGATCGATAGCTTCGGGCTCGCGCAGGGCGCAGCTTACCTGCAGAGTGCAACCACATTCGCGGCGGCTCAATACGGATTAAATCTCTCGGGCGACAACGGCGCTGAAGTCGACGACATCGCCGAGTTCACGGCGGGCGCTGCGAGCGCCAGCCCGAACCTGACTTCGGGTACGCTCGACGAAAACGATCTCGGCGGAACGCTGCCGTCCGCGACTTTTTCCGGCACCTACACCCCCGCCTCGATTACTCCTGGCGACGGATCGATCGCGATCCCGGGCATCAAGACCGCCAACAAAACGCTGAACCTGAAATATTACGTGATCGACAGCACTACCATCGCCTTCATCGAAACCGATCCTGCGCAGGTCGGCGTCGGCAGCTTCGAGCTGCAGAACGCAGCGGGCGCAGTCCCCCTGGCCCAGACCCACGTCTCCGCGGTGCGGCCTTTTGTGCGGCCACGCCCGAGCAACAACAATTGCGCCGGAAGCCCGGCCTTCGGAACTTGTTCGGCTCCGGCGGCTCCCGCGCAAGTCTGGTGCGCCAGCGGCAACCCCGCCACCACTTGCCCGGCGACCGCGATGCCCGTCGGCTTCACCACCATGGCCCCAGCCGCGGGATCGTGGACGAATCAGTTCGAAGGCCTGGATGCGGCCACCATCTATAGTTCAAATGCCGGCAAGCTCGGCGAAGAACCGGACCCCAACGGCGCGGTCGGACCGACCGACCCCAACGGCGTGGGACAATATCTTGAGTTCGCCGATAATTTTGTCCAGGCCTACGACCGCGCCACCGGCAACGGCATCTTTACCACCGCCGGAGTAGTCGCACCCCAGCCTATACAGAATCTTTTTGCGCAGAGCGGCACTACCAATTGCCAGTACCCTTCGCTCGACGGCATCGCCAGTTACGACCGCATCGACAACGCTTTTGTGCTCGCGACCTTATCCAATTACGTCGACCCCAATAAAGTCAGCAACTATCACCTGTGCATCGCCGTCAGCGCCGCCAATGGTTTCGTGCCCGCCAGCGACCTTGCGGGATTCGACGGGCAGAGTTTGTGGAATGCCTACGCTTACAGCCTGAACGCGGCCATTCCCACCGATGCCGGTGGGGTTCAGTACTTCCCCGACTACGTCCGCTTCGGAACCTGGTCTGACGGCTATTATGTAAGTTGGGATTTGGAAGACATTTCGAACGGCTATGACATCGTAGGCTTTGAAGTCTGCCAACTCGATAAGTCCGACATCGTCGCCGGACTTTCCACCACGCCGCCGCAGTGCTACACCTACATTCCCAACTACGTGGTGGGCGCGGGCACGGACAAGAGTTTGATCCACACCCTCTTGCCGGCTGACTTTGAAGGCGATAACCCAATTCCTATCTCAACCTCGGGAGAGTACTTTCTCGCGCTGGTCAATCCCAGGAATCTCGGCACCAACATCCCATGCTCGGCCTCGCCCTGCACCTCGAATCAACTGGCTTTCTGGACCTGGTCCGGCCTCAGCAACGGCGCTCCGCCTTCGTTCCTGACTCTCCCCGGCCACGCCTTCACACCGGGCTGCTACAACCCGAAGAGTCCCTACGTGACCACTTGCGTTCCCGAACCTTGGGGCACAGTAACTGGCGGCATCGACAACGGAGTGATCGACGGCCTCGGCGACCGGCTGATGTATCGCCTGGCCTATCGCTACATCCCCGGTATGAACGGCGGCGACGAATATCTCGCGGTGGCGCACACGGTGCAGGAAGATATCACCACTCAGCGCACCGGCATACGTTATTACCAGATCCTGGCGGGAAGCCATCCGCAAACGCTTCTTGCCGGGGATATTCAGGACACTACGAACTTCTACTTCCTCTCGATGCCCAGCGTGGCCATGGACAAGAGCGGCGACTTAGGCATCACTTACACGGTGACGGGCACGACGACACCACCTTACGGCAGTCTTTCCAATTACGATCCGTCGCCTTTCTTCGTGACCGTGGCCCCCGACGGAACTCAGGGCACCCCGGTCGCGATCCTAAGCAACAGTGGCAGCAGCGGGCAGGATGAAACCGACCACGATTGGGGCGAGTACGTCAGCGTCTCGGCCGATCCCAACGACGACGCGACCTTCTGGACCGTCAACGAATACATGAACGGAGACCAGGTCCTCATCCAAGGATTGAACGAGTGCAGCCTGAAGATGGGCAACGGCAGCGGTTGCACCTGGGCCACCAGAATTTTTACCTGCAAAAAAGGTTCGGGCTGCTAACAGCCATCGCAAACAGCTTTGGGAACGGCACGACGTTCGAAGTCGCTTTTAAACCTTGGTTCGCGCCGGATCGGAAGGGCACGACGTTCCGTCGTGCCGTCAATCGCTTAGGATTTTTTGCGCTTCAGCGCCTGCGGCTAGCGGATGGGCAGATTCTCCGCAGGTTAATTCATAAATGACATCGGCGAAAACGCCGCCCGTCAATTTCAAAAGCACCAGCAAGATCGGAATCCGCTTACGAGATCGAAACACTAACCCTAACTGTCCACGACAGAACGAGAAGAGGAGCACACAATGTACTTCCACACAATTTCGAATCGCATCGTCCGGGGCGGGTTACTGACCGGATTGCTGGCACTCCTGGGAACCGGTTCGGCGGTGGCCACGAATTGTTATACAATTTCGCCCTCCAGCCTGAACATCCAGTTTGTTAACCAGGCGGTGGGCACAACCAGCACGGCGCAGCAGGGCATCACAATCGATAACCAGTGCGCTACCACTCTGCAGATCACCAGCATCACCGTTCAACCCTCTGAATTTCTTTTGAGCATGGGCTACACCTGGAACATTCCCGCGAAGCAGGAAATACAGTACGGCTTGCGCTTCAGGCCTGATGCCGCTCAAACCTTCAACGGAACTATCACGCTGGGACTCGCCAGCGGAGATCCTATCGTGCTCAACATCACCGGCACCGGTATCACGACCGGCGCGGTCGCGAGTTTGACCAGCTCGGCCCTGACGTTCACCGGTGTTCAGCCAGGAAAGACGGCCACCCAGAAAGTGACGCTTACCAACACCGGCACAACGCCAATGACGGTTGAGTCAGTCTATACCGAGCCCCCTTTTGTGGCGAATGGATACACCGGAGGCGGAGCCGGAACCGTGCTGCAGCCGGGAGGGACGCTTCCCCTGACCGTTGGTTTTTCTCCCTTGGCCGCGGGCAGCTACAACGGGACGGTGGTGATCACGAGCGACGTGCTGAACCCTGTGGGCGTGACCCTTACCGCGACAGCCGTGGCGCCGACCGCGCTCGGGATTACAAGTTTTGCTACTCTTCCTACGGCCACGCAAGGGGCGAAGTATTCGGCCACGCTTACCGCAGCCGGGGGAACGCCGCCCTACACATGGTCCCTTGGGGGTACTTCCAAACTTCCCACGGGCCTGACTTTGTCGAGTGCGGGAGTTATCTCCGGTACTCTTCCTTCGACTTTGAAAACGGGCACTTACAAGATCTCAGTGCAGGTCAAGGACTCCACTTCGAAGCAAGTCTCGGCCACAAATTCAATGGCGGTTGCGGCGACGACCGGGGCCACCTGCAACAATATCTCGTGGAACGTCGGCGGTACCGGCACCCCGCTGGTTCCGATTACCGAGTTGGGAACTGGGACTTATCTAGGAGTCGAAGGTGGCCTCTACCCGAACGGCAGTAATATTATGCCGGCATCGCACGATTCGGCTGGCCTGGCCCTTGCCAATGCGATTCAGCCTCTGGACGCAAATGGTAGCCCCGACCCGAACGGTAAGTACGGATTGCTCTCACTCGGATTGTCGGTCACCTTCGAAAACTACTTCTACTTCCAGCAGGCTGGGCTGGCCGATACGTCACTCAATTCGCATCTGGTGCTAGTGAATGGAGCGAATCCGAATCTAACCGCAGCTCGCTATGCGAATCCCGCTGATCCGATTTGGACCACCGAGATGGATTTCTTCCTGCCAAATGCCGGCGTGACCGCAAACCAGATCGTGGCGGCCTGGGTCATGGTCATCGATGGCTATCCCACCGGGACCTTCCCCAACGACATGGTTGCGCTGCAGGGTCAGTACGAATCGATCGCCAATAACCTGCACAATAAATTCCCGAACCTCACCATGGCATTCTTCTCTTCGCGCGACTACTCCGGTTACTCGAACGGAAGAGTGCAGCCCGACGATCCCGAGCCGTACGCCTACGAGACTGCGTTTGCCGTGCGCGGCATGATCGAAGATCAGCTCAACGGCAACTCCAATCTCAACTACAACCCCAACAACGGACCGGTTATGGCGCCGTGGCTGAGCTGGGCGGACTATGACTGGGCCAACGGTATGATCCCGCGCAGCGACGGCCTGGTTTGGACCTGTCAGGACTTCCTCAACGATGGCACCCACAACTCGCTGCCCGTCGGCCGCGAGAAAGACGCCAACATGCTGATGAACTTCTTTAAGACGGACGACGCAACCACCCCCTGGTTCCTCGCGCCCGGAGCGAGGAAGTAAGTCGCCTAAGCGAGCGTAACTAACTGAAGTTCGCAACGGCTATTCCGCGGAGGCCCTGATTCTAAGAGCCTCCGCGCTTTGTCTCCTGTTTTGAATTCTTCCTTAATCTCTAATCCTAAGTTCGATCCTGAAAATCCGAAGACGAGAGGGCTCCATGTCGTTCGTGATCGCCTGCCAAAAGCCAAAGACGGTTTGCTGCGTGTCGTTCTTAATTCTTTGTCTCTTCGCGTCTGGGAGTTTCGCCCAAACCGTGCGAGCCACAGATTCGAAGACGCCCGCCAAGGGTGGTCCCCGCGACATCTCCGCCATTCAGCACATCGTCTTCATCGTGAAAGAAAATCGCAGCTTCGATAACTACTTCGGGCAATATCCCGGCGCCGACGGCGCTACTTCCGGGCCTATCTCGACAGGAAAAGTCGTTACTCTGGAACATACTCCCGATCAGGTCACGGATATGGGCCATGACTGGACGTCGGCCATTACGGCAATCGATGGCGGGCTAATGGACCGGTACGATCTGATCCTCTACGGCAACGTTAACGGCGCGCTCATGACGATGTCCCAGCTGACCCAGCAGGACATCCCCAATTACTACAGCTACGCGCAAAACTTCGTGCTGGCCGATCACGCGTTCTCTTCGCTGCACGGCGAGAGTTTTCCCAATCACCTCTATACCATCGCCGCGAGCTCCGGCGGGGTATTCACCGTTCCGCAAGCGATGGGATCCGAGAAAGCTCCGTTCAATTGGGGTTGCGATCTTCCTTCCGATTACGCCGTTCGCGTCATGGATGCCGACGGAGACGTTTCCGACGCCTTCCCCTGTTTCGATTTCCAAACCCTGGCGGATAGCCTCGAAAACGCGGGAATAAGTTGGAAGTACTACGCGCCTCCTCAAAATACTCAGGGATACCAGTTCTCCACTTACGACGCCATCAATCACATTCGAAACTCACCGCTGTGGACAGCGGACGTCGTCCCGGATACACAATTCGCCGTCGACGCCGCCAACGGCAATCTGCCCGCGGTCAGTTGGCTGGTAACCGGACCCAACAGCGAGCATCCGCCGAATAGCACCTGTCAGGGCGAGAATTGGACGGTGCAACAGTTGAACGCGCTCATGCGCGGGCCGGATTGGAGCACGTCCGCCGTGTTCCTTACCTGGGACGACTTTGGCGGGTTCTACGATCATGTCCCGCCGCCGCAGGAAGACGAGTTTGGCCTGGGTCCCAGAGTGCCGTTTCTCATCATCTCTCCCTATGCGCAGCCCGGCTACATTTCGCACACGCAATACGAATTCTCCTCCGTGCTCAAGTTCATTGAGGACCGCTTCGGCCTGGCTCCGCTCACCGACCGCGACGCCAACGCCAATGACACCACCGACAGCTTTAACTTCAACCAGCCTCCGAACTCGCCGCTGATTTTGAACCCGCAGACCTGTCCCATCCATTCCGCTTCGAACTTGTATTTCGGCGGGCAGTTAGTTGGTGTGCTAAGTGCCGCGAATGTGGTTACCCTGACCAACATTCGCTCTACTCCCATCACTGTTTCGAAGATCGCCATAACAGGAAATTTCAGCCAGAAGAATAACTGCAGTACTCTCGCTGTGGGCGCAACCTGTCAGATCACGGTGATGTTCGGCCCGCGGCAGACCGGACCTCTCACCGGAACGTTAACCATCACAGATACCGATGTCACCAGTCCACAAGTCGTAAACTTACAAGGGGTTGGTACCGAGGTCAGTCTCTCCAACGCCAAATACCCCGGTGTTAACCTGGGTACGTCCTACCTCAACGCTCAAAGCAATGCGTCGGTCACCCTCACCAATCATGGAAAGTCGGCGCTCTCCATCAGCGGCATCACGACCGTTGGGAACTATAGCCAGAGCAACACCTGCGGATCTTCCGTCGCGGCCGGAGGCACCTGCAGCATCGAGGTTGCTTTCAGCCCCGCCACCGCCGGTACGCTCTACGGCAACCTGGTGGTCAACGATAGCGATCCCGCAAGCCCCCATACCGCCCGTTTATACGGCATCGGAAGCTCGACTTTGCTGGCGCCTACCGTCCTGAATTTTGGCAACGAGTATCTGAACGACCCCAGCAAGCCCAAGACGATCAGCATGAGCAATGAGGGTACCAGCCCGTTGCATATTGGCAGCATCACTCCCAGTACGAACTTTTCTGCGACCAATACCTGCGGTGTATTTTTGGCGGCAGGAACCGCTTGTTCGATAACCGTCACCTTCACGCCCACTCAGCTAGGAGCCATTTCAGGGACGCTAACCGTTTCTGACGCTGACTCGAACAGTCCGCACATCGTGAAGTTGACTGGAACTGGGGTCAATCCTTAGTCACGCCGCCAAATACCAGCGAGCGAGTGAGTCATTCTGGCTTTGCGCGCTGGCTTTGCACGACGATCTACGTGTAGGCGCAATGCCGCTGAAGAAAGTCTTCTGAGTTCTAACGATTGCGGCTCTGCATATCTTCTCCTGGGCCCCGCTCGAAATCCTTGACCGAGGGAATGTCCATGATCGAATTCCGCCGAAGACCATCCCGGTTCCTTACCTTTATATTTTCCTGCGTTTTGTCCGGGCTGGTTGCGGCCAGCCTTCTCGCTTCGGGGGCGGCTCAATCCGATGCCGGGAAGCGTCCCGTGAAAGCGGGCAAGCAGGGTGACATCGGCGTCATTCAACACATCGTCTTTATCGTCAAAGAAAATCGCAGCTTTGACGAATACTTCGGCCTGTTTCCGGGCGCCGACGGCACCTCTACCGGGACCACCTCTACCGGCCAGGTCATGACTCTCGAGCGCACGCCCGACGTCGTCGTCGATATGGGCCACGATTGGACTTCCGCCCTCACGGCGACCGACGGCGGCAAGATGGATCGCTTCGACATTATCCTGGACGGAAATCTGAACGGAGAATATTTGTCTTACTCCGAGATGACGCAGCAGGACATCCCCAACTACTACTCCTACGCGCAGCACTTTGTACTCTCGGATCAAACCTTCTCTTCGCTCCACGGGCCCAGCTTGCCCAATCACCTCTATACCATCGCGGCGCAGTCCGGCGGTGCCATCACTGTCCCCGCGAACCCTAATTCGCAAAATCTTTCAAACTGGGGCTGCGACTCGCCGGCCGGTTCTCACGTTACGGTGATCAACGGAGAGGGAGACATCTCGGAAATGTTTCCTTGCTTTGATTTTCAAACCATCGCCGATAGCCTCAACAGCGCCGGCATTACCTGGAAGTACTACGCTCCCCCCGAGGGTGAGCAAGGGTACGAATACTCCACCTTCGACGCCATTAACCACATCCGCAATTCTTCCATCTGGTCGGAGAATGTTGTGCCCGATACGCAGTTTGCCCTCGACGCGGCGAATGGGAATCTTCCGGCGGTAAGTTGGCTTGTAACCGGACCCGGCAGCGAGCACGCGCCCAACAGCACATGTCAGGGCGAAAACTGGACCGTTCAACAGATGAACGCTCTGATGCAGGGACCCGATTGGAATACTTCCGCGGTTTTTCTAACCTGGGACGATTTCGGAGGCTTCTACGATCATGTTCCGCCTCCGCCGGCTCTGGACCTGTACGGCTTAGGACCGCGTGTGCCGCTGCTCATTATTTCCCCTTACGCGCAACCTGGTTATATTTCTCACACCCAGTACGAGTTCTCTTCCGTCCTTAAGTTCATCGAAGACCGCTTCAACCTGGCTGCTTTGACGGAGCGGGACGCGAACGCCAATGACACCACCGACAGCTTTAATTTTAGTCAGCCGCCGAACGCGCCCTTGGTGCTAACCCCCCGAGCCTGTCCCATCAACACCGCGACCAACGTGTATTTCGGCGGGCAACAGATTGGCGTCGCCAGCCCGCCGTACGTGATGAGTCTCAGCAACAGCCGCCCCACGACTCTCAATATCTCTAAGATCGCGATCACCGGCGATTTTGCCGTAGCCGGAAATTGCAAAAAGATTGCGGCCAATCAACACTGTCCCGTGAGCCTTACCTTCACTCCGACCGTAGCCGGCCCGCGAACCGGAACTTTGACCATCACGGATAACGACGCCAGCAGTCCGCAGGTGGTTAACTTATGGGGCACCGGAGGCGAAGTCACTTTATCGAACTCGACCTATCCCGGTCTTACCTTCGGCGTGATTAACCTGAACGCCCCATCGACCCAGAATGTGACGCTTACGAACCACGCTGCCGCTCCCTTGTCTATCAGCGCGGTGTCGACGGTGGGAGACTTCTCGCAAACCAATAACTGCGGCGGATCCGTTCCCGGCGGCGGGACCTGTACGATTTCTGTGACCTTTATGCCCACCACCACCGGCGAGCGAATCGGCAATCTGTGGGTCACCGACAGCGATGCGGCCAGCCCGCAGACTCTCCGGCTCAGCGGCACTGCCGAAGGCATTATCGTGAGTCCTTCCACTTTGCCCTTCGGTAAGCAGAAGGTCAATACCACGAGCGCTCCGAAACTGGTGACTATACAGAATCTTGAAGCCAGTGTTGTAAATGTTGGCACGATCTCCGCCAGCGGCGACTATCGTCAGACCAACACTTGCGGCACGTCGATTGCGGCCAACGGAAAATGCACCATCGGCGTTACCTTCACGCCCACTACCGCGGGCGGGTTGAAAGGAACGCTGACCATAACCGACAGCGCTGACGATCAGTCCACGGTCAGCCTGACCGGCACCGGAGTGAATTAGCTCGCCAGCAAGGGTACCGAGCTTCTTCGAAGAGAGGACGCTCCGTTCGCTTCAGCGGTCAGGAACGCCAAGAGAGGTGAAGTCAATGGCGCACGCATCCCAGCAAAAGCCAGAATCGTTTCGGACCCTCGACCGGGCGTCGGTTGTAACTGCCATTCTGCTTGCCCTGGTTGGCCTCACCGAGGCCGCCTCAGCCCAAGTCAATCGCCCTTCCAAGCCTAGCAAGCCGAAAGACATCACCGTCATTCAACACATCATCTTCATCGTCAAGGAGAATCGCAGTTTCGATAACTACTTCGGGCTGTATCCCGGAGCTAATGGCGCCACCCGCGGAACCACGTCCACAGGCCAGGTGCTTCCCTTACGCCACACTCCAGACGAAGTCGTAGATATCGACCATGAATGGAATGCTGCACTTACCGCCGTCGATAACGGCAAGATGGATCGCTTCGACTTGATTCCACTCGGAGACGTCAACGGACAGTACTTGGCCTACTCTCAGCTTTATCCCAGTGACATTCCCAATTACTACAAATACGCACAAAACTTCGTGCTGGCCGACAATATGTTCTCCTCCGTGCACGGCGACAGCTTCGAAAATCATCTCTACATCATTGCTGCACAAGCGGGTGGGATGATTACGCAAAAGAAGGGAGCTCCGTCATCCAATACTTGGGGTTGCGACGCCAATCCGGATTTCCTGCTGCAGACCCTGGATGAGACCGATGGAGTGATCTCCGAAATATTTCCATGCGTCGATTTTCAGACCGTGGCCGACAGCCTGGATAATGCAGGTCTGAGCTGGAAGTATTACGCGCCGAGCGAGGGGCAAGACGGGTATGTGTACAGCACTTATGACGAGATCAATCACATTCGCAATACGTCGCTATGGACGGAACACGTGGTTCCGGACACGCAATTCATGGCCGACGCCGCCAGCGGAAATTTGCCGGCTGTAAGTTGGCTCGTGACCGGGCCGGCCAACGAACACCCGCCGGCCAGCAGTTGCGCGGGTGAGAATTGGACGGTGCAGCAGATCAATAGCGTGATGAACGGGCCGGACTGGAGCACCGCGGCCGTCTTCCTGACCTGGGATGACTTCGGCGGCTTCTACGACCATGTCGCCCCGCCGCCCATGGACGTCTACGGACTTGGGCCCAGAGTGCCTCTGCTCATCATCTCCCCTTACGCGCGCGCCGGGTACATCTCTCACACCCAATACGAATTTGCGTCCGTCTTAAAGTTTATCGAAGATCGCTACAACTTGCCGGCGCTCACCTTGCGCGACGCCAACGCCAACTCCACAACCGACAGCTTTAATTTTAGCCAGCCACCGATTTCGCCTCTGATTTTGCAGCCGCAGACATGCCCACTCCAGGGGGCCTCGAACATCTACTTTGGGGGACAGACTGTGGGTACCGCCAGCCTGCCCTACGCACTCACGCTGACCAACGTTCGCACCGCTCCGATCTCGATATCGAAAATCGCCGTCAGCGGGAACTTTGCGCAAACCAATAAGTGCTCCACGCTGGCGGTAGGCGCTAAGTGCACCATCAACGTGACCTTCGACCCGGTACAAACCGGCCCTTTGGCTGGAACGCTCACCATCACTGACACAGATGTCACCAGTCCTCAAGTCGTGAATCTTCAAGGAACCGGCAGTGAGGTGAGTATCTCGAATTCTCTTTACCCGGGGCTGGTTTTTTCGGTTACTACCTTCGTGGGATCTGCCTCAGTGCCGCAGACTGTAACCATGACGAATAATGGCGCGTCCCCGCTCGCAATCGCAAGCATCAGCACGGTTGGAGATTTTTCCGACACCACCACTTGCGGGACTAGTCTCGCCCCATCCGGTTCTTGCACCATCAGCGTCAAATTCGTTCCTACAACCTCGGGAGTTCGATACGGAAACCTGGTGGTGAACGACAACGATCCCGCCAGCCCGCAAGCCGTGCGGCTCACCGGCACCGGCACGGCAGTCAGCGTGAATCCGCTTAAGATGAACTTCGGCAATCAGACGATTAACACGACGAGCGCGACGCAGTATGTCACGATCAAGATTTCCGGAACCAATGCCGTCAATGTGGGGGCTATTACCGCCAGTTCGAATTACTCGGTGACCAATATTTGCGGCTCTTCGATTGTTGGCGGTGGGAAGTGCAGAATCGGAGTTACTTTCACTCCCACTCAGACCGGAAGCGTTCCTGGGACTCTTACCATCAACGACGCCGATTTTAGCAGCCCGCAAGTGGTTACGCTGTCGGGCACCGGAACGCCGTAGTGAGTTGCAGAAAACTCGCGGCTGGATAGGGTATTCTCAGGGGCGTGGCATTTAGCCGCGCCCCTGAGTCGTTTCGTATGTTTGTCAAACCAGTCTAATGACGAACTAACGGCGCCTCGATCAGCACGGGTAATTCACTCATATCGATGGTCGTTCCGCTCCAGTCAGATTTCGCTCCAGAGAGCTTGGTCAGGCTGGTCACTCCCCATAACTTGGGCACATCGAACTTAGCGGCGTGCCGCTCATTCCATAAAATCCAAGCCGCATTCCCGGACTCCCGGGTTAGCTTGCAAACCCAGTTTTCGTCCGCCTGCTTTTCGCACGACTCCATGCGCGAACCGATCATCCAATTCTGCACTTCTCCGTAAGCATAGGCCGAGCGGGTCGCCGTAGCCTGATCCTCTTCGGTAAAGGGGATGCTGTCGTGGCCGTCGTCGTCCCACGCATACCAATAGAATCGTCCTACCCCGGCCGCCCAATTCAGGATGTAGGCTCGCGCCGCCCATCCTGGAGCCTGCTCCACCAAATCGATACGATCCGTCAGTGGATTCTTGATCCATCCAGACTCCGTGTTCCAGAGAGGCTTGTCGTCTACGCCGTACTTCCGCATAAGTTCCTTCGCCGGCAGAATAAGTTGGAGCATGGTCTCGGGCCGGTGATAGGTATAAAAATGGTAGCCGATAATATCGCAGTACTTACCGCCGCCCAGTTTTAGATAAGTTTCAAGCCAGTCCAGTCCATTGGCGTTCACCGGCGATGGGGAGATTACTTTGATGTTAGGGTCGACCTGTTTCAAGGTAATGTAGGCTTCTCTCGCCAAGGTCAACATTCTCTCGGGCGTACCAATGTCGCGGTTCCGCGGCAAGTTCGGTTCGTTCCAGATTTCGTAGTAAAGGATCCTGCCTTTATACCGCGTCGCCTGGGTGCGAATAAAGGTTCGCCAATCGTCCAGATCGGCGATGTCTCCTACGATCGCGGTCCGAAATCGGCCGCCACTGGCCGCCCACTCGGGGGTTTCGCCGAACGGAAGCAGCACGTCGATGTGATGCTTCTCCGCCAGTTCGACTTCGCGATCGAGAATATCCCACTCCCATTCGTTCCTCTTGATCTCCACCTGCGGCCAGTGAACCTTCGCGTCCCACAGCCGCCAACTCCCGAAAGGAACGGGAGGCCACGGAGTCGTACCAAACGCCCGATGGATGTGGAGTCCGAAAAAATCGCGGGGAACCGGTCCAGCCGGCGCAGTCAACTTGATTGGTCCAGATGACGAATCCGACATAACAAAAAAAGACGTGGAAGTAACCACAAGAAATACTGCGACGATGGCGGCAACCCAGCGATTCGATTTCATCGGTTCTCTTAATGGTCGCTTCTTTATAAGCGTTCGACGCGGAAGCAAAGTATGGTTAGACTCCCTGCCTGGCCCGCTCATAGATATTCATCAGCAGCGGATAGTTCTTCTCCGCCGTGTACTTAGCCTCATACTCTCGGCGGGCCTCCTTGCCCATGGCGCGCAACTCATCGGCGTGCGTCCAGGCCCATTCCACTTTGCGCGCCAGGTCGGCGGGGTCCGCCGGAGTGTAATGCAGGCCGGTTCTGCCATCGGCGACGAGCTCCTGCATCACTCCCATTCGGCTGCAGATCACCGGAGTGCTGCAAGCGTACGACTCCGCGATCGCCATGCAGAAAGTTTCGTACCATTCGCTTGAAATCACCATGACCCGAGCATGATTGATCGCCGCCAAGGTTTCCTGGCGCGGCATGTGGCCTTTGAATTGGATATTGCCGATTCCGTCGCGGGCAGCCTGCGCCTGCAATTGCTCCTGATCCGGGCCGGCGCCGATGATCAGGAGAGGAATGGAGCGAGGCAGTTTCTTCCACGCCGCCACAATCGTGCCGACTCCTTTTTCCGGCGAAAGCCTGCCGACGAACAACGCGTACTCTCCAATGTCCGTGCGCGCCCCGGGATCGGGAGAAACGAAGTTCGGCTTCACGAATATCTTCTCCCGAGGCAGGCCGCCTTCCACGAATTTCTCGCGGGCAAATTCACTGAGCGCGATATAGCACGCGATCTCGCGCGTCCAGGTGCCCCGCACGCGATGAGTGGCCAGCATCAGGGCTACAATCGCAGTCGCGGAATGAGAGTCGTGATAGCAGGCATGCTCTACTCCCCGCAGCAAGCCGCTTTCCATGCACTCTTCGCAAACCTTTCCCGCGCGAAACAAAGTTCCCGCGGGACACATTAACCGGTAATTATGCAGCGTCTGTACCACGGGTACATTGGCTTCATAACACGCCGAGTAGATCGAGGGAGAGATCACCACAAATGTGTTGTGCACGTGGACTAAGTCGGGCTTTTCCCGCTTTATCAGTTCCAGGAAAGTGCGGCGAGACTCCGAAGACCAGATTGTACTTTTTGCCAGACTGATTCGCCGCAGCCCCTTGTAAGAGTCCACGTCCCAGTTGCTCCGGCAATAGGGAATCACGCGGTGGCCCGCCTGTTCCAGCATCTCCCGTTCCTGCTCAAAGACCGCATCCTCTCCTCCGGCCTGCTGGTAGGTGTTGTGAACCAGTACGATCTTCAGAGAATCCTCCGGAGTTGGTGTACGCCTTGTGCCGCAAAGCGCGCCGCTGCTCCCACTGGATCATGCGATCCTTGCCGACTTTACGGCCGCGCAGCGCACCAGGTTCAGGATTGCCAACAAATGCTATGTCGGGCTGGTAGGCAAGTCAAGCCGCTTGCTCGACGGTGAGTGGAACGTGGGTGATTCGTTTTCCCGACGATTTACAATGCTCCTAGCCGTGCGCAAGTTCTTTCGCCCTCTGCGCGGCCTTGACCACGGCCTTGATCAGGGTTACCCGTAGTTTACCCTCTTCGAGTTCCAGGATGCCATCGATGGTACAGCCGGCGGGAGTGGTGACGGCGTCCTTCAGAAGCGCAGGGTGGTCGCCGGTCTCGAGCACCACGGTCGCCGCGCCCAGCGTGGTCTGCGCCGCCAGCAGCGTAGCCACATCGCGGGGCAATCCCACCTTTACCCCCGCTTCCGCCAGCGACTCGAGAATAATGTAAATGTAAGCCGGGCCGCTGCCGGAGAGCGCGGTGACGGCATCCATGTGTTTTTCGTCCACCGCCACCGTGCGCCCTCCCACCGCAAAAAGTGCGCCGGCCATTTCCAGATGTTCGGCGGTGGCAAATTTGCCGCGGCAGATCGCGGTGATTCCAACTCCCAACAAACAAGGAGTATTGGGCATAGCCCGGATCACCGGCGCATCTTTGCCGAGCGCGCGCTCGATGTAACCGGTCTGCACCGACGCCGCCACGGAAATAAAAAGTTGCTTGGCCGTGGCGACCGATTGCACTTGTCTGGCAACTTCCTCCACGATTTGCGGCTTCAGACCGATGAGGACAATGTCGGCATGGCGAACCGCCGCCACGTTGTCGGTGCCCACCGCGATTCCTAATTTCTGACTCAGGCTCTCGGCCCGCTCTTCGTGAGCCACGGTGGCGCAGGTCAATTCCGGACGCAACAGTTTCTTATCGAGCAGCGCCTTGAGCAGTATCCCGCCCATTTTGCCGGCGCCTATGACCGCCACCCGCTTGCCCGACAGATCCACACTCATGATTCGCTCCCCGCTCTTTCACTTTGCGAACTGGTTCTGCTTCCATTTCCAGGCCGTCGCAACGATCTGTTCGAGCGAGCGCTGGGTCTTCCAGTGCAGCACCGACTCAGCTTTGCTCGGATCGGCCACCAACGCCGGAGGGTCGCCCGGCCGCCGGGGCACGATGCGCCGCGGAACCCGCTGGCCGCTCACCTTCTCGACCGCATCCAGAATCTCTTTCACCGACGTTCCGGTTCCGCTACCCAGGTTCACGGCCAACGATTGGGAATTCCTTTCGAGGTAATGCAGCGCGGCAACGTGCGCCTCCGCCAGGTCGTTGACGTGAACGTAATCCCGCAGGCAAGTGCCATCGGGAGTGGGATAATCGTCGCCGAAAATATCCAGCTCCGGGCGGTCGCCCACCGCGGCCTCCAGAGCCAAAGGAATCAGATGAGTTTCAGGCTGATGCAGTTCGCCGATCTCGCCCGACTCATCCGCTCCGGCGGCGTTGAAATAACGCAGGCTGGCAAAGCGCAAACCGTAAGCGCGGTCGTAGGCTTCCAGCGCGTTTTCAAAAAAAAGCTTGGTGACTCCATAAGGATTGATGGGCACTCGCGGATTATCTTCGGTGATGGGAACTTTCCGCGGAACGCCATACACCGCGCAGGTTGAAGAAAAAATAAACTTGCGCACGCCGCAGTCGATGCAGGTATTCAACAGCGCCAAAGCCGCTTCCACATTGTTTTGAAAATACTTTCGCGGATTCTCCACCGACTCGCCCACATAAGCGTAGGCCGCGAAGTGCATCACGGCGTCCACTCGCCGGAGAGCGGCGCTTACTTTTTGCGTGTCCGCGAGGTCTCCGGGGATCAGCTCAAATCCGGCGGCCAGCCGCGCGTGGCCGGTGGAAAAGTTATCGTAAATCAAAGCCTCGTGGCCGTGGCGCCGCAACACGCGCGCGGCGTGGCTTCCTACGTATCCCGCACCTCCCACCACTAGAACGACCAAGGTATGCTCCTGCTTGGGTTGCATTAACGCCCGAGTGCCGAACAGGAGGAGTCTATCAAATCCCGCTCCCCTGCCCTCATTCGCGAACTTTAAGCGGAAATTGTTTCCGCCGCCGGGACCATGGCGCGGGCCGGCGGCTCTTGCGCTGCAGCCTTGGCGGACTCCTCGCGCAAAATGCGGTCCGGGCAAATCCAATCCAGCAGCGGCGTGGCCATGAAAGTTGTGACCAGAGCCATGATCACCATCATGGAGAACAAGGCGGGCGAAATGACTTTGATGTCTAGGCCAATATCCAAAATTACCAACTCCATCAGGCCGCGCGTGTTCATGAGCGTGCCCAGGCCCGCGGCTTCGCGCCCGGGCATGCCGGTCAGCCAGGAAGCCAGCGTCGAACCGCCGAGCTTGCCCACGGTTGCCACCAGCACGATCAATCCGCAATACATCCACATCTCCGGACCTTTCACCAGGCCAATGTTGGTGCGTAGCCCGGTGAAGGCAAAGAACAGCGGCAGCAGCAAGGTGACGGTGATGGTTTCGAAGCGGTCGAGAACATAGCGGACGAAGGTTCGCTCCTTGGGCATGATCGCGCCCATCATGAACGCGCCGAACAGCAGGTGCAGTCCGAGCCACTCCGTGCACAGCGCTGAACCCAGCACCAGCAACAGCATCAGCGCCAACGCGTTTTCGCTGAGTTGGCCGCGGTCGCGGTAGGAGATTTCGAGTCTTCGTAGCAGCGGGCGCACGGCGTAAATCATGAAAGCGGCGAACACCAGAATGCCGCCGATCGTCATCCAAATCGACGTGCCGCTGTGCGCGGCGCGCGTCAGCACGACGATGTAAGCGAGAATGCACCAGCCGGTTACGTCGTCCACGGCGGCCGAGGCGATAGCGACCGTTCCCAGCCGGCTCTGCAGCAATCCGCGCTCGATCAGAATGCGCGCCAGCACCGGGAACGCGGTGACGCTCATCGCCGATCCCATGAACAACGCGAAGCTGGTGAAGGCTACGCTGTCATCGGAGAGCTTGGGATAAAGATAGAGCGAGAGAAAAGCCGCCAGGACAAAGGGCGCCGTGATGCTGACGTGGCTGGTGAGCACGGCGGCATGTCCGTGGTTCTTCAACTCCCTGGGATTAATTCCCAGACCTACAAGGAACATGAAGACCACGACGCCGATCTGACTCAGCGCGTTCAGAAATCCGAGACTGCTCGAAGGAAATAGATACGAGGAAATACCCGGCGCGATCCAGCCCAGCAACGAAGGCCCCAGCAGAATGCCGGCGAACATCTCACCCACCACTCGAGGCTGTCCGAGTTTGCGGAAGATACCGCCCACGACGCGGCACAGTGCCAGGATCACCGAAATCTGTAGAACTAATTTGAAGAGATCGGGCATCAGAGCGGCCCCTTCTTCGAGGACGCCGCCAGACGAACGGCGTGGAACTCAATCGAAGCGCAAGATGGACAATCGGAAATCGAGAAAGTTCCTGCCAACGAACGGGGATCGGTCTTCGGGTTGACTGTAGCGGCGAGCGTGAGCTCGCGTCCTTGCCCGCAGCCGCCATCGGGCGCTGAAGCAATGCTGTTGGCAGGGAGTGAGGCCCGCAACCGAGTGCCATCGATCGTTCCCGAGGCCACCGATCTCGATCCGTTGCTTGGATTCACCGAGCCGAAGCCCAACAAGAAAGTTTTGCCTGATTGCGAAATGGCGAACGTCGTCGCATCCGAACGGGAGGCGAGCGCCTGGCCGCAAGGCGAAGCCGCGAGCTGAGCGGGATCAGCCTGCAATTGCCAAACGCCGTCTACAGAGATGGGAGCGGTCAGGTTGCGCCCGCTCTTTAAGACTCCGACCAGCCCCAGGATAGGCAGGCCCACCAGCAGAAAATACGCAATCACAAAGTTTCTGTTGGTCTTAGACATTGGGCCTCTTGCGGGGAGAGTGGAAATTTTCCAACCGCCGTTACGATGCTCAATGAGCACTGCGCAAAAAATGGAAGTGCGCAAGCGAAAGCTTAAGCCGGGGCCGAAACAGCGAGCTCCAGAAACTCCCCCGGCCTGGTCTAACTGTTAAGCGTTCGGACTGAACGCATTCGCCGTCAGATCGCCCAGCAATTTGTGCCAGGGGTGCTTCTCGTTTTGCTCGACCTCGGTCACCATTTTACGCATCTTCTCCAATACCGGAGGAGTAGCGTCGTCGTAAACATCGCCCTGCAGAAGCTTCAAAACGTCCAGGCGATATCGGTGATCGTTGATGAAGTAAGTGAACAGAACGTTCAGCCGGTAGTAGACGGTGATGAAGTCGTACCAGTTCTTCGTGCCCAGCTTCAGGGTATTCTCGAAAGTGGAGAAACTCTCCCGCGAGAAATCGTTCTTCTCGAGCGCGCCCAGGACGTCCTTGTGCGCGAAGCGCGAGCTGTTCAAGGCGATGCTCACACCCGTAGAGAAGATGGGATCGACGAAGCGCCCGGCGTCGCCAACCATCAGGAAGCGATCCCCGCAGAGTTGCTTCATGGCGTAGCTGTAGTCGCCCTCATCTTTGAAAGGACGAATACGATTCGCCTTGCGCAGCGTCTCTTCAATCATGGGACGCGTGCCCACCGAACTCCAGAAAAACTTCTCGCGATCTTCCCGAGACTTGGCGAAGTTCTTCTTCTGCGTCACGACGCCGATGCTGGTGACGTCGTCAGAGATCGGAATCTGCCAGATCCAGGTGTTCGAAATCGGCAGGAAGTGAATGTAAATGTAGTCGAGATTCGTATCGCGCTTGGCGAACACTTTACGGTCGTAGCTATCGAACCAGCTATGAATCGCGTACTGATCGAAAACCGTGTCCTGCACCTTCAGCTTCATCTGATTGCCCAGGAAAGTATTGCGTCCGCTGGCGTCGACCACCATTCTAGCGCTGACGCTCATCTCCTTCGGCCCCATGTTGAAGCGCACGATCGGCTCCTTCGGCCCGAAGTCGACTGCGTTGACCTTGATGCCGTCATAAACCGACGCGCCCAGCTTGTGCGCGTGCTGCAGCAGCAACAGGTCAAACTTGCCGCGATCCACGTGGTAGGTGTGGTTCTTGTCCACGCCTGCCTGCTGGCGCTCGTCGAAGCGAATGTCGACGTTGCAATCCGGCGCCAGGCCCTCGAGATCGTGAACGTAAGGAGTTTTCTTGTCGTCCGTGGTCCACACCGCGCCGTACTTATGAGGAAACTTGGCGGCTTCCATCTGCGGCAGGAAATCGAGATCCTTGAACACTCGGGTGGAGGATGGAACGAGCGACTCGCCCACGTGCGGGCGCGGGAACAACTCGCGCTCAAAGACCACGCAACTTACTCCGGCCTTGGCCAGGTAAGCGGCCATGGAAGATCCGGCCGGGCCTCCACCAATAATAGCGACGTCAAAATCTGGCTTCGTAATAACCAACGCTTCCTCCTGGGAACTTCTCGAACTTTTGCAATGCGATTATTGGCTGACCTGCTTAAACGCGTCCACGGTCATGTCGCCGAGCAGCTTGTGCCACGGATGCTTGGGGTTCTGCTCGACTTGCGAGACCATGCTCTTCATCTTTTCGAGCACCGGAGGGGCGGCATCGTCGTAGACGTCACCCTGCAGCAGCTTCAACACATCCAGCCGGTAGCGCGGGTCGCCCACAAAGTAGGTGAACAACACGTTCAGCCGGTAGTAAACCGAAATGAACTCGTACCAGTTCTTGGTTCCGAGGCGCAGTTTGGTTTCGTAATCCGAAAAGCTCTCGCGCGTGAAGTCATTCTTCTCGAGCGAGCGCAGCACGTTGGTGTGCGCGAAGCGCGAGCTGTTCAGCGCGATGCTGACTCCGGTCGAGAAGATCGGATCCACAAAACGCCCCGCATCGCCGACCAGCATAAAGCGGTCGCCGCACAGTTGCTTCATGGCATAGCTGTAGTCGCCTTCGTCTTTGAAAGCATGCATCTGATCGGCTTGCTTCAGTTTCTCGCGCAGCAGCGGACGCGTGCCCACCGCCTCCCAGAAAAACTGCTCGCGATCCTGCCGCGACTTGGCGAAGTTTTTCTTCTGCGTGACTACGCCGATGCTGGTCACGGAATCGGTAATCGGAATCTGCCAGATCCAGGTATTCGAGATCGGCAAAAAGTGAATGAAAATAAAGTCCAGCTGCGCATCCTTCTTGGCAAACGCCCGGCGATCGTAACCATCGAACCAGGTGTGAATCGCATACTGATCGAAGACCGGGTCTTTGATCTTCAGCTTCATCTGATTGCCCAGGAAAGTATTGCGCCCGCTGCAATCGATCACCATCTTGGCGCTCACGCCCATTTCCTTGGAGCCCATGTTGAAGCGCACGATCGGCTCTTTGGGCCCGAAGTCCACGTCCTTCACCTTCACGCCTTCATACACGGCCGCGCCCAGCTTGTTGGCATGCTGCAAGAGCATTAAGTCAAATTTGCTGCGGTCGACGTGATAGGTGTACTCGCGGTCGACGCCTTCCTGCGCGCGCTCGTTGAAGCGGATTTCGACGTGCGATTCCGGATTGATCTGGTCGTGATCCTTATCCTTATCCTTGAATCCGCCCTGGAAGTTCATCTCGTACGCGCCCTGATCTTCGGCAGTCCAGGCCGCGCCAAACTTGTGCGGGAACTTGGCCTGCTCCATCTGGCCGATGAAATCCAGATCGCGAAAAACGCGCATGGCCGAAGGCACCAGCGACTCGCCCACGTGCGGCCGGGGAAAAAGTTCACGCTCGAACACCACGCAGCTTACTCCCGCTTTCGCAAGGTAGGCGCCCATAGACCCGCCCGCGGGTCCACCGCCAATAATGGCAACGTCAAAATCAGGTTTCGTAAGAACCAATGTGCTTGCTCCTTTTAGGACTTCTTAGTAGATGGGGGGTGTCGAAAAAATGGTGTATCGGCTAACTGATCGCGGGGGAAAACCTGCGCACGCTTCGTGTTCCCTCACTATGACCTTTGATTGTCTCCCATGTCAAGGAGACCTTCTACTCCGCTTGGTATCGGCTCTTTAGTAACCGCAAGAGCCGATGACCCACGCCTATGTAGCAACCGCAGGATACGCCGATAAGGCTCTGAGCCCGCAATGTTTTCGAGGCCTGAGTGCACTTCCGTTTCTTCCCAAGCAAACCCTTTTGACCGTTTTAACCGGGGGTATTTATGCGCCGAAATCGGCCACAGCCGCGGCATTCGAGCCATTGGCCCAGGGTTACCAAGGTCCTTTCAGGCATGGCACTCAGGTGCCATTTACTGTTTGAGCGGTTGAGACTAAAGTCCCTAAAGCGGTGTTCTCCAGGCTCGTTTTTTTGAGCGTTGTGCTTTGATTTTTGTGCACGGGGCAGAGATTTTGCGCGGTATCGAGATTCAGTCCAATTCATCGCAGTACGTGCCAGCTCGAAATCCCCCAGGGTTCTTGCCAAGGAAGAGTAAGCCGTCGCAGTCCGCGTAACGGGGCAGGTTGGCTCGCGTTGTAAATGACGAAAGAGGAGATTCGAGATGGCTCAACACGTGATTCCGGCTCCGCAGAAATTGGAGAGAATCCGGGTCCTCGCCGCGGATAGCACTCGAATGGGCAGCCAGTTGCTCGCGCAGGCCCTCGCCCAGGATGAGCAATTCCACGTCACCGGCGTCGAGCCCAAGTCCCCAGCGATCCTCTCGGCTGTGGCCGAACAACGCCCGCACGTTGTGCTCATGAGTTCGCTGCTCGAAGATTCCGCTACCCAAGGCTTTGATGTGACGCGCCAGCTCTGTGCCGGGCATCCCGAGACGCGAGTCATTCTCTTGATGGACACCTCGAATGCTTCCGCGGTGGTGGAAGCCTTTCGTTGCGGCGCCCGCGGAGTTTTCTCCCGCACCGAATCCTCGGCGGCCCTGGCCAAATGCATCAGCAGCGTCCATCACGGCCAGGTCTGGGCCAACAGCGCCGAGTTGCGTTACGTGATCGAGGCTCTGCGCGAATCGGAGCCGGTACGTCTGGTAGATGCCGGCGGCCAGGCTCTGCTCTCCAAGCGCGAGCAGGATGTCGTGCGCTGCGTGGCCGAGGGCTTATCCAATCGCGAAATCGCCACTGCGCTGAAGCTCACCGAACACACGGTAAAGAATTATCTCTTCCGCATCTTCGACAAGCTCGGCGTTTCCAGCCGCGTCGAAGTCGTTCTCTACGTTTTCCGCCTGCGTAAAGCCATGGTGGGGTTTTCTTCTTCCGACGAACCTGAAGTCGGCGCTCCCGAAGCACAACTTCTCAGCCGCTCGGCCAAGGCCGGCAGCAAAATGGCCCCCACCCCCGTCGAACCCGTAAGAGAGTTAGCCCGCCGTACGCGCGGTTAACAAGGCCGTGATGGTATCGGGGTATGCCTTCAGGCATACCTGCCTTTTCTTCTGTCGATGACGCCTGTAGGCGCTGCAACACTTCTCGCCTCACCCTTTCCCCAATCCCAATTCCTCTTCCGCCATGTTCACGATCGTGCGCCCGATCACCAGCGAAGCCGTCGCCGCCGGTGAAGGCACATTCAAAACGTGCAACATCCGGCGCGAAGGCACAATCTGAAAATCATCCACCAGCGTGCCATCGCGCCGCAGCGCCTGCGCCCGCACGCCAGAGCCGCCGGGAACCAAATCTTCAGGGCAAACCTCAGGCACCAGACGCTGCAACGCGCGCACGAACGCACCCTTAGAAAACGACCGCTGAAATTCTTCCAGCCCACTCCGCCAGTGTTTCGCTGCCATGCGCCAGAATCCCAGGAACGCCGTGGAGGACGCCAAATCCCGCAGGCTGAAGTCGCTCCGCCGATAGCCTTCCCTTCGTAAGGCCAGGACGGCGTTGGGACCAGCATCCACGCGGCCACCAACGCGCCGCGTGAAATGCACTCCGAGAAACGGAAAGCGCGGATCGGGCACCGGATAAATCAGAGCCCGCACCAGCCCAGCCCGCGCCGGAATTAAATCGTAATACTCGCCGCGAAAGGGAACGATCATCACCTGCGGATCGTCCCCAGCCATGCGGCACACCCGGTCACTGAAAAGTCCGGCGCAGTTAATCAGAAACGCGGCCGAAAAACTCCCGTCGCCGGCTTTGGAGGACCCTGAAAAGCCGCGGGTTTGGGTGGAGCAGCGCTTCCGCGCTGCGTCCAACCCGTCAGCTTCAGCGATGGCTTCAGCCGCTGAGGTGCGTGGTTCCACCTTTTCCGCATCCTCTTCAGCCGCTGCGGCAACCTCCACCACAATTTGATCCGCGCCGCGCTTTATTCCGGTCACCGCGGTCGAAGTGAGAATCGTCCCGCCCTGCGCAGAAACCAGCCCCGCATACTTCCGGCAAACCGCAGCGTAATCCGTGATCCCCGTGGAGGGCACCACCAGCGCCCGCAAACCGCGGGCATGCGGCTCGATTTCCCGCAACTCCTCCGCCCCGATCACCCGCACTCCAGTAAGTCCGTTGCTCTCGCCGCGCCGCCTCAACTCCTCGAGGCCCGCGAGTTCTTTCTCGTAGGTGGCGACAATCACTTTGCCGCAAACGAGATTAGGAATGCGGTGCTCGCGGCAGAATTCGACCATGGCCCGCGCCCCCTCAACACACAGCTTCGCCTTCAAAGACCCCGGCTTGTAGTAAATGCCGGAATGAATCACGCCGCTGTTGTGTCCGCTCTGGTGGCGGGCCACGCCAACTTCTTTCTCCAGCAACAGCAGCCGGAGCCGGGGCAGGCGCCGGGTAATCTCGAGCGCCACAGCGAGGCCCACAATGCCTCCGCCCACGATGATGACGTCGTAACGAGAATCAGGCATGACTGCGCGCAAACCGCGTGGTTCGCAAACAGAGTAGCAGAGGAGTCTGTCCCATAACTCGGACGCCGCCTTCAGCAGCTCACAGCCCGAAGAGCGGCAGGCGAAAGCCCGGGTCGGCGCCGAAATGAAATCGACTTCCGCGAGGGGCATCCACCGGCTCTTCACCCGATCGACCGAAGCTCCACGGTTGCACAACCAACCTCACCGGTGCCGCCGGATGACTGGAAAACGGGAAGGACACGGCGGTATACCGGCAAGATTCACAGAGGCCAGAAGATAGGGCCAGTATCGAAGTCCAGGAGAGTGTGGTCAAAATAAAAAGCGTCCTAAAACGCTGTGAAAGCCCTATCGGGAACTAGAAAGGGCAAGGTCAGAGGCCGCCTTGTACAATGCGTAAGCGCCTTCGCTTTTAGCGCTGTCCGCCGAGAAACCCTGGCTTCGGGCAAGAGTTCGGGAAGGGCACGACTTCAGGCCGTCACCTTGCCGAAAAGACCCGAGCTTTCGCGCCCGCGGGTGGCTTTTTGCGGACGGCCAACGCTGGCAATGACATCAGAAAGCTTCACTACGCCGATGCGATTCTTGATTTCGAGTTTGCTTATCGTTTTAGCTCTAGCCAATTGGACCGCGCCCGCGCCGGCCGCCGACCGCTCCATCAACGTGGCCGCCGCCGCGGACCTAAGCTCCGCCCTGCAGGAGGTTGCCGCCAAGTTTGAGAAGCGCACGGGCGTCTCGGTGAAAGTCTCCTTCGGAGCCTCCGGCGCGCTCACCCAGCAGATTCAGAACGGCGCGCCCTTCGACGTCTTCTTCTCCGCCGATATGGATTACCCCCGCCAACTGATTAAAGACGGCCACGCCGAGAGCGCAAGCTTGTATCTCTACGCCGTAGGACGCCTGGTCCTGTGGGTGCCAAAAGACTCGCCGCTCGACGTCGAGCACAAAGGCATCGATGTACTCCTCGATCCCTCGGTAAAGAAAATTTCTATCGCGAATCCGCAGCACGCACCCTATGGACGCGCTGCCGAAGCTGCCCTCAAGCATTACCGAATGTATGAAAGAATCGCCGACCGCCTGGTGCTGGGAGAAAACGTTTCTCAAGCCGCCCAGTTCGTCGAATCCGGCAACGCCCAGGCCGGCTTCGTCGCTCTGGCGCATGCCATCGGCCCTTCGATGCAGAGCCAAGGAAAATATTGGATCGTCCCCTCCGACGCCTATCCGCCGCTGGACCAGGGAGTCGTGCTGCTTTCGCATTCGCCGCACCAAGAAGACGCCGCCGCATTCTTCGCATACATAAAGAGCGAAGAAGTTGCCGCCGAGTTAAGGCGTTATGGCTTCAGCCTGCCCGAGGAAAATAAGTAGCCAGACCCATGTCCATCCATTGGCAAGCCTTCGAGCTCACCGTAGAACTGGCGCTGCTGGTCTCGGCGATTTTGTTTGCAGTCGGACTCCCGCTAGCCTACTGGATCGCCTTCTCGCGTCGGCGCTGGAAGTTTCTTGTAGAAGCTGTGGTGGCGCTGCCGATCGTGCTTCCTCCAACCGTGCTGGGTTTTTATGTCTTAGTAGCTCTAGGCTCCCGCAGTCCGCTCGGCCGCGGGTGGCAAGCGCTCACCGGCCACACCCTGGCGTTCACCTTCACCGGCCTGGTAATCGGCTCCATCCTCTACAGCCTGCCCTTCGCCGTGCAGCCCTTCGCAGCATCGTTCTCTGCCGTGGATCGTCGTCTGCTGGCGGCCTCGGCAATCTTGGGCGCTTCACCCGCGCGAACGTTTTTTCGCGTGATAGGCCCACTCTCCCTGCCCGGCCTGGTCACAGGCGTCGCGCTGGCCTTCGCTCACACCATGGGAGAGTTTGGAGTCGTGCTCATGATCGGCGGCAACATTCCCGGCGTAACGCGCACGGTCTCCATCGACATTTACGATCAGGTGCAGGCCTCGAACTACGCCGGTGCCAATGCTATGGCGTTGCTGCTGCTTCTGTTCTGCTTCGCCGTGCTGGCGTTGGTGTATGGCCTGAACCGCAGAACCCAGAATCGCCGACCATGGACGCTGACTCCGATCGAGTAAGCCATGTCGAGGGAGCGTGAAACCCAGATTTCTCCGCAGCCTGCGCGAATAACTCCTCAGCGCCCTCCGCGCTAAAAAGCTTTTGACCTTCTTCTATCTAGCAAAGCGGCAAAGAGAGTATCCTGAGCTGAAACATCGGACTCGATGCCGACTCCCGAAGCACAAAACTCAGCCCACTCAAGTTTGAGCGCGCGGATTCGCAAGAGCTTTCCCGCCAGGGAGCGCGACTTTACCCTCGACGTCGATTTCACCGCCGCGCCAGGATTCACCATTCTTTTCGGTCCCTCCGGCTCCGGAAAAACCACGCTGCTGGATTGCATCGCAGGACTAACACTACCCGACTCCGGGCGAATCGCAGTTGCAGAGCGACTGTTCTTCGACAGGAACGCCTCCAAAGGCAAAGCTGGCCTCGACCTGCAGGTGCCAAAACGCGGCGTAGGATACGTCTTTCAGGATCTCGCCCTGTTTCCCAACCTGACCGTGGAGCAGAACACCGAATACGGCCTGGCTCATCTCCCGCGCCCAGCGAGAAAACAACGCGCCGTAACCATGCTCGAGGCCTTTCGCATCGATCACCTGCGTCACCGGCGCCCCGCTCAAATCTCCGGCGGAGAGCGCCAGCGCGTGGCCCTGGCGAGAGCCCTGGTCACCGATCCCTGCCTGCTCCTGCTCGACGAACCGCTCGCCGCGTTGGACGCACCCACCAAATCCACCATCCTAGCCGACCTCCGCCGCTGGAACCAGGCGCATGGCATCCCGATTCTCTACGTCACCCACAGCCGCGAAGAAGTGTTGGCGTTGGGCGAACGCGTAATAGTCATGGATCAGGGCCGCATCATCGCCCAAGGCACGCCCCATGAAGTTCTGCGCGCTCCGGTGCAGGAGACCATCGCGCAATTAGCCGGCTTTGAAAACATCTTCGATGCGATCGTGTTATCGTTGCACCCGGATCGCGGCACCAGCAGGTGTAGGCTCGAAGGACAAAACTCCGGAACTCTGGAACTCGAGACGCCGTTAGTCCGCGCCGAAGCAGGATCGCGGCTGCGCGTCGGCATCCGCGCCGGGGACATCCTACTCGCCATTACCGCTCCGACTGGACTGAGTGCGCGCAATATTGTTCCCGGGCGCATCGTCTCTCTAGAACAGTGCGACCGGATCGTTTCCGTCCAGGTGCATTGCGGAGTCGAAATGGAAGTGCACGTCACGCTGGCCGCAAGAGACGCACTAAATTTAATGTCGGCTCAAAAAGTTTGGCTGGTGATCAAAACCCACTCCTGTCACATCATGCAAAAGCAAAATTGACAGAGGTTGCCGCTCCTCTCCGCGAAACTCCGCGACAATTCTCTGCCAACTCCGCGCCTAAAAACTCCCGACAAAAGCCGCGCCAGAAGCGGCTTTCCCAGGTTAGAAATGACACACGTTTTACAAGTTTTTGACAAGACCTCCTCATTCCGCAGGTGCATTCGACTCCGGAGGACGAAAAGAGGTATGAAACTCCCGCAAAACTCTTGCGCGGTTCCTGGGGAACTTAGCGGCCTTCTTCGTGTCCCCTGCGGAAACTCGTGCGGCGAGCCATGAAAACGGCCTCAGCATTCTCGGTGGAGTCGTGATCTATCTCAATCACCGCAATCCACTGCCCCGCGCGTTCTTCGGAAAAAACCTTGCGGCCGCCAAGAATCTGCGCCGCGGCGGCAGGAGGCAAATCGCGATGAAATCCGAAAAAACGAGCCTTCAGTGCGGGCCACCAGGGCCAGCGATCCCAAATCGCCGGCCCGGTCTCGTACTTCGTAGAGAAGATCAAGGCGACGTCATATTGCGCCCCATCATTCGACCTCAACTCTGCCGCCGACAGCACTTCCTCCAAAGAGAAGTTCTCAATCCGAACCACCCGCATCGGCCGCGTAACGTAACCCAGCCACGGACGCGTCAACTCATCCGAACCCGGCCAGGCCGTCAACACCCGAGCCATGGGATAGCGCGCCTCCAGAAAGCGCTCGCCATCTTCGTGCATTTCAACGTAATCGCGATAAGCAAGGTTGTCCTCTGGCGAAAATCCGTAGTGCGGATTCCAGAACCAGCCCGCGATCAGAGCCATCGCCGCAAAGCCAATTGCGCTTCGCCAAATTCGCATCCTCCGCCAAAAAGTCGACACACAAAGAATGATGACCAGCGGAACCGCCGGAAGCATATACCGAGCCAGTACCGCGCCGCCGATCAAGGCCATGGCCACGACGTAAGCGAATACGACGACCTCGAAGATGATCTGCACCGGAATGCAAATCCGGGGCCGTTCAAGATGAGAATCGCCGGCGCGAGTGCTCTCCGCCAAGACACCTGTGTGGGGATCGCCGCCCCCGGCGGTCCGGTCGAGCGCAGCTCGACCTCTTTGGTCCGCGCCAGCCAAGTGCCCCACAACCAAAGCCCGCTGCGGAGCCAGCAGCCACATCGCAATCACCGTCGGCAAAGTCAAAGCCCACAAATGCAGGTAACCTAGGACCTGCCAGACTCGCATCACGAGCGCCAGCAAAAATCGCGTAAGGCTCAGAGTCGCAGCCACGTTGTAGCGAAAGAATTCCGGATTGCCAAAAACGTATCCCGTGCGCGAATAGTGGAATACATACCAGCCAGCAAGCACCACGGCTGGGGCAAGATACTGGGCGAAGCGGCGCATTACAGCTGGCAAGCTCCAGCCCCGAAGGGGCGGAATTGGAAAGCCCGGCCCGGCAGTGCCGGGTAAGAGGGAAGTAGAAGAGGAAGTCCCGGAGGGACCGCACGAATTCTCAACTCCGAAGGTTGCCCCGTCGCCCACCCAAAACTTACTCCACGAACTCTTACATGCAAACCACCCGATCATCTCCCACCCCGCCAGCGCCGCAGGCGCGAGAATCGCCGTCTCCTTGGCCAAAGCCGCCAGAGAAAACCAAATCGCTGCCCCCACCACGTCGTCGGCAACATAACTGGAGAGCGCCCAAAACGTCAGTCCCGCGGCGCACAAATCCACCTGCGCCAGCGAGCTCTGCGCAAAGAAAACCGGATACACGGCCGTGCACAGCGTAGACGCAATCGCCACCTGCGTGTTCGCAACGCGCTCCGCCAGCCGAAACACCCCCAGGAGCGCAAAGGCAGCAGCGACCAGCATCGCCGTTCGGGTCACCACAGGCGCATCGCCCACGACTTTCCACCACAGCGCAATCCAGGCCAGAACCAGCGGAGGGTGCGCATTCGAAACCGTAGTTCGAGGAATCAAACTCCCATGCAGCAAAATGTCGCGCGCCGCAGGGACGTAATACCCGGCTTCATCCCAGTAATAAGGCAGGCGCAATAGCGGAAGATGCAGCAGAAAAATAAGGATGAAGATGGAAGCAAAAACAAGAGCCGGATAGTCGTCCGAATATCGCCTTCGACGACTACGATCACTCGGCGGAGTTCTCAGAATTTTCCCCGTAAGAGAAGTCAGGATCCCGGCCTCAGCCGTCAGCCGCCGCCGATGAAGTCAAACCATCGTCCGAAGCTCGAAGCCCGACACCGGGAGGCCGGAAGCCGAAGTCCACCCTAATGCACCGGCCCGGACTGCGTCATCCGAGGATCCAGCTTGATCTCGCCGAACGCGCTCTCGTAGCCGGAGACATTCTGCTGCAGCAGTCCCAGCAACGCCTTAGCCTGCTGCGGGCTCAAGTAGATGCCCTGAAAGTTGCGAATCTCCACTTGGGTTTCGCTCTGCTGCTGCAGGGTGCCGAAGGCCAAGAAGAAATCCCAGACATTCACCCGCATCTGCACGCTGTTGGCGTAATTCTCCCGATACTCCGGTGCATTGGTCAGCTTAAGGTTAGGTTGCGGCGGAACACTCATAGAAGGGCAGTGTAATGACTTTACCGCCCGAAAGGGAAGCCGTAGCCGGTAAAATTCGCTTACTGAACCAGCAGCGCCGGCATCCTTGCCGGCTGGCTCGGGGGCTCCTCACCCCCGGCGCGGCGGACGCGACGCCCGCCAGACAGCCGCCGGGACGCCGGCGCCGCACCGCCCCGCTCGCCTGACAGAAATTGTCACTCCCAGTGCGCATTTCCGGCTCTCCGGTCAAACCTCAGCCTTCCCGGAAGTACATGATCCTACGCTACTTGGCTGAATCCAAAGCTCTTGTAGGATGTTCCTACAAGTCCCGTGTGGCGTTCCAAGTGCGGAGACTTGATCGGCTGGATGAACTGATCGCGCGCCCTATGAACCATAATCCCGAAGACGCGTCCACCTTGGACAAAGAAGAAGAACTCATTCTCCCCGAGAACCTTCTCCCGCTAGGCTCCGTGCTCGGCCACGGCGTGACGCCGCTCGACGTCAGCATCGTGCTGGCAAAAATTTTCGGCGTGCAGAACGCCGAAGTAGCCCTGCTGCGCCTCGAAGGCGGACTGCTCAAATTTATTTTCCCCGAGCACCTGCGCACCACGGGAGCGATTCCTATCTCCAGCAAAGCCGTAGCCGCTCACACCGCCCTGAGCAAGAAGGCCGAAATCTTCAACAACTTCGCCCGCGTAAAGCACGCCAGCATCTTCGAAACCATCAAGCCCATCCGCGCCGAAGACGAAATCCCCGAGCCGCCGCCGCCCATTCAAAAGCTCATGTCGGTGCCGATCCTCGATCAAGAATCCGCGGTGCTGGGAGTAGTCCAAGTCTCGCGCAAAGGCTTAGACCCGCGCTTCACCCGAGACTTCAGCCGCGAAGACCTCCACGACCTCGAACTCGCCGCCGGATTACTTGCCTCTTCCTCCATCATGCAGGCCAGCTAGACCGAATCGTTTCGACAAAAGAATCGCCCCTAGGACCAACCGACAACAGCCCAGCGCTTCAGCGGTGGGGAATACCGCCGAATCATCTCGACCCAGTTGCCCTCCATCTCCCTCTCTGATACCACCCATAAGAAATATGAATTGGACTCCCCAGACCCCTGCCTTTATCGTTCTGCGGATCAGGGAGAGGACTGCGATTTGAACGCTCAAGCGCTCGTCGGGGTCGGTTCACTTTCCCCCTCAGTCCGTGCCCGCGCTTATCGCGATTCTTTACCCGTTACGAACAGGAGCAATCTGGAAATGACAAAACGAGCCGGCAGGTACTCTTCGCGCCTGTCGTTGACCAAGCCATGTTCCACAAAAACACGTTCCATTAGACAATACGCCGCGACTCTCTTACTCGCCGGATTCTTCGCCGCACTCTCGGCCCCCTGCTTCGCCGACGAACCCAAGCCCGATCCCTCCGGCATCGCCACCGGCGATAAAACGACGGCGGTCGACGCCGCCGGCAATTCGTTTGTGGTCCCCGAGCCAACCGACAAGAGCGCACCCGATTACGCCGCCAACAAAAAGGCCTTCGACGACTACCAAGCCCAGGCCGGCAAAGAACCGCTGGCCATAAAGCTAGCCGATAGCGTAGGCCACGTCCGTGTAGCCACCAACTTCGCCTGGACCCTCAACACTGGCTACCTGGTCCTGTTCATGCAGGCCGGCTTTGCCCTGCTAACCTGCGGCCTGGTACGCAAGAAAAATGCCGCGCACCTCATGATGCTGAATTTCGCCGCCTATGTCTTCGCCTTCCTGGCCTACTATGCGGTCGGCTATGCATTTCAATTCGGAGCCGTAGCCATCAACGCCGCGCCCACCAATCTAGGCGGCATTCCCACGCTCAACCACTTTCTAATCGGCAGCGGCCAGTGGGGATTCGTAGGCGGCAAAGGTTTCTTCCTCGTAGGCCCGGCCTACGACAGCGCCAGCAATTGCCTGACCCTCTTCGAAGTGGTTTTCATGGAGACCGCCGGCTACATCATCGTAGGCGCAGTCTGCGAGCGCATCACCTTCTGGGCCTTCCTGCTCTGCGAACTTTTCATCGGCGCGATTCTCTACCCCATCTCCGGCTGCTGGACCTGGGGCGGCGGCTTTCTCTCGCAGGTCGGCTCTACGCTGAATCTAGGCCACGGCTACGTAGATTTCGCCGGATCCACCGTGGTCCACGCCGTAGGCGGTTTCTGCGCCATGGCGCTAGCAATTATTTTGGGACCGCGTCTCGGGAAATATGGTCCCGGAGGCAAAATCCGCGTCTTTCCTGCGCACAATATCGTCTACGTGGTCACCGGCACCTTCATTCTTCTTTTCGGCTGGATGGGCTTCAACCCCGGCTCCACATTGGGCGCCACCGACCTGCGCATCTCCGTAGTCGCGGTAAATACAAACTTAGCGGCCGTCGCCGGCTCCGCCGCAGCCATGCTCTTTTGGTATTTCCTTTTCGGCAAACCCGACATCACCATGGCCTGCAACGGCATGCTGGCCGGCTTGGTCGCGATCACCGCCCCTTGCGCCTTCGTCTCTCCCACCTCAGCCACAATCATCGGCGTGCTGGCCGGACTTCTGGTGTGCGCCGGAGTTCTCCTCAACGACCGCGTTTTGAAAATCGACGATCCCTGCGGCGCCATCTCCGTCCACGGCTACTGCGGATGGCTGGGCGCGGTAAGCGTTGGCATCTTCGCCGACGGAACCTATGGCGCAGGCTGGAACGGCGTAGGCGCTACCACATATCTAGGCCACGCCGGCCAAGGCGTAACCGGCCTGATCCACGGCGACAGCCGCCAATTCTTCTGCCAACTCATGGGTGCAACGCTCTACGCAGTCTGGGCCTTCGGCGCAACCTACGTAGTCTTCTGGTGCGTCAACAAAGCAAAAAGCATGCGCGTAGCCCCCGAGGCAGAAGAGGAAGGCCTGGACGTGCCAGAGTTCGGCATGCCCGGCTATCCCGAAGACGCAGTAGTCACGGCCTCGTACTAAACTGCGTGATCGGTCACGCCAAGCCGTGTTAAGCTGCCTCTGCCCAAAGAAGGCCGACGTCAACGCTTCCCAGCCGCGAAGCGGCGCCAGCATGCAGCCCATGGCGTAAGCCGTGGGAGGATAGGGAAGCGGAAACCAGCTCCAAAGGGGCGAAAGACAGACTCAAAACTTCGGCCCGAACTCCGGCAAGAATGCTAGAGCACCCCACCGCCAAAGCATCCCCGCACAGCTCCCTGCCGCTGGTGATCGTAGCCTCTTCGCTCGGCACCATGATCGAGTGGTACGACTTCTTCATCTTCGGCAGCCTGACCGCCGTTCTCTCCCAAAAATTCTATCCCCCCGATAACAACACTTTCGCCCTGATCGCCTATCTGGCAACCTTCGCAGTAGGCTTCCTGGTCCGTCCCTTCGGAGCTTTATTTTTCGGCCGCATCGGCGATCTGATCGGCCGCAAATACGCCTTCCTGGTAACGCTGACCATCATGGGCGGCGCAACTTTCTCCATCGGCCTGATGCCCACCTTCGCCAGCACAGGCTGGTTCTCGCCCATCATGCTAATCGTGATTCGGGTCCTGCAAGGCCTGGCTCTCGGCGGAGAATACGGAGGCGCAGCTGTCTACGTGGCCGAACACGTCCCCGACAGCAAGCGCGGCCTATACACCAGCATCATCCAAGTCACGGCCATCCTCGGGCTTCTCATCTCGTTGTTGATCATCCTGGTCACGCAGTTTGCCATGCCTCGTGCCGCCTTCGACGAGTGGGGATGGCGCATCCCATTCCTAGTTTCTTTCTTTCTAGTAGGAATCTCGATCTACATCCGGCTGAAGCTGCGCGAGTCGCCAATCTTCGTGCGCCTCAAGACTTCCGGAAAAACCTCGCTGCAACCGCTCACCGACGCCTTCACGAAATGGCCAAACCTGAAGCAAGTCCTGCTCTGCCTGTTCGGCCTCACCGCCGGGCAAGGCGTGGTTGCCTACACCGGCGAGTTCTACACCTTGTTCTATATGCAGACGATTCTGAAGGTGAATCCGCACACCGCAACCATCGTGATGGCGATCGTGCTGGCGCTCAGCCTGCCGGTGATGATGTTCTTCGGAATTCTCTCCGATAAAATCAGCCGCAAGTGGATCATGCTGGCCGGCTGCCTGCTCGCCGTGCTCACCTACATCCCGATTTATCACGCCATGCAGAGCGCGGCCGGCAATCATGTCGTGACGGTAAAGTCCCGGCGCAATCCGGTCACCGGCGCAATCAATCTCACGCCCCTGACTACGGACGCAAACGGCGCGCTGGTCGCCGCGCCCGAAGCGCCCCACCCGGATTTAATCAAGCTGGTAATCCTGATCTTCATTCAGATGATCTACGTGAGCATGGTATACGGCCCGGTAGCGGCTTATCTCGTCGAAGCCTTCCCCGCAAACATCCGCTACACCTCGCTTTCGCTCCCCTATCACATCGGCAACGGCATCTTCGGAGGTCTGCTCCCGGTAGTCGGCCTCTCCATCTGCGCCGCCACCGGAAAAATCTACGCCGGACTGTATTATCCGATGGCCGTAGCCGCGCTGACTTTCATCGTAGGCAGCATCGCCCTGCGCGAAACTCACGGCAACAGCATCTGGGAGGAAGTAGAATCCCCGTGAAATTCGCCACCCTCCACCACAGCGTGCTCCCGAAGCCCCGCGTTTTCTCCAGCGGTCCGAGGGATCTCCGTGCCTGCGCCGTCGCGGTCCGAGCGCGCTGCCAGCGGAAGACCACAACTGCACATACTGCGGATTGGTGGAAAGGCCCCCATTGACCAACGAAAAATCCGCTTACAACCGCTTCCTGCTCCTGGTAGCTGGCCTCGGCGGACTACTCTACGGCGTCGACGTAGGCATCATCGCCAGCGCGCTCCCCTATCTGGAAGCAACCTCCGGCCTCAACGCCGGCCAACTCTCGTTCGTAGTCGCCGCAGTTCTTCTAGGCAGCGTGATCTCGACCCTCTTCGCCGGCGCGTTAGCCGACTGGATGGGGCGCAAGCCCCTCATGGCCGTCAGCGGCGCAGCTTTCGTCTTCAGCATCCCCATCATCGCGCTCTCGCATGGCTATGAAGCCCTAGTCCTAGGCCGCCTGCTGCAAGGCATCAGCGCGGGCTTGATCGGCGTAGTCGTTCCCCTCTACCTCGCGGAGTGCCTGGCGCCCGCGAGCCGCGGCAAAGGCACCGGCATCTTCCAGTGGTTGCTGACTCTAGGTATCGTCTCCGCGGCGGTGGTCGGCATCGTCGTAAGCTTTCGCGTAGAAGAAGTCGCCCGCCTCGGCGATGCCGCCAAACTCTTCGCCTTCAAAGACACCGCCTGGCGCAGCATCTTCTGGGTTTCGCTGCCGCCTGGGATTTTATTCGTGATCGGTGCCCTGATGGTCTCGGAATCTCCCCGCTGGCTCTTTCGCCGCGGAAGAAAAGATGCTGCCCACGCCGCCCTTCTCCGCTCGCGCCCCCAAGAGCAAGCCGCCACCGAATTAGCGGAGATGGAACAAGCCGCCGCCGCCGAGCATGCCAAAAGCTCGACGGGATCAAACGTCACCGAATCGCTGCTCCACCGAAAATATGTTATTCCCTTCGCGCTGGCCTGCGTGATCCTGGCCTGCAACCAGGCCACCGGAGTGAACTCCATCATCGGCTACAACACCAATATTCTATTGCAGAGCGGCCTCTCCGATCTGCAAGCCCATTGGGGCTACGTGCTGTTCACGGTAGTGAATTTTCTGATGACCATCGGCGGCATTCTCCTCGTCGATCGCAAAGGACGAAAATTCCTGCTTTCGCTGGGCAGCGCCGGCATCATAGCCTCGCTAATCTGCACCGGATCGTTGTTCCATCGCACCGAGACGCAGCGCATCGATTCTCGAGAAGCGCTGCAGGCCATGGTCGAACCCAACCAGAAGATCACTTTGCATTACGACGAAAAAACCGCCCACGCGCTTCTAGCCCCAAGCCAAGCCACGAAGATCATCGGCCCGAGGCCCACGTCACTGGTAGTGATTTATTCCTACGGTGATTTTCGCGCCGCCACCAAAGTCGCCCGCTCCGACGATACTGCCGCCGCACCCATCGAGATCACTCGCGAAAGCGCCGTCCCCGCCAACAAAGTGGTAGCCTTCTTTACCAACCCATTCAGCAATCTAGACGCCGCACGCACCGCGCCGCTAAGCATCGACAACGCCCTAATCACCCCAGTGCCGAGCACGCAAAACGGCTGGCTCGTAGCCACCACGCTCTTTGTATTCATGGCGTTTTACGCTATCGGCCCCGGAGTCTGCGTCTGGCTGGCGCTCTCCGAATTGATGCCCACCCGCATTCGCTCCAACGGCATGAGCATCGCCCTGCTGCTAAACCAGGCCGTCTCCACCACCATCGCCGCCATCTTCCTGCCCACGGTAGGCAAGCACGGCTACGCCATCGTCTTTTTCAGCTTCGCCGCCTGCACCGTAATCTACTTCATCACCGCCGCAGTATTCTTGCCCGAAACCAAGGGCAAGACTCTAGAGGAAATCGAAGCCCACTTCGAGGGAAAAAGCCCGTAGCAGGCCGCAAAAAATGTTTGAACACGGCGCCGAGGTGGGGCGTCTCCGGCGACAGGCCAGAGCAGCGCTTCGGCGCCAAGGGTGGAGCAGCGCTTCAACGCTGCGTCTCAGCCACTAAAAGGCATCGGGCTTTAGCCCCCGACAGCTCGAGCTACGGACAACTACCAACCACGCTCGGACACGCTCCGGCATCCTTTGCCGAAGCCGGCAGATAAACCTGCGACTCCCCATACCCCACCGCCGGACTCCCCGGCTGCAAAGCAAAGTTGTCCCCCGTCACACTCACAAAGTTTGGGTCCACATTGCATTGATTCGGATCGGCGCCGGTCGAGCAATTGATGCTGTCGGGTGCAAGCATGATGTTGCCATCCGGTCCCCAGCCATAAGGCGGCGCGCCCCCGAAGCTGATGTTGTTACTCCAAACATTGCCGACGCTCCCAGGAGTGCTAGCGCCATCGAACGCCACGTTCGTCATCAGCGGGCAAGGATACGGCGGGGTATCCGTGTAATTGACCCCCTGGCAGCGCGGATCGCTGGCCGAAGTCGCGGGAACCGCGTAAGCGATATTGTTGATGATGACGTTGTTCTCGCCGTAAAAGCTGTCGATCTCCCCGCGCCCAATCCCTTGATTGAAGGGATCCAGATTATTGTCGTAAGCCGTGTTATTCGCGACCGTGACGAAGTCGCTGCGAAAGACGTGAACTCCCTTGCCTCCGTTGTTGTAAGCCACATTATTCGCCACCAGCGTTGGGTAGGGATAATTCACATTGGTGCTGCCGGCGTTGTTAAATGTATCGATGATGATCCCGTTCCCGTCGGTATCGTAAGGATTGGCAGCGCTTCCGCATTGCTTGATGATGTTGTCGTAGGCGACGTTAAAAGCAATCACGTTGTGGAACGGCGCCCAGGCCATATCGGCGGCGGTCGGGGTGTAGCCCGCGAACGCTCTCGCGATCACCATTCCCAACCCCGAGCCCTGCGCCGAACAGGCGGCGTTGGTGTTGCCGTAAGCCAGATTGTGCAGAAAATAAAAATACTCTCCGCCTCCAGTGCCCACGCCGGCCTGGCCATAGCCGTGGATGATGTTGTTGATGATCCAGATGTGATGGCTGGTAGTCCCTCCGGTGTCGGCGCCGTTGGGGAAATACACTTCCGCGCCGACGCCGTAGAGCGTCTTGCTGCTCGCGGCCAACTCGAAACCGTCGAACACCAGATAGTTCGGTCCGGAGCCTGAACTGGAAATATTAAAGCCCGAAGCTCCGTTTCCGCCGGAGGCAGTAATAACGCATCCATCCAAAGTCTGGCAGCGATAGACCACGTAGCCAGTAGGCGATGCCAGATTGCCGCCGTGAGTAGGCTGCACGCCAGCGGCGTAAGTGCCGGGCGCAACATTCACGCAATCGCCCGCCCCTCGCCCCCCGGCGGCCATGTCGGCGTTTTGGAGAGTCAGCCACGGACTGGCCTGGGTTCCCGGATTCGAGTCATCGCCGTCGCTGGCGACGTAATAATTGTGCACGCAACGATAAAAGGGATTGGCAAAAAGCGAAGCGCTCGGCCCTGGCAGTTCGACGGCAGGAGCGGTGGGAGTAGCGCTCACCGGTGCCGAATTAGCGCTCGCGCCCGCGGCATTCACCGCCGAGACCACATAGAAGTATTCGGTGCCGTTGGTGACGCCTGTATCGGTAAAACTCGCAACCGCCGGAGTTCCGACCTGACTATAAGGTCCGCCCGAAGTAGTCGAACGTTGCACGTTGTAGGAAGCAGCCCCCGACGATGCCGTCCAGGAAAGCCCGACTTGCCCATTCGCGGCGGTTGCGGCCAAACCCACAGGCGTCGCCGGAACGGTAGCGCCCGTAGGGCCTCCGCCGCTCGATCCCTGGCTGACCCCACAACCCGTGAGCAAGCTTGTCGCAACTAGAAATGCCGCAAACAGGAACGCGCGTTTTCGAGTGAACATAATTTTGCGCACAAAGGCGCGAACTGCACTCCTCGACCGTTTCAACGTCTCGACGAGCGTAGGCGAAGGGTCAGGGCGTGGCCAAGTTACCGAGGGCCATTTACAGCCTTTGAAAATATCTTCGATACCTCTGCGCGAAGGTTCTACTACAAGCCACGACCTCCGATATGGCGGCTGAACCGCATGCGTAGAGACGTCGCGCGCTACGTCTCCGCACCTAGCGGAACTTTTGCCAACCCCTGCCGTATCTCAATTCAGGTTGTCACCATCGAGGGCGCCCATGAATCTCACCCGGAACCCCGGCCGACGCGCCGGCTTTCTCTATGTACTGCTGTCCCTCTTTGGCTTCTTCTCCATGGGCTATGTCCCCGAGAAGCTGATCGTCCACGGAAACCCGGGGGCGACCGCCCAAAACATCGCGGCCTCCGAAACCCTCTTTCGCCTCGGCATCGCCAGCCAACTCATCGGCCAGGCTGGTTTCATCTTCGTGGCCCTGGCTCTCTACGATTTGCTCAAGGGAGTCAATCGCCGTCACGCCAAGTTGATGGTGCTCTTGATTGTGGTTTCGATCCCGATTGCGTTTCTGAATGAGTTGAACTCATTCGCCGCCCTCACCCTGGTGCGCGGCGCCGATTTCTTATCCATCCTCGACAAGCCTCAGCGCGATGCTCTGGCTATGCTCTTTCTACATCTGCACGGCCGCGGATTGGTCGTTGCCGAAATATTCTGGGGGATCTGGCTCCTGCCCCTCGCGCTCCTGGTGTACAGGTCGCGCTTCCTGCCTCGCTTCCTGGGCATTTGGCTCGCCCTCGCCGGCTTCGCCTGGGTGCTCTTGAGCCTTACCGGCACGCTGTTCCCGCAGTATGTCGATAAAGTGAATCGCTATTGCCAGCCCGCCACCTTCGGTGAGATTGCCTTGATGCTGTGGCTGTTGATCCGCGGCGCCAAGCCGCCGGCGCCGGGTGTCGCGGACGTCGCCAAAATCACAGCCTCAGGAGGTGTATAAGCTCCGATCTGTTCAAGCATCGCTAGACGGTCCCAGTTGTCCCAGCCTTCGACCATCTTTCCCTTCAGGATTATGGCCCCCGGTCGGGCCTTTCCGGTGCGGCGCCGGCGCACAGGCTCGGCGAGTTCCCTGCGCTGAGTGTAGCCCGGTAGTCCTATTGGAGTTTGCAGGCAAACGCCCTATTCTGGCTAGTTGAATGTCGATTCGCGCTCCTTGCAATTGAAGTCAAATGCCAAAGGGAAAGAAATCTCAAAGCGACAGGCAAGATACTCCACGTCAAACTCCGCGCCAGTGGCTGCGCGCGGAGCGGCTGCCTCTAGCGATTTGCGGCGTGGCCTTTCTCATTTATTCGCGTTCGCTGTTTTGCGGGTTTGAAAGCGATGATTTTCCGCAAATTGTGAACAACCGACAGGTGCAGTCGTGGGAGTACTTGCCGAAGCTTCTCGGCTCCAATCTTTGGAGTCAATTGAGCGACCGGCCCGGTCAGTTTTATCGTCCAATATTTTCCGTGTGGATGTTGTTACTGCATACCTTCGGCGGACTTGAGCCCTGGTTTTGGCATCTTTCGAGCATCTTGCTGCATGTTGTGGCGACCTTGCTGGTATTCCGGATTTGCCGGCGGCTGACGGGGAGCGATGCTGGTGCGTCTGCGGCGGCCGCGATTTTTGCCGTCCATCCGATTCACGTCGACGCCGTCAGCTGGGTTTCTGCAAGTTGCGAGCTTCTCTTTGCGATCTCGGCGCTGGCAGCTATGCTGACATTGCTCGACCCGCCATCGCTGGACAAACACAAAGACAAGAAAAACGGCCCTGCAGAAGACGTTCGTGACAATCTCCTCGGTCCCCGGGTGTGGCTCAGCGCGGTATGGTTCGGCGCCGGTCTCTTCGTCAAGGAAACGGGAATAGCAATGCTGCCGATTCTGCCGGCGATGGCCTGGATACAACTGAAAGAGCGTGTCGCCGGGAGTCAGCGACTCTGGAGAGCTGCCTTCCCCTATGGAGTGGTGACCGCAGGCTATTTGGCGGTGAGGTGGGCCGTGATGCGCCGCGTGCGGAGCGCAACAGCGGAACATAGCTGGGCCGATGTCGTCTTCAGTGCTCCCTCGATCCTGCTTTTTTATCTTAAGAAATTATTCTTCCCGTGGAACCTGGCCGGCACCTACGTCAACCCCTTAGTGGAATCGCCCACTACACTCTTCTGGCTGCAGTTGTCTGCGGTCGTAGTGGGTGCTGCCGTTATCGCGTTGCTTGCGATCCGTTATCGGTCGCTTTTCGGCCTTGCCGCCGCTCTGATCGTGATCCCCCTGCTGCCGGCCCTGGCCGTGATCCGGATCTACCGGCAGGGGTCCATCACTAGTGACCGCTATTTGTACCTGCCGTCGGCGGGAGCTTCGCTGTTGGTTGCACTGATTGTCCAGAAAGTGTGGTCGCTTGGGAGGCCAGCGAAAGAGATGGCGATCGTTGTTGTGAGTCTCGTCTTTATGACGTTTTCGGTCATGACGATTTCCCAGCAGAAGTATTACCAGGACGAAATCGCCTTTTTTTCTCGCGTGATTGAAATCAGCCCGTCAGACGCGTTTGCCATGGACCAGCTCGGCAATGTCTACCTGGATCAAGGGCGCAAGGACCTGGCGGTTGAACAACTCCAGAGAGCAAGCCAGATTGCTCCGGGAGACCAGAAGATTAAGCTCTCTCTCGCCCGTGGACTGTTTGCGGCAGGAAAATATAGAGAGGCCGAAACCGTGCTGAAGGGCCTGTTGCAGTCTCCACAACTGACCCCGGCCTGGCGAGAGTCGACTCTGCTATGGTCGGCCAACGTCGAGATCAGCCTGGGAAACCTGACTGGCGCGCAACAACTCCTGGAACAGGCCGAACACAGCAACGACCGGTTTCCCCAACTCCATCTGATGTGGGGGATGCTCTACCAACGACAAGACCTGCTTCCGCAGGCGCTGGCAGAATACGGAAAAGAATTCGAGATCACGGGAGACGAACTGGCGCGACTGCGAGCGGAGTCCGTGGAGACGCTGATCCAATCCCGTTCGGCGGGCCGATCCTTGACAAACCAACCGGCGACAGGAATTGGCATCCGCTAAGGGTCGCAGCGACATTTGAAAAGTCCTACCCCCGAATGCCAACGCCCCCGTCAGGTTTTCCTTGCTCAACACCCCAGCTTCTCGCTTGTCTGCAAGCCGAGCCATAAGGCCGCATCAATCGCGCTATGGAAATGGGGCTCGCCTGGATTGGTCAATTGGAGCAGATGAGTTCATTCGTAGAATGGGATCGATGTCAGTGCTGACCGCAGGCTAACTCGTTGGTGCGCGAAAGGGGGGACTCGACCCCCCACGGTTTTACCGGCCAGATCCCAGTTCCCCGCGAACGAATCAACGACTTAGACAGCTGACTACCAACTGCGACGAATTGCTACAGAGGCCTTGTCCAGCAAGGCTTTCCAGCGATTGTCCGACAACTGGTCACCCTCAGTAGGGTTTGGTGGTGGGCACAAAACTGGGCACAAAAAGGAATGGGCCGCGAATCCCCTCTGCCCCCCGCTTGTGATGATCGTGGGCATCCCACTGGGCCGGGGCCTCGTTCAAGGGGGTGGGGGGCTGTCTCAACGTACCCTCACGCGGTTGCCTAAACTCTCGCACACATTTTCGATTTTTCCAGTTTTTCAATGTTTCCGCCCGCCACTTTTTTGATAGCGAACAAAAGGCGAATGATGTAGCATGGCCCGATGGACGAGGGCCGTAAGCGCGTGATCGGAATCATGGCTGCGATTCTCGCTAGTCTGCACATGCAAAGCGCCGATGATCTATTCGGAGGACCGCAAGGAAGCCCACGGACGGACAAGCTGATAGCTGCCTCGATTCAATGGGCGGAGGAAATTATGCGGAGAATTGATGCCGTTTGCGATAGGTGAGACGAACCTTCCCAGATTTGATTTGACTGCCACGTCGGTTGCGATAAGATGCCGGAGCACGCCTCTGGCCGGGTCTCGTGTCCGAGACTGAGTGTACTCCGGGGGGAAGGGCACCAGCCCCGTCGCATCTTGGCCCGGCCCGTTTTGACGTTAGAGTCTCGTCCCGCAAATCTCGCAAGAAAATTACGCCGTTGACAGGGCCCGATCTGGGTCAGTGAGTTGTAATGGCGATGTTTCGACAGCAACAGCCAACGCGATTGGCCGTACCGGTACACGCATGCCGGCGGTATTGATGGCGGCCATTAGGACGGCAGTATCGCCAGAGAGTCGCAGATTGGTTTCGCACGGAGCCGCCCCAGCGAACCCGCCAGGTCCTGGACTGTTACTACCGGCTGGACCGAAGAATAAACGCTGCACGTCTTTCGGGAGGCGGCAAGCGCAAGAGGACGATGCGCCAACCTTCAGTGATCGAAATGTAACGCTACGCGGCAGACGTCGTTCTTTTCGCGAATCTTCACGCGATCCGCGTATTGGCGAATCAGGTATCCGGCGAGGTGTGCGGCACCGGCCTCCGTGCCCATCTCTTCGAGGGCAGGCATGGAGTTCGCAAGTTCGATCGCCGGTCCGGCGTATTCGATATCGAGATCGAGCCGAAGCTCATCCCAGGATGTGTTCAAAGTTATGACCTCGGAGCGGAGCGGCAGGAGGCCCAGGTTGTTAATTACCTCGTAGGCAGCGTCGGTAGCGCGGGTGACGACTTCCTTTCTCATACCCCAGGCAGAGCCCTGGTCCTCCATGAACTGGGTGATCTCGTCGAGGTGATCCGAGCCGGTTCGCAATTCCAGACCGCGTTCTTTCTTGATACCCATACGAAACAGCAGGCTTAAGATCACCACCAGCACCGTCGCCACCGAAGTTGAAGAACTGAAGACCGGCTTTAGGAATGCTGGGAACGTGCGATAAAGATCGGGCATGATCTCTACGCTCAGGCCGAAGATCAGCGCGATTCCGACAGCAAAGACGCGCCGTGAATCGAGCATGCGCGAGGTAAGGAGCTGGAGACCTCCCAAGATGATGAAGCACGCGGAATAGATCAACACTGCCCCCACGGCGGGACCAGGCAAAGAGGTTAGGAGCGCGGCCGCCTTCGGGAAGAAGGCAAGTCCCACAACCAGCAAACCCAGGGGCAGAGCAATCGCCCGGCTGGTTGTGCCCGCGGCGAGCGAAATACCAATGCTGCTCGATGCAGAGTTCTGTCCGACGCCCCCCAGAAGGCCCGAGATAGCGCTTCCGAAGCCGTTAGCGAAGACACCTCCGCTCACGGATTTCATGTCGGTGCGCTTCCACGCGACGTCGTTGACTTTTTGGCAGAGCGTGGTATCACCAACCGTTTTCAGGCTGGCGGTTAGGGCAGCAATCAGGAAAGGCGGCAACAGCGCAGCCTTGAAAGAAAGGCCGGCCACCGCCCGATGAGGAAAACTCAAGAATCCCGGTGGCATCTGCGCCAGCAGCTGCGCCACGTGGAACTCCCCCGAGGCCCAGCTGACTGCGAAGCCGGCTGCGACCCCGGTCAACATGGGAAACAGGTGCAACTTACTCCTGGTCCACACCGTAGGGATAATCATGGCAAACAGAGTCGTCAAGCCGATCAGCATGGCGCGGGGGTCGGCCGCAGTGCTTTCTTTGGAGTAGCCAAGAAAGCGCGGGCATCCCAACGCCACCAATTGCAGCCCCGACATAGCAACCATGAGGCCGGTCACTTCCGGGGAGAATAGCATCCGCAAACGATGGACGACTCGCGAAACGAGCATTCCGGCGACCCCCGCAGCGAATAGCATTCCGAACATCAAAGAGTAGCCACCAGCGATCCCGGCCAGGACGACGGGGGAGAGATAGGTGAGGCTGCAAGTCAGCGGGCACAGGTATCCATTGCCAAACCCCCGCCTCGCTTGCACGATTGTCGCCACTCCAGAAGCGATCATGGACATGCGGATGAGGCTCTGTGCATCCGCCGATGTGCCTCCAATCGCGTTCGACACAAGCAGAACGTAGATCCAACCCACTGATATCACAAAAAGATGCTGAAAGGCGGCGGCAATCTGCACCGCCATTGGGGGAATGTCATCCACGTCATAGATCAGGCTCGCGGGTTTCTTGCGCCCGGGGAAAGCAATCGGGCTGCGCCAATCACGCCAACGGCGCAACGACTGCGGGAAAATGGCACTGACCTTAGAAACACCCGGGGCCGACAATTAACCTCCAAAACAAAACCGCAATGGTATGGTCGATTGGTACAGAATTGTCACGGGAGATTAACATGTTACGGCGGGACAAGAAAGTACATACTGCCTCAACATCAGTTCCAGGCAGCCTTACATCCAATCGTCTACGCTGCCTGCACAGCGCGATCAGCGTGCCCACGCCTTTGATCTGCTTCAGCAGCGCCACTTGCGGATAGCTCTTCTGCGCCAGTTCCTCG
>Ga0187863_10000121_pt1 | contig 68447 bp, 51 predicted proteins | sample June2016WEW_11_1_FD_132975 | JGI IMG/M metagenome (GOLD analysis project Ga0187863, IMG submission 132975) | Peatland microbial communities from SPRUCE experiment site at the Marcell Experimental Forest, Minnesota, USA - June2016WEW_11_10 | ecosystem: Environmental > Terrestrial > Soil >...
ACTCGTTCGATTCATCAGGTCTTCCTCCTGACCGCGACGCTGCCCGAGTCACGCGTCGACTTCACGCACTGTTGCCGAATGCCACCGCCGCCCGCCGCGACCTGCCCCTCTCGCACGCCCCCCCCCAGACCCCCCCCTCGTACTCCCGCCCCGCAGCCGTGCCGCAAGGACACGGAGTTCCAGGCCTCCGAAGCCTCGATGACCTATGCCCTGAGAGGCGCCGGGTGTTTGTTTACGGCGGCTCCGTCGTCCACGAGCAGCTAAGAGCCACCGAGGCTCAGTCCTGCAAGGTTTGCGACGATCGTCACGAGCTGCGCCGGCTCGATGGGTTTCGGAACGTGCATCTGAAAGCCCGCGGCAAACGCACGTTGGGCGTCTTCCTTTCGCGCGTAGGCCGTCAACGCGACCGCCGGCGTTCGCGCCCCTCGAGCGACCGGCAATGCCCTCACTGTCCGGATGAACGCGTAGCCGTCCATCTCGGGCATGCCGATGTCGCTGACGATGACGTCTGTCTTTGTCGCCGCGAGCTCGCCGAGGGCTTCGAACGCGGACGTGGCGGTTGTCACGGTCGCTCCATGGTCCTGAAGAACCTGGCCGATGATTCCGCGTGCATCTTCCTCGTCATCGACGACGAGGACCGAGAGCCCATCGAGGCGAATGGTCGCCGGGCGCATCGTGTTCCTCTCCATCGTGGGCACGGCCGTCCAGGGATTCGCGCTGACGCTGGGAACCGCACCATGGGCAGGCAAGGTCACGACAAATTTTGATCCTTGGCCCGGCCCTTTGCTGCTCGCGTGGATCGTGCCGCCATGAGCCGCGACGAGCTGCTTGACGATGGCCAGCCCGAGTCCGAGGCCGCCATGTCGACGCGTCGTCGAGGCGTCCGCTTGCCGGAAAGGATCGAAAATGTACCCCAGAGCCTCGGACGCGATGCCTTCTCCGGTATCCGCCACGCAGATGCAGACATAGGAGCCCTCGCGATAGGCGCGGACCGCGACCTCCCCGCCTTTCGGGGTGAACTTCACCGCATTCGCGAGCAGGTTCCACACGACTTGTTGCAAGCGATCGGCGTCGGCCATGATGGTGAACGAGGCGTCCACGTTTGAATGGATGTGGATCCCCTTCGCATCGGCGGCCGGCGTGACCGACTCGATCGCGCCTTCGACGCCTTCAGCGATGTTCGTCGGCGCTACGTTCAAGGACAACTTGCCGCTGATGATGCGCGAGACGTCCAGGACGTCCTCGACGAGACGTACCTGTCGGCGCGCATTGCGCTCGATGATCGCAAGGGCTCGATCCAGGTCATCGGCCAGATTTCGCGCTCGAAGCGTCATCGTCCAGCCCAGGATCGCGTTCAGCGGCGTTCGGAGCTCATGGGATACGGTGGCGAGAAACTCGTCTTTCATTCGGTTCGCTACGTCGGATTCCTCTCGCAAAAGGCGCTCCGTTTTGCGCGCGTCCTCTGTCTGCTTCAACGCGAGTGCATTCTCAATCGCCATGGCCGCGCGGCGGGCAAACTCCTCGCCGAACGCGAGATCCTCCTCGGTATAGCGACGGCCTGAGTCGGCATAAATGAACGTCATCGCACCTAGCGTGCGCTCGCGTCCCTTCAACGGAACGACCATCGCCGATTCGAGCCGTAGCTCGCGGATGATGCGCAGGTGCGCTTCATCCCGAGCGCCGGCCTCGAGCAAGGATGCCGGGATTTCCGAATAGAGCTCCGGATTGCCGGAACGGATCACCTGCGGAGCTCCAGTGGCCGCGTTGGGATCGGGCGGATATTTTTCCCCGAGCTCGCGCGCCCACCGAACCTTCTGCGGGTCGACGTGGGCGACGGCGACTTGCTGCGGGGCGTGAGCACCGGGTTCGAGCAAGTCGACGCCGCACCAATCGGCAAGCTGAGGCACGGCAAATTGGGCGACGGCGGCGAGGATGGCTCGGTAGTCGAGCGAAGAGGCGAGCGCCGCGCCGGCGCGCGCGAGAAACTCGCGGCGGACTTGCTCCCGTTTCTCGGTCGTGACGTCGCGAAACACGAGCACGACCCCGAAAAGGGCGCCCTTCGCGTCGCGAATGGGTGCCGCGCTGTCATCGATCGGGATGTCGATTCCGCGTCTACTGCGCAACACGGTATGATTTGCGAGCCCGACAACCTTGCCTTCGCGAAGTACCCTCGTCACCGGGTTTTCGCACGGCACCCGGGTCTCGTCCGACACGATGGCGAACACTTCCTCGAGCGGCCGGCCGCGCGCTTCGGCTTCCGGCCATCCGGTGAGCTGCTCGGCGATTCCGTTCATGAGCACGACGCACCCCGCTGGGTCGGTAGCGATGACGGCGTCTCCGATGCTGCGCAGGGTCGTCACCAACCAGGCCTGGCCGCGCTCTTCTCGTTCGAGGCGGACGGATCGCAGCAGCGCTTGAGCACATTGCTTTGTGAGCGTGTCTACCAATGCGCGTTCCTCGGGTGGAAAGCGCCGTTCGGTATAAAAGCCCATCCCGAGCAGGCCGATCCCGCGTCCTTCGACAACGAGAGGCACACTCCAGAATGCACGCGCTCTCTTTCCATGAGTCCTGAGGGTGGCGAGCTCAGGGTGCAGCCGAGCATAGTCATCGGCCGTTTCTATCCATGTCGTCGCGCCCGAGCGGATGGCCTCGAACGCGGAAGGCCTGCTCGCCTCGGTCATGCGACGGGTCCGCTCGAGGATCTCGGGTGCGATGCCACGATGACCGATGAGGTCCAACGCGCTGCCCCTCTCGTCGAGCACGTACAGAGAGCACGTGTCGGCTTGCGCCACGCACATTCCTTCATCGACGATCGCGGCCGCAACCTCTTCGGGGGTACGCGTTTTGGAGAGCGCCAGCGCAAGATCCGTCAACGTCCGAAGCGAACGAGCGAGATGCTGCCGAGCGCGATAGAGCTCCGCGAAGACAGCCACCTTCGCGCGGATTGCCTCGGGCTGAGGAGGCCTTTGGATGACGTCCACAGCCCCTTGCGCATAAGCGCGGAGCACTTGCGAAGGCGCAGCGTCCATGTCGGTCACGAAAATGATGGGTACAGACCTGCCGGCGACCTGCTTCATCCGCATGGCCGTGTCGAAACCGTCCATCCCGGGCATCTGCACGTCGAGCAGTACAACCGCGAAGTCTCGCCGTCGCACCTCGCGAAACGCATCTTCGCCAGAGTGCACATTCACGAGCTCATAAGCGCCCGAGTCAAGCACTGCAGCGAGCGCGACACGATTGTCCGGTATGTCGTCGACGAGAAGCACGGGAACCGTCACCACAGATTCCGTGAGCTGCAGTCGCCCCTCATGCGCGGTCGTGTCGATGGTCACCTACCGAGCCTCCTTTACGGCCCGCTGTACGGTCGTGATCAGCGCGGTCGATTCGACGGGCTTCGAGAGGTGCTGTTGGTAGCCGGCGGCAAGCGCACGCTCGGCATCTTCCAGCCGCGCGTACGCAGTGAGGGCGATGGCCGGGACGTGCGCAGTGGATGCCAGAGCGCGTAGCCTTCGCATGAGCGTGTAGCCGTCCATCTCCGGCATGCCAATGTCACTGATGATCACGTCGAATGTGTAGCGCGCCTGGTCGAGTGCCTCTCGGGCGGAGGGAGCGACGACGACTGCGGCGCCCGCTCCTTCGAGTACGACGCGGATGAGCTCGAGGGAGTCTTCATCATCTTCCACGACGAGGGCGCGAACCTTACGAAGAGGAAGCCTCTTCTCGTGGCTGCCAACCGCGGTACCGGCCGGCTCCGCCCAAGCCTCCGCCTCCGAGCGGGCCTCCGCCTCCGAGCGGGCCTCCGCCTCCGAGCGGGCCTCGGCTGCCGAGCCCGTCTCCCCCGAGTCGACGACGGACGTATCCACGGCGCGAATGGGCAATGAAACGGTGAACGTCGCACCTTGCCCGGGTCCGCCACTGCCTGCGACAACGCTGCCGCCATGCGCTTCGGACAGGTGACGAACGATCGCAAGACCGAGACCAAGGCCCCCATGTGCGCGTGTGGTGGTGCTATCCACTTGACGAAAGCGTTCGAAAATATGCGGCAGGTGCTCCGCGGGGATGCCGGATCCCGTGTCTTGCACGACAACGGTGATGATCGAACCTTTTCGCTCTGCGGACACGGTTACCCGACCCTGCGACGGCGTGAATCGGACCGCGTTGCTGAGCAAGTTCCATACGATTTGCTGCAAGCGGTCGGGATCGCCCATCATCGACCCAAGATCCGGATCGACATCGACGACCAAGCGGACGCCCTTGGCTTCCGCGGCAGGCCGAACAACGTCGGCCGCGGCGTGCATGACCGTCGAGAGCTGCATCCGCGTCACACTCAAACGTAGCTTGCCGCTGATGATGCGCGACATATCGAGAAGGTCGCTCACAAGGCGTGTTTGAGTCTGCGCGTTGCGCTCGATGACGCCGAGCCCTCGTTCAAGCTTCGCTCGGTCGCGATGATCGTGCTTCAACATCGTCGCCCAGCCGAGCATCGCGTTGAGCGGTGTGCGGAGCTCATGACCCATCGTCGCGAGAAATTCGTCCTTCGCACGGCTAGCGTGCTCGAGTTCGCGGCGTGCGAGAACTCCCGTCGTCACGTCGAAGGCGAAAGCCGCTACGCCGTCGACGACGCCATGAGCGTCGATGATGGGCGAATAGACGAAATTGTAGAAATGCGTCTCATCGGCCCGGCGCCCCCCGATCCCGATCGGAAGCTCGTTACGGTAGAAAGGCTTGGCCGTCGCCAGGACGCGACGCAAGGGGTCGTCGTAGCCCTGCCCGCGGAGCTCGGGAAGCGCCTCCAACAACGGCTTGCCGACCATCTCACTCGCGCAATCGCGACCCCACATTTCCACGCATTTGGGGTTCATGAATTCAATAACGAACTCGGGCCCACGCATCAAAGCAATGGCAGCGGGCGCCTCGTTGAAGAGCGTTTCGACGATCTTCCACTGAGCATCTTGCGCGCGACGCGCCTCCTCGCGGCTCAGCACGAGGGCCCGTTCGGCTTCGGCTTGCTTCGCGACGGCTTCGGACGTGCGCCGCCGGTCGTCAACGTCCATGTTCGTTCCAAACCAGCGGACGATCCGGCCGCGGGCGTCGCGCAGCGGCATCGCGCGCGACAGAAACCAACGGAACTGCCCATCGTGGCGGCGTAGGCGAAACTCATCCTCCCATGGCTCACCGTTGTGCAGCGCCGACCGCCACTTCGCCAGCACGCGCGGCAGATCGGCTGGATCGTGGGCTGAAGCCCACTTCCAACCTTGCTGCTCTTCGAGGGTCGTGCCCGTGTACTCGAACCAGCGTCGGTTGAACCAAGGGATGTGCCCGTCCGGCTCGGCATACCAAGCGAGCAACGGCATTGTGTCGACCACCAGGCGGAATTGCTCCTCGCCGTGCCGAAGGGCCTCTGCGCTGGCGCTCAGCTCGGCGGTCAGAGCTTCCGCTTGCTGGCGAGCGCGAACCTGCTCGGTGACCTCGAACGCGCAGACCATGACGCCTTCGACGGCGCCGCGGCCGTCTACGAGGGCGGCGTAAACATAGTTGAAGTAGGCGTCCTGCAACTCGCCTGCGGGCCCGGTTGGCATCCGTGCGAGCTGCGCTCGCCCTTCGAATGTCGTCGCCGTCCGGTAAACTCCGTCCAGTTGCTCGGGGAATGGCTGGTTGCGCATCTCCGGCAAGGCATCCAGCCGAGGCCGGCCGACGACGCTCGAGTCCTTGCCCCAGGCCCTGAGAATCGCGTCGTTCGCGATCTCGATGACCTGCTCGGGGCCGCGAAAGATGGCGACGGGGAAAGGCGCCTGCATGAACGCGCGGTACAGGTTGGCCCGCTGGGTCATCGCGTGCCGCGCCGCCTTGGCTGCGGCAAGTTTTGCGGCTATCCGCGCGAAGAGCTCACGAGCCGTGAAGGGCTTTACGAGGTAGTCGTCGGCTCCGGCGCTCAGCCCCTCGGCCGTGGCTTCTTCTCCCGCACGCGCCGATAGAAGCAGGACCGGGATCTCGCGCGTCGAGGCATCGCTGCGAAGAGCCCGGAGAAGCGCGAAGCCGTCGAGCCCCGGCATCATGACGTCCGTCAGCACGAGATCGGGCGGGCTACGCCGGATGCTCTCGAGCGCGGCTTGGCCGTCGCTCGCCGCCTCGACGTCCCAGTGTTCGCGCAGCAGGCGCGTGACGTAGTCGCGCATGTCGGCGTTGTCGTCCGCGACGACGATGCGCTCGCGAAGTTCATTTTCGGTACGGACGGCAACGAAGGAGGTTGTGGAATATTTGTCGCGCGCAGAAACCCAGCCCAATGCCTCCTGGACGTAGGCCCCGGCTCCGACGGCGGTGCGTTGGAGCGACCTGGCGGCTCGCAGACGTTCTTTCGGCAAATGGGCCGTTCCGTACGCGATGCGAAGGTTGAAACGCGTACCCTCTCCTGGACGGCTCTTCACTCGAAGTTCGCCGGAATGGAAGCGCACGAGCTCCTGGACGAGCGCCAGACCGATGCCCGACCCTTCGTGGCTGCGCGAGCGCGCGCCCTCGACACGATGGAAGCGCTCGAAGAGGCGCGGCAAATCCTTTTCGGCGATCCCAATGCCGCTGTCCGCTACCTCGAGCTCTGCGCCGCCGTCGACCTCCCGCAGGCGCACCGCAATCGTCCCCTCGAAAGTGAACTTGAACGCGTTGGAGAGTAGGTTTAGGACGATCTTCTCCCACATGTCGTGGTCGACATAGATCGCCTCAGAGAGCGGCGGACAGTCGACGACGAGCGTCAGCCCGGCGCGTTCCACGGCGGATCGGAAGCTACTGGCCAAGTCCGCCGTCAGGGCCGCGAGGTCGGTCGGCTCGTAGGCCGCCTCGGCCCGTCCCGCTTCTATCCGCGAAAAGTCGAGCAACGTGTTGACGAGCTTGAGGAGCCGCAGCGCGTTCCGATGGATTAGGTCGATGCGCTCGCCTTCGGCGTGGTCGCGCGGACCGAGCGCGCGCATGTCTTCGATCGGTGCGAGCATCAGCGTGAGCGGCGTCCGAAACTCGTGGCTCACGTTGCTGAAGAACGTCGTCTTGGCGCGATCGATCTCTGCGAGAGCTTGCACGCGCCGCCGTTCCTCTTCACGGGCCTCGGCGTGGCTCACCGCTTGCGAGATGCTCGAGGAAAGAAGGGTGTGGAAGCGCGCATAAGGTCCGCCTCTTCGCAGCATCGGGCTCATGCCCACCACGAGGAAACCGAAGAGCCGCCCCCCGCCAGACCGCTCTATCGGAAGCACCGTTGCGCAGCGCGCCCCCGCGATTGGTTCGTCGAGCTCGACCACCGAGGCTGTCTCTTGACCGAACGGCCAAGGCGACCGATTCGCGTCCACGATTGCGGACGGGGATCGGCGCGTGCCCTCCTGGACGTTCGCGGCGGCTGCCAAGCGGAAATCGAGCGAACCCTCGTCCCGGAGGTAGAACAGTGCGAAGGGTACATCGCTCGGGAAGCGAGCGATGTGCTCGGCGGCTTGCTTGCAAGCCATGGCGGGGGTCGACAACGGAATCGCGCCGGCGAGCGCGTTGAGAAGGCGCAACCGGCGCTCTTCAATCACGCGCTCGGTCGTCTCGACCACAGCGCAGAACACGCCGCCAACAGCCCCTGATTCGATGCGTATCGGGCTGTACGTGAACGTGAAGTACGACTCCTCGGGCCGTTCACCCTCGAGCCGCGCGAGCGGAAGCATGAGATCCTCGGACCAGGTCGCCTTGCCCGTCTCCATCACCCCGCGCAGCATCGGAGCAATGACCTCCCCGATCTCGGACCAGACCTCGAGACCGGGCTGCCCGATCGCGCGAGGATGCTTGCCGCTCAACATCGGCAGATACGCGTCGTTGTAGATCAATGCGAGATCGGAGCCCCAGAAAAGCACGATCGGAAATCGCGAACTGAGGCAGATGCTGGCCGAGGTGCGCAGACTCTGCGGCCATCCCGCGATGGGTCCGAGCGGGGTCTTGGACCAGTCGACAGAGCGCATCAGCGCTCCCACTTCACCGCCCTCGTCCAAGAACGAATCGGCCACGTGCGTAGGCACCTCGAGCCGGATCGTTGTCATACGTTTCCAACCCGATCATGCTTCGAGCGAGGCAGCGCGTCGATCAGGCCGCCGCCGCGCATCCACCTCGCGGCGTAGGCGTTGAGGGGACGTGCAGATTCGCGGTTCACTAGAGTTACCCAACCACGAATCACGACGCTTGACCACCGGCTGAACGCGTAAACCTGTCCGCTTGAGTTCGTTTGAGCTCGCCGAGGGGATTCCGCCTTCAGCTCGTTGTCCCGGTGGCTCGTCGCGCACGCGCATCCACTCAACGAGGTGGTCCGCCATTGCGAGCTCGCTCGCAGTCGTCCCGGCCCGAGGGTAGGTGCCAGCGCGTAGCCTTCATTCAGCTCCGGCCTCCGCGCGAGAACTTACGTGATGATTCATCCTAACCTCCACGTCACCGCTGCATGGCCATGGCGGCTACCCTCCAGAACGTCGATCCCGCGCATGGCGAGCGAGTCGCTGTGGGCGTGGGACGCCTTATGCTCCCCTTTCCGTCGGAGAGGTCCGTCATGAAGTTCCTGTGTCTTGGGTACGGAGATGAAAAAGGCTGGAAGGGCTTGTCTTGCTCGCAGCAGGCAGATGCTCTCGCGAACGATGAACGCCTTCGGGAACGTGGCGATATTGTCGCGGCGGTCGCTCCGGCCACAGTCGTGCGGGCTTGGGGCGGAACACCCGACACGGCGCGTGGCCCCTTTGCACGTACGGAGTTACCCCTTGCAGGGTTTGCTCTCATCGAGGCGGAGAATCTCGAAGAAGTCATCGCTTTGATCGCGAAGAGCCCGTGTCCCGTGGCAAGGGGAGCGGTCGATGTGTGGCCTGTCCAGGAGCACCGCGCGTAGGCGGCTTGGTCCGTTTCTCGCAAGGCGCCGCGCTCACTCGCATGACGAATCGCGCGACCGACGTCCTCATCGTGGGCGCGGGCCCGACGGGCCTCTTTCTCGCGCTCCTGCTCGCGAAGGTCGGCGTCCGCCCGCGCATCGTCGATACGACCGACGCCCCCGGCACCACGTCGCGCGCCCTCGCAGTTCAGGCGCGTACGCTCGAATTCTACCGGCAAGTGGGCCTCGCGGACGAGGTCATCCGCCGCGGCCTCCGCCTCGGCGCCGTCAACCTCTGGCGCGCGGGGTCGCGCGTCGCCCACATCGAGCTCGCCGGGCCGGGCGCCAGAGTGAGCCCGTTTCCGTTCGGAGTCATCTTTCCGCAAGACGAACACGAGCGCTTGCTCATCGAGTACCTCGAGCGCGAGGGGGTTTGCGTCGAGCGCCGCACGAAGGTCGAGTCGATCGAGGCGACGCCCGCGGGCATCGTCGCGCGCGAGCGGGGACCCGACGGCTCGACCGCCACGTGCGAAGCGCGCTACCTCGCCGGGTGCGACGGCGCGCGCTCGACGGCGCGGAGCGCGATTGGCGCCGGCTTTCCCGGCGGCACCTACGACCACATGTTCTACGTCGCCGACGTCGTCGCCAGCGGCGGCCCGATGACCAAGGAGCTGCACGTCTTTCTCGACCAGGCCGGTTTCCTCGGCCTCTTCCCGCTCGCAGGAGCCGGGCGCGCGCGGCTCATCGGCACCGTCCGCGATGACGCGCCGAACGGAGGCGGCAAGGAGCTCACGTGGGACGACGTGGACCGCCAACCGGTCGACCGCATCGGACTCAAGGTCGAGCGGGTGAATTGGTTCTCCACGTACCGCGTCCACCACCGTGTCGCCGAGCGCTTCCGTCGGGGAAACATCTTTCTCCTCGGAGACGCCGCGCACGTTCACAGCCCGGTGGGCGGGCAAGGCATGAACACGGGGCTCGGCGACGCGATGAACCTCGCGTGGAAGCTTGGCGCGGTGCTCGGCGGTCGCGCGAACGAGGACCTCCTCGGCACGTACGAGCCCGAGCGAATCGCTTTCGCGCGCCGTCTCGTCGCCACGACGGACCGCGTCTTCCAGGCGGCGTCGAGCGAGAGCCGCTTTGCCAAGATCGTGCGCACGAATGTGGTCCCGCGGCTTCTCCCGCGCCTTGCGAGCACGCACCTCGGACAGCGCCTGGCCTTCGCCGCGGTCTCACAGACGAGCATCCAGTACCGGACGAGCGCCTGGAGCGAGGGGCACGCGGGGCGCATTCACGGCGGCGACCGCCTGCCGTGGGTCGCGCCAGCGCGCGCGGGGGACGCGGACAACTTCACGCCGCTCACGTCGTTCGACTGGCAAGCGCACGTCTACGGCGCCCCCCCTCCGGGGCTCGGCGCAGCGTGCGAAGAGCGGAAGGTGCCGATCCATGTCTTCCCGAAGAGCGCGGCGACCGAGGCGGCGTCGCTGCGCGAGGACGCTGTCTACCTCGTTCGGCCGGACGGATATGTGGGGGGCGTATTCGTGGGGTCGACGGCGGTGGCGGCTCTTGAGCGGTACCTCGCCGGGCACGACCTTCGAGGCAGGTAGGCGCGCGCGCTCGAAGGGACCTGGGCCTGCGGCGAGCCACTGCGATGGGTCGGCGCCGGGCTGTGCGCAGACGGCTCCACGCGACGGCGCACTCTTTGCTTCTCATCCGTCCTGCCATGGACCTTCGCATCGTAGCGTCCGTGCGGCGTAGCGTCCGTGCGGCCCACGGGCGTCGCCCGGCTTGCCCTATTCAAGGCCGCGCGGGGGCGACTTTCGACACCGGATGGCTCATCGCGTTCGTCTCGGCCCTTGGGCACAGGGTCGAGGAACTGGTATGTGCCGTTCGTCAGGTCAATGCCGGCGTGGACAATTTTTCTCGCGGGGCAACGTTCGCGCAGAGCGAGGCAGTAGCGCATGGACTCCTCAGGCTGAAACTCTTCGAGTAAGGTTGAGCGAAGGCGGGTGGGCCATCGTGCGAGATGACGGGCTGCTCTCGGAGGCGTCGCGAGGGTGAACCGTGAACCGCGTGGGCTCGATGATTGGTTCAGCGATTTTCTTGGTCGTCACCCCGGGAACCGTCGCCGTCCTGGTGCCCCGTTGGATCTGCGACTGGCAGCTTGCGCCCCCATTGCTGGCGTTTTCGCCCTTCCGCGGGATGGGCGTGCTGCTTGTGTGTGCCGGCGTGCCGGTCTTGCTCGACTCGTTCATCCGGTTCGCGCTTCAGGGCGTCGGCACGCCGGCGCCCGTCGCGCCCACTCGCCATCTCGTCGTGACCGGCTTGTACCGCAGGGTGCGAAACCCGATGTACGTAGCGGTGGTGTCCATCGTTGTTGGACAGGGGCTCTTCTTCGCCAGCGTCCACGTGCTGGAATACGGCTTGGTCCTCTGGCTGGTTATGCATCTCTTCGTCGTCGGGTACGAGGAACCGACCCTGCGCGAGACCTTCGGTACGGAGTACGAACAATTCTGTGCCGAAGTCCATCGATGGCGGCCCCGGCTGAAGCCATGGCGACCTCGTCGCCCAATCGGTTCGCCGTTCCAGTGACCACGAACGCCTGGCTCGCAGGCTTGCAGGTGTGCTTTCGCTCAGCGCTAGCCGCCGATGGCGCGCATGGATACATCGGCGGCGGTGGCTTCGGTGCAGCCGTTCCACGTGCGCCCGTCGGGCTTGAGCGACCACGCTTGCCCGATGGCGTGAGTGAGGCCGCCGATGTCTCCGGCCTCGGCCAGGGCCATGCCCGGCACGCCATCGTTCGTGGCAAGGCACGGCCGCAGGGTTCCCTCGGAGCTGACGCGAAGCCGGTCGCACGAGGCGCAGTACGTGTCCGTCGTTCCCGTGATGAACCCCACGAGCTTGCCCGCGTCCGATCGCGAGCGCACGTATTTGGCCGGCCCCCGGTCCGGAGCGACCTCTCCGGCTTCCTCCCGCAGGAGAGGTGCCAACTTCTCGCGCATTTCTCGAGCTCCGAAGAGCTTCTCCGGGGGCAGCCGAGCCCCTTCGCCCACTCGCATCAGTTCAATGAATCGCGGGACGATGCCGCGCTCCCAGGCCCACGACGCAATGTCGCAGAGCTCGTCGTCGTTTTCGCCGCGAGGTCCGCTTCACCTGGCTACTCTCGTGGTCGAAGCGAAGGCGAGCGGGCGGAGCTCATCCTCCTCCGCTTTTGCGGGCAATCATGCGCATCACTACGACGTCGCTTGCGACGGCTCTCGACCCACGGCGCTCGCTCGCGACCCCGACCTGAAACGCTTCTCCCGTTCACGGCTCCGAATGAGCGCCACAACGAGTGCCAGAATCGAAGAGAACAGCACACCGATGAGCCCCCATACCACCCAGCCGCCGGTCGCAACCATTTTGGTCAGGCGCTCCAGTAGGCCTTTCTTCTGCTTTCGCTCCTCGAGCTCGGCGAGGGCTTGATTGCTCCCGAGTACCGCTTGGCGCGACAACTCGAAGGCAACCCGAGACATGGCGTCACGCATCTCAGGACCGCTCACCAGTCCGCGCAAGCCGGGAGCGAAGTCCTCTCGCATCATGGTTGCGACGGCAGGGCCGAACGTGGTGGGCAACTCGGCCGCCATGGCCCGGATTGCAGCCCGTGTGGCGGCATCCGCAGCCGACGTGGCGAGTTGCTCGATGCGCTGCTCATTCTCCGGTGAGGTTGCTTCTGCGAGTGCGGCGTCCATCCCAACCCGCGTGGCGGCGGCCACGAGCGCGCTCGCGATTTGCGTCGTCTTCGCCACAGCCTGTTCATCCGTGAGCCCCTCGCTTGCCCCGCGAGCGACACTGGCGGCGAGCTCCTGAATCGCCTTTTGAATCTCAGGGGTGCCCAATACCTGGACGATCCGCTCGCGCACGCCCGGGTCCTGCACCGCTTTCAGGCTCTGATCCACCGCAGTCGGCACCGCCGCCGCCGTCGCATCTTTGGCTGCACTCCGAATCGTCGCTCCGCATCCTACTTCGAACGTCAGAAGACACAGGGTAGCGAGAAACCAACCGGCGAACCCGTTCGGGCTTTGCATGAAACCGCCAGAACGCACGGTAAATGAGGGTCGCAACCGTGTAGGCACTTCAGTGTTCGGGAGAAGCAAGTTGCGGGCCGCATGGGGCCCGGACTCCGTACACGCGCAGCCCCGGAGGTCTACCATCCCAAAGTCGACCGGAGCTCGGCCACGAGCTCCGCCGCCATGCGACGGTGGCTCGCAAGGCTCGGGTGATAGTCGGCCCCGAACCCATCGGCCTTGACGATCTCGTCGAATACAAAATAGAAAACGTGGCTATCGCCCGCGACCCTGCGCTGGTCCACTGCGGCTCGTATGTATTCTGCCGCCTTCGTTCGATTCTTCGCTCCCGGCGGGTAGGCGTCCGTCAGCATCGGGCTGACGGCGCAGACGATGGCTGCGTGCGGGTAGACCGTGCGCAGCATGCGCAAGAGGCCGACGTAGGCTTGCTCGAACGCCGCACCCGGATCTCCTTTTGCGAAATCGTTCGCGCCGAGATGGACCACGACTGCGTCCGGAGCCGGGCCGCGGAAGTCCCACAGGCTGGTCGGGTCGTCGGCCAAGATTCGCCTGAATCGCACGGGCATCTGATCCTGCGTCGATCCGTCGCGGTCTCGGTACACACCGATGCCCGAGTACGCGATGACGGAGCGCTGCGCGCCGAATGCCGCAGCGGTCAATGCCCCGTAAGCCCTTCCTTCGTCTTCCGTGGCCGGGCTGAAGTGCTCCTTCGGACCCGTGGCGAGATCGCCGTACCCGCACGTGACCGAGTCGCCGACGAACTCGATCCGGCGCGTCCTGGCGGGCTCCGGCGTTTTGAGCAAGACTCCTTCGAGCGGGACGAAGCCGAGAAACTGCACGATTCCGACGTTCGATTCGGTGCGCTTGGTGAGCAGGACGGTGTGGTGGCCTGGACCGAGACCCCGGGCCAAGACGTAACGCTCTGTCGTCCGGTTCGTAGCCAACGTAGTCGGCGTGGCCCCATCGATCGCCACCGCGAAAACGTTGGCCCCTTCGTCGCGTAGGCGCACGTCGACTCCCACCCCCGTGAAGGCTGCCTCAATGCCGGTGGCAGGCCAACCAAAACGGGGTCCCGCCGGATCGCGCGCGTCGAAACGCCCGATGGGACGGGCAAGCGCGATCGGGCTTGGCCCGGCGCGCGCAACGGATCCCCCGTCACCCGGCGGCATGGCGGATGCGGACGACCAGGCCAGCGTGATTGCAACGGCCCATGAGAACAAGGCCGGCACGGTCGAGCCGGTTCCGATGAATCTGGCGACGGCGGCGCCCGCTGCCGTTTGCCGTCGCGTCCTGCTCCGCTGCCACGTGAGAATGTCCTCGGAACATTCCCGCTGAGTCGTCGCGCCGTCGCCGGCGCGTGCTTGCGTCATGGCCATCCTGCTCCGGGTACCGATACCTGAGTGACCAGGACCTGCCCAGTCCGAGCCGGAGCCGCGTCGTTCGCCTGTTCGATGCCGCGTCACTGGGCTCCTACCGCATTTGCAGTATTGGCCGGATGGAGTTGACGTACCATCCCGCTCGACGAACGCATCCGACAACGAAGCCTGCCCACGGGCTGAGCGGCGACTGGACTGGGGGGAGCCGCCGGACTCGGTGCGTGGGCAGGCTTCGGCAACGGAGATCCAAGCCTCATGGGATCTCGGCATGGGGCTCCGGCGGGCGTAGGGTTGGTTGGGCGGCTCGAGGCGCTTCGAAGGGTGAGTCTTTCTTGCTTAGACAGGGGCAGAATCCCTCAGCTCGCAGCGCCCTCGACGGTCTTCTTGAGGCCTTCGAGTACGCCGTTCCAGTTGGCCTGGCTTCCCTCGACCCCCTTCTCGGTCTCAATGCCAGCCTGCGAAACGGCCACCACCGTCGCGTCACCCTTCGGATGAAGCTCCCAGGTCACGAGCGCGTGGTTCTCTGGCGTATCTTCCTTGCCGGACATCGTGCTGAAGTGCGTCGTCTGAAGTAGCTTGTGCGGCTCGATCTTCTTGATGACGCCTTTTTCTTCGTAGCGCTTGCCCTTGTACTCACCTGTGTATGTGAGCGGGCTGCCGACCTTCCAGTCGCTCTTCACGTCCGCGCCCATCATGTACTTCTTGACGAGCTCGGGCCTGGTGAGAGCGTTCCAGACCTCGTCCGGCGACGCATGGATGGTGACCCGGGTCTTCGCTACTCGATTTCCGCTCACTGTTCTGCCTTTCGCGCCGCCTTGAATTTCAGCGACCCACCGAAGGTTGCACGGGCCGTGCCGCAGTAGGGCTTCCCTTTGCGCTCGCGCACAGATTCGCGCAGGGCGCGTTCACCCATAAGTAGGGTGCTGCGGCCAGCCGGCGGGCGAGTCTTCCCACTCCTCCTGTCGGCCGTAGGGCATGAGGTCGAGGATGTCGTGCTCCCAGACCAGCCGGTCCACGCCGCGCGCGGTCGTGTTGTACGTCCGGTAGACGTCGCTGCCGTCCCGCAGGAAGACGCTGAGCATGAAGCGGCGGCCCGCGCCGCAGTCGTCCGAAAACGACGTGCCGCGCGACGACACGAACGTCATCGCCCAGCCCATGCGCGCCTTATACGCCTCGATCTGCGCAAGCGGCATGTTGGATACCGTCGCCCACGTGATCCCCTGCTTCGCGAGCCGGGCCGGGGCGGCCGCCGGGATGTTGTCGGTGAACTTGGTGCAACCTGGACAGTACTTGTCTAGCCCGTTGTCCATGAATTGATAGACGGCGAGCTGGTCCCGGCCTTCGAAGAGATCGAGCAACGTCTTCTTGCCTCCGGGCGCGTCGAACGCATACGTAGCGCCGAACTTCATCATCGGCAGCCGCCGCCGCCGCGCGGCGAGCGCGTCGAGGGCGCGGGTGGCCTCCTTCTCCGCCGCGCGCAGCTCCTCGCGGGCCGACTTCCACTCCTCGGGCGACACGATCCGGGGGGCTTGCATGCGCGCATTGTGCACGACGGGCGAGATGGCTACACCCCTGTGCGGGAGTTCAGGCGACCTCCGCGCTTGCGGCCAAGTCAGGGCTCATTGATGGGCTGCGAAACTTGTATCCCGGGGAAACTCGCGCCGGTATTATGGACAGCCCTGGGTGTCAGCGCGCGCATGGCCCCCGAAGAAGGAGAGATTTTCATGGAATGCGGCTTCGGGCCAGCCGTCGTGCTGCTGCAGGAGACCCCCAGCCTTCCTAGTGTCAAGGCGCCCGAGCGCATGATTCGTGTCCTCGTCGCATCTCTCGCAAAAGGATGAGGGACGGTGCGCCCTTCGTCGCAGGTGAAGGAGCTCGAGCGCGCTCTCGCTGCGTGGACACCGCAGGCGTCACGCGCGACGTCCTGGCTCTTGCCGGCGTTGTGCGAACTCTTGGACGCCTCGTTTGTCGGCGCGTATCAGCCGATCGCGACCGAACACGGTTGGGGGCTCGACTTCATGGACGGCGCAGGCCCGACGGCTTCGGTGCAGGTCGAAGCGTTCCGGCGATGGGTGGGCCGGCAGCCCGCTTCCGATCACTTTCTCGCGTTCAATCCGTACCGAGTGGACGTCGCGCAGCGCAACCGGGTCATCGCCTCCGCGGACATGCCGCGCAGCCTGCTCGCCAGGTTGCACGAGCCGCTCTACCGCGCGGTCGGCCTTCCGGGTCACCACCAAGTGCGAGTTCTGCTGTGCGACGGACCGCGTGTGACGTGTTGGCTCGGAGCCACTCGGTCGCAACCATTCGCCCCGCGAGAGGCGGCTATCTTGCAGCACTTGGCCAAGCCCGTCCACCGGCGCCTCCGGCTCGAACGGCAGCTCCGCCCGTCATGGCAGAGCCCCGCAACCGTGGAGGCCGCACTCGAAGCACTGCCGAGTGCCGCCTTCGTCGTGGGTCCGAAGCAGCGCATTGAAGTGGCGAACCGGGGTGGGTATGCTCTGCTCGAGCGTGACGCGCGAGGCGTACTCGCCTCGATTCGTCAGAGCGAACGGCGACCGGAAACGGGCGCATTCACTGTCACTCAGTTGATTGCGCCTGGATGGCCAGACTATATCCTTGCAATCGCCAAGGAGCGAAAGCCGACGGCATCGACGTATGCCGCGCGCGCGCAGCACAAGTGGGGTTTGACGGCTCGCCAGACGGGCATCCTGGAGCTTCTGATCGGGGGTGCCACGAACAAGGAAGTGGCCCAACACTCCTCATGTGCTGAGGTGACCGTGGAGACGCACGTCTCCGAGCTCTTTCGACGATCCGGCGCCCGGTCTCGGACGGACCTCGTTCGCCGAGTCTTCTTGCTCGCGGAGTTGTGAGGCGCCGGGGCCACGCCGAGCGCGCGCTTCCAGGCGATGACCGGCTGGCTGCGTAGCCGCGATGACCAGTACGCCACCGCGAGCAACGGGCCGCTCGAAACGTAATCGTGCGAGGGGTCTTGCTCGACGCGGACGGCACGCTGCTCGACAGCACCGCCGCGCACGCCACGGCGTGGAAGCGCGCACTGCACAACGAGGGAGCTCGGCACGAGCAGCTCCGGCGTCTCGTCGGAATGGGGGCCGAAGACCCTTGAAACCGCCCGCCGGTCGACGGTCCTTTGGGAGGTCAAGGCGTAGCCGGTGGTTCTCCCGCTCGATGAGCGGCGCCGAGACTTCCCCCGCGTTCGCGACCGCCTTGGCCTCTGTCGCGTCGCGCGAACGCGTCGCCGCATCGATCGCTGCTGTCAAGCGTGCGCCTCCGTAGAGCTAGCCCGAAGCAAGCTAGCGCGACGCTCGGGCGCCATGTCCTTTTCGGCGAATTCTCGGGCGCGGTCGGTCTCCGGTTCGGGAAGGTCCTGCAGAACGAGGAGCGGGACCGACGAGTGGGCGAGCATATGGGTGGTGACGCTCCCGGAGGACTGAGCGCGATTGCAAGTGCTTCCGTGCGCCGAGAGTACGACCCAATCCACGCCCTCGGCGAGCACGACGTTGAGAAGCGACTGGCGCTCGTCGGCGCGCCGCACCACAATCGTGCGCACGGCCAAGCCCTGCCGCCCGAGTTGATGCCGAAGGTCATCGAGGTATCGCACCGCAGAGGACTCGAGGCTTGTGGCGACCTGACGTGCACGTTCGAGATCGTCGTCGGCGCGCAGCATTGCGGTCATGCAAGGCTCAGCGACGACGTGTGCGAGCAGGATCTCCGCGCCTTGCGCTCTGGCGATGCGGGCGGCGGTCGGCAGAACGCTCTCCGCGCGCAACGAGCCATCGAGGGGCAACAGGAGTCGCTTCGGCGCGGCTCCGTCCTGCGCGTGCCCACCTGGCCCGCGCACGACCAAGACGGACGCGCGGACCACCGACAGCACCTGCTGCGCGGTGCTGCCGAGGCCCCACTGCCTCGCCCCGCCCTCGCCGTGACTTCCGAGCACGATAAGATGGGCGCCGAGCTCGCGAGCGAGCAACAGGATGCGCTCTGCGGGATGACCTTGCTCGAGCCGCCAGTCGACCTGCAGGCCAGTGGCTTGAGCGGTCTTTGCCTGGAGTTGCTCGAGGTATGCTCCCGCCTCTTTCCGCGCAATCTCCCAGCTGAAGACGTCCGTCGTGTGCCAAACCGCCGTCTCGTGGGCGGGCTGAAGGACGTAGAGCAGCGTGATGGTGCTGCCGAACGTCTTGGCGATGGAACTCGCATGCCGGAGCGCGGCGTCGGAAAACGACGACTGATCCAAACATACGAGAATCCGGCCGATTCCGCCGTGACGCGCAAACGACTCGGCCTCTTGCCGCCGGGGTTTCGTGTCCAGAAGGATTCCCATTCAGCGCTTCGTGTTCAAGAAACGAGCCACCGTACCCTCCCGGCTATGTGGGCGCGGGCGAGCTGCCGCCACTCGTCCAGTGAAGGTCGGCGGCATGCGACGTTCGTGGCCTCCCCATCGGCTGCAACGGCGCGAGACTTCCCCAATGCGACGGTGCTCGCCTGCGGCAGAATCGTCACATGGGACACGCAGGCCGTGCGAGCGACGGCGCGCGTCCCACAACGCTGTCAGCCGTTGCGTCCCCAGATGCGCTCGGGGTCGCTCCTGTGACCCTCTCAAGGTCTGAAAGAGCCCGCGTCGAGGGCGAGGCGGCCGGGTCCACGAGGCTAGACCGGGTGTACGCGCAGCGATCCTTCTTGTGCGCCGGGGGGGCGCCTGCGCGGGCGCTGAGCTGCGTCCGCACTCTCTTTGCCGGGCCCTGGCATGGGCGTTGCGTCTGGGCTCGCCACAAACCCGGAGGATTCCAATGAGCAACCAGAACAACAAGGCCGAAGCTGCAGCCCAGCAACTCGGCGGTAAGATCAAACAAGGCGTCGGCAAGCTCATCGGCAACGAATCCATGCAGGCCCGCGGCAAAGAGCTAGAGCTGGAAGGAAAAGCGCGTGAAGAGGCGGCCAAGGCTGCCGAGCGCTCGAAAGGCAAGGTCGAAGAGGTTGTCGGAACCATTAAGAATCGCGCCGGTGCGGTCATCGGCAATAAGCAATTGCAGGGCAAGGGCAAAGTGCAACAGCTCAAGGGCGAGGCACGCCAGAAAACCAACAGGCCGCGCTAGGCCCGCGCGTACTGTTCTTCCTTTGCGACATGGCCCGCGGCGAGCCCGCGAGCGCAGCGTCACACGCTCGACCGCTGGACTAGGAAACCCACTTGCAGACGTTGCACTTCTAGCTTTGCTCCGTCCGCGGGCGCGACGCAGCTCGAATCTGGCTCGTCGTGATGAATACGGCCGCATGCATTCTGTCGCACCCGCGCCCGGGCGTTTACTGAACCGCCCTTCTCGCGCCCCTGACACTCAGCCTCGAGCACGATGGAGAACCGGGCATCAACACCCGCCCCGCTCTCGTGGCGCTTCTGGTGGCGATTGCTCGCGATCAGCTGAATGTTTTCGCTGCGGGCGATTCGAGCTCAAGACGTCGTGCGGGCTACGAGAGCTAGAGCTTAGGCAGGCGACTCAGGAGCAGCAGGACTTTCTAATATTGCCACCAGCGGTGTGGCCACTCGGATTTTTCTTGCATGCGCTACCGCTATGAATCGGCTTGGGAGCGTCCGCGACCAAAATGGCGGCGGGAGTGGCGCCGGACGTTGCTGACGTTTGTGGGCATCGTCGTGCTCGTTGGGGGCCTCGCTTTCGCGGCCTTGAAATGACGACGCTGACCCTCGCGAAGCCGATCGAGACAGTTTCAGAGCCACGGGCGCAGTCGCATTCAGCGCGGAGGGCACGGAGCTCTTCACCTCGGCTGTGAGTACCCCGCCCGCGCCGATGGTAAACCGATAGACCGTTCACAGTGTCACGATGGTGGCGGCTCTTCGAAGGGTGATAGCCCGTTGGGTCACGATAGGCCAGCCCACGATCGCCAGCCCCTCTTACTAGGCAGGGCAGAATCCCTCAGCTCGCAGCTGCCTGAACGGTCTTCTGGAGGCCTTCGAGTTCGCCGTCCAATTGGCCTTGCTTCCTCGACCCCTCCTCGCTCCTCGACGCCAGCCTGCGAACGGCCACCACCGTCGCGTCACGCTGCTGATGAAGCTCCCGCGTTACCAGTTACTAGCGCGGGCCTCGCTGGCCTGCACCTTGCGAAGAGGTACGCACGCGCCTTCGGAGGTTAGCTATGAAATACGGTCTTGCGTGGCTGGTCGGCGTTCCACCCGTCCTTATCGTCGCCTGGTTTTTTCTAAGGCATTGCTGAAGAGGGACAAGCACCGCACTACGGAAGCAAACGAGCGAACGCCGCCGAGCCGCGCACGTCGATCTCGCGGCCCAGCGGGCCCATGACGTACGCGAACGGTTCCGAGCGGCCACTGACCGGCGCCGGTCAACGACCGTCGGACGTCCGAGGCGCGGTCAACGGGGGGGGCCGGCGGCATCCGAGAGGGCAACCGGGATGCAGGCGTGCTTTCGTCAAAACTCTCCACTACGGCTTGATGGCGACTACTACGGCTTGATGGCGACTACGGCTTGATGGCGCCACGCCACGCGACGACCGAGCTCAAGTGGCCCGCGCCCCCTTGACGCGTCCCACCAGGGCTGGCCGTCTTCGCATCCTGGATGGATATGGCGGAAACTCCGGCCGCTGGGCGCGCTCCGCGCGCGTTTTAACGCCTCCTTAGGCCGGCCCCACAGCAGCCGTCATTGGCAGCAGAAGTCGTCGTCTACTCCGTCCGGGTCGGGAGTGGGTGCACTGCAATTGAGCGAGGAGTCCAGCGTGTCCGGATTGTCGCCAGACTCGCACTTGTACCCATACGATGGGTAATCGCAGGCGGCTGTCAAGTCATCGTCCGGAGTGCACGTCGTGGTCGAGTATGTCCAGGAGATGCAGCAGAAGTCGTCGTTCGCGCCATCGGCCTGCGGCACGCTGCAGGAGAGTCCGGCCACCTCCGCCTCCGGATTGTCGCCAGCCGAGCACGTCCACCCATCGCCGCCGCCCAGACACACGAGTGCGCTATCCGGCGTGCATCCGGCAGGCGGAGAGACTGACGGGCTGCTGGGGGTCGGCGATCCGCAGGCGGAGCCAACTAAGGCGAACGCGACGCACGCGGCGACGTCGTGGAATCTCATGTTTTTCGGGTTCTCCGTCGAATGGAGTATCTTGACCCGGCTTGAAGCCGGCTCTCGCTGGGGCACGCGCCTTGCCAAGGACGCGAACCCGGACCACGCGATGTACGATACCGTGAAACTACCACGCAGCGGCGCTGCCCGTACGGCGGATCGGGGCACCCGCTGACTCTCACGATCTCTCATTCGGAGCGGCTCCTTCGCGTGCCGCGGCTGCCTTCATGTGCGCGCTGGCCTTGGGATCGTCCTTCATCGCCGCGAAGCCCTCCTCGCTACGCCAGTGCGCGTAGTTGATGACCTTCGTTGCGCGAGGTCACCCTCGGCTCCAGTGACGGTCGTTCGATTTGCGCAGATGAGGCCGCTGAGGCATTCTTGCCTCGGTGGTCGTGGTCCGAAGGGCGACCTTGAGCTGCTTGTGAGTCTCGTCGTGATCACGATGTCTCTTGGGTCGGCTGCTCTTTCGGTCATGAGGCCAGAGGGCAAGCTAACGCCCGGGCTCGCATGACGCGGGAGCGGGCTCGTTCCATAGTACGAAGGACCATGAACGAGTTCGGAGACGTGAAGGTTCTGTTCGTCGCGGGCTTCGGTCCCATCGTGCGCGAGGGAGGGGCAAAGCGTGCGGCCGCTCACGCAAGCGCCGGCCCCATTGGCTTAGTATGCAGTGCCGTCGAGGGCGTCGGAGAGCCCGCGGGTCGCCGGGCAACGAGATTTTACCGCGTTACGTTCAAGACTCGGCGCTCATTCGAGAGTCAAGGCTCGTCCCAAATCGTTTGAAGGGTCCACGGACCACCCTCGACGACCCAGAACGCGCCGGAGATGAAGCGATAGCCTTGGTCCAGGCCCGCGATGCGTTCGAGCTCGGTCGTCGTCAGCTCCAGCTGGGCCGCCCCGAGATTCTCGCGAAGTCGCGCCGGAGTGACCGACTTCGGGATGGTCGAGATCCCCCGCTGGACATGCCAGGCGAGCAACACTTGGGCGCGCGTGCAGCCGTGGGCCTCGGCGATCGATCGGATGATTGGATTGTCGAGCAACACGGGCGCGTCGGACGCCTTCAGGAACGCCGGCCGATCGCCGGATCCGAGCGGCGCATAGGCTGTAACATGAATGTGTTCCGAGACGCAGTATCGGACGAGATCGGGCTGCTGGAGGAGCGGATGCAGCTCCACTTGATTGACCTCCGGCTTGATCTTGCAGTGAGGCAGGAGCTCGCGGAGTTTCTTGGCGGAGAAGTTCGAGACGCCGAGATGACGCGTCAGCCCTGCGCCCAAAGCGGCTTCCATTCCCGCCCAGGTCGCGTGGATCGGAACCTCCGACGGCGGCATGAAGTCGGCGGCCGAGCCGGGAAGGACGGCGCTCGGCTTCAGCGGGATCGGCCAATGGATCAGGTAGAGGTCGAGGGTTTCGAGACCGAGATCCGTGAGCGTCTTCTTGAGCGCCGGCCCGACGTTCCCGCGCCCGTGCGCGTTACTCCACAGCTTGGAGGTGATCCACAGATCCGTGCGCCTCACGTCGCCGTCGCGCATCGCGTCACGCAACGCCTGACCGACCTCGCGTTCGTTGCCGTACAGGGATGCGCAGTCGATGTGCCGGTATCCGACACGGATCGCTTCCCGCACCGCCTTGTAGACGTCGCCGGGCTCCGACTTCCACGTCCCGAGCCCGAGGAGGGGCATCCGGTCCCCATTGGCGTAGGTATGGCTTTTGATCGATGCGACGGTATTTGCTCGGCTTTCTTCAGTCATGATCGCTCTCCTGTGGACGCTTGCTTCCAAAAATGAGGCGTTCGTTCTTGGTCCGTCCGCGGTTCGTTGTACGTTTGCCCTCCCGACCTCAGCAAAACGAGCTGGTCCGCCACCTCGCCCGCCACGAGCTCCGCGGACCGCAACGAGCCCAGCCAAACGACGGTCAGCCCGTCGGGAAAGTCCCCGGCACAGGCCGCGGCGACCGCAATCGCGAGCGCCGTCTTGCCCACGCCTCCGGGTCCGAGCAGCGTAGTCGCCGGCGCCGAGGTGACGCTCTCGGCAACGGCCCGGGTCTCGCGCTCCCTGCCGACGAGCCGACGCGCGCGTAACACCGGGCGCGAACTCCGTGGACTCGCTGGCTCTTGCTCGAGGCTGCTCACACCGACCACTGTCGCCTACGCGACTCCGCGTTGCAACATCGGCTTGCGTCGGGGATGCGCGAGCGAGCCGTAAACCGCGAGGAGATGCCCATTGGCTGGCGTCGGTGACGGCCGTCGCGAACCCGCGCTCTGGGCGGCCTTGAATGGCCACATTGCGAGATTAAGTTAATGGGACCTTAAGCACTCCGTTCGGATCCATCGATAAAGGTGAGGCCGCTCATGAAGCCCGAACCCCTCGAAGCGAAGTCTGAGCCGACGAAGACCCGCGTCTCCGATGCTCATCCGCCACCCCATCTCCGCCACGCACCCAGGGGTGCTGATGCCACCCTCAGTCGGCCATCGAGACCCGGGCTCTTCGAGCGCGCGAGAGGCCTCGCGGGCGCTCAGAGATCGATGCGCGTTCCGAATTCGATGACGCGCTCCGGCGGCAAGCCAAAATGATCGACGGCGCTTGTCGCGTTCCGCCAGAGAAAGGCAAACAGCCGTTCGGCCGTCGGCATCATCTTTCCGCCGTGGCCCGCGACGAAGGTCTCGCGTCCGACGTAATACGTCGCGTCGCCGAGCCCCTGGCAGACGCTGTGACGCTCGAGCGCTCGGGTCAGCGCGGGAGGCACCTCGGGCTTTTCCGTGTAGCCGAACCGAATGCTGACGCGCACGAAGCCATGGCGATCGAACGGCTCGACCTCGTCGCGTTGGCCCTCTAGAGCCTGCGGCTCGTGCCCGACAACGACTCTCAGGACGATGACATGCTCCATGATCGAACGAATGCGCGACGCCTGAATCGACAAGACATGCGGGACTCCCTCGGTCGCCGTCAGGTAGATGGCCGTCCCCGGCATACGCGCCACACCGCTCTCGGGCAGACGGGCAAGAAACTCGTCGAGCGGCACGCAGCGCCGGCGCATGTACTCGCCCAAGAGTGTGCGCCCGCGGCGCCAGTTCACCATGATCAAGAAAAACACCATGCCGACCAGGATCGGGACGTACCCCCCGTCAATGACCTTGGTCAGGTTGGCAAAGAAAAAAGGCAGATCAAAAGCGAGAAAGAGGCAAAGCAACGGCACGGACCGCACCGGCGGCCACTTCCATGCCGACCGTGTCACGTCGAAAAACACCACGGACGTGATCGCCATCGTTCCGCTGACCGCGATGCCGTACGCCGACGCCAAATGCGACGATTCTCGGAACCCCATGACCAGGGCCATGCACGCGACCATGAGCCCCCAGTTCATGAGCGGAACGTAGATTTGTCCTTCGGCCTCGCGTGACGTATGGCGGACCGTGACGCGAGGAAAGTACCCGAGCTGCACGGCTTGCTGCGTCAGCGAGAACACCCCGCTAATCATCGCCTGCGATGCAATCGTCGTGGCCATCGCGGCAAGGGCGACGAGCCCGACCGTGAAGATGCCTGCCGGAACCATCGAAAAGAACGGATGGGCCAATGCCTCCGGTTTGCGGAGGACGAGCGCCGCTTGCCCGAGATACGAGAATGCAAGCGACGGAAACACCAAACCGAACCAAGACCAGCGGATGGGGCTCGCGCCGAAGTGGCCCATGTCCGCATAGAGGGCTTCCCCACCCGTGATCGCCAGCACAACGACCCCGAGGATGGAAAGCCCGCGCAGGCCGTGATGCGCAAAGTACAGGACACCCCAGTGGGGCGAGAGCGCCGTAAGAATACCTGGAGCCCTGAGAACCTCCCGCAGCCCGAGTGCTCCCACGGTGACGAACCAGGCCACCATCACCGGCCCGAAGAGCGCTCCCACGCGTGCCGTGCCGCGACCCTGAATCGCAAAAAGCCCGAACAGAACGCCGCATGTCAGCGGAACGATGAAGCGCCTCATGCCCGGTGCAGCGATTTCGAGGCCTTCGAGAGCACTGAGAACCGAAATGGCGGGAGTGATCATTCCGTCGCCAAACAAGAGTGCCGCGCCCGCCACGACCGAGAGCGCCATGATTCCCATCGTCGTGCGAGAACGTCGGGGCAAACGCGAAAGGAGCGCGAAGATGCCGCCCTCGCCTCGATTGTCGGCGCGCATGACAAAGCCCACGTACTTGACCGAGACAGCCAGGAGGAGCGCCCACAGGATCAGCGACACGACCCCGAGCGTATCGGGGCGATCCAGCCGCCCTCCCGCATCCCCTTTGGCTGCAACCTGCAACGTATAGAGAGGGCTCGTGCCGATGTCTCCGAATACCACCCCGACCGCGCCGAGAGCGGCGACCCACCGCTGCGAGAGTTTGGCTTCACGAACTTCGGTCACACGGGCCTGATTGGCGCGTAGCGACCCGCCATTCGCTCGGCCTCGTCCTGGCCGATGAGGCGGTTCGCAATGGGAAAATACTCGTTTTCTTCGTTCTCGACGTGGTCACAGACGAAGTCGGCAAGAACCGCAAATTGCGGTGCGCCAGAGCGCGTGGTCGCACGGCAGAGCCTGCAGCTGGTCCAGCATTCGCTCGAGTTGCTCCGCCTCTAGCTCGTGGTGATGGGCCCTGCCCCGCAGCTCCGCGTACCGCTCCCAAACCGGGTAGAGAACCCGGCCTTCTCTCGCTTCGTGCGACAAGAGTTCGCTCCGAAGCTTCGGGAAGAGTTCCCGGCGCAAACGGACGTCGGAAGCCAACTTGACGCGCACCAGAGGAACGGTCAGTGCTCCGTGTTCCTGGGTCGCCTGCTTGAAGACTCCCGAGAAGCCTTTGAGCGTCGCCTTGGCGGTCTTCATGGCATTCATCGCCTTGGAAGCCACTTCATCCATTCGGTCGGGCATGGGGTGCCTCGCTTACGGTCGCGCCGCCTGTCCGTTGCATCTCTTGTTCCGCGCCCGCTCCCGAGCGCCTACGGCCCGGCTCGTTCTGTTCGGTTCATCCCGCCGGCACGAACGTCGCATCCTTGCCTCAAAGGAGCCCGCGAATGAAAGAGAACAAGCGTAAGCATTTGCAAGAGCTGCTCGAAGCGTTCGACTCGGCGATGCTCATCACGCGTCACGGCGACGAGGCCCATGCGCGGCCGATGGCGATTGCCGGAATCGAGGGTCCCACCGTCTTGTGGTTCGTCACGTCGGACGATTCGCCGAAGGCGGACGAAATCCGCTACGATTCGGCCGCTGTGGTCACGGCGCAGTCTGGCCGCAGGTTCGCTGCGCGGCCGACCGTCCACCGAATAACTTTGAGGATAAGCCATGAGAACAACCTGGAAACCGCATGAAAAGCACGGCCAGCTGACCGAGCGCGGCGACCTTCCGTCGAGCGTTTTCGCGTATCCGAAGCAACGCAAGGAGCCCATGACCGACGCCTCCCACGTTCGCAACGCCATCGCGCGCTTCGATCAGGTTCGCGACGTCTCGGACGACGAGCGCGAACTCGGTTTTGCGAATATCCAGAAGGCCGCACGACATTACGGTGTCGATATGACCGAAAGCGACTGGAAAGAACTGGGCCGTCGCCCAAGTACGGGGCGAACGGCAAAGGCGCGCAAGGCATCTGCGCTCCAAGCGTCCTCTACCCGCCAGCAGCGGGGCACGGGAATGGGAAACACGGCCGCGCGCAAACGCGGTGCGGTTCGGGCGGCGCAGACCCGAAAGAAAAACGAAAAGAAGGCTCAGGCTTCGTCGTAGTCGGCACGCCGAACTGGGAAACCCCGGGGCGCGAGAACCAGCGTGGCGGTCGTCCCCCAAAATTGGGTTTTGCCAGCCGGCGGGCGGCGAAAGATTCTCGTTCGCCTGCGTGCGTCGCCGCTAACGCCAAGCGGTACAGCCATCAAGCCCCCGCCGAACTCTCGAGGAGCGAAAGCAGAAGGGGGCGATCAGCCCGTCTCGGGCATTCGCAAGGCATAGCGTGCGCAGACGTTTGACGAGCGCGGAACCGTCCTCGGCCGGCATGGCGATGTCCTCAATGACGACGTCAGGATGAAATGCCTGCACAGCCCGACGCGCGTGCGCCGTCGAACCCACGGCAGAGGCTTCGCGATACAGCGCGGGTCCGTCGAAGCGAAAATGCGTTTGCCGGGAAGCATGCCGAGACCCGCGCTCGACCGTCACAGGCGGTAGCCGGAAAGCAACAGGACAACCACAACCAGCAATACGACGCCGAGGCCGCCACTGGGATAGTACCCCCAGCCGCGGCTGTATGGCCATGCCGGGACTGTGCCAACGAGTGCGAGGACGAGAACAATGAGTAGGAGCGTAAACCGCATGGTAGGGGAACGGGCAAGGACCGTTCCACCGCGTTAGAGCACTTCGCCCGCCGACACGTAGCGCCCGATGGGTGATGGCGGCGGCCTCGGGCGGTGACGCTCGCGCCCGCGGCCGTCGTACTTTGGAAGAGTCAGGACAGCCGCAGATGCGCCACGCTTGGGGCGCGCGTGCGCTGGGCAACACGAATGCTCCTTTTGGGCGCGCTGTCTGCCGCCGGCATGGCCGTCGACATCTTTCCTGCGGTCGACATTCCGGTGGTTATCGTGGTCTGGAACTACCCGGGTCTTTCCGCGGAGGACATGGATCGACGTGTCACGCTCATCAGCGAGCGCGGCATGTCGACTTCCGTGGGCGGCCTCTCGCGCATCGACTCGCAGTCCATCGACGGTCCGCGGTCCTCCGTGTCTATGGAGCATGCTCCAAAGCGTGCGGGCGACAGCGCCCAAGAGCGTGGACCTCAAGATGGAGTTCGATCAGTCGCGATTCGTCCGCGCGGCGATCTCGGGAGTGTTGCGCGAGGCCCAACCCAACCCCGGCTTGATGGCCGTGGAGGGGGTGCCTTTTGGCTTACGCTTTGCATCGCTGTCACTCTCGATTGAAGGAGAGCCTCATGAAGGAAACGTACGAAGGCAACCGCAGAATCCGCTACGCCGTGATCGGTCTCGGCAACATCGCCCAGGTGGCCATTTTGCCCGCCTTCGAGCACGCCAAACAAAATTCGGAGCTCGTCGCACTCATCTCGTCGAATCGGGAGAAGCTCACGGTGCTCGCGAAAAAATACGAGATCGAGCACACCGGAAGTTACGACTCCGTCGAGTCGGTGCTTCGCACGTCCCGAGCCGATGCCGTCTACATTGCTCTTCCGAACACGATGCATCGCTCGATGACCGAGCGCGTCGCCGCCGTCGGCGTGCACGTGCTTTGCGAGAAGCCCATGGCTATGACGGTAGAAGACTGCGAGGCCATGGTTGCGGCGACGCGCGCCGAAAACGTCAAGCTCATGGTCGCCTATCGCCTGCACTTCGAAAAGGCGAACCTCACGGCGATCGAGCGCATCCGCAAGGGCGAGATCGGCGACCCACGCATCTTCACGTCGACGTTCTGCCAGCAGGTCCGAGAGGGCGACGTTCGGACGCGCGGCCGCACCGCTGGCGGCGCCGCCTACGACATGGGTGTCCATTGCATCAATGCCGCGCGCAATCTGTTCCGGGAAGAGCCCACGCAAGTCCTCGCAGTCCAGGTGCGTGACACGGGCGATCGCTTTCAGGAGGTGGACGAAGCCACGACGGCGATTCTGCGCTTTTCAAGCGGACGGGTTGCACAGTTTACGGCGAGCCAAGGGGCTGCCGACGTTGCCGAATATCGCGTCGTCGGCACCAAGGGCGACATCCGACTCGATCCCGCCTACGGCTACCGATCGGCGCTCAGCGAGTACGTGACGGTCGGCGAAAAAACGTACCACACGTCGTATTCGAGTCGAGACCAGTTTGCGCCCGAGCTCATTCACTTTTCGAACGCGATTCTCACGGACACCGAGCCAGAACCTTCGGGGGAAGAGGGCCTCTGCGACGTGCGCGTTCTTCGCGCCATCGAAGCGTCCGCACGCACCGGTCAGCGGGTCAACCTGGCGCCCTACGAGCGTGAGGATGATCGACCGAGACCGAGCCTGCGGCTGGACATGAGATTGCCTGCTGTCGGCAACGTGAGACCGGTCGACGCGCCGTCGCCGAGCAAGTAGGCCGGCTTCGTAAGGCGACACTTTAGGGATTCGTCGGGGCCGGCGCGCTACCGGGAGCTCGAGGCCACGCTTGCGATCGCACGAGCAGGGTAACCCCTTCACGAGAGGCGTAGCTCACACGCCCCTGGTGGATGGCTTACCGAGCAGGCGCAGGGTGGTGCATTCCAGGGCAGGGGACGTACGACCGTTCCTTGACATGGCGGCCGTGCGACCGCCGAGCGACTTGCATGCGACAGGCGTGCCGGAACCACGAAAGGCGCGCGTGTACCGGTTGCATACTCTCGAGTCGAGAGAGTCTTCCGGTCGTGTACCAGTCGCTTTCGGCGCGCCCGGCCGGTATGTGCGGCTTGGTGAGGTGTGGCGTCGTCCACCACCCGGCTCCCACCGCGATGACGAGCTCCTGGGGGCCCTGTAGCGACCCAGCTCGTCTCGGGGGCGCCGTACCTCGCGGACCTTGGGCACGGAGCGCAGGGTTCACGCGCTGAGGTGGACCGGCGCGGACCGCCGGCGCACGCCCTCGACGAGGCGGCCGACGATGGCGACGAGCTCCCCGGGCTGGACGGGCTTGGGCAGGTGCATGTCGAAGCCCGCGCGCAGAGCGCGCGTGCGATCCTCGGCGCTCGCGTAAGCGGTGAGCGCTACCGCGGGGATAAGCCCACCTTTCGCCGGTGGGAGCGCGCGCACGGCGGCGATAAGCGCATATCCGTCGCGCTTGGGCATGCCAATGTCGCTGATCAGGACGTCGAAGGTACCCCCGCTCACCGTCGCGAGGGCTTCCTCCGCGTCGCCAGCGACAGTGACTTCGGAGCCACATTGCTCGAGGACATACTGGAGGAGGTCGCGTCCCTCGGACTCGTCGTCGACCACTACGACGCGCAGCCCCGCCAGGGCTGGCGAAGGCTCGAGCGCAAGGCTTCTTCCACCCAAGTCGTGAGCGGGTCGCGGCGTGGATGAATCCGCGCGCAGGGTAGCGATGGGCAGCGCGACGACGAAGGTCGCGCCCTTGCCGGGGCCATCGCTCTCGGCGGTCACCGTGCCGCCGTGGAGCTCGACGATGGATCGCACGATCACCAGCCCAAGACCGAGGCCGCCAGCCGCGCGCGACGGCGAGGCCTCTGCCTGGCGGAATCGGTCGAAGACGTGCGGCAGGAAGCCGGGGGCGATCCCTTGCCCGTCGTCGGCGACCACGAGCTCGACGCGCGACTCCTGTCGCCGCAGGCACACCTTGACGCGCCCGCCCTTGGGGGTGAACTTGATCGCGTTCGACATGAGGTTCCACACCACCTGCTGCAGCCGGTCCGCGTCGCCGACGATCGTCGCCTGCGAGTCGAGCACCGGTTGGAGTCGGATGCCCTTGGCCTCCGCCGCCGGGCGGACGACATCGAGCGCCGCTTCGACGACGCGCACCATCTCGACGGACGCAACCGAGAGCACGAGCTTGCCCTGCTCGATCCGCGCGAGATCGAGGATGTCCTCGATGAGGCGCGACTGCATCTGTGCGTTTCGCTCGATCGTGGCGAGCACCTTCGGCGTCTGCTCCGGTGAAACGTTGCCGACGCGCAGGAGATGCGACCAGCCCACGATGGCGTTGAGCGGCGTACGCAGCTCGTGGCTCATCGTCGCGAGAAACTCGTCCTTCGCGAGGTTCGCGCGCACCTGCTCGCTCACGTCGAAGGCGGCCACGAGGATGCCCTCGATCGCACGGGACGTGTCGCGCAGAGGCGCGTACACAAAGTTGTAGTATCGCGCCTCCATCGCGCCGCCGGCGCCCGTGGGCAGCCGCACCTTCTCGTAGCGCCCCTCGTAAGCGACGCCGGTGCGGAACACCTCGTCCAGGTATCCGAGGAACGGCTGGCCCTCGAGCTCGGGCAGCGCCGCCGCGAACGTCCGGCCGATGACTTCCGGCTCCTTCCCCCATGCGCGCAGGATCTCGGGGTTCGCGAGATCAATGACGTGCGAAGGCCCCTTGAGCACGGCCACCGGGAAAGGCGCCTGCATGAAGTGACGATACAGGTTGGCCCGTTGCCTCTCCTCGAGGGCTGCCATCTCCCGCGCCGCGCGCGCCCCGGCGAGGGTCGAGGCCACGCGCACGACAAGCTCGCGTGCCGAGAACGGCTTGGCGATGTAGTCGTTGGCGCCCGTGTCGAGCGCCTTGGCGGCCTCCTCCTCCCCGGCGCGCGCCGAAAGCATGATGATTGGCGTCGCCTTGAAAGCAGCCTCGGCGCGAATCGCCTTGACGAGCGAGACACCGTCGAGCCGGGGCATCATCACGTCGCAGAGGACCAGGGCCGGCGGCGCGCGCCGCATGCTCTCGAGGGCTGCAGCACCGTCGCCGACGGCCTCGACGGTCCACCGCTCGCGCAGGATGCGCGCGACGTACTCGCGCATGTCGGCGTTGTCGTCGGCAAAGAGGATGCGTTCCCTGGCGTCTGTCCGTTCCGCGAGGCGAGCCGCCGGCTCTGGAGCATCGGGCGCGGGGTCGACCCAGCGCGAGGCCTCCTCGACGAAGGCGCGTACGCCGATGACCGACGAAGGGCGCGTTGGCTTCGCCCGGAGGCGCGCGGGATCCAGGTGCGCCGAGCCGCGCGGGATTCGCACGCGGAACGTCGTGCCGGTGCCGAACCGGCTCGTGACGCCGATGTCGCCGCCATGAAGGCGCACGAGCTCCTGGATGAGCGCGAGGCCGATGCCGGATCCCTCATAGCTGCGCGACCGAGCGCCCTCGATGCGGTGGAAGCGTTCGAAGAGCCGAGGAAGCTCGTGCTCCGGGATGCCCGTTCCCGTGTCGGCGACCTGCAGGATCGCGCCGTCGTCCTCCATCTGCAGGCTCACGCGGATCGATCCCGCGAATGTGAACTTGAATGCGTTCGACAGCAGGTTCACAACGATCTTCTCCCACATGTCTTCGTCGACGAAGATCGGCTCGGGCAGGGCCGGACAGTCGACCGTGAGCGCAAGCCCCGCGCGCTCGATCGCCGCGCGGAATGTGCTCGCCAGATCCGCGGTGAGCGCCGAGAGTTCGACGGGCTGGTAGACGGCCTCAATGCGTCCGGCCTCGATGCGCGAGAACTCGAGCAGCGTGTTGACGAGCTTCAGGAGCCGGAGGGCGTTGCGGTGCAACAGTTCCACGGCCTGCCGATCCACGACCGCGTCCTGCGGGCTCGCAAGAAGGTCCTGGATGGGCGCGAGCATCAGTGTGAGCGGCGTCCGGAACTCGTGGCTAACATTGCTGAAGAAGGTCGTTTTGGCCCGATCCAGCTCGGCGAGCGACTCGGCGCGCTTGCGCTCCTGCTCGTAAGCCGCTGCGTTGCTCACGGCCTGCGACAGGCTCGCGGCGAGCAGATTGTGGAACCGGCCGTACGAGACGCTCCCGCGCCGGAGAAGCGGGCTCAACCCCGCGACGAAGAAGCCGAGCGGCCGCCCTCCGCCCGAGCGCTCGATGGGCAGCACGACTGCCGAACGCGCACCGGCGACCTCCTCGTCGAGGTCGACGAACCGGGGGCCGCCCTGTCCGTCGTGCGCGGTTGGGGCGAACGGCCACGGCGAATCGCCGCCGAGGGAGATGGATAACGGCGATCGGAGCGTACCTTTCTCGACGTTCGCCGCACCCGCGAGCCGAGCTACGCGCGCACCCTCGTCGAGCAGATAGAGGAGGGCAAAGGGTACGTCGTTGCCGAAGCGCGCAATCTGCGCCGCCGCGTGTGCGCAGGCGTCCTCCTTCGTCCTCGCCTGCGTCGCGTCCGCGAGCGCGCTGAGGAGCCGCAGGCGCCGGTCCTCGATGACCTTCTCGGTCGTCTCGAGGACGGCACAGAGCACGCCGCCGATGCCGCCCGACTCGTCGTGGATCGGACTGTACGTAAACGTGAAGTACCCTTCCTCGGCCGCCTCGCCGCGCACGAGCGGCAGCATCAGGTCCTCGGACCAGGTCGCCTCCCCGGTCTCGCGCACGTGCACAAGCAGCGGCTCGATGATCTGACGGATCTCCGGGAGCACTTCGAAGGCGGGCTTGCCCATGGCCTGAGGGTGCTTGTTCGCGCCCACCATCGGCAGCAGGCTGTCGTTGTAGAGCATCACGAACTCGGGCCCCCAGTAGATCGCGATTGGGAAGCGCGACGATAGGCAGATGCCGAGGGTTGTCCGGAGGCTTTGCGGCCACTCGCTCGCCGGGCCGAGGCGCGTCTGCCGCCAGTCCATGGATCGCATCAGCGCACCGGTCTCGCCTCCGCCCATGAGAAAGGAAGCCCCTGATACGTGGCTGCCGTGCGGCCCGCCGTCGGTCGACGCCATCATGACGAACACGTTTTTACGCGTAGTTTACGCCCTTGACAACGAGCGGAGCGCTCGAGCTCGTGGGCTCTTCGTGGTAGCGGTGGTCTTGCTCTCGGACTCGCCGTTTCCTGGGCCCATCGGGGTGAGGGGGTCCCGCTCATTGAGCTCGTTCTCGGCACTCCGGGTCTGGCCCGCGAAACCGGGGTCGTTGATTGGACAGTAGTGGTGGACGAGCAAAAGCAGTTTTTCGAAATCGATCGGTTTGGGGAGGCAAGCTCGAACAAACAGGGGCCCCGCCGCGGTCTCCGGCTTCACGGCGGCGGTCATGAGAATCGTGGGAATATGGGCCAACGACTCATCGCCCAATTGCCGGTCACGAAATGAGGGGCCGTCCATTCCTGGCATGTTCAAGTCGAGTAGGATCAATTTGGGATGAATACGGGCCAGCTCCCGGAGTGCCGAGGCTCCGTCCGGAGCCGTTGCGATCGAGTAACCCGCGCTCTCGAGGGCGGTCTGAATGACAGCCAAGAAATTTTCGTCGTCGTCGATAGCCAACACAGAAATCTCGCTTTGAGCGCACGCGAGCCATGCCCCGTCGCTCGCTTTTCCAGTCATGACAAACCCGAACCTTGCGACCGAGCGAAAAAGTGAAAGCCTTCTTTGTCGCCCATGACGCTCAAACGTTGCACCTAATCTCACCGGGCGGACCCGAGTTACTGCGCCACACCTGCGCATGGCTTGCTTCTGGTCCGAACCAAACTCTGCTTGCAATGCGGATGCCAAACACACGGAATGAGCCGCCGGGCTTGCCACACCGATCGGTAGATGCGTCACGCTTCTGCTCGTAAGCGGGCCATCTCTTCGTCATGCAACCTTTTGGCCGCAGGTTTCATGCTTCACGGATTGCGCGCGGATTTGCCGGTCTGTGTCGACGTCGGAGCGATCGCCCCCAAACCCAAGTCTTGTTGGATACGCTCGGCCATCCTCCACTGAGCCTGGACCTGGGGCACGGCGGATTCCAGATCGGCCTTGAAGTCGGCATTCTGCACGCGGTTCAGTACCTGGTCCAGAAATTCGAGTGCCTTCTTGTGCGCCTGCACTTGGTCGTCGATGTAGCAACGATCGAACTCGTCCGAATGCAACGATTGCAAATTTTGCAATGTGGCCATCTTGCTCTTGACGTTGTCATTCATGCGGTCGCTGACGACGTTGTTATAGGGAACAATCTGCGCTTGCAAGAGCACCGCGGTGTCGTGGGTCAGCATCGTGCGGTGGGCCGTCACCAACCATTCGGCGAACCGCCTGACCTGCGCCGACGCCGCGCTGGTTTCCGCCAGCTGACCTTCTTGAATCTCATTCTGGTTGATTGCTGAAATGACGGCGGCAATTTGGGCATCGTCCAAGGGCCAAGCATCGAGCGCGATGGCGCCCATCGGCTCCGTCGCACTGAACTCCGACCTCGCCGATTCTAAGGTCCCGAAAGCCGCCGCTTGAGAATACGCCGATGGCACGTATTCTGAGGACCCCGGCTGAGAGGTGGCCGGTGAGCCGGACGGCCGATCCGCAGCCGGCGTCTGCGGCTGACCCGCCGCCGCCGCGCTCGTTGCCCGTGCATAGGGCTCCGGGGTCGGCGGAGCGACGTTCGCATTCGACGGCATCTTGGGCTGTGGCTGGGCGCCGCAAGCGACGAGGCCGCACACGACGGCCAGGGCCGAGAGTAGCGACAGCGAACTTACGAGATGGTTCATGGTAGCCTCCAGGCCGCCCATTAATTGCAATGTGGATACCGCCGTTGAACTCACTACCGGGCACGCTGGGCAACGCGCGGCGGTGCGGACGTCTCCGTTACGTGCGCCGCGTCTCGAAGCGCCCAGAAGAGGGTCTCGAAGCGCCCAAAGAGCGTCTCGAGGCGGGCAGATAAGCGCTTTTTTTGCGCTCAATGATGGCTTCGGGGGGGACTCGAGAGGTTCGCGCTCGGGGAAGGCTGTCGTCGGGCGCCTAAGCGACTCGACTCGAGTCGCGCGAGTTGCCAAAGGCAGCGAGATCCGACTGGCGATCGCGAGCCCAGGGCACGGACCGGGGCGGTTGCGCGACGACTTCGTCGGTCCAGACCCGGAAGCTCGTGAGCAGGCTCGGCCCGAACGAGGTGCTGATCGCGACATCGGCCGCGTCGCGCCCTCGGGCGATGAGGATGCGCCCGACGCGAGGCGTGTTGTGGCGAGCATCGAACGTGTACCACGCGCCGCCCAGGTACGCCTCGAACCACCCCGAAAAGTCCATGGGCGCGTCCGATGCCGGCACGTCGATGTCACCGAGGTACCCCGTGCAGTAGCGCGCCGGGATGTTCATGGACCGGCAGAACGCAATCGCGAGGTGAGCGAAGTCGCGGCATACACCGGCCCTCTCGTGATAAACTTCCCACGCCGTTTTGGTCGGACGGGCGAAACCGTATCCAAACTGGATATGCTTGTGTACGAAATCGCAGATCGCCTGGACCCGCCCCCACCCCGGAGGCGCGTTGGCGAAGAGCTGCCAGGCGATGGGGGTCAGCAAATCCGTCTCGCAGTACCGGCTCGCGAGCAGAAACCGGAGGGCGTCGTCGGGAAGTTCGTCCACGGGGTTCTGAGGTGCCCCGAAAGCGACGCGATCCGGCGAACCGCTGTCGTGCACTAGGGCATCGGTGAAGACGCGCAGCGTTCCCGCCGGGGCGACAACGCGAGTGCACCGATTGCCGAACGAATCGCGATATTCCGTGAGGGCACACGACGGCTCAGTCCTCATCAGGTCAGGCACGATGATGTCCGAATGCCGCGAAGAATGAATGCTCAGCATGAGAATCATCGGTGTCGGTTGCGGGCAACTGTACGTCAATTCATAACCGACGCGAATGTGCATGACTCCCTCTGTCTCTCCGCGGCCTCACTGGGCCCATTTGGTTCAAAACGTTCCGAGCGCAAGTAGCCCCGCACAGATTGGCATGCGGTGGGCTCCCTTCTCATAGCCCGAGATGCAATCACCGATCCAATGGCGAATACGGAAGGGGCGCGACTCGGCGAATACGGAGGGTCGCAACGAAACTCCGGGCCAGTCGCGACTCGGATCGAGGCGCGGCAACCGACAAATCTCCCTTTGTTCTTGCTTTGTTCTCGCTCGGCAGGGGCTGCGTCTGAACCGTGGTCACCTGACACAGTGTGGCCGCATTGGTTCATTAAAGCCCTCAGCTCGACCACCCGCTTACTACGCCCCCGGTGCGAAGGTCGGAAGGCGCTTGGTCGCGACGGCGGCAACGAGCCACTCCCGGACGAAGCCGAGCTCGCCGCTGCGCATACGGTCGTCCTTCGACACACGGCACGATAACTGCCCTGCAGAAGCACCAAAAGGCTTGGCCGCCGAGGCCCGGCAGTCCTCAAACCATGAGGTGTGTCAATGGTGCACTCAATCACGTCGTTGACGAGCATCGTCGTTCTGTCGGCCTCGCTTGCGGCTTGTCACCCGCAGCCCGGACAGACCGAGATGCAAAAGGAACTACAAGCCAACGAGCAAGCCGGAAGCGCCCGCAGTGAAGCGGAGCAGCGTGCGCAGAAGGCACGGGCCGCGGCTGCACCCGATGTCTGGGATGTCGAGAAGGACAACCTCGACAAAGAGTGGGCCTCGCTTAAGGCCGACGTCGACAAAGTGAACGACTGACTTCTCGGTCGTTTCCGCCCGATCGATCCGATGCAACATCCACAATGGGAAAAGAGGACTCTCATGAAAAAGGCAGTCATTGGCGTGGTTTCGACTCGCGAGACGGCAGAACTCATCGCCCAGCGTCTTCTCGATGCGGGATTCACGAGGGAAGACATCTCGGTGCTGTTTCCGGATAAGCGCTCCACCGCTGCGTTCGCGCACGAGCGGCACACGAAGGCGCCCGAAGGCATCGCCACCGGAGTCGGAGCCGGCGGTGTCGTGGGCGGCACGCTCGGGCTTCTCGCAGGCATCGGCGCGTTGGCCATTCCGGGCCTCGGCTTCTTCATCGCCGCGGGTCCAATCATGGCGACGCTCAGCGGGTTAGCGGCCGGAGCTACGGTCGGCGGATTGACGGGAGCGCTCGTCGGGATGGGTATTCCGGAATACGAAGCGAAAATGTATGAGTCGAAATTGAGGTCGGACAATATCCTTATGGCGGTGCATACCGATCACACCGCGGACCAGCGTCGTGCTACCGAGGTCTTCAAGAGCTCGGGTGTGACGGATGTCGCGACCCAAGCGGAATCGGCGACCCCTGCAAGGACACTTCGTCCATCGGATGCGTAACGCGCGACGGCTGGGGTCCAATGCGCGAAGCGCTGAGTCGGCAACGAGGGGGATGGCACGCGCGTTGCGATTCGTCACGAATGGCGATTCTCCGCGCGCTACTCAGCCGGGTGATGCGGGAGCTCAGCACGATCGTGCAAAGGCTCGAGATCTATCTCTACCCGGCGGACTTGCTTCTGCGAGGTGCCCCACACGCCGTTGCACACGTGCCGCGATGACGCGCACCAACCTGGAGGAGGACGCGTATCTCGTCACGGAGCCGGACGCGCAAAAGCTCCAAGACGAGATCCAACAGCTCTGGAGCGAACGAGGGGAAGGCCAAAACTCGGAGAGTCGCGAGCGCGCGTCCTTCCACGTTCAGGATCTCTCGCGTCGTCTGGACCGCGCGCTCCGACCGCGCCAGGAACCCGCATGCCTTTGCAGCGGCCCTTGCAACTTGAAGCGTTGGCTGGCCCGCGGCGATCAGCCGACCTCGTCGGCGCGGACGGAATGGCGCGGCCGGCGGCTCACGAGGCGCGCCAGGATGACGAGCAACTCCCCAGGATCGATGGGCTTCGCGAGGTGCACGTCGAACCCCGCCTTGAAAACCGCCGTGCGGTCCTCTTTGCGTGCGTACGCCGTCAACGCGATGGCCGGCACGCGCCCCCCCCTGGCCTCAGGCAGAAGACGCACCTTGCGAATCAGGGAATGGCCGTCCTCTTCGGGCATGCCGACGTCCGACAGAAGGGCATCGAAGGGCGCTGCCTCGATCACGGCAAGAGCCTCTCTCGCGCTTCCGACGGCCGTGACGCGCGCCTCGCACTGCTTGAGTACATACTCGATGAGCGATCGCGTCTCGGGCTCGTCGTCGACCACGAGGACGCGCAGGCCCCGGAGTTCCGGGGGACACTCGAACGTGCGCGGCTGCGCGTGGTCCGAGCGACTGCCGCGCGCCTCAGCCGAGGTCACCTCGGCGCGCAGCGGGGCGGTCGGGAGCTGGACGAGAAACGACGCCCCCTTGCCCGGACCCGGACTGCTCGCCGTGACGATGCCTCCGTGAAGCTCGACGAGCGAGCGCACGATGGCGAGGCCCAGCCCCAGCCCTCCCGCCGTTCGCGTGTACGTAGGGTCCGCCTGCCGGAACCGGTCGAAGACGTGAGGCAGAAAGTGGGGTTCGATTCCCTGTCCGGTGTCGGACACGACAAGCTCCACGAACGAATGGTCTCGCCGGAGCCGCACCTGCACGCGTCCTCCCCGCGGCGTGAACTTGATCGCGTTGGTCATGAGGTTCCACACGACCTGCTGCAAGCGGTCGGGGTCCCCGACGATGGTCGCGTGCGAGTCGAGCACGGGCTGGACGCGCACGCCTTTCGCGTCCGCCGCGGGCCGGACGGCGTCGATGGCTGCCTCGACGACGCGCACCATCTCCACGGGGCCCACGCTCATCACGAGCTTGCCCTGCTCGATGCTGGAGAGCTCCAACAGGTCCTCGATGAGGCGGACCTGCACGCGCGCGTTGCGATCGATCGTCTCAACCACCTTGGCCATCTGCTCCGGGCGCACGTTGCCGGCGCGCAGCACGGACGACCACCCGACGACCGCGTTGAGAGGCGTGCGCAGCTCGTGGCTCAGCGTGGTGAGGAAGTTGTCCTTCGCCCGGCTCGCTTCCTCCGCCGCCGCGCGGAGCGCCTCGATGCGCGTGCGGGCGTGCACATGCTCGGTTACCTCGAGTGCGACAATCACGACCGACTTCGATCCGTCGATGTCTCCGACCGGCGCGAGGGCGACGTCGAAGTACGCGTCCTTCTGAATGCCATCGCGGACGACCGGCACCTTCGCCTCATGCGCGTGGAACGGCTCGCCGGTCGCGGCGACCTTCTCGAGCGCTAGGAACGTCGGATCTTCGACGAGCTCGGGGAAGACGTCCCGCGGCACACGACCGCCCAGATCGGTGCGCCGCACCATCTCGCAGTAAGCGGGGTTCGCGAGCTCGTAGCGCAGCTCGGGGCCCGAGACGAGGGCCATCGCGACCGGAGCCTGCATGAGGACGTCGTGCAGACGCCGGCGCTCCTGCTCGGCCTCTCTGCGCAGCTGCGCGATCTGGAGGTGCGTCGCGACCCGCGCGACGAGCTCCCGTGCGGAAAACGGCTTGACCAGGTAGTCATCCGCCCCCGCCTCGAGGCCGTCCACACGCGACTCTGCGCCGGCGCGCGCCGAGAGCATGATGACGGGCACTGGCCGGGTCGCGGGATCCTCGCGCAAGGCGCGCAGCAGCCCGAAGCCGTCGAGGCCGGGCATCATCACGTCCGTCAGGACGAGGTCGGGCACACGCGCCCGCGCCGCGGCGAGTGCGGCCGCGCCGTCGGTCACCGCCTCGACGGACCAGTGCGTGCGGAGCAGGCGCGCGACGTACTCGCGCATGTCGGCGTTGTCGTCCGCGAGGAGGACACGGGCCCCCTCGGCCACCCTCACGCGATCGGGGGCGGGCCCCGCCAGCAACACCCCCGCTTCGAGCTCCTCCTCCGGCGCATCCGCGCCCGGCAACCACCCGAGCGCCTCTTGGACGTACGCCGCAGCCCCGGTCGTCGACGCGGCTCCGGTGGACCGCGCGTCGACCCTTTCGGACGGAAGGTGATCGTGTCCTCGCGGGATGGCGACCGTGAAGGTCGTTCCCTGTCCGACCCGGCTGTCTAAGCGGATGCTGCCGCCGTGCATCTTGACGAGCTCGTGCACGAGCGCCAGTCCGATGCCCGATCCCTCGTGCGCGCGGGCGCGAGCGCCTTGCACCCGGTGGAATCGCTCGAACAGGTGCGGGATCTCACCCGCCGGAATGCCGGTGCCGCTGTCCTGCACGAGAAGCTCCGCATGGTCGCCGACCCACCGCAGGGCAATCTGAATGGACCCCTCAAACGTGAACTTCACGGCATTCGAGATCAGGTTGAGGACGATCTTCTCCCACATGTCGTGGTCGACGAAGAGAGGCTCGGGCAGCGGAGAGCAGTTGACGCGGTAGTCGAGCCCCGCGCGCTCGACCGTCGATCGGAACGCGCTCGCCAGGTCCACCGTCAACGCCGCGAGATCGGTGGCGCGGTAGGTCGCTTTGGCCCGGCCCGCCTCGATCCGCGCGAAGTCGAGCAGCGTGTTGACGAGCTTCAGCAGCCGCAGCGAATTGCGGTGCAAGGTCCGCAGGTTCTCGCCCGACAACACCCGCGGCTCCGACGCCAGCGCGTCCTCGATCGGTCCGATCATCAACGTGAGCGGCGTGCGAAACTCGTGACTCACGTTGCTGAAGAAGGTCGTCTTCGCGCGATCGAGCTCGGCGAGCGCTTCGACGCGCTTCTTCTCCTCCTCGTAGGCCTGCGCGTTGCCAATGCTCGCGGAGATCTGCCCGGCCACCAACCGCAGAAAGCCCCGGTAGTCTTCGTCGAAGAGCCGATACGGGCTGAGCCCCACGACGAGGACTCCCGCCTTGCCGACGCTGCCCGACGCCGCGATGGGAAGTACGACGGCATGCGACGGAGGCACCGGCCACGCGCCGCACGGAAGCTCGCCAAAGCGCGACGCCAGATCGTCGACGACCACCTGGTGGCCGCGTGCAACCTCGCGGATGGGCCACGCCGCAGGGCCGTCGAGGGGCACGATCTCCGGCGCGGCTCGGTGCCCGCGGGGGATGCCTGCCGTCGCCGCGAGGACGCCCCGCCTCTTCTCGGGCTCGACGAGGTAGATGAGTGCGAAAGGCAGGTCGCGCGGATCGGTCTCGAGCGAGATCGCCCCGCTGGAGACCGCGTCCTCGATGCGCCGTGCGTCCGCCATGCGCGCCGCGAGCTCGCGGAGGAGGGCGAGCTGGCGCTCGCCGATGATGCGGCGGGTGTCGTCCGTGTTCGCGCAGATGATGCCGCCGGTCCCGCCGCGATCGTTCGGGACCGGACTGTACGAGAAGGTGTAGTACGTCTCCTCCGGGTACCCGTTGCGCTCCATAATGAGGAGGAGCGCCTCGTCGTACGTTCCCTCGTTGCCGCGCATCGTCTGCTCTGCCCGCGGGCCGACCTGGTCCCAGATCTCGCGCCAGACGACGTGGGCCGGTTGGCCGAGCGCGGTCGGGTGCTTGCCACCCACGATGAGCTTGTACGCGTCGTTGTAGAGGTTCACGAGCGCGTCGCCCCACCAGACGAACATCGGCTGGCGGGACGTGAGTACGATACGCACGCAGGTCTTCAGGTTCTGCGGCCAGTCGGCGGCGGACCCGAGCAGCGTGCTGGACCAGTCGAGCGCACGCATGCGCTCGCCCATGTCCCCCCCGCCCGTGAAGAAATCGAGATTGTCCGTCATTCGTGTCAGGCCCTCCGTAGCAGCCGAGACTCGCGACGCCATGTTAAGTGAAGCCGCGACGCCCGTTCTCGCCGCCCAGCGCGCCTTGTCGAACGGGCTGCCGAACGGAGTGGTTCGTGTCGCCTCGAAAGAGCACGACCGCCACAATCGTGCCGGGGTACGAGGCGCGCGAGCACTGCGCCCGAGCTCGTTTCACATCGCTTGACCTCGGTCCCGCTCATTTCAGCGACGCGCGGAGGTGCTTCCCAAGAGTCGGCTCCTTGGAACGCATCGGCTCGTAACCGATCCACCTCTTCGTCATGCTCGTCATGCGGCCTCGGTCGCACTGCTTTTGCGTTTGAGGGGCTTGGAACTCTTCACCCCCTTCGAAGCATTCGCCGGGCGGGCGCCCTTCCCTTTTTCTTCAATGCTCCTTTTCAAGAGCGACATCAGATCGACGACGTTGGTTCGCTGCGGCTCGCGCTGAGGGGGGCGGTCGACTTTTCCGGTCTTTGCCTTCTTTTCGATGAGCGCGAGGAGCTCGTCACGATACGTGTCCTTGTATTTGTCAGGCTCCCATTCTGCGCGCATCGATTCAACGAGGTCCTCAGCCATTGCGAGCTCGCGCGCAGTCGTCTTCGCCCGCGGGTAAGCCCCACTCGGCAAGCCGGCGCCACTCGCGGCGCGAAGCTCGTGAGCGAAGCGCAGTATCTCGAGGCGGAGCGTTTTCCCGTCTGCGTAAAGCGCGCATATTCTTTGCCGCGTCCGAAGCACGAACATGCCGATCGCCGCAACTTTTTTCCTATCGAGGGCATCGCGAAAGAGCGCGTAAGCCTTTTCACCGTGCTTTCCAGCCGAAACGAAATAAGGCGTCTCAAAGAAGGCGGGCGAGATCGCGCTCAAGTCGACGAAGTCCTGAAGATCGATCGTCTGGGTCGCCTCGACGTTCGCCGCCTTGAAATCGTCGTCGTCGACGACCACGTACTTGCCTGGGGCGTATTCGTACCCACGCACGATGTCGGACCAGGCAACTGTCTTTCCCGTCGATGCATTCACGCGTTCATATTTGATTTGCGATTTATCGTGCTTGTCGAGCTGGTGAAAGTGCAACTCATTTTGCTGCTCCGCCGTGCGCAACGTCACGGGTATTTGCAGGAGTCCGAAGCTGATCGCGCCCGACCACAGCGCGCGTCTCATCTCTCCTTCTGCCTTCCCTGCGACGACGCCACTCGGCGCTGCTCCTTTCGCGCGGCGACCGTTCTTGGGGTGGGAAGCTTTTTCTCGTGCTTGCGCGGCTGCCATCGGGTCGTCTCCTCAGGTCGGGTCCAAAGCATATGCCGTTCCGTTCCTCTCAGAATGGTCATCGTGACCGCGATCGGCCCGGTCTCTTTTGTGCTTCAGCGATCGCCGTGTGGCGAACGGCAACCGGCCTCTTGTCGACTTTCTCCCTCGCGGCCTGTGGCGCATCGCTGCCCCATCCCCCGTATGCCGCTCAAGCCACGACCTCACTTGTGGTGATCCCCCTGGGTCCTCCGCCAGGAAGAATCGAAGTCGTTCCGAGACGGCCGGCCCGAGCGGACGCGTGGGTCGACGGCGAATGGGTCCTGCGGCACGGACGCTGGTACTGGCTTCTGGGCCGCTGGGTTCAAACACCGGTCGGCGCCCGATACGCGCCATGGGTCGTGGTTCGCGCCTCGGACGGGACGCCCTTTTATGCACCGAGCTTCTGGCAAGACGCGAAGGGCATGGCTTTGCCGCCCCCCCCTGCGTTGGAGTACGCAAAAGGCAACGGGCAGGCCGTATTCGACCCCGAAGGTGAAGCCGAGCCCACCGGACGGAACGTCGAGACGATTCCCCCGCCCGCGGGCCCGAGTGACACGTCGCCTCGATAATTCACGACCTCAGCGCGGGCGAGCGGTTCGGTTGGCCGACGGCACGTGCCTGGCCCAGGCCTGGCCCCGTAACGACACGCTCGTTTGGATCGGGGCGCCTCTGCCGGCGCTTCGCGGGTTATGTCTCAGGCCCGGCCCGCCGGTTTGGCGGGGGCGCGGCAAGGGCCTTCGGGAACTCGACCCTATGGATGACCCACCGGCGAACCGGCGCCGAGACAACCCAATGGATGAGGCTCAGCCCCATGGAGCGAAGAACCTCGGACCCCAACGAGGGTCGCTCCGATCGGAGGACGCGACGGGGATGCTTCCACAGGCTCACGAGCAGCTGCCATCGGTCACGGCGGCGGCGCGCAGGTGCCGCGGCGAAGCGGTGGGCGGCGATTCCGACGGTAGCGACCAGGGCCACGGCGACGACCCCGCTGACCATCGCGATCTGACGCAGGTGCACTCGTATTTGGTGGCCGAGGTCGAGTGCGTCGTGTCGCCGCCTATCGAGCTGCTCGACGGTGTCAAGGAGCTTCGCGCGGACCCGATTCGCCTCCCGGGCGAGGTCGTCGCGGGATCGATCATTCATGCGAGGCGCTCCTTGAGCTGTTTGTAGTCGGACTCGAGCCGAGATCGAGTTGCGCCCAACGGCCGCTTCGGCAGCGCCTTCCATCCCACGATGCCCACCGTGAGGGAGAGCAGCAGAAGGGTACCGCCCATGACGCACGCGGCGGGCCAGCTGACCACGAATGCCAGCGCGACCGAGACCATGAACATCGTGATCGCCAAGACCGCGGCCATCGCCGCGAGTGCCAAAGCGATCGCTCCCATTTTCACCTGAGCGACCTCTTCGGCAAATTCCTCGCGCGCCAGTGCCACTTCCAGCTGCACGAGCTTGCGTGTCTCGTCGAGTGCCACACGGATCAGTTGAGCGGTGCGGTCTGCCTCGGCAGACGCGGCGACCGCTTTGCCTTCGATGTCATCGATCATGGGCCTCGCCTTTCGCTCGCGCCATTCGGCCGCGCCGTCCCACGGTGCAGCCGAGCCATGGGGTGTGGCCGATTTGTCGAATCGCATTCGGCCGATCCCGCCATCGACGATGTGGATTGCAACGAACGTAGCGGCGGGGCTTTCGGCGGAGGACGAGGCGGCGGAAGTCGAATGTTGGCCGATTGTTCCTCGGCGAAACCGCGGCGCGCAAGTCGGCGCCGTGGGGCGGATCTCGCGCCAAATCGAAGCGGCCTTCGTTCATGCTCGATTTCATCAGCAATCGGCGGGCCACGCATGCACCGCCGCGGTCCGATCGAACCCATCATTGCTCTGGGTGAAGGATCATCCAGCCGACGAGTCGGTCGCGCCCGTCGGCAGACGGGGGTCTTGTCTCGATGTTGCGTCCGGATGGCTTCGACCCCCAAGGACCGTGGTAGGCGCGGCCGTTGCTGAGCGGCCTATGGGGGTGGGGCACCGATGTGCCACAGGCCACGAGGGGGAGCCAACCATAGCCGGTCGCCGAGCTGCCGTTTCTTCGCGCGTCGGTCGACCCATCGTCCAGCGAATCGAGAAGCCAATCGGTCTATCTCGACCGTCCTCGTGGCTCACGGCATGGGTGCTGCAACTGCACGCTTCGAGTTCAGAAAGGAAGGACCTACCATGTTGTACTGGGCTGCTGTGTTTTTCGTCATCGCGATCGTTGCCGCGATTCTCGGTTTCGGAGGTCTCGCCGCGGGAGCCGCAAGCATCGCGAAAGTCCTGTTCGTCGTGTTCCTGGTCCTCACGGCCGTTTCCCTGCTCGTCGGCCGGCGGGGGCGGACGCTCGTCTAAATACGAGCTCATCCTCGTGGCGAAAGCGCTTTTTCCCGCGATGGAGAATGGCCTGTTACGGCCGCCCGCGATGGGCCAAAGCCTCACGGCCGCCCGCGATGGGCCAAAAGCCTCACGGCCGCCCTCGATGCGCGAAGGCCGGTCACGGCTGCCCATGGAGGAGAGATGGTCTCTATAGATGAGATTCTGGCGTGGACGGCGATGGGTGGCGCCGCCAGCCTCGGAGGGATGATATGGCCGTTTCGCCGCGGCTTGGTCGGCGTGTTTCTGAACGTCGTCGTGGCCGTCGTCGGCGCCCTAGGCTTGGGTCTCCTGAGTGGTGCGTTCTTGCCTCGCGCCCATGCGGGCGCGACACGTCTTGCCTTTGCTGCGCTCGGCGCGATCGTCGCCCTTCTGCTCAGCCACGCGGTATGGAGCGGGCAGATCCGCCAACCAGGAGCCTGAAGCGCTCGGAGCCGCGCGTCGGGTAGACTCTCCCGTCACGGCATGGGTATTGCTCGCTCTGCGCGCATGAATACCGAACAGGCAGAACAGCAACCGACGGATCCGCATTCAAACGGCCGCGCGCGCATCGACAGCCGCGAATTTGCGCGCCGCGCCAAAGCCGCAATCGCCCAACTGCCCTCCACTCTCGCGCAACTGCCCTCCACTCTCGACAAGGAGATCCAGCAGAGCCCTCACGCCGTGCTCGGCATTGCGTTCGGCGTCGGAGCGGCAGCGGGCGTGTTTCTGAGCTCTCGAATCTTGAGAACGGTTCTCGCCAGTGCCGTGTCGTATGCGGCGATCGAGCTCGGGCGCTCGTACCTGCGCGATGTGTTGGGCGCCAGTTGGGGGGAGGCCGACTGGATTCGGGCCGCGATCGACGAGCGCCCTCGGGAGCGCTAACCGAAGGCTTAGGACGACGGCGGCCGTCGGTCGGGCATTCTGACGGCGCGGCGGCGTGCTCAAGCCAGTCGCGTCTGATGTTGGACGAGTTGGCGCAAGAACCACGCTCGTCTTCGAACGGTCGCGGCTCCCGGCCGTGGTTTCGCCTTCCAAGGCAAGAATTGGCAGGGCATGGGCATTGCGTGTGGGCAAGGAGTCTGGGCGGACTGAGTACCATGTTCGACTATCTGATCGTAGGGGCAGGCTTCGCCGGAAGTGTCATGGCGGAACGCCTCGCGTCTCAATACGGCAAACGGGTCCTCGTGGTCGACCGGCGCGCTCACGTCGGCGGAAACGCGTACGACACCTTCGACGACGCCGGCGTGCTCGTGCACCAGTACGGCCCTCACATTTTCCACACGAACTCGCGACGCGTTTTCGCCTACTTGTCCCAGTTCACCTCGTGGCGGCCCTACGAACATCGCGTGGTGGCGCGCGTGAAAGAACGACTCGTTCCGTTTCCTATCAACATCGACACGATCAACGCCGTCTATGGCACCCATCACGATGCGGCGTCGCTCCAAGCCTTCTTCCGGAAGGTCGCCGAGCCGGTCGCTCACCCGCGCACCTCCGAGGAAGCCATCGTGGGCACGGTTGGGCGCGAGCTCTACGAGATGTTCTTTCGTGGTTACACACGAAAACAGTGGGGACTCGACCCCTCCGACCTCGATGCGTCGGTGGCGACGCGCGTCCCCGCACGGCTCGACCACGATGCCCGCTATTTCACGGACGCGCACCAGGCGATGCCCGCCCACGGGTACACGCGCATGTTCAACCGCATCCTGTCCCATCCGGGCATCCGGATTCTCCTGAAAGCGGACTACCGGGAGATCCGGGGCGAAGTGCCGCACCGCGAGGTGATTTTCACCGGGCCCATCGACGAATATTTCGACTTTCGCTTCGGGAGGCTGCCGTACCGCTCGCTCGAGTTCCGGCACGAGACGCACGCCATGGAGGTCTTTCAGTCGGCCCCCGTTGTCAACTATCCGGACGCACACGAGTACACGCGTGTCACGGAGTTCAAATATCTGACCGGGCAAAAGCACCCGATGACGAGCATCGTCTACGAGTTTCCACGCGCCGATGGCGACCCGTATTACCCCATACCCCGAGCCGCCAATGCCGAGCTGTATCGGCGCTACAAGGCGCTCGCGGACGTCACGCCGGGAGTGCGTTTCGTGGGCCGCCTCGCGACGTACAAGTATTACAACATGGACCAGGTCGTCGGTCAGGCGCTCGCGCTCGTCGACCGAATCGCGACCGGAACCGATACCGCCTTCGAGCGACCGGCTGTCGCCCATGGATGTGTCCGGGCTGGTGCACGGGGTTCTTGACCTCTTGATCGATGGCGACAAGGGCATTGGCATTTCTCAGGCGATGCAGCCACAGGCCGCCTCGAATACGCCCGGTCCGCCTGACGCCGCAACGCAGAGCGCGCTCGCCAGGCAGGCGGCTGTCGTCTTCTTCACTGATTCTGAAGAGATCGGGCACGCCGCTGCCCTTGCCGGGCTGAGCGTCATGCACCCGAGCGACCCCCGGCCCGCGTGAACGTCGAATTCGGATGAGCCCGTGCGCACCACACTGTGTCACGACGCCACGGTTCGAAACGACCGACCTTCTTGGCGAAACCGCGTGATGTGCGTCTTCGGTACGGGTCGCAACGCTCGTGTCCGCCCGCTGGATCGGGGGTTGCACAAGCGGGTGGGTGAAGAGGAGGACATCCACGGTCTCGACCCGAGCGGGGCAGATGCCGCGCACGTCGCCACTCTTTGGCCAGGCCTGGCAGGCCCGTAACCCCATCCCGAATCGTGAAAGGAAATGCTCGATGAGCTCTATTTCGACAACCACGGAACACATGGCCGACCGCGCGAAAAGTGCGGCGAGAATGGCTCGCGGTTCGCTGGTCGAACTGGGAACGCAAGTGCTTCGTCTCATGAACGATCTGAGGGAGCGCGAGTCGTACGGTTTGCTTCTGCGCGGCCTTGGACGTCGCCGCGCACCGAGCCCTCTCTCATCCGTCTTGTGGTTTGCCGCGGGCGCGGCCGCTGCGGGAGGAGCGGCGGTCTTCTTCGGGCCTCAAGGGCGCCCCCTGCGCGAGCGGATCGGAACCGCCGTCAGCAGCGCTCAGAACCATGTCACCTCCTATCTTCGTGACACCGAAGCCAGCATCATGAACCACGAAGGGGCCAGAAAAGCGGGCAACGAGCCGATCCACATGACCCACGAAGGGGCCCGGAAAGCCGGCAGCGAGCCGCTCCACTTCGAAGCGGGCCGGTGACCCCGCCCGCGAGCCTGTTTGCCCACGAGCTCGGGGCCTCGAAAAGCGGTAGCGTGTGAACCGCACAGGTGGGCCACGTCGTGTGGCAAGCGTGCTCGTGGCGACATTGCTGGCCGTCCCGGCGTCCGCGGGGGGGCAGAACCTGCTCAACTCGAGCGAGAAACCTTCAACGGCAGCCGCGAAGTTGCCTCCAACCGACGGTAAGGACGAGTTTACGCTCCTGCCCGCGGCTGGGGGCAGCACCGATATCGGCATTGCAGTCGGGTACTTCACCGCATTCACGCGCATTCAAAAGCGGTACATCCCCTACGTCTGGAACCTCGAAAGTGCCGGTCTCGTTTCTTTCGGTCTCAAGAGCGGCAGCGTCGATTTGCCGTATATCGACGTCTACGGCAAGCTTACCGTGCCGCGTTTTCTGGAACGTCCGATCGAACTGGAGGTCCGTCCGTCGTTTACGGACGAGCAAGCCCTGTACTACTATGGCATGGGCAACGCCTCGAGCGCCCTTCCTCCTCGGGGACAATCGACGACGTATTTCGAATACGGGCGCGTTCATCCGTCTTTTCTCGCCGACGTGAGATTCGCGATCCGCGATCACATCGGCGCAATCACCGGCTTTCGCTATACGGGCAGCTGGCTCGATATTCCCGCGGGCTCGAGCCTGGCTCAGGCTTTGGGGAGCGGGAGCCCCGAGGTCCGAAGGCTCATCGGTCCAACCGCCCCGAACCTGGTCGCCTTATTCGTTTACGGGCTGCAGGTCGATACGCGCGACAGCGAGGTGACCCCGCATTCGGGTACGTTCGACGAGGCCAAATTCAAGTGGAGCCCCGGAGGCAACGGGATCCTGCCTTTCCGTTATGGCGAGGCGAGTCTCAACGTTCGCGCATACGTGCCGATCGCGTCGCGAGTGACCCTGGCGGGCCGGGTCATCGGCGACGTCCTTTTCGGGAGCCCCCCCTTCGCTGAACTGCCTCGGTTCGAAGACACCTATTTCGGCGGCGATATTCGAGGCGTGCCGGCTCAGCGGTACTACGGGAAAGTGAAAGTCATCGGTAACCTCGAGGCCCGGGCGCGCGTTTTCGACTTCCACGCCTTGGCCAAGTCCATGTCGCTCGGCTTCGCGGCGTTCTTGGACAGCGGGCGTGTCTGGGCAGACACAAGCCCGCATCCCGAGCTCGATGGAACCGCGGTGGGGCTGAAATACGGCCTGGGCGGGGGCTTGCGGCTCACCTCGGGGACCGCATTCGTGCTCCGAGCGGATCTCGCCTGGTCACCCGACGCCATGCCCGTCGGTGCCTATGTGACGGCCGGCGAGATGTTCTGACCGAACGTCACGATCCCGTAGATCCGCGCCGAGAACGATGCCCGTGGCAGCGCTACGTCATCGGGCTGACGTCGCCGCCGAGCCGAGATTGGATCCATGCGCGAGCGTTGCCTCGCACACCAACGCTACGGTCTGGTCGGCAAGTTTGCCCACCAGATCGCTCATGGCCGATACGAGTGCCACCGTCGTGCCGCCGACCGGCGCTTGCTCAAGGCTCACAGCACGCGTGCCTACCGGTGCGTGAGTTACACCGTTCTCGACCGCCACTTCGGCCAGGAGATGCAGACGGCCCGCGTCACCGACGTCGAACCGGCGCACATCGACCTCGATGGTGGCGTCGGCGTCCGCCGTGATCGGCCCGTCTTCGACGAAGACGCTCGTTCCCCGAAAGCGCTGCTCGATATCCTGCGCCAGGACGCGCCCGAGCATCTCGTCGAGAGGAGCGGCCCAACGGTCAGAGTCCACGAGCCCGAGCCTGAAATCCGCGACCTTCTGCACCACCTCGGGCCGATCGAGGTAGGCAGGGATTCCCGGCCGGCGCAGGCGAATCGTGTGCACGTATGCCGAGTGCGCAACGCCGGCCTCGGGTACTAGAGCGTAGAACGTCGAAGGAGGCGACGACCCGCACGCCATCGCACCGGCGACGAGAATGACCCGTGCGGTCGACGAGCGCTTCACCGGGCCCCCGACTGCGCCACGCGGCCACGAATCAAGGCTTCCGGATGTCGGTCCAGGTAGTCACCAAGCGCGCGGAAGCTCCGCACAGCGTCGTTGACCTCGCTCAGGACTCTCTGAAGGTCATGCTGGAAGTCGGAATTCTGGCCGTACCCCGCCGGGCCGAGCGTCAAGCTGGCGCTCTTCGCAACCTGCGCCATCTCCTGTGCGATTTCGGGCAGACGCTCGAGGGCGGGACCCGCTTCGGTGTCGACCCGATCGACGAGGCGCTCGATGCCGACCAAGGCGGCGTTTGCATTCGCCCCGATCTGGTCGAACGGGATGGAGTCGACTTTCGTGGCTACATCCGCCAGGGACGAGGTGAGTCCGTCGATGCCCCCACCTTGACTGGGCAGCACGGTCGCGTTTCCCTCCTTCGGCAGAGGCCCAGCCGTCGTATCTTTCGCGTATACGATCGACAGGTCCTTGGAGCCCGTGAGGAAATTGCTCGACTCCAGAACGACACGCATCCGAGTGTTCGTCAATGCGCGCCGCACTTCGTCGGCATCGGCCGCACTCTCCTGACCGGCCGGACTTTCCTGAATGGCCGCACTCTCCTGACCGTCCGCACTCTCTTGACCGGCCGCACTCTCGTGACCGCGCCGAGCCAGCAGGCGCTCAGGCTGGAGATCGAAGGCCACTCGCGCGATCATGCCCTGCTTCGACGGGTCGTAGACGAGCTTGACGTCATTCACGCTTCCGACCTGGACGCCGGAGATCGCGACGGGGGACCCGCAGGCGAGCCCCTGGACCGACGTCTGGAAATACGTCACGTAGGGGATATTGTCGCGATAGAATGCGGCGTCCGCAGCGGCTTTGTCGGCGAAGAGCTCGAAGTTTGCCGACTCGGGCGCGGGCGGATCCTGCTCGTTCGCGCGCGGCGTCTCGAAGGCGATTCCGCCGCTCAGCAACGTTTGGATCGATTCGACCTCCAGGTGCATACCCTCCGCCCCCATCGTCAGGGAGAGTCCCGACGCGTTCCAGAATCGCGTCTGCGGGTGGACGAATCGATCGAACGGCTCGCGCACGAAGATGCGCAAGGTCACGGGACCGAGCCCCTGTCCGAGCTCGTAGCCGAGGACATCTCCAACCTCGACATCGCGGTAGTAAATGGGCGATCCGGCCGCGAGCGATCCCAACCGCGGGGCTCGAAGCAGATAGACATGGCCGGGCTCATCGGATTCCCGGCCGGGTGGCTCCGCCAGCGCAGTGAACTCAAGCTGCTTTTTGCCTCCCGGCACGCCCGGATCGACCTCGATGTAAGGACCGGAGACGAGCGTTTCAATGCCCGTGAGACTGCCGGCGGAAATGCGGGGACGGATCACCCAGAATCGCGCATGCTCGGTGAGCGCGGACTTCATGCCTCCGACCATGCGCACCTTGACCACGGCTCGCTTCATGTCTGGGGTGAGAGCGATGTCGTCGACCGTGCCGACGGTCACGGCTTTGTGTTTGACCCGGGTCTCGTCCACAGTGAGCCCTTCCGCAGTGGCCAGGATGAGGGTCACGGTGGGGCCGCGATTCTCGAACGACGAATAGCCGAGGTAGACGACCAGCCCGGCCGCGACCATGGGAATGAGCCAGATGGGGGAGAACCGCCCATGGGGCTTGACCTTTGCGGTCTGCGGTTCCGGACCGCCCTGGGGATCATCGTTGGCCATGAGACACCGCCTCTTGCACGAAAACAACGTTCTGCCGCTCTGCGGCGTCCCACATGAGCCTGGGGTCGAACGTCTCCGTAGCGGCCATCGTCATGACGACGATCGAGCAGAATGCCGCCGCTCCCAACCCTGGCAGAACGCTGGCGATCGCGCCGAGACGCACGACTCCCACCAGTACGGCGAGCGCAAAGATGTCGATCATCGACCAGCGGCCGATGATCTTGACGGCCCGGAACAACCGAGTTCGTCCATGAAGCCAACGAGCCGACCGACGGTGGGTCAGTACCAGCATCGCACTCAAGGAAAGCAGCTTGACGACCGGAATGATGACGCTCGCCGCCAGCACCAGCAGCGCGAGAGGCCAGAGATGGCTTTGTGCCAGCTCGACGACGCCGTGCACGATGGTCGTGGGACCCCCCTTGCCCATCCGCTTGATGGTCATCACCGGGAGCACATTGGAGGGAACGTAGAGCAGTGCCGCAGTGAGGACGAGCGCCCACGTCCGGTGGAGCGTCCGCTTGCGGACCGAGAGCGGATGACGGCATCGCGAGCACATTTCCCCTTCGGTCGCACGCGCCACATATCCGCACGCGTCGCAACCGATGATCGGGGTGGTCGTCGCTCGAGCGCGTGCAACGCTATCCTCGGCCGCCGCCGAGCGATTGCCGAGGGCAAGCGGTTGGCGCAGGCGTGGCTCTGCAGGGATTTTAGGGCAAAGGGCGCGCCAGACCGCCTCACGGTCGAGTGTGGCGTCGATCGCCACCATGCACAGCATCGCACCCGCAAGCGCTAACGCCGAAACGCCGACGTGCACATGGGCCAGGGCCTTGAGCCTCGAGTAGGCGATGAAGGAGCCCAGGAGGAAGATTTCGATCATGGCCCACGGTGAGAGGCGATCGAGCCCGGCGAAGAGCCACGCGAGTGAGCGCTGCGGCTGGTGCGCGCGCGCACCGAACAGGACGACGATCTCTACGGCGAGCTTCGCGGCGGGCAAAACGACCAGTGTCATGAGGACGACGACCCCGAGCGCGGCAAAGCCGTCCTCTTTGAGCCTCTCCGGCCCGGAGAGCAACGTGGAACTGCAGAATCGTCCTAAGACACGGAGATCGACGAGTGGCAGCGCGAGGGCCAACGCCAAAAGGAAAGCGGCCGCGACCGCGTTGATGCGGGCGAAGCTCAACGAATTCTTGAAGGTCCTTCGCAGCAGCGCATCGCACCGCCCACACGTCGCCGCTTCGCCGTCGGCGAGGGCCGGTAGTCGCTGGAAGAGCCCGCAGTCGCGGCACTCTCGCCATTCGTCGAGATCGTCCATGACAACCGAGTACGGCATGACACCCCTTCTCCGAGCACAGGTCGGGCCAGCGGTTGCCCCGGACCCAATCGCCGTGGCTCGAGAACGTGCCGTTCAATCGGCATGAGACAAAACAACTCCCATGCGCACAATTGCGACACAGACCGCTTTCCGCTCGGGTCCGCATCCGTGGCCTGCTCGCAACCACGAGAGACCGATCGGCGCTGGAGACGCCGCACCCGGCCCCTTAAGTGCGTTCAGTATCGCGTCTGCCAAAGCAGGTCGAAAATCGTGGTTCCGGCATCGCCCAGCGTCGACGCGAGAGACCACTTCGAGAGAAAGCGCCAACCCAGCGTGAGAAGCGTGTGGTCGGGATTCACGCCCGGCGGCGGTTGGCCCAGGACGACGGCAATCTGGACCGAGATGTCCCGGGCGATTTGGACTTCGACTTCGGGCTTCGGAGTTTCGGCTTGCGACGTGTCGACGTTTGCGGACACCGCACCCAACCCAAGCTGGTTGAGCATGTGGTTGAGCGGCTGTGCCGCTTCTCCGCCAGCCGTAGCGATCGCACTCGTGGTCGGATCGGCGGAAGGCGATTGCACTTGCTGTCCGGTCGCCGTTCCGAACATCAAGAGCTCGACGATTTCCTGCTGAGGCAATGTCGGCTCGGAGGTCAATGTGACTTTGCCCGTTTTCAGCGGACCCACGAAGTTGGCGTATACGACCGTCCCGTCCGGCGCCGTCCACCCGGCCTTGACGACGACCTCGGGGTTGGAGGGGTCCGAGACCATCGTGACGGTGCCGTTCTCGACCGAAAAGTTGCGGCCCTGGACCGAGATCACGCCGCCTTTCTTGAGGTGAATCTGCCCCTGCACGTCGGTCGCCGCTCCGGTCTTGACGTTCAGGCGGCCGTCCAGTTCGATCTGGATGTCGGTCCCTCGGACCACGCGCACGTCGCTCAGGTCCGTCGCGATCGTCAGGGACGACGACGGGCCTTGCTTGGGCCCATCGGATCGCTTTATCGGATCGATGGGAAGCACGACAAACGTTGCGGGATGCCCTTGGTGCGCGCCGATGCGAACGGCACCGTCCATGGGCCCGAGAGACAGCGCATGGGTCGTGGAGCTGTCGGGAAGCACGACGCGCAAGTTGGGCACGTTCACGCGAACGCTCATCGCGCTGTTTTGGCCATCCACCGCGGATTCGCCGATTTCGAACCGTCCGTCGATCGTGCCGATTTCGGTGCCGTCGACACTGAGCGGAATCGCCGAACGGCTGGGGATCACAATCGTGCCCTTCGCGGACTGCAGGTTCGTTCCCGCCATGCGGGCCGACGCCGTCGCTTGGAAGGCGCCGGTAACGCCGGAAGCCCTCAGCTTGTCGAGCGTGATCGTCCCATCGGGAGAGAAGCGAACATTCGCCGAGATATCGTGGAATTCGCCGCCGCCCGCCACCGCTTCGAGCTTGCCTCCGCTGAGCGCGAGGGAGCCCGAGAGCGTGGCGCCACGAGTCTTCGGGTCGAGCGCGACGCGAGCATCGCCATCGAGGCGCCCATCGAGCGCGGCGAGCGTGGATTCGACGAACGGCAAAAGGGCCGCGATGCGAAAGTTCTTGGACGACAGGGTCACGTCGAGGGGCTTCGAAGGATCGAGAGCGGGCGCGACCTTCGCGCCCCAGTCGATCGCGCCGTGCGCATTTGCGTCGGCGAAGCCGTCGGTTTGGTCGACGTGGATCAGGGCGTCGAGCTGGTGACCGCCCGCCGCAAGCTGAATGCGTCCCGATTTGTACGGGATCGTTGCCACCTTGAGGCGGTCGATGGCGAGCGTTGCCCATGCTCGAGCGTCCTCATGCAACTTGTCGAGGGTGAAATCTCCGTCGAGTTGCCCCGACACCCCCTTGTCGTCCAGGAACGCGATGGTTTGCAGCGGGAATTCAGAAAAGTGCGCTTTCGCGGACGCGCTCCACGGCAGTGCGGCCGCGCCTTCGATGAATGCAGCGATCGGGGCTTGCCACTTCGTCTCGACGTCGAGTGTATCGTGCCCACCGGAACGGCCCTTGAGCGCGGCGATCGCTTCGTGACCGTCGTAGTGGGCACGAACGTCGAAATCGATCGGCGCGGCGCGGCTCGACACGCGCGAGCCCTTCAAGGTGGCTGCCAGATCCAACGTCGGTGTCAGGATGGTTCCGTGGAACGTGACGTTCGCCTGGAGCCTGCCGTCGACGATGTCTTGCTTGAACCAATCCGGCCATGTTCCAAGGCCGCGTTCAGGGACGACCAAACGGAGGTCGAACGGCGTGTCGTGCAGATCGGTCGACAGGCGGCCGGTTCGCACCCACGCGTCCTCGTAGGGGAAGTGGGCCGACCGGACCTGCAGATCGGCCAACTCGCCCGTCTTGTCGCGAGCCTGTGTCGATAGCTCGAGAACACCGGTTTGGCCGTCGAGAGTCGCGTCGGCCTTGAAGTCGACCCCTTGCAGATGCCAGCCGGGCGCCGGCAGAACGAGTACGCCGTCGATCTCTCGCTCCTTCGATGTCCGGGGCGCGAGCTGCAGATTCGTCGTCGTCATCGAAATGCCCACGTCGGGCGTGAAAGCGCGACCGGGATCACGAGCCCCATGCGCTTTGAAGGTGACTTCGCCACGAGCCTCGAGGGGCAAGTCCTCGGACGGGACCAGCGCCGCTGCTTCGGCAAGATCGACGTGTCCCTCGATTCCGAACCACCCGGAGGCCTCCTTCCAGGAAGCGCGAATCAGAGGGCCCGCCCCGGCGAAGGCGACGTTGCGCGCGTCGATGTCCACCGACCCGACCCGCGCGGCTTGCGCATGCGCCTTGCCCGTCAGCCTGCGACCTTCGAGCTCGAGCTCGAGATGCGCAGCGGCATCGTTGACGCTCGCGATCGCCGCCCGGCTCAACGTGAAGCTCGCGCGGCCGGTCGCGGCATCCGTTCGGGCGGTCACGTCGGCATCGAACGCCATGATCCCGTTTCGGAGAGTCTTCTCGACGTGCACCAATCGACCCACCCGCGCCAAGTCGATTCCCTCGGTAGCGGCCTCGACGCGCACCCGCTGGGACGACGTCGACCACGTCGCCGTCACGGGTTGTCCGATCCCTTCGATCCGTGCGCCTTGGACGCGCATGTCGCTCCCGTCGATTCTCACGTCCTGCGCCGTCACGATGGCGCGCTCACCCGACCGCGCCACTGCAATGCGCGGCGTGCGAACCGACACGCCGCTCCGCAGCGATAGGTCTGCAGTCGCGTCGACGTCCGGGACGTCCTGACCGCGAACCGACGCGGTGACGTGGGGGGCGCTCGCGTGGCCCGTGGCCGTCACGTCGGCGTGATCGAGATGCCGCCCGGCGATCGCCACTCCTTGAGTGTGGAGGGCAATGTCGATCCGCGGGTCCGCCGCTGCTCCGCGCAGGCCGGCATCCAAGACTGCCGCGTCGGCGCGCGTCGATCCCTCGACGATGTTGGCGGCGCGCGCGTGCACGACGCCATCGACGGTCGACCGCCCGAGGTCGAGGCCTCCGCTGGCCCGAACATGCACAGCACCTCGTAGGGTGTGTTTGAGCTGCGGCACCCGATCGAGATCCGGGACGTCCGAAGTCAGATTGAAGTCGAGTACGGACGACGGGCCCTTGGCGGAGGCGGCTAGCGCGAGACGTGTCGGTGCGGCGGGCTCGTCGACGACCACATCGGCGTGCGCGGCAAGCGTGTTGGGATTCGTACGCCGGGCCGTCGCCGTGATCGACACGGGCGGTGCCTCGTAGGCGCCAAGGCTTCCGCCGCGAAGGTGGATGCCGAGATCCATGTCGAAGGTGCCGTCGGCTTTCGCCGCCCCACGGGCGAACCCGTCAAGACCGAGACGCGACTTCGGCGCCGACGCGGCCAACTCGTGGGCGTCGATGTCCGCCACCTCGAAGGACACCCGCGCGCGCTTCTCGTCCCCAATGGACGCGCCGGCCTTCGCCGTGAGCCGAGCGTTCCCCAAGGTCGCAATCAGTGTTGCGTCGACGTCAGGAAGAATGCCATGCGCCTCGGCGTGAATCGTGCCAGATCGGTCGATCGGGGAAGCGGCCCACAGAGCGCGGATGCCCTCGGGGTCGATGTTCGGCGCGTCGACCGTGGCATCCACCTTGTTTTGTGTGAGGCTCGCGTGGATCCCATGCGGCATGCCGGCCACGAGCCCTTGCCAGTCGACCCACGCGTCCATTCTTGCCTTCGGGTCCGACGGTTCTCGAACGTGGCCCTGCAGCGACCCCGCGACGTCGGCGCCCATGGCCAAGCGGCGAGCAGCTATCGTGGCGCGCGATACTTCCGCCTCGAGGACGTCGGGCGCGTAGGTGAGAGTCCCGTCGAAGTCGTCCATGCTGATGTCGAGCGGGGGGGCTCCGGCCATCTGCCCGTGCGCCCGCGCGTGCCGCACGGCGAGATCGCCGATGACGAGGCACAGGCCGCGTGCGTTCGGATCGGCCGCGGTGCTCGGCGTTTTGGAGGCGAACGCATCGAGCAGATCGAGCTCGCCCCTGGAATTCGTATCCAAACGGACGTCGAGCTCATCGACACCGACGTGCTTCAAGTCGATCGTGAGGGGGTCCTTCGTGTCGAGCAACGCCGACCGCGCGGCGGCCAGGGTGGCGACCGTGACGCGAACGCCGCGCGCCACGAGCACGGGAAGACCCGCCGGATCGTCGACTGTCACGTCCGTGCCTGCGAGACCCAAGACCCCGAGGGCACCCAGTCGGTCGATGTGGACCCGTCCCTGAAACAACGGTCCGAGGACCCCATTCACCTCCGCGGCGACGATCTTCCGAGCAGACGGCGTGTCGAGTTGGGTGATCAAACCGACGCCGGCGCTCAAGGCGAACAACACCGTGCCGCCGACGAACGCTCCGAGCCACCGAAGGACGCGGATCGGGCTCACGCGATTCGGGTGTCGATCGGCCGCGCCGAATGTCCGCGCAGACTCGACATGGCGCGAGACGGCCGGCGTCGACATCAGAAGGCCTGGCCGATCCCGAACGCCAGCGCGATCGGTTGTCCGAAAATTCTAGGTTGAATGCCGCCCGTGGGTTGCTTGTCCGGGGAATCGGCATAAGCCGCTTCGGTTTCGTTTTTGAACCCGATTACTTGCAAGGGCGGAACGCGGTAGCCGATGTCGAGTCGAATCGGGCCTACCGGGGTGTCGTATGCCGCGCCCACGCCGCAGGACAGGTGAAGATAGCTGAAGCGAATGTCGTTTTCTCGGGGCGATACGTCGCTCATATCGCAAAAGAGAGCGCCCGACAGCGGCCCAGAGATGTCGAAGCGAATCGCATTTTGGAATTCCCAAAGCGTGAAGCCTCCCACGGGCAGAAAACACGATTGCGCGTTCGCCGCGGAGCCCGGGGTGAAATCTGCCGGGTTGCAATTGAATTGAACCTGTTGCGCGGCAGTGCCCGGGTTGAGAAACGGCACCACGCCGTGCGGCGACACACCGAGAAGCGGATAGCCTCGGTTCGTCGCGGGCCCGCCGGAAAAAAAACCTCGAAAGTACATCGTCTCGACGTCCCGTTCCAGGTTCAGACGGGCCGGCGACGCCCCGCCCGCCGCGATCGTGGCCGACTGGTCCAGCTCCGAGGTCCACTGCCTGCCGTAGTTCGATGCCCAGAGAAAGCCCACGGATGCTCGCGTCGCAAACGTCACGCCACGCGCGATGGGAACGTAAGTTCGGACTTCCGGCTGCACCCGCACATCCGTCGCCGTCCCCCCGAAAACGCCACCCGCAGCCTGAAGTACATTGCCCAGATAAATGCCCTTGTGAGGACGGACTGCACTGTCACGAAAGTCCAGATGAATGGTCAGCTCGGGGAAAGAAATGACCAAGGTCCGAATATCCGGATCGAGCGGGTAGAGGTACGAGAATGGGTCCTCCACCTGAAGGGTGTAGTCGAGGGCCACGTAGAGCTTCTTCCACAGGGTCCGATCGACGCCGGCCACAAGCTTCACTTCGCGAAAACCCGGGACCGGTGAATTCGGCGGCGGATCGACCTCGACGAGCATCGGGAATACGTTGAACTCCGGACGAATGAAGCCAGTCGTCCGGGCCTCGACGAAGCCGGGCTGTCGGAGCTCGGTCTTCAACCACTCTTCGGGAATCGGGTGAAAGGTTCCGCTCCAATTGTCCACGCGGTACGGGTAGAAGACGAGCCCGGGTTTGAACTGGACGCTGAAGTCGCGAAGACCGCCGAAGAAGTTGTGGTCTTGCCACCCGGCGATGCCATGCAGGTCGGTCTTGATCTCGTCGAGCTCGAGCCCTCCACCCAGCTTGAGCTCGCGCAGACGCGTGGGCTCGACCTTGACGGTCAACGGAACGACCGCGTCGGCCGGCGGCGGATTCGAGAGCGTCGGAGTGATGCGGACCGCCGAAAATACCTGCAGATCCAGCAGCGCTTGGGTCGCCGAGTCCACCTGGGCCGTCGAATAGACGGTTCCAGGCTGGATATCCATGGCGCGCCGCAGAGGGGCTTCGGGAATCTCCGCCTTTCGGGGCCCGTTGCCGTCCGGATCGAGCCCCTCGATCGCAATCGCCCCGAAGACCGCACGCGGCCCGGGGGTGACTTTGAATCCGTAGTCGGCGACGTGCTCGCCAATATCGACCTCGGCCTGGGCATCGACCGTCGCGTAGGCGTAGCCTCGGTCCGTGAGCGCTCTTGTGACGGCGGCTTTGGAGTCCTTGAACTTGGCCTCGTCGAATCGGTCGCGGTAAGCGAGCGCAGCCCGTCCCGCTTGGCGAGCGGCGTCCGCAATCGGCGGCGGCAGTCCGTCGAGGCCCACGATCGTAACATTTCGGTTGAGCGTCGCTGGACCTTCGTCGACCACGATCTGCACCCGAACGTGCTTGGAACTGACTTGGAGGACTCGCGCGACCCGCGCGTGCGCGTCGAAAAAACCCTTCGATCGATAGAACCGCTCGACGCGCGCCATATCGCGTTGCAGCGTGGCCTCGTCGTACGTGGAGTAGTCGTACGCTACGCCCTGAAACAGGAATAAAAACTTCGCCGACGCTGCTGTCGCGATTTGGTCTTCGGTCTGGCTCGCTTCAATCTCTTTCGCGTCGAGAATGGACACGGAATCTACGGCCGAACGACCGGGCGGAATCTTGCTGCAGGCCACCATGACGAGAAGACTCGCAACGGCCGTACCCCGAGCCACCGGAGTGATGGGGGTTCGAATGATTTTTCGAAATTGTCGTCCCATCATCCACCACGGCAAGCGCGTGCACGCGTCCATCGGATCGCGAAGCTCAGCAATCGATGGGGCTGATACGAAGTGAGCCAGAGAGCGGCGAGGCGCCGATCGGGCCGATGCGAAACGCCCGACGCGGAGCGAGCCCTCGTCGGTTTCGGCACCCCAAGTGCCGCGCCCTCGAGCAAAGCACTCGACATGCCAGGCGCCGTGACGACCGGCCGCGACGCCGTGGATACGACGGTTGTCCGCGGCAGAGGCCCACGGAGAGCACCCGACACCCCGTAGCCGAGCGGGATAGAACTGCAGTTTCGGTCGGACGGCATGTCCCGTGCGAGCCCGTGGCTTCGTCTCGCGCCGCCAGAGGCCGAACCGACATCGGCGCTTCACAGAAAATGCAAATGACCCGAGATTGGATCGTCCTCATCGGACTCGTCGTCACTTTCGCCACGCTCGTGACAAGTCACGTCACGCTGACGATCCACCTCGCTCGCAGCAGGCCGCGATGGCGTGCCCCGGTCGCATTCTTCGTCGCGCCCCTCACCCCATGGTGGGGCTGGCACGAACGCGCACGCATCCGAGTCGTCGTGTGGGTCTTGGCCGCGGTCGGCTACGCGATCACCTGGGTCTTCGTTCGTCGTTAAACGGGTCGACGGGAGCGAGATTGGGGGGGCGCGCTGTCACTCCGGTTCGGGTCTTGCTCTACGCTCGGCGAGATCCTTTCTCGTCTACGCCATGCCTTTTCACGTTTCGGGGCAAGGCCGTCTTTCGCCCTCTTGGCTCAAGACGTGTCGACCGCCCCCAGCATCCCTTTGCTCTCGAGGTCACCCATGAACCGCACCGTTGTCTTTGCGATCGTTTTGTTTGCGCCGTCCTTCGGCGTCATTGGCGCCACAGGTGCGGCGGCACTCGACAGGCCCTACGCGTCGCAGCCCGGCCAGCCGACGCCGAACCCAATGCCCCCGCCGAATCCGGTTCCTACGCCCCCGGCGCCGACGCCCACCCCGCCGGCGCCCGGCCCGACGCCTCCACAGCCGGCGCCCGCTCCCACCCCGACGCCTCCGCTCCCGGGGCCAACCCCCCCTCCCACGCCGCACGGGACTCCTTCCGACGCTCTGTCGCCGCATCGATGAAAGGCGGGCGGCCACCCGCCCACGGGGGGGGCGGGGCGGGCGGCCGCCCACGGGGGGGGCGGGGCGGGCGGCCGCCCGGCCCGCACGATGCCCCCCCGCCGCGCGGCGAAGGGCCGCCGCCCACGGGTCCGCGTTGCGTCAGCGTTGCGACGCGACGCCGGACGGGGGGGCGAGCGTGATCCTCGGACCCTGGGCCTCGCGGGCGAACAGCTTGAGCGACCGCGCCTCCAACCGCGTCGCGGCATGGGGACCGACCGTCCCGGTCGCGTTGTCGTCGTTGGTGTCGAGAAGCAGTGACCATTCGGGCGCTGTCAAGTCGGTGGCCGGCGTCGTGAAGTCGAGCGCTTCGTGTCCTGCATTGATGATCAGCAACAGGTCGTCGTCGACGACCGGGTCACCCCATTCGTCGACCTCGTCGATGCCGAGCCCGGCAACCTGCATCTGCAGAGCGCGTGTGTAGGCCGTATTCCAATCCTGGTCGGTCATCTCCTCGCCGTCGTAGCGGAACCACATGATGTCTCGGATGTCGGCGCCATGGAGGGCGCGGCCCTTGAAGAACTTCGCGCGATGCAGGGCGGGATGACTCAGGCGCAATTGGACGACCTTTTGCGCGAAGGCGAGGAAAGCCTTCCGTTCGTCATCGAGTTGCCAGTCGTACCAACTCGTCTCGTTGTCTTGACAATAGGCGTTGTTGTTCCCGTTCTGCGTTCTACCGATCTCGTCTCCACCGCAGATCATCGGTGTTCCTTGGGACAAGAGCAGGGTGGCCAGCATGTTGCGCTGCTGTCGCGCCCGAAGCTTCAAGACGGGGTCGAGTCGAGTCGGTCCCTCGGCCCCGCAGTTCCACGACGCGTTGTCGTTCGAGCCGTCCTTGCCTTCTTCGCCGTTGGCCTCGTTGTGCTTCTGGTCGTACGAGACGAGATCGCGCAGGGTAAAGCCGTCGTGGGCGACGAAGAAGTTGATGCTCGAATAGGGACGTCGCCCATCGTTCTCGTACAGGTCGCTGCTCCCGCTCAGGCGGTAGGCGAGCTCGCCCGAGAGACCGCCGTCACCCTTCCAGAAGGCGCGCATGGCGTCTCTGTACTTGCCGTTCCATTCCGTCCACCGAATCGGAAAATTGCCGACCTGATAGCCGCCCTCGCCGACGTCCCAGGGCTCGGCAATCAGCTTGAGCTGGCTCAATACAGGGTCTTGGTGGATGATCGTAAAAAAGCTCGAGAGCTGATCCACGTCCTGCAGGGATCGGGCGAGCGTCGAAGCCAGGTCGAAGCGGAAGCCATCCACGTGCATTTCGATAGCCCAGTAACGCAGTGAATCCATAATGAGCTGCAGCGTCTGCGGATGACGAACGTTCAGGCTGTTTCCCGTCCCCGTGTAATCGAAATAATAGCGTCGCTGGTCGTCCAACCGATAATACGTGGGGTTGTCGATGCCCTTGAACGAGACGGTCGGCCCGCGGTGATTGCCTTCGGCCGTATGGTTGTAAACGACGTCGAGAATCACTTCGATGCCGTTCCGATGGAGTTCCTTGACCATCTGCTTGAACTCGCGGACGCCCTCGCCCGGAATGTCGACCGTTCGGTATCGGCTCTCGGGCGCGAAGAATGCGATGCTGTTATAGCCCCAGTAGTTGCGCAGTCCTCGGTCGAGTAGCGTTTTGTCGTCGACGAACGCGTGCACGGGCAAAAGCTCGACGGCGTTGATTCCGAGCTCCTTGAAATGTCGGACGACGGGTTGGCTCGCCACGCCCGCGAACTTGCCGCGAATCCGCTCCGGGACCTGCGGGTGGCGCATCGTCAGTCCCCGGACATGGGTTTCGTAAATGATGGTGCGGTGAAACGGGATGTTTGGCCGCGCGTCGTTCTCCCAATCGAACGACGAATCGATGACGACTGCGCGGGGCGCTCCGAGGGCGTCTCGCTCGCGCTTGGTCAAGTCTGCGTCGTCGCCGCCCGGCTCGTGGGCGAACAACCCATCGTCCCAGCGCTCGTGCCCGTCGACCGCCTTGGCGTACGGGTCCAGCAGCAATACCCGATCGTTGAAGCGCAGACCGTTGGTCGGGTCGTAGGGGCCCTTGACCCGGTAGCCGTAGCGCGTTCCTGGACGCACGCCTGACACATGCGCATGCCAAACGAACGCGGTGCGCTCGCGAAGCGGCAAGCGCGTTTGGTCGCCCGAGTCGTCGAACAGGCAAAGCTCGACGCCCGTCGCGTGCTCGGAGAAGAGCGCGAAGTTCGTGCCTTTTGCGTCCGGCGTCGCGCCCAGGGGGTAGGGAAGACCGGGAACCGTCTTGGGCATGCAGGTGGATAAAGCATCGGACGTGCCGGGTCGGCTCGGGACGATGACGCTACGAGCGTTCCGCCGTGTGCAGCCATGCCACGGGAAAGTCGCGGAGCACCCGACCCATGGGCCAGGATTGGCCATCGAACCGTTCGCCGGTCCACACATGGGTGAAATGTCCGGGGCGAGTCAGGTTCAGTCGCTGATCGTGCCAGACCGGTCCGAGAGGCCAGCGCGCATCGGATCCGATGCGCCGTACGAGTTGGCATGGAAGCCGCGGTGCCACGCATATCAACCGGCGGCCGGCGAGCGATCGCTCGAATGCAACGGCGTGCCCTCCCAGGTCGATGGGATCGTAGGCGCCTTCGAGAAACAGTGCAGGGTCGCCACGCCTCAGTGTCAGTCCCGTGTGTGTGACCTGCATCTTGATGCGCCCGTCCGTAAACGACTTCACGAGCTCGCGCGCCCACTCCGGAGTCGGTGCACCTCGGCTCGCCAGTGCATCGAGAGCGGCACGGCGTCGTGCGTAGTCGACGCTCCGGCGATTGTCCGGATCGACCAGCGAGAAGTCCCACAGCTCGCAGCCTTGGTACACGTCGGGGACCCCAGGGGACGCGAGTCGGAGGGCAAGCTGCGCGAGACTGTTGGTCGCGCCGTAAGTGGCGATCGACCGTACGAAATCGTCGACCGCGTCGCGGTACCGAGGCGAGTCCAGGGCTCGTTCGACGAAACCGCGGACGGCCTGGTCGTAGGCCGTGTTGGGATGCGTCCACGACGATCGCACTTTCGCTTCGTGCACCGCTTTGGCCAGGTAAGCGGACAAGCGCTCTTTGAACGCCGCGCGTTCGGCGTCGGAGCACACCCCCTCGTAGGGCCAGACACCAACGACCGATTGATGGAAGAGGTACGCGTCGGCTGGCGATGGCGCCGGCAATCCATCGACCGAAACGACGAACGGTCGGGCGACCTCCTCGAGGCTCGAAACGAGCGCCTGCCACCGTTCGGGTACCTCGCTCAGAACAGCCAGCCGGGCACGAACGTCCTCGCTGCGCTTGGTGTCATGGGTCGTGGTCGTGGTCATCGACAGCGGAAAGGCCTCGAGCACCGCGGCGTTGTGCGCGTGGAAATCGGCCGCAGTGGACCCGAAGCGCGAGGGATCACAGCCGACTTCATTCAAGCAAACGAGCCGGTTGTAGCGATACATGGCCGTGTCCTCGACGCCCTTGGCCATGATCGGCCCACTGAGCTCTTGAAAGCGCATCGCGAATCGGACGGCCGCCTCGCTCGGGTGCTCCAGAAGGAGCACTTCGCGCACGAATTGGAAGATCGACGGATCCATGATCGGGTTGCGACGACGCGCCCTCTCGGTGCCCGCGACGATGCGCGACTCGTCGATCGCTTCGCGCGTGCCATCGGGCCGCACGTAAGTGCGATAGACGTCGAGCGCGGCAATCGTCTCCTGAATCGCCCGCAAGAGACTGGATAGGGTGAAGTCCCGGGCGTGCCGCGACGACTCCGCGATGCGCTTCAGCGCGTGGCCGAGAACGTGGACGTCGCCGGAAAAGGTCTCCGACATCACGTCGACTTTCGATTGAACCGCGATCCGCCGATAGTCGCGACCGCCGCCGGCGAAGCGCTGGTACAGGTCATCGAACGTCGCCGCGGCCTGCGGGTCGACCCATAGCGAATTGAGCGCCGCCAGAAAATCGTATCCACTCGTGCCCGAGATGGCCCACGCACGCGGGAGCTTCTCGCCGGCTGCCAAGATTTTCTCGGCCACGATGTACAGTGGCAAGGTGTTGTCCTCGTCGCGCCGACCGAGTGCCTGGCGGATGCCCTGCTGGAGCGCACAAAAATAGGCTTGAGGGTCGTACAGGCCGTCGGTGTGGTCGAGGCGCAAGCCGGTCACCCGGCCCTCGGCAATGAGCTCGAACACCAGGCCATGGGCCGCGGAAAACACAGCCGGAGCCTCCATGCGGATCGCCGCCAGGTCATTGACGTCGAAGAACCGCCGGTAGTTGATTTCATCGGTCGCGACCCGCCAGAAACTGAGGCGGTAGTTCTGCTCTTCGAGGAAGCGCTCGAGCCGCTCCGGGCTCGACGTGACGGCGTGGATCGCTTCGGCGACGGCAGTCGCGACCTCATCACTCGCGAGACAGACCTCGGCCAACCGGCGTTTGATGACCTCCTTCTCCCGCGCCCGTTCGCGACGCTCGGATGCGTCTACGGTGGATGCATCGGGGAGGTGTCGTATCGCTGTCAGGATGCTTTCGACCTCGCGCCGGGCAGGATTGTCGTCGGGGAGAGCCAGGTGGTGTCCGGCCGCGCGCTCCAGGATGATGGCGTAGCTGCGGGGGGATGCGGGAAAGCGCCGATCGGCATACGTGACCCAAAGGCGGCCGCTGTCTCTCGCGATGGCGATTTTGCCGTCGTCGACTTCTTGCCCGAACTGACGGGCGAGCACGGGCAGCAGGACCTTGCCCCTCAGGACTCGCTCGGGTGATTCCCATTCGATATCGAAGAAGTCGGCGAATGCGGAACTCGGCCCGCTCTCGAGGACGTCGTTCCACCAGGGGTTTTCGCCCGTGCCGATGCCCACGTGGTTGGGCACGAAATCCATGAGGAGGCCCATGCCCGACGCCCTCACCGCATCGTTCCAGATGCGAAATTCGTCGACCGTCCCGAGCTCGGGGTTGAGCGTGGCGTGGTCCACGACGTCGTAGCCGTGCACCGAGCCACGCTGTGCGCGCAAAACGGGTGACGCGTAGACGGCGCCCACACCCAGCTTCGCGAGGTAGTCTACGATGCGGGCGGCATCTCGAAACCCGAAGTTGCCGCGCATCTGAAGACGGTAGGTCGACGTCGGGCGATCCGGCTCGAACGGCATGCTCACTGCGGCCGGGGTCAGAACGTTCCCAGGGCGAGCATTCCGTAGCCGCCTCCGACCTTCGCCGGCCCGAGGCGGAGCGTGGGTCGACGATCGGCCGTGCTCACCACCCGCTCGCGGATGGGAAAGAGGAAACCCCCGACGACGGTCACGGCACCAATCGCCTGAAATACCCCATCGGCGATCACGAGAACTTTGGCCGTGTTCTCCGCGTTGCACGAAACTGCCGGCGCGCACCCGGGGCGCTGAGCCAGGTCGATCCACGGCCCGGCAAGCGGCACATAAAGAGTCCGATCGGTGTGGAGGCCGCTCGTGGCGCCGACCACGACGGCCGGCACGTAGGAAAGAGCGAAGATGCCGATTCCACTGCCAATCATGGCCGTGTTCGGCTCCGTCGCCGTCGTCGTATCCACCGTTGCCGCGACCGGCTGCGCTGCGGCATCGTGAGATCGAGCGGTCAGAATCGCAAGCGCGAGCGCGAGGCCGGTTGCCATCGAGAGTTTCATGATAAGTGCCTCCTTCTCCACGGCCTTCTGCAAGCGTCGATCCATTCGGGAAAAAGCCGCGGATAGCGGGTGCTGGCGCGCCAGCGGCGGCCGCTCGCCGCCACGCGCGGGCATGTCCGAACCGTGGTGGCCTGACACACTGTGGTGCGCACCGCGTCGGGAACCGTGCCCGCCGACCCCCCTCCGTAGGGACCTCATCTCAAAGGATGGGA
>Ga0187863_10000128_pt1 | contig 66856 bp, 62 predicted proteins | sample June2016WEW_11_1_FD_132975 | JGI IMG/M metagenome (GOLD analysis project Ga0187863, IMG submission 132975) | Peatland microbial communities from SPRUCE experiment site at the Marcell Experimental Forest, Minnesota, USA - June2016WEW_11_10 | ecosystem: Environmental > Terrestrial > Soil >...
GAGGAAGTTGTTAATCGTCTTCGACGATTTTCCTTCCTTTTTCTTCGCACTCTTGAACGCCTCAATGTCGCGCGCCCCGATTTGATCGAGCCTCTTGCTTCCGAACGCCGGCGTGCATTCTTGGCTCATCTTGAGCGACAACTCCCCGCAGTCGCGTCTTGATATCGTGCTATCACGTTGTCAAGCCGCCATGGTTCGTGTAGGACAACGGTTGTGGCTGCGAAGAAGAACGAACCGGCGGAGGATGGGCGGCAGGGATTGATGCTGCGGCTTCCGAAGGAGCTTCACACCGCCCTGCGGCACCTCTCGATCGACCGAGGGGTCTCGCTCAACGCCGTGATCACGGAGGTGTTGGAGCAGTGGTGGTCGAAGCAACCGGAGCACATGACCTACTCGAAACGGAAGCGAAGCGGCTGATCGACATTCATCGACCCTCCTGGACCTTGTCGTGAGCCCCGCGTAGGCGCGCCACCCACGATGCAACATTTTGGTTGCATGTCACCCGGGGCACGCCTATCAGAACATGCAACAAGGATGTTGCGCATGGCGACCGACAAGGATTGCATCGAGAAGAAGGTTTTGCTGCGCGCACCGCTGGGGCGTGTGTGGCGTGCGGTGAGCGATGCGCGACAGTTCGGGGCCTGGTTCGGGGTGGCATTCGACGGGCCTTTCGTGCCTGGGGCGCACATGACGGGAAAGTGCGTCCCGACCCAGGTGGACGAAGAGGTGGCCAAGCAGCAAAAGCCGTACGAAGGACAAGCCTTCGAAGTCACGGTCGATCGCATCGAACCCGAGCGACTCTTCTCGTTTCGCTGGCACCCCTTCGCGATCGATCCCGCCGTCGACTATTCGAGCGAGCCCACCACCCTGGTCGTTTTCGAGTTGGAGGAGGTCGAGGGCGGCACCCTGCTGACCATCACCGAATCCGGCTTCGACGGCATCCCGCTGGCCCGCCGGGCTCAGGCGTTCACCGCCAACGAGGGAGGGTGGACTCATCAAGCCAAGCTCATCGAGAAGTATCTCTCACATGCCGCGTAGCAGCGGGGCACTGGCGCTGAAGACGGCGGCGCCCTTGTTCGGGGCGCTGGGCGATCGGACGCGCCTCGGGCTCGTCGCCCGGCTGTGCGAGCAAGGCCCGCTGTCCATCACGCGGCTGACGGCGGGGACCGACGTCACGCGCCAGGCCATCACGCGGCACTTGCGGGTCCTCGCCAAGGCGGGCGTGGTGCGGGGCATGCGCGACGGACGCGAGAGCGTCTGGGAGCTTCAGCCACGCCGCCTGCAGGAGGCGCAGCGGCACCTGGACCAGATCTCCAAGCAATGGGACAAGGCGCTCGATCGGCTGAGGGCTCTCGTCGAAGCCTGACCCCGCCTTGCTGGAAGGAGTGACCTCGTACGCTCGCGTTGGTACCGTCCCTGCGTCGTGACTGACGCCGAGATTCCGCGCGAGTATCGGGGCTGGTGGCGCATCGTCGAGACCTCGCAGTGGGACGATGCTGACCTCAACATCCTGGGACCGGCGCTGCTCTCGCTGACCGGGCATGCCGATCGCCTGCGGATGCACTGCCTGCTGGCATACGTGAACGCGAAGCCCACGAAAACCGGCGTCTCGTTCACGTGGCAGGGCGCTTGGGAGTTCGACCAGCTCACCGGCACCGGCTGCGTGACGCTCGGCAAGGACGGTCGCCTCAAGGGGCGAATCAAGATCAAGGACGGCGACGCGAGCACCTTCGTCGCCGAGAGGGCCACGGAGCCCGTCAAACCGATCGAGGAGCCGCCAAGCTACCGGGACAAGTGGCGGCGGCGATGACGCTGACGACAGGCAGGCTCGCGGCTTCATGCAGCAGTCGGTACGTTCTCACGCACAACACCTGGATGGCGCGCGGCAATCCGCAAGAGCGCGAGGGCAGCGCCCTCCGGCTTTCGGCGATCCTGCTCCAAGTTGCGAAGCGTGTGCACGCTAATGCCGAGCGCCTCGGCGAACTGTGCCTGCGTCAGCCCAATGAACCGACGCAGCGCCGCCACATCGCCCGGCTGAAGCTCTCCGCGAATGATGCGCTGACGTTGGCTGCGACGAAGGGTCCGCTCGAAATCGGCTCGGCTGAGTTCAGGGATGCTTTTCATGACCGCTCCTCCATGTACTCCAGGTAAAAGGGCTCGCTCGTCTTTGGGTGGCCCAACGGGCGCTGATGATGCGCACCGTTTCCTCACTACGCTCCGTGTAAACGACGAGAACGAGCCCGCGACGAATGGGACCGATGGCAATGAACCGTTCCTCCAGCTGGGAGTGCTCGCCGTCGTAGAGTTCGAGAAAATCGAGCTTGGAGATGAACAGCTCTTTGGCGGGGCATCGCCCGATGGTACGGATCGCGTCCCTTATGATTTTCGGACTGAAGACGCCGTCGTCGCTCCACTCGGCGGGCGCCTGAACCTCGTATCTGTACGCAAAGTACGCAGAACTGCGCTTCTTCGCGCCACCTTTCGAGCCTTTTTGGCTGCCTTGGTTTTACGAGGGCCTTTGCTGCCCGTCTTCTGGGACAAGAGGAGGGCACTACGCGGGCGGAGCGTCTGCGTCGGCACCATTCGAAGTAGGGACGTTCGAGCCCGTCGGCGAAGTGGGAGCCGGTGGCGATGACGGGCAGACCAGGTCGCCTGAACTGCCGTTAATGGATCCGCGGTGGGTTAGCGTAGTATGCATACGTGCCTGCGACTGCCAGTCTTGAGCGCCAGGTCCAGCCGCCTTTCGCGAACCACCCACGCTATTTTTGAGCGGATCCGTGATTTGGTTTACTTCGGGCTCGCGATCGGAACGCCGCGGCGGCAGCTGACTCGCAACCACCGCGGCGCCCGCTTTCTCGGAACACTGCGAATCACGCCGCGGTTCCGCGGACGAGAAGCGACGAACGCACGGCGTCGTTTTTTAGATGTAGAAACCGTTTTGGTTGCTGGTCGCTCGCGAAACATGCGAACGCCTCGTCGCTCGGAAAGCCTACGAGATGAATTTCGTAAGGGCGATCCATGGATCCGGCGATGACGCTTTCGGGGTTCGGGCGTACCCGAAGAAGAAGGTCTCCCCCATGTTTGGCGATTAGGGGGATCGCAAGCGCTTCGAACTCGTCGAAGACGCTTTCTTTTCCGGGGTGGACGTAAACGAGCTGGGTGATGAACACCATGGCGCTTCGAGTCTACCCGCCTCCCACCGGACACGGCGCCGATGAATACGGATTGGCGTCGGCGTCAACGTGCGACGTCCTTGGTGTGCCCCTCGTTCGTTGGTAAAATGACCGCGTGAACGAGCCCAAGAGCGTCCCCGAAGCCATCGAGCGCTACCTCCGTGAGGGCACCTACGTACCCGATCATCCTGCCTGGCCTGGCAGCAACTTTCTCGATCGAGCCTGCCGAGGTCATGACGCACTTCTGCGAGCACTGACTGACGAAGTGAAGCGGCGAGCCGCTGGCAGAAGGCATCCGCCCATCCCCCACGATCTCGACGTCGTCGCTTGGACGAAGCGAAAACTGACGCCGATGGTTCATGGCCTCTTTCCGGAGGCAGAACGCGAGGTCGTGCTTTCGCTCCTCGAACGGTCCGTCGTCTTTTTGACGGAGACCAACGTCGAGAAGGTCCTCCTGGGGCAGATGTGGCTCCATACGGCGTGGAGCCTGGCCAACCTATATCTGTCGAGCGTGGGCTCGGAACTGCTCGGTCCCGACGCACCGTCGCTGCTTGGACTGAGCGAAGAGACCACCTGCTACGTCTCCGCTGAATACTTCGCGGACGACGGGCGTTTCAACGACTTCGTGATCCACGAAGCCGCCCACGTTTTTCACAACTGGAAGCGGCGAAACAGCGGGCTTCGCGAGACCCGCACGAAGGAATGGCTGCTCGACATCGAGTTCCGCAAGCGCGAAACGTTTGCCTACTCGTGCGAGGCGTACGGTTGGATCACCGAGAACTCACGCAGCCGGCAAGATCGCCAAGCGATGGGCCAGGAGTACGCGCAGAGTGTCGATCGATTCGGCGACGAGATCCTCGCCGCCGCAGAACTGGCGGACATCGTGCGGGAGGCCTGCGACGCGCGGAACGGTTGGAAAGTCATCCTGCGGCGATGCGCGAATCGAACTCGAAAGGGAACCGGTCGCGAGGTTCTTGCGTTTCTGGCGCAGCCAGCCCGATAGGGGCCCCGATGACGTCGAGCATGGTGGTCTTCCGCTGCACGCGAAAACTGCTCCAGCGTGTCGAGCACACGGCGGGCCACGAGAGCGAATTGGCGAGCTCCACGACGCGCCTGGGCGATTGGTACGCGAACGTGGTGAGCGTGCGTCGGCAGCACGTGGTGCTCGGCGTCAGCGGGGTCACGCTCCTGCCCGTTTTGGTGGCGGCGGCTCCCTACAAGACGATGATCCCTCGTTTCGACGAGGCAGCGGGCCAGGTCCTTCGGGCGTTGAATGTCGATGAAGCGAGAATCGCCGCCGAACAAGAGGGCATGCAAGACTTCGTCGTCGCGAAGACCAACGATCGCCGCGTGCTCGGCTCGATGAACGACTTCGTGAACATGCTCGAGGCTTACCTCAGCGATCAGTCGCTGCTGGGGGCGGCGCTCAAGTTGGCGGAGTCGCCATGCAGCCCCATCGGAATGAAGAGCCCGCGTGAAGCAACGCTGGCGCTGTTCTCGGCGCCCGCGCTCCGCTTGGTCCGTAGCTGAGAGCGGAGTGGTTCCCCCCACGTCGGCAGAAACCGGGGCGTTCCTGGTGCAAACAGGGGGGCTCGATGGCAAAACAGGGGGGTTCGCGACGAAGCCGACATGGCCAAGGACAAGTCTCGCGGGATAGCGCCATCGAGGGGTGCGCGGTAGAGACGGGCGCCGGTCCCGATGCTACGCGGCACGGTTGTCCGAGCGGGTCTTGGGTCGCGACTTGGTCTCCAGAGTAATTCGAACGCGCGCCCCCGTCGCCTGCGCAAAGCGCTTCAAGGTCGATAGGCTTGGCTTTGCGCTGCCGCTCTCGAGCCGGGCCACCGTTGATTGACTGGTCCCCATGCGATCAGCGACCTCGGCTTGAGTGAGGCCCGCGCGAACCCTTGCCTGAATGAATTGGCTGGCGAGCGAGAATTCCTCTTCAAGCGCGTCGTGGCCTTCCTTGAAGCCGGGCTCCTTCATCCATCGCTTGGCGATTTTCCTGAGCGGGATTCCCATCACGTCACCTCCTTGGCGCGTTCGCGCGCGATTTCCAGGGCTATCTCACAAATGAGATATGTCCAGGGCCACCGCTTTCGTCCGCTCCGGACGAGCGAATGGGCACCAAGCCGATGGGCTTCCGCTCTTGCCGCGTCAGCCGCGTCGTCGGACAGCCTCCCTTAAAGCGCCTGCTCTTTCCCTCAGCCTCGCCCATTTCCGTGTGCGCCATATGAGCGCGACCCTGCAGCCAAAGAAGAAATTCGGAGATTCGGGGTGGAACGCGACGGGACGATCGATGACGATTCGAAGCGGGCCCTCTGGCAAGGGGGGAAGGCCTCGCCGAACTGCTCCCGGATGGCCTCTCCCCCTCCCCCTCGTAGAGCTCGGTCGTGCTGAATGGGGCGTGCCCCGGCACGCTGCTTGTATTTTTTCAGGGTCCTCGCTCCGGACCGCGCACCACTTCGGTCCCGTGGCGGCGGTGGCGGCATGCGGTGGCTTTCCGCATAGCGTTGTCCTGCAAGCTTTGCGGGCAGCACGTTGGCGCGCGTTGCTGGCACGCACGTTGGACCCGAGCGGACGGCACACCATGGTAGTTCTTCTTGTCTTTCGCAATGACCCCGAGCAAGAACCGTAACCTGGGTACCGACGCGCTGCACGCGAAGCGGTGCGGTGCGGATTGCGCAGCCCGAGGGTGCAGAAGTGGCACTCGACCGCTTGGCTGGACGCCCTCCGGGCTGGGGGTGAGTCCACGGAGCGTGCGGAAGCGTTCTCGATTGCGCTGCGGCCGGGCACCGGCACCACCGAGTCCCGAAACCTGAGCGAGCAGGCTCGGCACCTTGTCCGCGGCGAAAGACTCTTCCGGCACGGACGTTGCGAACACCGAGTTTGCGAAGAGGAGATGCCATGACACCCAACAAACGACGACTCGGGACGACTGACCTCGAAATCACGACGGTGGGGTTCGGCGCATGGGCGATCGGCGGCGCCGGCTGGGCCTACGGATGGGGCGTTCAGGACGACGCGAGCTCAATTGCCGCGATCCGTCACGCTGTGAGCCGCGGCGTGAACTGGATCGACACGGCCGCCATCTACGGCCTCGGCCACTCCGAGGAGATCGTGGGGCGCGCACTCCGCGAGATGCCCGCCTCCGAGCGGCCATTCGTCTTCACGAAGTGCGGCATGGTCCCGTATCCCGAGAGGCCGTACGACGAGCCCGCGCGCGACCTCCGCCCCAAGTCGATCCGGCGCGAGGTCGAGGCTTCGCTCCGGCGCCTCGGCGTCGAGCGGATCGACCTCTACCAGTTTCACTGGCCCGATGGGATCGGCACGCCCATCGAAGACTCGTGGCGCGAGATGGGTCGGCTCGTCGCAGAAGGGAAGGTCCGCGCGGTGGGCGTGTCCAACTTCGACGTGGCGTTGCTCGGACGCACCGAATCGGTGCGCCACGTGGACAGCCTCCAGCCACCGTTTTCCCTGGTCCGGCGCGACTCCGCCGCGGACGTGATCCCCTGGGCCGCGGCGCACGGGACGGGGGTTATCGTGTACAGCCCGATGCAGTCCGGGCTGCTCACCGACACGTTCTCGGTGAAGCGCCTCGCGGCGATGGCCGAGGACGACTGGCGACGTCGCTCCGCGCAATTCACGGAGCCGAACCTGTCTCGCAACATCGCGCTCCGCGACGCGCTGCGACCCATCGCAGAACGTCACGGGGTTACGGTGTCGGCCGTCGCGGTCGCGTGGACTCTCGCGTTCCCCGGCGTGACGGGGGCCATCGTCGGCGCGCGCAGCCCGGAGCAAGTCGACGGCTGGATCGCCGCGGGTTCGCTCGATCTCGACACGTCCGACCTTGCCCACATCGCCGCAGCGATCCAGCTGAACGCTGCTGGCTCGGGCCCTGTTGCTCGCTCGTGGAAGGGGGCCGCATGAACACGGCGGGATCCCAGGTGCGCGACGCTCGTTCCGTCATGGTAGTTTGATGCGTCGCCTCGCGCCCATCGCATGCTTTGCACTGCTCGGGGCCACCGTCGTCGCCTCCGCGCGCCTCCAAGACCAAGCCCCGTCGGCGGGTCACGATGCGGCCGAATCCGGTCGCCGAATCTTCGAGCAGCGCTGCGCGCTCTGCCACTCGACCGGAGAACGCACAGCACAGGGTCCCGGGCTCGGCGGCGTCCTCGGGCGGAAGGCGGCCTCGATGCCTTTCGGGTACTCGCGCGCCCTGCGCGAGGCGCAGCTCACGTGGGATCGCGCAACGCTCGATCGCTTCCTGGCCGCCCCGGCGCAGCAGGTCCCGGGCACGACGATGCCGATGGCTATCCCGGACGAGTTCGAACGCCGCGCCGTCGTCGACTACCTAGCCACCCTCGCGCCCGGCGACACCTCGCCCCCCGCAGCCGATGCGCCCGCAGCCGATCCCCCCGCGCCCCCTGGCCTGCGTGTCGGTGCCGCCGCCTTCGGCGACTACCGCGGCGACGGACCCGGCGTGCGTCGCCACATCACGGCAGCCGACGTGCCACCGCCGTACGCGACCCCCTCGGCCCAGAACGGTCCGAACGTCGTCGCGCCGCCTCCGGGGGCACACCCCTATGTGCCTCCTGGCTTCCGCGTGGACGTCTTCGCGCGCGACCTGCTGGGACCGCGCCTGCTTCGCGTTTCGCCCTCGGGCGATCTCTTCGTGGCCGAGAGCCAGGCGGGCCGGGTGCGCGTGCTCCGCGCTGCGGATGGCGTTCGCGCGGTCGAGAGGGACTCAATCTTCGCATCGGGACTCGACCGGCCGTTCGGTATCACGTTCTATCCGCCCGGCCCCGACCCGAAGTGGGTCTACGTGGCCGAGACGAATGCGGTGGTTCGCTTCCCGTATGCCAACGGCGATATGACCGCTCGCCGAGAAGCGCAAACCCTCGTCCCATCGCTCACCGACGTGCAGGGAGGGCACTGGACACGCGACGTGGCATTCTCTCTCGATGGCAAACACATGTTCGTCTCTGTCGGCTCCGGATCCAACGTGGCCGAGGGCGACTCCGACGAGCGCGACCGCGCGGATGTGCTGGTGTTCGATCCCGACGGCCGTGACAGGCATATCTACGCGAACGGCATCCGCAACTGCGTGGGTCTCGCTGTGCACGCGGGGACGGGTGAGCTCTGGTGCTCCACGAACGAGCGGGATGGGCTCGGCGATGATCTCGTCCCCGACTACATCACGCGCGTGCGTCGCGGCGGGTTCTATGGCTGGCCATGGTTCTACCTCGGTAATCACGAAGACCCGCGGCATGCGGGCGAGCGGTCCGAGCTCGCCAGCGCCGTGATCGTGCCCGACGTCTTACTGCAGGCTCACTCGGCTTCGCTGCAGATGACCTTCTACGAAGCGACGGCCTTTCCTCCTCGGTACCGGGGTGCCGCGTTCGCGGCGCTGCACGGGTCGTGGAACCGGGGCAAGCGCACGGGGCCCAAGGTGATCACGGTCCCGGTGCAGGGCGGCGTCCCAACGGGTGACTATGACGACTTCATGACGGGATTCGTCGTGGACGACGATGCCGTGTGGGCCCGCCCCGTCGGGGTCGCCGTGGCCCACGACGGAGCGCTCTTCGTCAGCGAGGACGGCAACGGGACGATCTGGCGGATCGCAGTGGGCGGTGATGAAGGCGCCGGTATGGGGCCGGGTGCCGGTTCGACGGTCCAATGACCTCCGCGCCGGTCTTTGGCCTTGCTCGGTTAGGCGCAGGCGCTCTCGCCGTTCTTGTCGGGAACGAGACAGCGTTCCAGCGTTGACTATCGTGAGCGGCCGATACGCCGATGGCTGTGTCCGCGACCCCATCGCATCGCTCGTCAGTGCGCACCATCCTCTGGCCGACACGACGAAACGCGCTGGGGCAAGGTGCGAATGCGGTCGACGAGCGGCTTTGCCCGGTCCGATCCGAATTCCATGAGCGCCTCTGCGAGCTCCGGCACGTTCGGATAGCGCTTCGCTCGGTCCGTCTCGAGACACTGGAGGATCGCGGCTTCGAGACCCGCCGGCAGGCGCGGAAATCGCTCCCGCAGGCGCTTGCCCGACACAATCGCCGAAACAATGCCCGCAGCCGAGTTCGCCATGAAGGGAGCATGACCCGTAACCAGCCTGCACAGCGTGATGCCGACCGCCCAAATGTCGGTGCGCTCATCGGCATCCCGATTTCCCCTCAGCTGCTCCGGGGACACATAAAGCTGCGTTCCGCTCAATGTCGCCTCGGTTGGGGCGGCTCGCGAATCGGCATCGGAGAGTGCCTGCTTGGCGGACGCCGAGCACAGCGTCGTCGAGAGATCCCAGCCGAGAACCTTGACGGACGCCTCCACGTCGGGGCGCTCGGCGACGAATAGATACCCCGGCTTGATGTTTCGATGGACGATTCCTCGTGAATGAGCCTCCGCCAAAGCGTCGCAAGCCTGGATGACGAAGTCGACGGCCTGCGTGATGGGCAGGGCCCCTTTCCGGCGTAGCCACACACCGAGATCGTTGCCCACGAGCCATTCCAACACGCTGTACGGCTCGCCCGTATCCAGGGTGCCCACATGGAAAAGGCGCAGCATGTGATCGCTGTTGATCTCGGCAGCCGCTCTCGCCGTTCGAGACAGTCGGGTCAGCGTGTCCTCACCCTCCCGATGGGGCGGAAAAAAAACGGCCACCGTCTGGTCGAGCAGCGTGTCCCAGGCGCGGACGAGAGGCGAACAGCCACGCCCCACAAATATCTTCTCGATGCGAAACCTGCCGGCCAGAATGTCGCCCTCTCGAAGCACGCTTCATTTCTCCGCTTCGCGTGCGCCGCGCGTCGTGGCGACACGTCCACCGGATTGCAACCCGAGCGTGGCGCTTCGTCAACCGCGAACGCTTGAGGGGCGGTGGAAACGACAGCGGGGCGACGTCGAGTCGATCGGGCGCGGTCAAGCGTTGCTTCTGCCCGATTGGCCGTAACCTCGCGACAGGATCGCGAAGCGAACCGCAAGGGCGGTCGCCACCGCCACGAGCCCGACCGTGAGGCCCAACCACAACCCGACGACGCCCAGGTGACAGGCGAACGCAAGGACGATCGCAACGGGGAGCCCTACACACCAGTGCGCGACGAGGGTCGCAACGAACGGCAGCCGCACGTCGCCTGCCCCACGAAGCGCTCCGGCCGCCACCACTTGAAGTCCGTCGAACAGCTGAAAAGCCGCGGCCACGCGGACGAGCGGCACCGCCATCCGAACGACGAGGCTGTCGGCCGTGAAGAGGCTCACCACCGTGCCCGGAATCGCCGCGAACGCGAGCGCGCCACCAATCATCGCCCCCGAGCCCAGCCCCATGCCCACGAAGCCCGGACGGCGGGGGGATTGGCGCGCTCCGATGGCGAGGCCGACGCGGACCGCCGTCGCGCCGCTGACGCCGAGCGCGCCCATGAACGTGAAGCTCGCTAGACCGAGCGCAATCTGATGCGCCGACAGCGCGACGTCACCAAACCGCGCGGCGAGCAATGCGGCGAGCGAAAAGACACCGATTTCCGCAGCAAACTGCAGCCCGATGGGGATGCCGAGCCGAAGGACCTCGGTGGTGCTCACCTCGTCGCCCACAAACGGCACGCGGAACGGCCGCGCCGCAAAGAGAGCAACGCCCATCAACAGCAGCGCCGCGACGTCACTCGCAATCGCCGCTCCGACTGCGCCGAGCCGGGGAAGGCCCAACCCCGGCAGACCCAGTGCATGCAGAGAGTCGTCTCCGCGAACAATCGCCGCGCAGACGAGAACGTTCACGACGTTGGCAAGGGCTGAGCCGACCAGCGCGGGGCGCGTTTCGCCGCGCGCCTGGAGAAAGGACTTTGCGGCGAAGAAGACGGTCAGTGCGATCTGGTTGGGGATCTGCGCCACGAGAAACGTTCGCGTGCGGACAACCACCTCGGGAGAAACGCCGACCCAAGACAGCAGCCAGGTGACGCCGACCGTGACGGCCACCGTCGGCACGCTTAGGAGGGTGACAGCGTGGACCGTCCGCCTTAGGGCACACCAGGCCCGGTTTGGCTGGCCCGCACCGAGCGCTTGGGCCGCCAGCGGGTCGATCGCCGAGGCGACGCCGAACCCGATCGATGAGGTCACGAACGACAGCGAACGTCCGAGAGCGACGCTCGCAAGTTCGACGCGCGAGACGCGACCGACGAACGCGGTATCGACGAGGCTCAGTGCCACCATGCCGAACTGCGCAAGTGCGATCGGCGATGCCAGGCGTATCTGGATGCGAGCTTCGTCGAGGGTATCGCCCGAAACCAGAGCGGCCCGGACAGAACGCATCGCACTTCTCTACGCCGCCCACCCTGCCGGATCGTTCGTTTTCTTCCGCGTGCCGACGAGCGCGTCGCCGGCAGCCGCGGACCCGGCGACCGGCCTCACGCCCTACGGCGCCATGATGCGACCGGGTGCGCCGTTGAAGCCCATTGGCGTGTGGCAATAATTGCAATCGCCGGTCGACTGTGCGTCTACCATGTCTCGCTCGGTGGTCTTCGAGATCACCTTTGCATGAAAAGGCATGGCGACCGCCTCCATCGAATAGAAATTTCCGGTCGCGTTGACGGCCAGAGTCTGCACGTTGCCCTTCGCGTCCGTGATCACCACCGAGAGAGTGCTGCCGGTCACTCCGTCGCAATCGGTCGGTTCGTCGGCGGTCGGATACACGGTGCCGGCGATCTCGAAGTTGCTGTGGCAGGTTGGACACGTGTCGCCGGGGTCCATGGTGGGCCCGGGCGTCCCTTCGAAGAAGACGCCGCTCGTGCAGACCTCGGTCGTGCCGCCGGTTGCGCTCATGCTGCCCGGCGCGCTGCTGTCGCCGGAGCCGCCGTCGGCACTGTCCGCCACGCCGCTCGTGCGGCTGCCCTCGGAGGCGCCGCTCATGCTGCTCGCGGCGGCGCCGTTCGTACCTTCGGAGCTCGCCGCGCTCGCACCGCCAGTGCCGTCCGCCGAGTTCGCCGAGCTGCCCGCGCGGGCGATCTCCGACGAAGAATCCGTGAGGCCTCCCGCCGAGGGACCCGTTGACGTTCCGCTTCCGCCCGTTGCACCGCTGCGCGACACTTCGGCCGCTCCGCTGTCGCTCCCGGGCGGGTCGATCACGGCGTTGCCGCCCACGCAAGCTCCGCCCGTCGACAGCACGGCGAGTAACGCCAGCGAAGACCGAAGCATCTTTCGGCGTCGACGACTCATCATCACGGGCTGCTCCGGGTCACTGCTTGGGCGCTCCACAGGGGTTCATGGTTTACAGTGTTCTTCACGGTTCAAGAGAAGGCAGAGATTCGGAATCCGTCTCGCCGATCGCCGATTGAACGGAACGCTGTCTCACGTGACCGCATTCTTCTGTCGTAACGAGAATTCGGATTTCGCGGGATGATCCAGGCGCCGGCAACGTCCTCCTCAGGCCGCCTTGCGCACCCGATATGATTTCGATCTCCATAGTATGGATTGCGACAGCCTGTAGGGCGACTTCCAGAGAATGTCCTCCTCCGTCCCCCGAGCCAAGGCGAGCCCGGTAGGACGGGCGCACGAGGAGGGTGCGCCTCGGCCCCCGACGAAGCAGCCCGCATTTTCGTTCGTGGTAACGATGCTTCGCACATCAGGGCCTTCTATGCGATGCGACCCGACGAGGTCGTCAGGGCCTGTCGGGAGGTCAGCCGGAGGCTTCTGCGCTGCGACCCGACCAGGTCGTCACGGCGGGTCGGGGACGGGATCGCGGTCCGTGACTCGTCACTCTCCTCCCCAGGCAGGCGCGCGCCGCGGACGCCCGTCTTTCGAGCGAGTCCGGTGGGATTCGTACCGGTCGGTCCAGGCCTCGTCCAAGGTCCGCAACACCGTTGACGTGCGCAGGTGCTAATGCACGCGCCGCATGAGCGGAGCGCCTCCCATCAACACCCGCTCGCCCCTTGGTTTCCCACGCGAGCTTCCCATTTCGTCGCGCGTGCGGGACATCGCCTCGGCCATCGACGAGCACCCTGTCGTGATCGTCGCGGGCGCGACGGGGTCCGGCAAGACGACGCAGCTGCCCAAGATTGCGCTCGCCATGGGCCGGGGCGTCGTCGGCCTGATCGGCGTCACGCAGCCCCGCCGCATTGCCGCCACGAGCGTAGCCGCACGCGTGGCGAGCGAGATCGGAAGCCCCCTCGGGACCGAGATCGGCTACCAAGTCCGCTTCGACGATCGAACGTCGCCCGGCACGTACGTCAAGTTCATGACCGACGGGATTCTTCTCGCGGAGATCCAGGGCGACCGGCTGCTTCGTCGGTACGACACCCTCATCATCGACGAGGCGCACGAGCGAAGTCTGACGATCGATTTCCTCCTCGGGTGGTTGAAGCGCATCCTGCCCGAACGGCCCGACTTGAAAGTGGTCATCAGCTCCGCAACCCTCGAGACGGAGCGGTTTTCGGATTTTTTCGGCGGGGCTCCGATCGTCACGGTCGAAGGGCGCAGCTACCCGGTCGACGTCCTTTACGAACCGCCGCCCGGAGACACGGATCTGCCCGAAGCCGTCGCGAACGCCGTCGTGAACGTGACATCGCTCGATCCGCACGGCGACATCCTCGTTTTTTTGCCGGGCGAGCGCGAGATCCGGGAGACCGAGAGGGAACTCGCCGCAAGAGACCTCCGTCACACCGTTGTACAGCCCCTCTACGCGCGCCTCTCTCGCGCCGACCAGGCCAGGGTTTTCGCAAGAATACCCGAAAGACGAGTCATCCTTGCCACCAACGTCGCCGAAACGTCGCTGACCATCCCGGGGATTGTGTACGTGGTCGACACCGGCTGCGCGCGGATTTCCCGTTACGACCCCCGTTCGGGCACGACCCGTTTGCAGATCGAAGCGATCTCCCAGGCGAGCGCCGACCAACGGAGAGGACGCTGCGGCCGCGTGCGCGACGGCGTTTGCCTGCGCCTGTACGACGAGCCCAGCTTCTTGGCGCGGCCGGCGTTCACCGACCCCGAGATCAAGCGCACGGGTCTGGCGGGTGTCATCTTGCGGATGAAGTCTCTCGGGCTCGGTGACGTCGAGGACTTTCCGTTTCTCGATCCGCCCCAGCCTCGATCGATCACGGAGGGGTACCGAGTCCTCGAAGAGCTCGGCGCCCTGGACGCGCAGCGCGAGCTCACCCCCGTCGGCGCGCGTCTGGCGCGCTTCCCGGTGGACCCGCGCATCGGCCGCATGATTCTCGCAGGAGCCGATCGGGGGTGCCTGGCCGAAGCGGTCGTCATCGCGGCAGCGCTCAACATCCAGGACCCGCGCGAGCGTCCGCGCGACGCGCAGCAACGGGCCGACCGGCAGCACGAGCGTTTTCGCGACGAGCGGTCGGATTTCGTCGGCCTGCTGCGGATGTGGACGTTCGTCCGCGAGGCCGAGAGCAAGGGGATCGCCCACCTGCGGCGGGCTTGCAAAGACAACTTCCTCTCGTTCGCTCGCATTCGCGAGTGGGGAGACGTCCACCAGCAGATCGAGGACGCGGTGCGCGAGCTGGGTCTCGCGGCAACCGAGCCGCATCCTCGCGCGCGAACGGCGGACGCCCAGGCAGCGCCCCTCGCGATCGACCGCACCGATGCCTTGCACCTCGCCATCCTCACCGGGCTTCCCTCCAAGGTCGGCCTGTACAGCGCCGAACATCGCACCTACTCGGGGGCCAGGCAGACACGCTTTGCCCTCCACCCGTCGTCGTCTCTCGCGTCCAAGCCCCCAGCATGGATCATGGCATTCGAGCTTGTCGAGACGACGCGGCTATTTGCGCGCGTGGCGGCGAAAATTGAGCCGGAGTGGCTGCTCGAGGCCGCGCCGCATCTGCTCAAGCGCAGCTATTCGGATCCGCATTGGTCCGAGAAATCCGCGCGGGCTTCGATCCGAGAGCAGGCCACGCTTTTCGGCCTTCCCGTCTTTCGGGACCGCAGCGTGGACTATGCCAGCGTCTCGCCGGGCGAAGCGAGGCGCATGTTCATCGACCACGCGCTGGTGCGCGGCGAATACCGTACGCGAGGCGCATTTGCCGCCAAGAACAAGGACCTCTACCAGCAGATCGCACGGCTGCGCGACAAGGCGCGGCGCAGCGACATGATGGCCAACGACGACGCGGTGATGGCCATCTTCGACCGGCGCGTGCCCCCATCGGTGGTCAACGGCAAGACGTTCGAAGCATGGCGCGAGACCGCCGAACGCGAAGACCCGAACACCCTGCTCCTTTCGCTCGAAGATATCCTCGCGGCCGACCCCAGCCTCGTGCCGTCCGACTACCCCGACACCATCACCCTGCACGGGGCGGAGCTGCCCGTGGCCTACCGTTTCGATCCCTCGGCAGAAGACGATGGCATCGCGTTGACCGTCCCGCTCGTGCTCCTGCCACAGCTCGATTCGGGCGAACTCGATTGGACGATTCCGGGTTGGCATCGGGAGAAGATCGCGGCGCTGCTACAGGAGCTCGCGCGCCCGATCCGGCGCGAACTCGGCTCCCTCGCAAAACTCTCCGAAGAGCTCGCTCTGCGCCTGGAGCCGTTCAAAGGTCCGATGCTTCCGGCGCTCGCGGCAGCCATCGCCGAGTCCCGCGGGGTCAACGTCCCCGACGAATCGTTTCGCCCCGATGCCGTACCCGACTACCTGCGGCTCATGTGCCGCGTCGTCGGCGAGAACGGCAAAGTCATTGCGCAGAGCAAAGACATCGACCTGCTGTTCCAGGAACATGGCGCGCACGCGCGAGCGGCCTGGCAGCAAGCGGCTCCCGCTCCTCGCTGGGAGCGCACGGGAGTCACGACCTGGGACTTCGGCGAGCTCGAGGCGTTCGTCGTACGACGGGTGTCCGGCACGGAGGTCCGCGCATACCCAGCGCTCGTCGATCGGCAGACGTGTGTCGACCTGTCGTTGCTCGAATCGCCGGGCGCAGCCGAGACGGCCACTCGCGCCGGCGTGCAGCGGCTGATCGCCCTTGCCGCCCGCGGGCCTATCGCAGCGTTCGCCTCCCGAGTTCCACCGTGCTTCGCCCATCCCGGCGGCGCTTTGCCCACGCGGGCCGATCACGACACATTTCGGTCGCGGGTCGTCGCGAGAGTCGTCGAAGAGGCCTTTCGGTTGGGCGACGGAGAGCCCCTTCCACGGACGAAGCGCGCCTTCGACGATCTTCTCGCAGCGGGTATGCCCCGCATCGATCCGACGGCTCGTCTCTTCACCGAGTCCATCGCGCGCACGTCGTCGGAACTCGACGCCACTCTGCTGGCGTTACGCAGTGCATGCAAGCACGCTGGCGCCCATGCGGCCGTTGCCGAAATCCGCGCGCATATCGAGTTGCTCTTCCCGCCCGATCTTTTGGTATGGGTTCCGCTGGCTCGCCTCCATCACTTCCCGCGCTATTTGCGCGCCGCGCGAGCGCGTGTCGGGCGCGCCATCGCCGACCCTCGCAAGGACTCCGAAAAGCTCGCCCTGGTCACGCCCGTATGGGCTGCGTTTTTCGCCAAGCAGGCGACGGCCCGTGCCAGGGAGACGGTTCAGCTGCTTCGGTGGTCGCTCGAGGAGCTCCGGGTCGCGGTCTTCGCGCCCGAGCTGAAGACACCCACGCCTGTGTCGGTGGCCCGGCTGTCGGCGGAGGTGGCCGCGCTCCGCTAACCGGAACCTCAAGCGACCCGCGTAACGGCCTGGAGGTTCCCCTAGAAGACCCGTCGTCCTCTCACACAGAGCGGCGTCGCGCTCCTTGCGATGATCCCGGCCGCGACCCGGCCGAGGCTTGCCAATGACCGTGGCGAACGTCGTCCGCTCGAACCATGAAAATCACCTCTTCGGCCACGTTGGTCGCATGGTCGGCAATGCGCTCGAGGTACTTGGCCACCCGAATTACCCTCAGACCGGCCTGCATTTCGGCGGGGTGCTCGGACATATGGGCGATCATCGCGCCGATGATGGCTGCACAATGCTGATCCACCGCGTCATCGCATCCCAGAATTTGGTCGGCTCCGGTGTCGTCCCACCTAACGAAAGCATCGAGTGCACGGTGCAGCATGTCCAGCGCCGCACCCGCCATCGAGGAGAGTTCGCCGCTGGCGATCGGCTGCCCGGGGCTGTCCTGTTTAACCGTCCGCTCGCCGATATTGACGGCCTCATCGCCGATGCGTTCGAGGTCCGTGATGAGGCGCAGCGCAGTCGTCAAAAACCGAAGATCGTCGGCGACGGGCTGTCGGAGCGCCAGCATCCGTACGATGAGCGCGTGGATCTCGAGCTCGTCGCGGTCGATGTAAGCGTCGAGAACCTCGAGCTCGCGCGCGACCTCCAAGACCCCCCCGCAGAACGCTCCGAAGGCCAACTCGACGACCCGTTCACACCGAGTGCCCATCGCGAGCAGGCGGGCTTGCAGCTCGCGAAGCTCGGTCTCGAACTCTCGGCTGCTGTGCGTGGACGTTGCCCGTTGCACCTCAAACACAATGGCACGGAGTGGCGACGACAGCGACTTAAGCGTCGCCGATTGTTTCGAATGGGATTCGTCGTCGAAGCGACGTGAGGCACACCGAAGCTCTCTCGGGTTGGGCCGAACGAGCTCAACGTATCGCGAGAGTCGGCGGTACCCGAACCGCCTTCGACGTTACGGTCCCGAGCTCCGGACCGCGGATAGCAGCGCTGACGCGCTTTGAGCTGGGCGGCGATCGGGTCGACGTCCCGACTCACTCGGCTGCGGCGACTTCGTGGTCGTCGAGGCTTAGCGCCACGCCGTATTTCGTCATCTCCGCCGCCGCGTTCCCTGCAAACTCCATGGACCCCACGTGGGTTAGCCGACTCGTCGTGTCGAGCCACACCTTGCCGCCGAGCTTCCGAAAGCGATGGCAAAAGGCGAAGTCTTCGCTCAGGTATGCGCCGTTTTCCGGATGGATCATGCAGTCAAACAAATTGTAATACGGTGCGCCTTGCGAAATCTGGACGGGATAGGTGTGCATGGCGCGGTAGGCCGTCTCGGGGTACGCGGCCACCATGCGCTCGATGGCACTCCGCTGGATCATCATGAAACCCGTGCCGGCGTATTGACCTGTCACGAAGCCCCCACGCTCCTCGCGCTCGTTGTCCGTACACGGGACCCCGACGAAGTGGAGACCCGACTCGCGCAGCGTCTCCTCCGTCGTACCCGGACCGACAGTGGATCGAATTCTCGCCCAGTCGACGACTTTGAGCGGGTACATGCCGGCCGCTACCTCCACGTCGAACTGGAGTAGGCGAAGAACCGCGGAAGGCTCGAAGCCAATGTCCGCGTCGATGAACAGAAGGTGGGTCGCGGCCGTAGCGTCGAGGAAACTCTTGACCAAAGCGTTACGGCTTCGGGTGATCAGCGAGTCGTGCGCGGCGGCGAAGAGCCCAAGGCCGAACCCTTGCTTTTCCTTGGAGCCCATCAGCTTCAGCAGCGAGTTCACGTAGACGTGCGTCATGAGGCCCCCGTAACAGGGGGTCGCGATCACGACGTTTGGCCTCGACGGAGTCATGGGACACCGTTGGTGCAAGGAGTACGCCTGCGCGGCTCGACTCATCGGGCAACGGACGCAGCCGTTTCCCTGGGTTCGGTAGCGGATCCGCCGTCGAGCCGATGGCACCGTCACGCACTTGACGGCCATGCGTGTCACTCCCCCGTGCCTCCCTCCGTGCTTCCGTCATGGCGGACGGATCCCCTGGGGTCACTCAGCGCGCGATCCGCTGCCAATCTGCGGCAATCGCCCGCTGCGCCGCTTCGAGGGGCATGGAGCCCGCGCAGACGCGGGCGTGGAGCTCGTTCTCCACGCGATCCTTGTCGTGAAACCCCGGCGCCGCCTCCGGCCAGAGGTTCGCAGGTGCGTTCGAGCCTCCGAGCTCCAGGGGGATCAAGTGGTCAATCTCGTAAGCGCCCGGCGGCTGCCGAGGCGCAAGACCGTAGGCTTCGAGCACGCGTCGGCGAACGGCTCGCGAGACGTCGCGCCGGCCGCGTGTCGATGTGTGGCAGACCACAGCGATCGAGGTCGTAGCGACTGCTCCGGGGGTGCAGGACCGGTCCGGCAAGAGTCCCTCGACGCGACAGCCCGTCGTCTTCGTTGGCGCCGGCGGGGTCCAGGCGAGCGAGACCATGGCGGTGATCACGACAACGGTGCGCTTCATCGCCCGACTCCGGCAACGTCAAACGTCGAGCTTCGCTTGGGGTACGCACCTGCCCGGAGGGGTGACGTGCGCGTATGTGCCGGTGGGCTCCGTCGGGTCGTTCGGAAGCGACGCGGTCGGCGGCCCCTTCTTCGTGGTGCCCAAGACTCACGGCAGTCTGCTGGAGACCAAGATCGTCAGCGGACTGCAATCCGACGGCATCGTCGTGATGCACACCGGCGCTTCGGTCCACGAAGGCATACGCGTGTCGTTTCGGCGATTTCCTCGGCCAGCCTTCACGCCGCGTGAATCGCCACGGTCGTGGGTCTCGACGCACTTAGGATATTTTTGGCTCGAGCGACCTCTTCGTCTGTACCCTGGGCAAGAACAAGAAACTTCCCCGCCTTGACTTCGTTTTCGTATTGGATCACCGAATCCTTCGGAATCCCAAGCCCCGTCAGCGCGCCGAAGAGCGCGCTCGTCGTGCCGACGACGGCCGCACCCTCCAATCCGCCAATGACGGAGCTCACCAGCGGACCGAGGACGATGATGTGGCCGACGACCGGGATGAGGAGAAAGGCCGAGGAAAAAAGGATTCCAGCGAGGCCACCCCAGAAGGCACCGGTCTTTCCCCAGAACTTCACCCGATCGCCGGTGTTGTAATAGCCGACGGCGTGCTCTTCCGTGCGGAAGTCCTTGCCCACAATGGAGAGATTCTTCATGTCGAAACCGGATTTCTGAAGCGACTTGATGGCCGCGTCCGCTTCGTCGTGAGTGGCGTAAACTGCGACCGCTGCACTCGTCTTGCTCATGGGTCGTCCTCCTTTTCACTGGTTTCAACGGACCGATGGGGCGCTCGTTTCCTATTTTCTCTCGTGATTCGGTGGACGTCTCGTTCGAAATCGACGCGAGACGTCCGCGCTCGGCCGTCGTGACTCTGAGGCTTAGCAGAGACCGCGCGGCTCGTAAGGATTCTCGAGTAGCCGTGGGGGCTGCCGGCGGGCCACCGGTCGGTTTTCGAGGCTATGGCGCGGCGGTCCGGCGCGATGATGCAAGCGAAGCGACGCCCGCCAGCACGAGGTCAACAATCTGAACGCAGAATTCATCGGTCGGCAACTCTTCGCCGCGCACCAGTCGGCCTGCGACCGGTGCCACCACGACCTCGACCAGAAGGAGCGGTGAGGTATCGGCCGGCAGCTCGCCCCGGGCCATCCCGCGGGCGATGACCTTGGCCCACTGCGATTCGAAATGATGGCGAAAGCCCCGCATGATCGCCCGCACCTCGGTGTTGCCGAGCTCCGACCACCAAGCTCGCGCCAGTGGCGTGCGCCCCTGCTCGATGAACGCAGAAAGCATGATTCGGAGATCCTCGCGCACCGACCCGGTATCGGGCGTGACGACGCAGCGCTCGCGTTCGCGCGCGAGCGTGTCGGACACGAGCTGCATCTTGGTGAGCCAGCGCCGGTACACAGTGGTTTTATTGACCCCGGCGGCTCGTGCCACATCCTCGACCCGAAGGGCGGCGTAGCCCACCCGGGTCAGCTCCGCGGCGGCCGCACGCAAGACTTCGGCGACGATGCGCGCGCTACGCCCCCCTGCGCGGACCGCACGCGCCCGTCGGGGCGTTCGCTTCGCGTTCTGCCGCGTGGCCATGGGTTCTAACTTGTGCCCGTGGCGAGCTTGCCGCAACCACTCGTTGCGGCGAACCGGGTCCACCCCACTCCGCCGCCGGAGCAGCGCTCCACCTTTTTTTCGCGACCCTCGAATCGAGAGCAACGCCTCGATGCGCTCCGGCATCGGTCGTTATCGCAACTTCTCGTTGCACGGTCCGACCGCGCCATGACGCATTCGCTCCTTCGTCGCCTCGGCGCTGTGCTGGCCCTGGCGGCGGCGTATACCCTCTCGACACGCCCCGCACTTGCCCTGCAACCGGTGACGGAGTTCCTCGCGCACGCCAAGGCGTGGAACCCGCAGAACCGCGCCGCCCACGCCACGACGGCGCAACGCGACGCCGAATTGGACGTCACGACAGGCAACCTTCTGCCCAACTTCTCCGCCGGGGCGACCTACACGAGAAACCAGTACGAAGTCACGACCGCGACACTGCTTCCGACAGCATCCTTGCCCGTCGGTGTCCCCCTGGTGATTCAACCGCAGAACCAGTTTGACGGCAACGTGCTTCTCACCGTGCCGCTCATCAATATCGCCAACTGGGACCGCCGGGCCGCCGCCCGCGCGGTACTCGACGGGGCGCACGCCGACGAGGCCAACGCGGAACTCATCGTGGAAAAAAACGTGCTGCATGACTACTACACGCTGGTGGGCGATGAAGCCGTGCTGCTCTCGGCCCGAAGGAACGTGGAGGTCACACAACACAACGTGGGTCTCGCGCGCGACCGCAAGGAGAGCGGCACCGGCTCCGAGCTCGACGTTCAGCGGGCTCTGGCCGACCAAGCGAAGGCCGAGCAGAGCGTGACCGCGGCCGAGCTCGCCGTGACGAACACCCGGCGCGACCTCTACTCGCTCTCGGGGCTCGTCGCAGAGCCGGTAACCTCCTTTCCCGAAGACGATCTGCACGAGGAGCAATCCCTCGCCAGCTGGACGGGGCAGGCGGACGGGGTACCGTCGGTGCTGAGCGCGGCGGCGACCCACGCGGAGGCCGAGCTCGGTGCGCAAGCGGCGAAAACCGGGTGGCTTCCTACGGTCTCCGCCTCGGCACAGGAGAAGTTCACCAACGCCACCTTGTTCGTCGGAGGCCACTCCGCCATTTACCTCTTGCAGATTGCCGCGTCGTGGAAGCTCGACACCACCATCTTCGCGCAAATCCGCGCCCAGAACGCGGTCGCCGCCGCCGCACGCGCCAACGAGGATCGCGCGCGCCAGGCCGCCGAGGACGCCGTGTTCCAAGATTGGCAGCAGATTCGCGCCGACATCGAGTCGGCGCGCTCGTCGCGCGCCCAGGTCACGGCCGCCAAGCTCGCAGCTTCCCTCGCGGAGGACCGCTACGAGAACGGTGTCGCGACGCAGCTCGACGTATTGCAGGCGCGCCAGGATGCATTCGCCGCCGACGTCGCCCGCATTCAGGCCGACGCGGACCTGACTTACGCGCGCGCGGCGCTGCGGCTGGACGCGGGACAACTCGTCGGGCCGACGCCATGAATCGTGCGCTCTCGTTCGCCGTTCACGGCTTCGCGATCGGCAGCTTGGCGACAGGCTGCACGAGCGGGTCGGCCGCCGCCGTCGAGCGCAAGTCGCCCACGGCCAAGATCCATGTCGAGACCGTGCTCGTCACCGAGCGGCCCGTCCCCAAGGTCCTGCGCTTGACCGGAGTGCTGTCGTCCAACGAACGCACGGACCTCGCTGCCAACGCCTCAGGGCGGGTGACCAAGACCTTCGTCGAGCGGGGAGACCACGTCGCCCGGGGCGCGATCTTGGCGCAGCTCGACGCCCGCTCGGCTGCCCTCTCGCGCGCCGAGGCGGAGGCCAACGCGAAGAGCGCCACCGAGCAGCTCACGAATCTGAGGGCCGACTGCCAGCGCTACGTGGGCCTGCTCGCCAAGGGGGCCATCACCCAACAAGAGTTCGACAAGCAGAGCACGAGCTGCCAGACCCAGGCTGCAAGCGAGGAGGCCGCGCACGTCCGTGCCGCGCAGGCCGTGCAGACGCTCACCGACTCCTCCATCCGCGCCCCGTTCAGCGGCGTCATCGCCGAACGGTTCGTTCACGTCGGCGACTACGTGCACGCCGATACGCGGGTCGTCACGCTTTTGGTCGACGACCCGCTCCGCCTCGAACTCACCGTGCCGGAGGCCAACGTCGGCAGCGTGCACGCCGGGCTCGCCGTTTCGTTCGAGACGGTGGCACTTCCCGGCCACGCCTTCAGCGCCACGGTGAGGTACATGGGCGGCGAGATCCGCGAAGCCACGCGCGATCTGGTGGTCGAGGCGGTGACTGACAACCACGACCGCGCGCTTCTGCCCGGCATGTTCGTGACCGCGCAGCTGCCCGTGGGCGAGGTGACATTGCCGGTCGTCTCCCAGAAAGCGCTTGTCCACCGCGGTGACAACGACAGCGTGTTCGCCGTGGTCGATGGGCACCTCGAAGAGCGCGTTGTGCAGGTCGGCCCGAGCGTGGGAGACCTCGTAGCCATCGTCGACGGCGTGAAGACAGGAGAACACGTCGTCGTTTCTCCGCCGCCTGGCGCAATCGACGGGGTGCAGACCGAATAGCCACAGTTTACGAAGGGTACAAGCATGCAATGGCTCGCGTCGCTGTGCATCCGGCAGCCGGTCTTCACCTGGGTTCTGATGCTGGTGTTCATCGTGATCGGCGCCTTCGGCTACTTTTCGCTCGGGGTCGACCAGTTCCCCAAGATCGATTTTCCCGCCATCGTCGTGACCACGACCGAGAACGGCGCGGCCCCGGAGGAGGTCGAAACGGAGCTGACCGACAAGATCGAAGGGGCGGTCAACACGATCAGCGGCATCGACGAGCTGCGCTCCAGTTCGAGCCAGGGTGTCTCTCTGGTCATCATCACGTTCAACCTGGACAAGGACGCCAACGTGGCGGCGCAGGAGGTGCGGGACCACGTCAACAACGTGCTGCCCGATCTACCCAAGGGAATCGACCAGCCGGTCGTCTCCAAAGTCGACCCCGATGCGTCCCCCATTCTGTACGTCACGCTGAATAGCCCCGGCTCGATCCGCGACACGACCGAGCTCGCCGACAAGCGCGTGCGCCGCCAAATCGAGAGCATCAACGGCGTCGGACAGGTCAACATCCTCGGCGGCAAGAAGCGGCAAATCAACGTCTGGCTCGACCCGCTCAAGCTCGAGGCCACCGGACTGACCGCGGTCGACGTGGAACGCGCGCTCGCACAGCAGAATCTGAGCGTTCCGGGCGGGCAGATTGAGACGGGCCCGAAAAGCCTCTCTCTGCGTGTGGAGGGGCGCGTCGACGACGTGGCCAAGATCGGCCGCATCGTCATCCGGGAGAGCCAGAACCATCCGACGCGCATCGACGACGTGGCGCGGGTCGAGGACGGTGTCGAAGACCCGAAGACCTCGGCTGTTGAGGATGGCAAGGAGAGCGTCGTTCTATCCATCCGCAAGCAGTCGGGCGAGAACACCGTCGCCGTCGTCGACTCGGTCAAAACGAGGCTCGCGGAGATTCAGAAGTCGCTTCCTTCGGGCTCCGAGCTCAAGGTCGTACGCGACGAATCGGCCTCGATCCGCACCAGTGTCAACGCCGTCAAAGAGCACCTCGTGCTCGGTGCCCTGTTCGCAGCCGTGATCGTGTTGATCTTTCTCGGCAACTGGCGGAGCACGGTCATCGCCGCTTTGGCCATCCCCGTGTCCATCGTCGGCACCTTCGCTCTGATGTGGGCGATGGGCTTCACGCTCAATATCATCACGCTCCTCGCATTGGCACTGGCGGTCGGCATCGTCATCGATGACGCCATCGTCGTGCTCGAGAACATCGTCCGCTTCATCGAGCAGAAAAAGCAGAAGCCCTTCGTGGCTGCGGTCCTCGCGACGCGCGTCATCGGCCTTGCCGTGCTTGCGACGACGCTGTCCTTGATGGCCGTGTTCCTTCCGGTGGCCTTCATGAGCGGGATCATCGGGCGCTTCCTGAAAAGCTTTGGCCTGACCATGGCCTTTGCCATCCTCGTTTCGCTCCTCGTCAGTTTCTCGCTCACGCCGATGCTCGCGGCGCGCTGGCTCAAGGGCCCCCCGGCCGACGGACGGTCGGCCGACAAGTCCGTTCTGGAGCGGCTCGTCGACGGTTTTTATCGGCCGATCGAATCGCTCTACATGGTCGTCTTGACTTGGGTCATGCGGCATCGGTGGGTCGTCGTCGTCCTTGCGTGCGCGACGCTCGGTTCGTGCGTACCGCTCGCCGCGGCCGTGCCCAAGGGCTTCACCCCGCCCAATGACGTGGCCGAGTTCGATGTGAACGTCCGCGCGCCGGAGGGGACAAGCCTCGCCGAGACGCGCCTTCAGGCCGAGCGCGTGGCGCGCGAGATCCGCGCCATCCCAGGCGTCGACCACACTCTCGTCACCATCGGCAACGACTCGTCGGTTACCCGCAATTTGGCCAACATTTTCGTTCACCTCGTCGACCCGCGCAACCGTCACGATGACCAGTTCGCGATCATGGACAAAGTGCGCAAGCAGGTCATCCCGCTGCAGCCCAAGAACCTTCGCATCGACGTGTCTCAGACGGCGCAGATCTCGAGCGGTCAGTCGCAGGCTCAGGTCCAGTACACCTTGAGTGGGCCAGACCTCAACCAACTTTCCCGCTACACGAGCCAGATCTTGGCGCGTTTCCGGCAAGCCAAGGGGGCGGTTGACGTCGACTCGAACCTCATCGTCGGAAACCCCGAGGTGCACGTCGAGATCGACCGCGAGCTCGCCGGCAACCTCGGCGTCGACGTGGCCGACGTGGCCAACGCACTGGAGCTCCTGGTCGGCGGTCTCAAGATCTCGACCTACGAAGAGGGGGGCAACGATTACGACATCCGGGCCCGCGCCGGCGCTGCGTACCGGGCGGACCTGGCCGGGATCTCGATCATGACGGTGCAAACCAAGACCGGCAAGACCGTGCCGCTCTCGTCGGTCGTAAAGCTCGTCTCCACGACCGGCCCGTCTTTGATCAATCGGCTCGCGCGGCAGCGTCAGGTCACGATCACAGCCAATGTCGCTCCCGGCGTCGGCCAAAGCGAGGTATCGGACGCGCTCGTCCGAATCATCGGAGACCAGCACCTGCCCCCCGAGTACCACGCGGTGCCGGCGGGGCTGACCAAAGAGACCGGGCGTGCGGTGAAAGGATTCGCAACGGCGGTCGGCCTATCGTTCATCTTCATGTACCTCGTCTTGGCGGCACAATTCGGATCATGGCTACACCCCATCACGATCATGCTGTCGCTTCCCCTCACCGTGCCCTTCGCACTGCTGTCGCTGCTTCTGTTCGGACAGGAACTCTCCCTGTTGTCGATGCTGGGCATTATCGTGCTCTTTGGCGTCGTGAAGAAGAACGCTATCCTCCAAGTGGATCACACGAACCATCTGCGCGCCGAGGGCAGGATGCGGCTCGACGCCATCCTCGAGGCCAACCGCGACCGGCTTCGCCCGATTCTGATGACGACCCTGGCCTTCGTAGCGGGGATGATCCCGCTCATCACCTCGCGCGGCATCGGGGCGGGGATGAACCGCGCCACCGCCGGGGTCGTGGTGGGAGGGCAAACGCTGTCGCTCGCTCTCACGCTGTTGGCCACGCCGGTCGCCTACTCCCTTTTCGACGATGTGACGGTGTGGATCAAGAAGCGCTTCTCTTCCAGCGCCGACGCGGACCGGGGGCAGCGTGAGCTTGACGAGCTGGACGGCGGCCCGCCGGGCTTGTCGAGCCGTCCGGCGACGGCACCCGCGGAGTAACGTCGCCGATCGTTGCCCCGTCAGTTGCAGACCTGCGCGACCGGCAGTTCGCATAGGCCGTTGGTGCACGTTGAGGGCGGCGTACACAGGGGGCCGTTCGTCGCGTCGCACGCCGCGCCGTCAGCGGCCGCGGCGAGGCAGGTTCCGGTCCCCAGGTCGGAGTCGGTTCGACAAAACCCCGACGCCGCGCAGACGCCGCACGCGTCACCCGACGAGGCCGCCTGGTACTGAGTGCAGACCCCGACCGCGGTGTCGCAGAAGACACCCTGGGACTCGTCGCAGTCCTGGCTCGCACAGGCTGCTCCAACCTGGAGCGCTGGACCACAGACGCCGTTGTCCGTGCAGACGAGTGTCCCCGCGCACGGCTGGCTCTCGTCGCACTCCTCGCCCGCGCCCGCCGGCACGGCACACGTTCCGAGGGTGTCGCCGCTCGGTATCGCGCAGGACAGCCCCAGCTGGCAGACCGAGTCGTCGCTGCACTCCCCCATCGCCGCGACGCGTGGCGAGCACACGCCGCAGGTCTCGCCCGCCTCCCCCTCGCAAAACTCCGTCCGCGTGTCGCACTGCGCGTTTTGGCTGCACGCTCCGCCATTGGGCGTCGAGCCCACGTAGTGGCAAGCGGCGGGCGCATTGTTGCTGAAGACCTGATCGCAGGTTTCCGCTGGGGTCGACTGCGCGCAGGCCTCGATGTCGCTTGGCGCGGCCGCGATGAGTGGGCAGGCGAGAAGGGCGCGCTGAACGCAAGCGGCAACCGTTCCATAGGTTTCCGTGATGTAAAACGGGTCGCAACTCTCGATTATGTTGCACACGGCGGTCTCGAGGTCGGTGCAGGCCGCCTGCAGCGTAATCGGCTGCGTCGACGACGCATCCATCCCCGACCCCTCGTCGTCACCGGTCGCCGTAGCGCTGGCGGCGCTCGTCGCCGCCGCCCCAGTGCTGGCCGCGCCCGTCGCCGCCGCCCCAGTGCTGGCCGCGCCCGTCACCGCCGAAGTGCGGGCCCCGCTCGTCGCCGACGCCCCGCCGCTGGCGGCGCTCGTCGCCGACGCCCCACCGTCCGTCGTGTAGTCGTTGGTGCCTACGAGCAGCATGCAGCCTTGCGCCCCGAGGGGCACGAGCACGCGCAGGACGGCCCAGAAGCCGGATCGCACCCCATTCATTGGAAGGTCCCGACGAGGCCTGCGGCTCCGGGCGCGAGGACGGGGCGGACGGCAAATCCCGCCGCCGATTGCGGCTTGGGGTGTCCGGCTGAGACCCAGAAGTAGACGCCCGCCGCCGCGGCCGCGAGACCCGCCCCCCAAGCGACCGTCGAGATGACCGGATCGCTCTTGTAGGCGTTGATGTCGCCCTGCGATGAGGTCGGGCAGACCAGATCGCTGCACGCGGAGCTGAGGTGCGATTTGGCCTGGAAGGCGAGCACGCCGTACGCGCTTCCGACAACGATTGCGGCGCCTGCCGCGCCGAACGCCACGTAGGCCGGCAGGCGGTTCGGCGTCGCGGGCGATTCGGCTCCAATGGGTGGCTGGGCGGGCCGCGGAACCGCTCCCGCGATCGCCGGCGAACCGGGCTGCGGTTCCAAGCGCAGCACCACGGCCTGAGACTGCCCGTCGACCAGCGTCACGTCGGCCCCGGCGAGCGCGAAGCCCGGCGCCACCGCAGTGACGCGGTGCGGGCCGGGGTCGGTCGGCCGGTCGTGGTCGATGAGGACCGACGGGACGGACTCGCCGTCGACCGCAAGCTGGATGTCGATTCCCGCACCTCCCGCGTCGGTCGTTCGCTCGACGTGGATCTGAAGCTTCGCGACGCGCAATTCGGCAGAAGCGAGCAGGGCCGGAGCCTGAGCTCGCGCGTCGAGCCACGACTTGGGGGCGTCGGGCAATACGGTCTCGTGCACCAAGCGATTCAAGATTTCGATGGCCGCGACCACCTTGCCAAGCGCGAGCTGGCACCGAGCGAGCGGCAGCGCGGTGGTGGGGGCGTGCACGAGCGCCTCCGCACGCGCCAGCCGATCGACGGCGCCCGCGCAATCGCCCGCAAGCGACATCGTAACGCCCTCGGTGCCGAGCAGCCGTGCGGCAGCCTTCTGGTCGTCGCCGATCGGCGCGGGACCGTGTGCCGCACCGGCGTCGGCGCCGGCGGCGACCTCGGGACCCACTGCGCGCGGCCCGAACGCCGCCGTGACGAACTGGCCTTTCTCGCCCTCTCGGACCACGACCTCTTTCTGGACGGGGACGCCATTCGCGGCCGTGAACGTAAAGCGGTGCTTGCCGGGATCGACGGCGAACGCGGTACCGTCGAGGTGGTCGGCGAGCGCCACATCGTCCATGACGACGCCGACGGCCGTGACGCCGATTCCGGAGCTGTCCTTGACGTCGAAGAGAACCGTCGGCATCGCCTTGTCGACTTCGGTCGCCCTGTCGGCGCAGTCTTCGCGCACCGGCGCCGGACAGGCGCTGTTGACGCACACGGCAAGCTGCTGCTTGGCCGCGCGAAGATTGCCGTTCTTTCGGAGCGCCTGGGCGGTCTCGTCGGCCGTCGCGCATTCGTCCACCGTCGGTGGTTTTGCCCCGACCCCCGAGAGCGTCTGGCAAGCACTCGCGTGGATCACGATCCACAAGCCGCCCGCAGCGAGACCGCTGTGACGCGGCAAACCAAAGACGGATCGCATCATTGCGAGAGGCACTCTCGGCGCCACTTTTTGATCCCGTTCTCGTAGTAGTAGCAGGCGGGCTTTGACGAGCCGCTCGGCTTGGCGGGTACGGCCGGTGCAGCCGGCGGGGCCATCGCGCGCGGCGGAGGCGAGGCGGGCGAAGGCGTCACGGCACCGGCCGAGCCGGCGAGGACCTCGGCCGTCGAGGTCGGGGCCTGCGGCTTGGAAGGCCCGGAGCCGGCCGACGCGGGTGCTGCCGCCGGCGCATTGACGATCCTCGACGTCGGGCTCGGGTAATTGATGACATTGACCTCGACGCTGTTCTGGCTGCTCGCGGTGGCGGTGGGTGCGCTGGCCATCACCGGCACTGCGGGGGCGCTCGTCGAAGATCGTGACCCGATGATGGCCACCGCAGCGGTCGCCATGACGACCAAGGCGCCGACCAGCGATGCGAGCACCACCACCAGCCGAGAGTTCGCGCGCGCCAAGCTCTTGGACGGCGAATCGCGCGAGACCGGCTGCGCGGTCACGAACTCGGACCCGGCGCCCCCGTGACGGACCGCGAGCGGCTGCGCAATAGCCCGTGGACCCGGAGGCATCCACCCCGACGCGGCGGGGGAAGGCCCCGGCGACGGCGCGTGCAACGGGGCGGAGTCCAGTACCGGCGCGGCGTGCGCTCGATCCAAGGCGGAGGGGGCCGGCGCGGGCGACGACGGGTGGGCTGGGGTCGAGTGCTGCGTCGACTCTGCCGACTTCCTCGCGGTCTCGCTGAGCTCGAGCAGCGACCGCTGGGGCAAGCCCCCGCCGTAGAGGCTTGCCGACACCTTGCGCAAGGCGTCGCGCATCGACGCTGCGCCCGCAAAGCGATCGGCCCTTGCGAATGCGAGCGCGCCGTCCACGACCGCGCAGAGCGACGGGTGAGCGCCGGGCAAGACGCTGGCCAGCGAAGGGGCAGGCGTCGTGGCCGCCGAAATCATCATTTGCTGCACCGTGTCGGCCTCGTGCACCAGGCGCCCCGAGGCGAGCGTGAATAGCGTGGCGCCCGCCGCCCACACGTCCGTCCGCCCGTCGATCTCGCCGGTCTTGCCGAGCACCTGCTCGGGCGCCATGAAGGCCGGGGTTCCCATCGTGATGCCGGTCCGCGTGGCTTGCGACGAAGCCGCATCGCGGAGACGGGCAATGCCGAAATCGAGCACCTTGAGTCGTCCGTCGAGCGTGAGAAGCAGGTTGGCTGGCTTGATGTCCCGATGGACGACGCCGCGCTCGTGGGCGGCCGCCAGCACATCGAGCAACTCGATTCCGAGATCGACGACGAAGCGATCGGCCAAGCGCTTGCCGAGGCGCTCCCACACCGCTTCGACCGACTCGCCGCGCAGGAGCTCCATCACGAGGAAGGCGGTGCCGTCTTCGGCTACGTCGTCGTCGAGCACAGACACGACGCCCGGATGCTTGACCGCGCCTGCCGCCTGCCCCTCCCTCAGAAAACGGTTGCGCAGGTCGCTGCTGAGCGACAACTCCGGATGCAGCAGCTTGACGGCGAATTCGTTGCCGTTGCGATGGGTTGCCGCGTAAACGGCGGCCATTCCGCCCACCCCCAAAATGCGATCGAGCCGGTACTTGCCCCGTAGCGTGGTGCCGAGCCGGGCGCGGGCGCGGGCGACTTGTTCGTCGGCATCGGTCTCCGATTCTGACATGGCACACTGCCCCGCGCGCCCCGAACGTATAGCAAAAAAGCATCGCCGAGGCACGGGCCCTGCGTCAAGGGCCACCCCGCCGCCCGTCGCGCTACGCCCGCCCTCCGCACAACGCGCGAAGCGCGCGCTCGCCCACGATCGGGCTCAGCGACGGGCGGCCTTCCCGGACCTGCCCGCGCGGAAGTCGTCCGCGACCCACGCCACGCGGCCCCGAAGGCCGCATGCTGTTCACGACGGCACGAAGATGCGAACGCCAAACCCCGTAGCACCCACCCCTCCGTGGATATCGGCCCCGAACCGGGCCTAAGTCACTAAATGGGGAATGCACCAATGGCTCCTATGGATTCCCCCTTTCCACGGGCGGACGGATCCCCTCATGCCTGCCTGATTCGTTGCGGCACGGCGAGGGCCTCGTGAATAGCAAAACGACGAAACGCGCCGGGGAGAGCTTGCGATTCGAAACCCGCGCCCCACGACGCGACTCGCGCATCAACACGGAAGAGCGAGATGCAGGCTCACGGAGCTCGGGCGAGAGGCTTGGCGAACCCGATCTCCGTGGGGCAAGATGGCCTCCGATGAGAACGCGCATCCCGTCGCTGTTCGGCCTGGCTCTGGCCGTAGGTACGCTCTCCTGCTCTGGCGCGGGGTCCTTTCCACCCCTCAACACGTGCTGCGTCGTCCCAGCGGCCGATGGGACCATCGTGTGCTTCTGCGGCGCCTCGACGACGCCCGGAGACGCCTTCACCGTCCGAGTATCGGGCTCCACCTGCACGGTCACCAGCACGAACGATGGCGGAGGCGACGTCCAGGTTCATGGAGCCCCCCCGCAGGCGCAGACCGATTGCGCGAACCCGCAAGGGGGCTGATCGTCCGGCGCCGTCGTCGACACCACGCATCTCCCGCGCATCAGCGCGATCCCATGCATGGTCTGAATGGGACCCTATCTCATCACGGGTGTGGCGCGATCACCAGGCGCGCGGAGGGCGCGAACTTGTGCGCTCGCTCCAGGACGCGCCGCGCGTCGTCGGGGCTGTCTGTGAGCACGGCCGCCATCAGCCCCTCGTTCGTAACGCTGACGTCGATCATGAGCCAGGAGCCAGGCAGGGCGTACGGATCTTCGGGGAGCTCGGGCGCGTCTCCCAACGTGACGGCAGCTTCATGGCACTCGAGGGCGCGCTGCAGCACGCCGACGGGCATATTCACCGTCGGTCGCATGTGCAGGTCCGCACCGCGCAGACGCAGGTCGCCCCCGGCCCCCTGGTTCACGTGCAGATAGGCTGCCTGGACGCTCTCGATGATGGATGGAGAAAGCGCGTCCGCCGCCAACGGACCCGCATCCTTCTCGCAAGCATCGTCGAGCTCGTGCGCGCGGTCCACGGCCGTTCGCTTGTCCGGCAGAAGCGGGAACCACGAGCACGACCCGCAGCCCGAGAGAGCCATCGATGCCGCCCACGACCAAGCAATCAATCGCCGCATCGGCCGTGGATGTTACACAAAGTGGCGTGGACGTCGAACGTGAGGCACCCGACCACGACGAAGAAGAGCAGGCAGCCCATGGCTGAGGGATCGCCTCCCCTGGAGCGCACACAGGTTCATGCGCCTGGCAAGGGAGGCGGTAGCCCTGTCAGCTGTGGTGCTGCTTCAGTCTGCGCTACTCCCATCGGTGCTCGCATCAGGCGCGGCATCAGGCGTGGCATCAGGCGTGGCATCAGGCGTGGCATCAGGCGCGGCATCAGGCGTGGCGTCAGGCGTGCTCGCCTCCACGGACGCTTCCGCGGACGTGCCCCCGTCGCCAGCGTCCGGCACGGGTCCGGCATCCGACCCCGCATCATCAAACACACCCGTATTTGCGAAGTCGCACACACCCACGTAGGGGGCGGTCGTGTTTCCGAGCGAGGTGCAAATCGACGACGCTCCGCCGTTGCAACCCGGCTGACAATTCGGGTTGCTGCTTGGCGTGAGGTCCCCGTTGCTGTCGACCGGGCAGCAGTAGTTTTCGGGGCAGAACGCGAGCACGTCGTAGCCGCCGTCGATGCCGTTGACCCCTGCCCCGGCGGCGAGGAAGAGAACGGTGTTTCCCTGGGCGGACAGGGTGCCCTGGTTGGCCACTTGCCACGCTGAGACGGTGCAGGCGAGGCCGCTTTTGCACTCGTTGTGGCTGTCGTACGGATTGCATCGGTCGCCTTCGGGAACGTTGCCGTAGGCCCATCCGCCGATGCAGCCTGCCGGTGCCAGGGCGAACGCGAGTGAGCCAACGGCAACCAGCGCAGCGATGCGAGCGAGATTGAGCGGGGGCATGAAAGAGCTCTTCACAGTCGTTGTAGGCTTCATGGTGATCTCCGAGATTCCAAGCCGCGCTTAGAGGCGGACCAGCCAAGCAATGATGATTCGATCGTCGGACTTTTGCAGGTCCGCCCGCCAGCCCGGACCCGAAGGCGTCGAGATGTAGCCGTCGGGCGAAGTGTCGCCGCCGTGACCGTTGAAGAACGGAACGCTCGAGCCCCGATGGTTGAACTCGACGTCGAGCGTGAAATAGTCGCTCGGCATGTATTGGAAGCCGGCCTCGTAGTCCCACATGTTGATCTTGGAGCCGAAGTTGATGTCGTACGGGCTCGTGGGTGGGACGTACGCGACTTGTGCCGTGCTCTCGGGCTGGGGAAGGGGCTGGGCATTCCCAGTGGGCGTCAGAATGAGGTAGCGGCTGGGGTTGGTCATATAGCCGCCGCCGACGGTGATCGCGAACTGGTCGCCGAACCAGGCGCGCTGGTAGGTCATGGCGCTTAGGAAGCGCGCCGGGCATGGCGCTGTGACGCTGCAGTGGCCCTCCGCCGATTTGCCGGAGAACGCGACACCGTCACCGTGTTCGCCGCCGAGGTCAGCGGTGTACGACGCGGCGAGGCGTGTGATGAACGACCCGCCGGGGTCGTTATAGTATCGGATATTGAAGCTGTTGTCCGTGTGCCAGCGGTAAAGGCCCGGCAGGTCCTGTGCGTCAAAGCCGAAGTAGTCGTTCGAGTTCGCCGAGATCCACTCGACGGGACGGAACATAACCTGGCCGCCGAAGCCGGGCATGTCGTTGAACTTGGCGTACGACTGCCAGCCGTTGATGATCCAAGGCTCGATCTTCAGGGTGTCGGTCGGGAAAATCTGCGTCCGGATGCCGTTGAAGAACCAGGGCGTGTTGTCCGAGGTATACGACGGCACGTACATCCAGTTCTCGTACGCCGTGTACGAGAACAGACCGACGTACGACATGAAGATGCCCGCGTCGACGTTGATTCCGTGGAGCACATCCCAGTGGTACCCGCCGTTCCACTCGCTGATGTACCGGAGCGTGTTCTGCAAGTCGAACTGCCCGTGAAAGGTGCTGAAGTCATTGCGCGGAATCTCGACGGCGCGGTACCCGAACTGCGTCATGATGCGCATGCGCGTGTTCTTGATGTGGAAGTCGCCGCCGAGTCCCAGGAAGGCCAGTGAGATCTCGTTGTCTCGCGCGATCGACGTCGACCCGATGACCGTATGGTCGATCGGGTTGGCCTTGGACTGTGTGTAGTTTACGTCGACGAGAAACTCGCCCGTGAAGTAGGGCGTGTCGATCACAGGCTTCTTCTGTCGGCTGGTGCCGTTGATCCAGCCGAAGTCCAACGCAAAAGGTGGGCTCTGCGTCTGGGCGATGCCATCGAACGGGCCCGGCGCGGGCGCAGCGGCGGGCGCCGCCGGCGCTGCGGGTGCTGCGGGCGCGAACGTTGCCGGGGGCGGCGCAGTCGCCGCGGGGGCGGGAGCCATAGGGGGCGCCGCCGGGGCAGCCGCAGCTGCAGGCGGTGGGGCCGCGGGCGCCGCGGCGGGCGGCGGGGCCGCGGGCGGAGGCGTCTCGGCGGGAGGTGGCGTGGGTGGCGCTTGCGCGAACACCACGCTCTCCACGGAGACGGACAGCGCGCCCAAGACGGTACCCAAGCGCAGGCTGCGAAGGCTCGACTTACGTTTCATAGATGGAACTCCTCGCGTTTTCGACGAAGACAAGGGACCGCCATCGACGCGTGATGATTCGCGCGCCGGAGCCCCGGCGGTGACGGCTAGGTCGCCTTGCGGCGACGGCCTTCGACCCGTGGCTTCAGTGAGCTACGAGTGCTTCCTTAGGACGCAACGGAATAAAAAAGACGTTAATTGTAGCTCCGGGGGTGGAATCAAAATTGGATAACGAATGTGGAAAAAACGGGATCACGACCGCGCAGTGCTGACGAAACCGTGACGACATACATGCCCTCGCATTCTGCGGTTATCAAACGGTGCCGCAAGAAACGGGGGCCTCGCGGACGCTGGGTGATCCGGCGCAAGAATGTGCAAAATCGTTGCGATGCTCCGCGCAAATCGGAGATAAAAATGGGGACATCCAATGCAGACCTCACTTGCCGTCGTCCTGGACGACGATCCTTCTTCGAGCTCGATCCGGAGGTCCAGCCCTCCGGTCCAAGCGCGCGCGAAGCGCGCAGTCACGCCGCTCGTCCTCCTAGCCGAGAGCGACGCACGCGTGCGCGCTTATCTGAGCACGGTCCTCTGCAACCAGCGGATGCGCGTGATCGAGGCCGACACGGGGACGCAGGGGCTCGCGCATGCGACCGCATACAACCCCGACATCGTCATCATCGACTTCGGCCTCCCGGACCTAAACGGCATCCAGGTCACTACCAAGCTCCGGGCGTGGTCGGATGCGCCCATCTTTATCCTCTCTGAACGTGAGGACGAGAACCAAAGAATCCCAGCGCTCGACTCGGGCGCGAACGAGTACCTGACGAAGCCATTCGGAACGGGCGAGCTTCTCGCCCGCGTCCGGGTGTGGCTCCGTCACCATCAGCGTGCGAGCGCGCACTCGCTGGGCACGGCGCTCGAGGTCGGGCCGTTCCGCATCGACTTCGGCAAACTGCAGGCGTTTGTGCGCGGGCACGAAGTGCGGCTCACGCAGCGTCAGTACAAGCTGTTCGAGACCATGATGCGCAGCGCCGGCGAGGTGCTGACGCACGAGCAGATCATGATGGCCGTCTGGGGCCCGGCGCATATGAACGCCACGCAGTACCTTCGCGTGTACATGGGCCAGCTGCGGCGCAAGTTCGAGATCGACGCTGCCCGTCCGTACTACTTCTTGACCGAGCCTGGGATCGGATATCGTCTCCGCAAAGACTGACCGCCCTATGCGGATCCGGGTGACCCTCGCCGCCCTCAGATGGCGGACATCTAGCGGCAAGCGGGGGCGTGCGCTGCGGCGTACGCCTTCGCCCGGTCCAGGATTCGAAGGGTGTCCGAGACATGGTCGCCGCTCAGCGTCACCTGGAAATTGCCGTCTTCGGGCTTCACTTCGATCTCCAACCACGAATCGCGCAGGCCGTACGGATCGTTCGGTACCCGCGACGCGTCCACCTCGCCGTCGAGGACGCGCAGGTTGTGGCATCGAAGAATCCGATCGAAGCGCGAAAGAGTGACTCCTTGCGGCGGCCTCACGACGAGCTTCACCGTGCGGATCTGGCACGTGCCTCTGCAGGGATCCTGGTAGACCGCGGCGCGCGCGCTCAGGACCGTCATCGCATCCACGGCTCTTGCTTCGTCCTCGGCCGGCAGGGCGTCCCGGCACTCGGACGCTTCTACGCTCGCTGCGCGCGCCGGCAGCGGGACCTGTGCGGCGCACCCGAACGCCAGAAGCACCGCCCCGGCCATCGCAACTCCGCGGATCACTGGGTCGACGCCGACACCCACGCCAAGGAGTACGGTCCGGCGCCGGCCAAGGTTACGCGACCGGGGGTGCAGGCGAACGGGCGCGCCATGCCGTGCACGCTACGGGATGCTCTCCATGGCAAGCATGTGCTCGTGCGCATATCGGGTCGCGCGGCCAAGCACCTCGATATTGTCGTCCACAGAGTCGGCGCGTACCGTCACGGCGAAGTTGCCATTCTCCGGTGTCACTTGGATGTCCAGCCATCGGTCCGCAAGCCAATACGGGTCGTCAGGGATCTCGGCTGGATTGACCTTTCCCAGGAGCACACGGGCGCTGTGGCACTGCAGAATTCGGGTCAGCTCTTCGGCGGTCACGCCGGTCGGCGGCCGGAGTACCAGTTTGACGCCAGAAGGCCGCTCTTCGACGTTGTTCGGGTTCACGAGGATGTGAGCGTACAGGGGCTGGATGCGCAGCACGGCGTTCGCTTGCAGAAGCTGCGTCGCGGCGGGGGCGGTCACTCTGGAATCGCACTGCTCGTGCTCTGCCGAAGCAGCAGCCGTCGCGGGCGGTACGCCGGTCTCGCACGCCAACACAAAGGCCAAACCGAACGCGGTCGAGATCGCTTGCGGATGGATTCCCACAGGGTCACCTCCGAGAGGGCGCTGCACCGTACCCGGCCGCTAGACGAAGTCAACCAAGGATCTCGACGTACGTCCGTTCCGCGCGCGCGGAACGGCCCCCCATCCCGAATCAGGCGGGTCGCACGCTCCACCCCAACGACGGCCGGCAGGCCGTACTCCCGTGCGATCGCCGTGCTAGGGGTCATGAGGCCCCCTCGAGCTCCCGCGTCCTCTCGGGCGGGCCACTCGTTTCGGGCGCGCCACTCGTTCGCCTCAGTGCCGCTCGAAAGTTTGCACCGCCCCCTTGGTTGCGTCTGGACGCCACGGCTAGAGCGTTCCCGCCCCGTGCGCTGCCGAATAGGCTTTCGCCCGCTGCAAGATGCGCAGTGTGTCCGAGACGTGGTCGCCGACCAGCGTCACGAGGTAATTGCCTGCGTCGAGCTTCACGTCGATCTCGAGCCACGAGTCGCGGATGCCGTACGGGTCGTTCGGTATCCGCGACGCGTCCACCTCGCCGTCAAGCACGCGGAGGTTGTGGCATCGCAGCATCCGGGCAAAGCGCTCGGGATCGACCCCTGCCGGCGGCCGCACGACGAGGTAGACGCCCCAGACTGTACACACACCGTTGCACGCGTTCTGATGGAACTTCGGACGGACCTCGAGAACCCGAATCGACTCGAGCGCTCGCGCCTCTTCCTCCGCGGGCAGCGCGTCCCGGCACTCGTTGGCCTCCATGCTCGCCGCGCGTGCGGGTATGGGAACGGGCGTGGCGCACGCGCCGGCAAAGAGCCCCAGCGCGGTGACCATAGCCCAGAGCGAAGCACCTCTGCCGCTGGCCCTTTTTACGTTGACGCCCACGCCGGAGATTACGTCCGCGGGCCGGGAAGGTTACGTAACCGGGAGCGCGGGCGCACACGCCGGGCGGGCGCGCACGCACTCTGCCGGCCTTTGTAAATTCCGGCCACCGCTCGCAGTCGACACGTGGCGAGATCGTGTCCGGGGCAACCGCCGCGAGATCCCAACCGACCGAGAAGCCACGACGCCTGTCCTGCATTGGTTTGGCTTCGTCGTTCACGAGCCCATCCGCACGCTAGGCAGGCCTGAGGCAGGCCTCGCCCGCCGGTTGCCGTCTCAGTCTTGGTTGGCGGTCTGCCGGACGCTCTCGGCGTCCGGCTTGTTGGCCCAGTTCCAGTCCGCGCACCTCGCGCCGGGAAGTGCCTGTGCGAGACGTGCCACGAATTGAGCAACGCCCTCGTCGACGCTCCGGCCGGTGTATCGGATGCCCACGATCGCGACCGATCGGTGCTCCGGGACGGAAAAGAGCGTCGCTGCCAAGTCGATGGCGTTCGGGTCCTTGGAACGCCCGATGCCCGTTCGGGCCCCCATGATGGGGGATGCCTCGTGGTGCGTCTCCGCGTCCTTGGGGAGCGAAACCTGCCCGTGCGTCGGCAGCCGTCCCGCGACGGTCAGGACGAGCACGAGGTCGCCGCGGGCTCCGACCGCAATCTGCGCCAGCAGGGCGTCCGAGAACCCGTTGTCGCGACTCACGTCGGCGATGGCCGTCGACAGCGCGGGGTTCGCGGTGATGAAGGATTCGGTGTACGCGGCCTCGCATATCCCTCCCCCGAAGACGGGCGAAAGCTGCGTCTTCACGGCTCCCCACGAATCGGAGCTCAACTGCCCATCCTTGTAGACGCCAAAAACCGACACCGCGTGCTGCGCAGGTCGGAAGTCCGGCGCCATTTTGCTCGTGATGTGCACATCGGGCTCGCATCCGACCATCGAGAACGCAGTCCCGACCGCGAAGGCCACGCCGCGCCCGTGGGTGCGCAACGACATTTCGCGTAGGCGCGGCAGGCGCGCGGTCGAAGGCATCCTCGGAGCCGTGAGAGTACTCCGGGCCGATGTGCCATTTCGAGACGCACGCGGGGGTCTGGTCGCACATTTTACGTGTTCTTTACTGGTGCGGGTGCGACGCGCGGTCCGGGCGGTGGCGCCCAACCGCAGCCGACCAGGGGGTCGTTGATGCCCTTCCGGCTGGCCCGCGAGGACAGCCAAATCCCACTCGAACATTTCGTGCAGATGTCCGGTTGAAGACTATCTGTTTTCGCATTCCCACCGACTCGCATACGAAGCCGGTATCGAATTTACGGCTCGTTGATAGGCCACCGGCTGTGCTAATGTGAATAGTCTATTGACCATGACCGAGACCGTATGCCACGCCCGGCGCTCGACAGAGCGCTCTTTGACGCGACACGCGACACGCGGACGATCCGCCCCGTGCGAAGCCCGCGCACTAGCCGAGGTTCAATCGATAGCCTCCGCCCGCGTCGCTCACCAGGTACTTCGGCCGGGTCGGGTCCTTCTCCAACTTGAGCCGGAGATGCCGCACGTAGGCCCGCAGGTACTGCGCACGGATCGACGCCTTGGGGCCCCACACGGCGGCGAGAATCTGGTCTTCGGTCATCGCGCGTCCCGGATTGTGCGCCAGAATGAGCAACAGCTTGCATTCAAGCGGTGTGATGTGAACCTCGCGTCCTTCGACGAGGATGGTTCGGCGATCCCGATCGATGCGCAGCCGCTCGGTGGCCAAATGCAACGCGAAGCGCTGGGCGTGCATTCGACCCTTCTGGCGAAGCCAAACGCGCAAACGTCCCGCGAGATCGGTCCAAGCGAAGGGGCGAACGATGTAATCGTTCGCTCCGGCGTCGAGGAGGGCCCCTCGCTGGCTCGGTCGCGAAGCGTTGACAATGGCCACGATCGGTGTGGCGGTCCAATCGCGAATCCGCGCCGTCAGTCGCACGCCGTCCGCACCCAGATGGACGGCGTCGAGCACGACGATGTCGGGCTCATGGCCGACCGCCCGAGTCAACGCGCTAACGCGCGGCGACGCTTGCTCGGCGCGAAAGCCGAAGCCGATCAGGTTGGACGCGATCGATCGACCCGACCGAAGCTCATCCTCGACCACGAGGACCAAAGGCTCCGCAGCGAACTGCCCATTCATCGCGGATCACCAGCCTGGGGGGGGCATCGGCGCATCATGGAGGCTTTTACTTGTTGTAGTGCGGTGGGCAATCAAAAGGCCGTAAATTGAGAGATGGGCGAACGGCCGGCGACAGCCGTGTTTATGGACGACATCGGGATCGACCCAAATATTGATCGTAATTTTATTCGCGCGTCCCATCCTTCGCGGTCACTTTGATGCCGCGTGATCCGGCCCGCTCTCAAAAACCGTTCGGGCCGCAAGCCCAAACTCGCCGTGGCGGGACTTTGTTGCTCGGAACGGCTGAGGTGACGACGAAACTTCGCAAGACGACGAAATTTCGCAAATCGACGGCCCTGCCGCGGCGACGGAGTTCGCCTGCCGAAGCGCGCCGCGCAAACGGGCGCGAGTCGAGGCGAGTCGAAGGAGGCCGCAAGCGCGTGTTTATACTTCGATTACGAATGGACCCGATCTATTTGCGCATCGATTATCTCAATCCAGGTTAATGTCTGCGGTGCGCGAGCGCCCGTTGCAAACAGGGTCGCGCGTGGAGTGAAGGAGTTGTCGTTGATGAGTCAAGCGAATCGAGTGATGCTGGTCCTGGCCTCGCTGGCCGTCGTTCTTGCGAACGCCGCATGCGCCACGCAGTCCGACGGTCTTCGTCGGATGGCCGCCGAAGACCCCGAGCGAGCGGCGGCAAATGAGTCATCGCCGCCCGGCGCATTCGGCGCGACCACCTACACGCATTGGGCGGCGGCCGAGCGGCTGCGCGATGTCGAACAGGCCACCTGCGCCGAAGTGCCAGAGTCCGACCGCGATCAAGGGCCGCTCGCCCACCGCGACCAAATCACCGGCGTCGAGACGCTCAGTGTGCGGCCTCACGCGAAGGAGCCGACTCTCCAGCCCGCTGGCGTCGCGGTGTACCTGCGCGCCGCGCCGGGCATGACCGAGGCATCACTCGGCCGTGTTCTCGAGTGCCATTTGGCTCACCATGCGGTGGTCGGCGACCGCGTCGCGGACCGCTCGAGCCCACTGTTTGTCGATGACGCGCGCGTGGCGCTGTCCGCGACGGGCGCTGGATTCCGCATCGCGATTACGGCCCGAAATGTTACAGCGGCCCGGGCGATCATCGAGCGAGCGCTCGCGCTCGCCGAATGATCGGCTATTTGTTTCGGGCCGATTTCGTATTGGCGATACTCGCCTGGTTGAGCGACTCCGATCGACCTCAACGCCATGATCGAACGGATTTGTGGGCTCGCCGGTGTCTTCATCGCCGGCGTGGGCTGTGCTTATAACCCCATTTGGCCCGACATGCGGACGCCGGTCGACCGCGCCCGCGACGTCGTTTCACGCTGCACTCAGCCCGACGAGGCCGTCGACGCCCTGGTTCTTTCGACTTCGGATCTCGAAGGCGTCGAGCCCGCGTACTTCTATGTCCCGTCCGGCATGGACCGGTCCATGCGGCTGAGGGGGGTCCGCTTGCGCTTTCGACCGAAAGCCATCTTATCCGCCGATTCGCTCCAGCGCAGCGCCGAATGCCACCAGTCTCTGGTCACGCTCGGCAGCGCCCACGCAATACCCGACGATCCGTACGCATTGCCCGGGTCCTGGCTTGACATTAAGGCGATCTCCACCGGCGACGGGTACGTCGTGACCGTCCTCATCGACGACCGCGAAAAGGCGCAACGGGTTGTCGATCGCGCTCGGCATTTCGCGGCGCAGCAGCGGTAAGCCTCGGCCCATTCGGGGCCCGGTGGCCACGGCGGCCCCTGAGCCGCCAGCCGCCCGCTTCGGCCTCTCGCCTCGAAGTCGACCTTTCACGTCATTCGCGTTAGCGGTGGCGCCGATGCATCCAACGGCCTGGCTCACAGTCGCCTTGCTCGTTGTCCTGATTGCGTGCGGTCCGGGTAGCTCCGGCCTCCAAGGTGTGTCGTGCACAGAAGACAGCGACTGCGGATCGGGCCTCCGGTGTCTGTCCGAGTCGTTGCCTTCGACCGACGGCGGGTGCACGGGGCTCGGCAAGGAGTGTCTGACGCTTTGCAGCACGGACATGGAGTGCACCACGTCCCTCGCCCCCGGTTACGCATGCTCCAGCGGACCGTGCGGAGCTGACGTCCCAACGTGCCAGCCCCTGGCATTCAGCCTGGAGGACAGCGGCGGTAGTCTGGAAGCGACCGTCCTTTCCGATGCAACCGTGCCGTCCGACGCGACCGTGCCGTCCGATGCGACCCGATCGTTCGACGCGACCGCCCCATGACTCCTCCTTCTGCCTTCTGCGATCCGCGAAACGAAAAAGCGCAGCACGCCTCCGGCGGTCGCCCTCGGCGTTTCATCGCCTCGCGGATCGGGTATTTGCTGCGCCGTCTTGCTCCCCCCCCGAGTGGACAGTCAGTCCCCGGTGCCGTCTGCTGCGTCCGGTGTCGACCCATCTGCCGCGTCCGGTGACGAGGACCCGGTATCGAGAGCGGAAGACCCGTCCGCAGTGGAAGATCCATCTGACGCATCGGGTGAAGACGACCCCGCGTCGGGTTCCGGCGTCGTGGGGGGCGGCCCTAGCGAGCAGAACTCCCCGGTCACGAATGCCGTGAGGCCCCCGTCGTCTCCCGCGTCCGGCTCCTGGGTTTGGCAGTACATCGCCCTCTGGCACTGCGCCAAGAATTGGCAGTTGGTCGAGGTGCTCGTGATGGTGCCGTTTGCGTCGTGCGCGCAGCAAAATGCCAAGCCGGCCGCACATGCGTACGCGGGGGTCGTGCCCTCGTTCGTGGACGGGATCCAGGTGCATTGCTCGGTCGGCGAGTTCGCACACTCGTCGTGACTGAGAAGCGGATTGCATCGGTCGCCATCCGCCGTCGCAGTGCAGCCGGCCGAAAGGACGAGGCACGCCATCGGCAAGGCCAGCAAAACGATGCCGCAGCGTATCCAAGTCGAAAAGTCCATTGCCGCTTTCATGCTGCTCTCCTGCGCTTTTAAAATCGGATTAGAAGCGCGGCAATGATCTTGGACTCGGATCGCACCAGGTCCGGTTGCCATCCGCTTGGCACGATCGTCGTCGTGTATCCGTCCGGCGAGGTCACCCCGCCATGTCCAGCGAAGTACGGAACACTCGCTTCACGATGGACGTATTCGATTTCCCACGTCTCCAGTTCATTGGGCATCCACTGGATGGTCGTCGAAGCGTCCCACGCGTCGAATTTCGTTCCCGTGCTCATGTCGAAGCCGGTGATCGGAGTGCCCGGAGTGGCGGCGCCGGTAGGCGCGAGGACGAGGTACCGCCCGGGGTTGTGCATGATGCCCCCGCCGAAGGTCCAGCCAATGTGATCTTCCCAGAACCATATGCGGTGGTACACCATGCCGCTCAGGAAGTTCTGGGTGCACGGCGTCGACGCCGTACAGCCTCCCTCTTTGCCGCCGCCGCCGAAGGGGGTGACGCCGTCGCCTTGCTCGCCGCCGATGTCGCCCGTCACCGAGAAAGCGGCTCGATGCAACAGAGAGCCCGGCGCATTGAAGTACCGAAGCTCGACGCTGTTGTCACTGTGGAAGCGCATCCGGCCCGGATCGTCGCCGGTGTCCCAGCCGATGTAGCCGTTGGAGACGAACTCCCACGACTCGTCCGGCCGCCAAAGCACCTGAAACCCCACGCCGGGCAGCTCGTTGAACTTGCCGTACGTCTGCCATCCGTTAATGAGCCAGAGCTCCGCCTTGAATTTGTCAGTCGGGAATGCCTGAAGGCGGGCGCCGTTGAAGAACCACGGAGTGTTGTCGGACGTATAGGACGGCTGGTACGCCCAGTTCTCGAAGCTCGCGTACGAAAATAGCCCCACGTACGACATGAAAATGCCGACGTCGAGGTTGACGCCGTGCCACACGTCCCAGTGGTGGCCGCCGTACGCTTCGCTCACATACCGAAGCGCCGTCGCCAGATCGAACTGCCCGCGAAGGATACTCCCATCGTTCCGAGGGATCTGGGTCGACCGAGTGCCAAACTGCGTCATGAATCGGCCCCGGGTGTTGCCCCAGTGAAAGTCCCCGCCAAAACCGAGAAATTGGAGCGTCACCTCGTTGTATCGAGAGATCGCGGTCGATCCGACGACCGTGTCGTCGATGGGCCGATTGAACCCGTACGCATAGTTGATATCGAGCAGGAAACTGCCCGTGAAGTATTCGCTGTCCAGCAACGATTTGTGTTGCCGGTTCGCGCCGTTGAGCCACGCAAAGTCGCCGAACGCAAACGGCTCCGCTGGCTTCTCAACCGAAACGGCCGAAGCCGCCAGCGCCGCAGCGCTTTGCGCGGGAGTGGAAGCGAGCGTCGGCTGGGACGGACCGGGCGACTGCGCCGCCGGCGCGGAGGATGGAGCCGCCGTAGGCTCCGGCCGCCCCGCCGGTGGGGCGGGTAGCGGCTCCGGCGGAAGGGTCGACTGCGCGTACACGACGGACTCTGCCCCCCAGGCCACGAATGCGACAATCCACGCGCAACGAGCGCGAGAGAGCGAGCCAAGCATCTTGATACTCCTGATGGGGGCGCGGCGCGCCGGCGCACCGCCAGGCGAGACTTCCGGCGAGTACGCGCGGCGACGCCGTCGTCGCTGGGCGAGTTCGCCGACCACAGAACCGTGTCTTGCACCGGCCTCGCACCCGTGTGGACAGTAGGCGATCGGGCACTAAAAATTTGATAAAAGTGCACGACGAGAAAGTAAATGCCACGCCGCGTGATCAGTTAAGACATAGGCAATCGTCGCGTCTTGATCTCGACTCGGTCTCGAAACATAAACGTACGGATAGGCTCAATTTAGTGTGTTTTTCGCGCGGTGGGGTCGAGATGGTGTCGGCCCGGAATCGGTTCGATCGAATGTATCTTGATGAACCTTTAGCGTCGCCGGTGCGTCACATTTTAATGCGCCGTTCACGGCTGTTGCGACGGGTCGTCGCATGGGCCCAAGGCCGGGTCGTCCGGACCCGCGGATGGCCCGCGTGGGGTAGCCCAACGTTGCTGTCACGCCCTCTTGAGCAAGGAGTGCGCAATCATCAACAACAGCAGGAAGACCAGCATGCCCGACGCGGTGACCGCCTCCGCCGGTTCAACCTTCCCGAACGGGCGCAAGCCGCGCGCCGACAGGCGTTCGAACGCGGATTGGGAGGCAAGGATCGGTCGAGCATGCGCCGCGCAAAAGTCGTCTGTTGCGGCCGTGCTGACTAGCGCGGACAGCTCTGCGCGCAGTCGTCAACCTGGCAATTGCGAATTGCGTTGTAGTTCGATATCGCGCCCTCGTAGGTCGTCGCACATCCGTTCGTGCACGTCGTGTCGCCTGCGTCGCAAGCAGCCATGCATGCGCTCAGCGGGACGCAGCCCGCGACCGGTCCGCACAACCGGTCGGGGTCGGGGTCGGCGTCGGGGTCGGCGTCGGGGTCGGCGGTCGGCGTCGGCGTCGGGGTCGGGGTCGGGTTAAATTAAGCCCCGGTCACGCGAAGCGCTCCGGCTTGAGTTTGCCCGAGATTCCCGGCGATGCTTGACTCATCCGCCAGCGGCACCCGTCGCGGCGAGAAATCGCGCCAGGCCCTCGAAGAGGAAACGTTTCATGATCCCTACGATTGAAATGGACATCGCTCTGGAGGAGCCGCGGCCCAACGATCCGCAGAGCATCCGGGTCGAGCCCGACGGTCGGGTCAACTTCTCGCTGGCCTTTAAGGAGCAGCCTTCCGACGATTGGAAGCAGCTCTTTGAACAGCTGCGCTCGACCAACCCCCTGGCACCGGCCGAAATGAACATCCGGCCGGCGCATGACTCGACGGGAGCGGCAACGCCCGAGCGCATCTGCTTCGTGGCGATGGAAGATAGCGCGAACGCGGTCGTCATCGCGGTCCAGGCGCTCGTCGAAGCCACCAACATTCGGGCGAGAGTGACCAACGAAAAGCGATTGAAAGAGGCCGAAGCCCTTCAACAACAAGCCATGGACAGCCAGCACCGTGCCGAAGCTCTTCGCAAGAAGATCTTCGATAAGCAAAAGTAGCCCACGCCGATGGCCCGAACGGACGGCGCACGGAGAGAACGGGAAGGTCTGGCGCGAAAAATCCTAAGTTTGCCTGCCTTGGTGGTTTGTCTCGCGAGCAGTTGGGCGGCCTCCGCCGGCTGTGTCGGCAGTGCATTTACCGCGGCCCCGGAAGGCGGCCGCGACGCATCCGCCCTGGACGCGGGGTCGATCGTGGATTCACCGGCCGATATGGGGGCCGGTGCCGACGCCCGCGGCGACGCGGCACCGCCCTTTTGCGCGGCCAACAGCGGCCACGCCTTCTGCGAAGACTTCGATGAGGATGGCGTGCCTGGCAAATTCATAGTGATGACAATGAGCGGCGCGGCGGTGGGCAACGGCCCCAAGGTGGTCGCGGACACGACCATGTTCGTTTCTCCACCGGAGTCGGCCCTCGCCGAAACCCCGGCGCTCGCCAAGGCGGGCGACTTGGCCGACGCCCTTCTGGTCGCCACCGTGAAGTCGAGGCAGTCGGCTGCAAGCCCTTCGCAAGTGACGTTGCAGACGGAGTTTTCGCTCGGAAATGGATGCCTCAATGCGGACGGGGTGGCGTTCGTCTTGCTGTCGTTTGCCTCGAACGATGTGGCCGCACCGGGATCCTACTCGGTCGGTGTAACGGCCACCGCAACGACGTCGAGCCTCGTGGAATTCACCTCTGGGACCGATGGCGGCCTCACGGTTGGGGCAAGCCATCCGTTCGGTTCGCTCCCCGTCGAGCCGACTTGGTTCTTGCTGACGCTCACGTTGGACCTGAGCGCTCAGACCGCCACTGTCTCCGTCGGAAGCTCCCTCGCCCTCAACGCCGCGAAACTGGTGGACGCGCCCGCGGCGAGCATGCTGGATTCCACCGCACTGCTCGACGTGGGCGCGCAGATCAAAGACGTCGGTGCCGTCTCGGCGGGCTGCCGCGTTCACATCGACAACGTCCTTCTCGACTTGCCCTGAGGAGTCACCGGGTTCCTCGCCGCAAGCGCCGTCGCTGCCTTGGCGAGCCGACCGAAGCGCCCCCAGCCGGATGCCGCTACGGGGGGGCCTCGAGTAGAATGTTGTCGTAGTAAATCAGGATTGATTGCGCCGGCGCCTGCAAAAAATTGAGGCCGACCTGGACAAAGATCGACGGGGTGCCCGGCGCCAGGTTCTGAATGGCTTGGTCGGTGACGACGGCGACGCCGTTGTAGGAAAGCGTCACCGTGTGGCCGGCGAAGTCGTACAAGACGTCCACATTGGTCCAATCCGTCAGGGTGGACGGCTGCGCCGCGGTGTGGATCCCGCGGTAGGTTCCGCCGTCCGGCGGGGATGCCGTCTCGATGAAGTTGGCCGCGACCTGCTGGAAGTCGAGCGACTCCGCCCACGAGTTGTCCTCATAGGACACGCGAAGCAGGCTCACGTCCGGCGCCGCGGAATCGTAGTTCACGATCTTGAGGGCAAAGCTCAGTTCGAGCTTGTCGTGGAAGGGCACCGTGTCGTTGAATTGCTCGAACGCGGCGTTGGCCCCGGCAGCGAGCAGCGGCGTCGTGATGAGCAGCGCGCTCGGAGCCGATCCCGGCGCAAAGGCTGCCGTGGTGACGTTCGCGAAGACGGACGAAAAGTAGTTGCTCGCGAATCCGGCGGAGGCGGATCGCCCTTCGTCGAAGTCGTGGCAGTCGATCGTGATGGACGAGACGTGGGTGGCGCACCACGTGCCGCCGTCAGACGCGTCTGCGGGCTCACCCGCGTCGGCGGCACCCGACGCGGCATCGGCGGCACCCGACGCAACATCGGCGGAACCCGACGCGGCATCGGCGGAACCCGACGCGGCGTCGGCGGCACCCGACGCGGCATCGGTCGCGTCCGCGACGTTCATGGCATGGGGTGCAGCGTCCACAAGATGCATGGCATCGTCCGTGTTCCCGCCAGGGCCGTCAGCCCAAGGCACGGGCGCCGCATCCGCTGGATCGACCCCGGTCTGCATCGATTCCCCACCATCCTCGCTGCCCACGATCGACTCCCCCGGCGCGCCCGCCTCACTTGCCTCCGCGACCGACCCGATCACCGATTCGCGGTCCGGCGCCGCCTCGGCGGTATCGGCGACGGCGTTGTCGAATTCGCCGAGGTTCGCTACGAGGTTGCACCCGGCCAGTGCGCAGACCGGGGCGGCGATCAGCGCGCGCATCGCTGTACGGACCGACTCCGCTCCCGGCGCGCATCCTGTCATTCGAATCGCCCGAGAAGCGACAATCCGGCCTCGTGCGCGCCCACGCCGGGCACGACTGTTACCGCCCCGGTCGCGGACGCGGAGCTTCGGGGGCTCGCGGCTCCCCCACCCCTTATCCAAAAATAGGCCGTTGCCGCCGCGGCCGCGATGCCCACTCCGAAACCGACGGTCGATACGGTTGCGTACGTGCGTGCGCGATCGATCTCGGCGAGTCCACCGGGCACACACCGATTGTTCGGGCAGTCGGACTGCGCCGTGTCGCGCGCGCCGAACGCCAACCCACCGAATACCGATCCCGCAACGATGGCTGCCCCCGCCAGACCCGCCGACGTCCATGCCAGTGCGCGCGAAGCCGATGGACCGGCGGCAGTCCCCGACTCCCCTTCTGCGGGAGCGGTGGCCGGAGAGGCGGCGACCTTCGCAGGGGGTGGGTCCGCCGGAACCGAAATCGGGGTCAATGGGGGAACTGTGATCGCGAACGCCCTTCGCACTGCAGCAACGGTGATGCGCGTGTGCCAAGGCTCGTACCCGGGCGCGCTGGCCTCGATGGTGTGGTCGCCTGGATCGAGCGGAAGCGGTGTGCCGAGGGTAGCGCCGGTCACCAGGCCGTCGTCCACCTGCAATTGGAGCCCGGTGATCGCCGACGCACGAATGACGACGGTCGACAACTTCGCTTCGAGTGCCGCAAGGTGCTTGCGGCCAAATAGCTCGCGCTCGGGCTGGTTGGACCGCTGCGCCCAATCCGTCGCCGAGGAGAATTCGGCCCACGCCGACGCCGTGAGCCCCTGCTTCTCGTGGCAGACCGCCAAGTAAAACAGGGTGCCGAGGGCTGGATCGGTCTTTTGGCTCGCCGCGAACTTGGGACACGCCTCGTCGATACGGCCGGCCTCGAGCAGTTGCGATCCGTCCCGAAACAGCGCTTCGGCGGCCGCCGCGTCACTGGCGCGCGCCTGCTCGGAGGTCACCATGGCAGTCGAAAAGGCCACGAGACAACACAACGCAGCTGGAAACCGATCCTTATGCATTCCCGTCTCCGTGGGCTGTCGCACGTTCAGTGGATCCACCGCAGAGCCTCTTTGCCGCTCACAGGTCACTCCCTCCCGCCGATGGCGCCCAACTCCGACTGGAGCGAACTCGAGCCCTTTGGTTTCGGCGTGCGCGGGCGGATCGGCACCCGCGCGGCGCCCCGCGATGCCAGAGCGTCCGCCGTCGACGGATCGACGACCTTGGCGCTGGACGCATCGCTACGAGCCGACGGCGCGCTGACCTCGTCGTGATGCATCGACAAGCCTGGAACGGCGCTCGGTACGGCCGTCGCAGCCACGTCGGCCTTCGGTTCGGAAGGGGGCACCTCCGATCGCTGCGCCTCGGACGGATGGCCCTCGGAGAGCTCCACCGGGGAGGGGCGCACCTCGGACGGAAGCGTTGCCCGCACGGCACTCGCCTGCACGTGGTTCGGTTCCGCCCCCGCGTGGGGACGCAGCCAGTAGGCTCCCCCCACCGTCGCCAACGCCGCGGCCCCGAGTAGCGCTGTCGCGACGGCTGCAAGCTTCACAGGGGACCTCCGCCGGATCGTGGCGATCCGACTGACCCCGTGCTTGGCGAAGTCCTTGTCCCGGTAGCGCGACGTGAACTCGGTGTCCTCGGATTCCCCTTCGGTCCGGGCCGCTGGACTGCGGTCGATCCGCGCCCTGGTTTCCGAGCGCCGAGCCAGTTCCTCCTTTCCGGTTGACGCAATCCATTCGCCCAGGGCGCGCTGACCCGACGGCGGGATGCACGACTCGACGGCCGCGGCGAACTCTAGAGCCGTTTGGAATCGGGCATGAGGAGATCGAGCGAGAGCCTTCATCACGACCTCATCGATCTGCAACGACAGACTCGTATTGATGCTGCGAGGTCGATCGATCTGGGACGTGGCGATTTTCATCATCATCTGAGCTTGGGCATCGCTCGCGAAGATCCGGCGCCCGGTCAAGAGCTCCCACATGACGACACCGAGCGAATACACGTCCGCCTGCCGGCCGACCCGCTCGCCCAGAAGCTGTTCGGGGGCCATGTAGCCAATCTTGCCTTTGACTTCTCCGGTTCGGGTCAGTTGAACCTGCTCGGCGGCCTTTGCGACTCCGAAGTCGAGCACTCGGGCGAGCCCATCGACGCCCACAAGTAGGTTGTGAGGAGAAACGTCGCGATGAACGATGCCAAGGTTCATCCCGTTCTCGTCGACGGCCTCGTGCGCGGCGTGCAGGCCGAGGGCGGCTCCGACAACGATTGCGGACGCAATCGACCGTGGGATGACGATGGGCTTGCGCATCAACTGGTTGAGCGACAGGCCATGCACGTATTCCATGATCAGGGCGGCGTGATGGTCGACCGCAAGGCAGTCCAGTGCGGCGACCACATTGGGATGCTGAATGCGTCCCGCGAGGCGAGCCTCTTGGAAGAACATGGCGACGAACTCGGGCGACCTCGCGAGCTCGGCGTGCATCCGCTTAACGGCGACCGTTCGCGTGAACCCCGAAGCGCTCCGCAACTTGCCGAGATGGACGGTGGCCATGCCCCCGCTCCCGATCGCATCATAGATGGCGTACGGACCGATGCGGTCAGGGCCTTGGTCGCCGTTGCCGGTGTTTGCGGTGACGCTTACGCTGCCCATCTTGCCTACCCTCGAATGGTTCGAAGCTTTTCGGCCTGTGCGAGTCTCCAACGGGAGTCATCTTCAACGGCCCCGACCCTCCGCGGCTTTAGCGATCCGCTCTCGATCAGCGAAATTCGCGTGGCGCCCGAATCGTGTCAGCGCGTCGAGCCGCGGATCAATCTACATTGCTTATGGTATCTCTCAATTAGCGGTCTTGCCACAATCTTCCAGGCATTTCCTACTCATCGGAGTCGGCTCAAACCCATTTCGCGATACGCGACTTCATTGGGTCTGGGTCGGGGTTTCGGGAGTGCTTGGCCCCTTGTGTAAGCGGCGAGGCCGACAGAGGAAGCGCGTGGTAGCAGCCTCGACGCGCGACGGCCCCGTTCGCCTGGTGTCTCCCGCAAGCGTGAGGCGTTAGCGACCGCGCGCCTACAGATGACACTGCGTCCGCCACGACACGCCTGGTGTCTTCGAGTGCGCGCCTTCGACTGCGCTCGTACAGAAAGCTTTCATGACTTGGAATGACGCCCACGCGACCGCGCCCCTACGGCCGGTATTCGGCGTAGCCTTTCTCGGTTCAGTACGTCACGGTCACATGCTCGAGCTTGGGGCTGATGTCCCACTGAAGGCCGCGTGTGGCTCGTTCGATGCAGGCCGCGACCAGCGAATTCGTGGGGACGGTCTTCACGGCAACGTCGACGGCACGCCCCATCTTCACGCCGACGGTCACGACCACCTTGAGGTCGTCGGGTGCCCCGCAGGCTGTGATCATCGTACCGTGCACCAGAGGCGCGCCGAGCTGGGCGCTCGACAGGGGCGCGGTCTGGCGGTGGGGCGCCGAGGAGGTTTCGCGGCTACTAGTCGCGTTCGTTGTCCCACTCGGCGCCGCCGTCGAGGATGCCGACCAAGCCGATACGGAAGAAACCACCGCCGCCCAGCCTCGCGCCAAAAGGAGTCTTGCGCTAGGCGCCGTCCCGACCGCGACGGTGCCCGCGAGCAGAACGACGGCGATCAACAGGAATCTGCCTGCGCGCCCAGTCTGCATCTGCGCTGTCGCCTTCTAGCGTACTCGGCCACGGGGCGCCGTGCGCCTCGAAATCCACGCAGACGGCGGGGCGACCCGACCTCGACAGCAAGCCGGACCCCGACACCGACGGCTCCGTCGTCTCAGGGCGAGACGAATGCGGCGTGCGCGAGCGAGGGCTTGAGCGAACCGTCGGCGATGGCAGCCTTCGTCAAGTCCTCGCCGCCGATTAGGATTCCGCGCGCGAACACTTGGGGGAAGGTGGGCCACCCACTCCACAGCTTGATCGCGAGCCGCTGCCGCCATTCGGAAAAATAGCTGCCGTACTCCAGGTAAGTGTATGCAATCCCGGCCGCGTCGAGCGCCTGGCGCACCCTGCGGACGTGCGGGTTCTGCGCCATTCCAACGACGACGACCGGATCGCGGCGAACCGACTCTTGCACTTGGCGTACGATGTCGGCGTGGAATCCCTCCATGGCGGACAACGCCGCTGGCGACACGTTTCGCTCCTCGAGAAATGAACGGTGGGCCATGGTGGATCCTCGGGCGTGTCCGATGAGCAACCTGCCGTGACCGTTGCTCTTCACCAACGAAATGCCGGCGCCGCCGTCTCGGTGGCGGTCGAGTTGCTGGCGGTCCTCGCGAAGAGCTGTTCAGAGGCTACCCAGTCGCTGAGCTCGTGGACGTCGACGAACAGGCGGCGCGCGTCTTACCGTCGAGGCCGCTAGGCCCTGCCGGTCCCGGGCCTCGTCGAGTACTCTCGGTGTTGCGGGCAGGCCCGCTCCGACACGAGGTTTGACCGATGAGCAAAGGCCGTCCCCGCAAGCCGATGTTCCACCTCTCTCCGGTCGAGTTTCGCACTAGCTCCATTGCCGGCCGGGGAGTCTTCGCCCGGCGGCGCTTCAACCCAGGGGACCTCATCGTTGCTTACGCCCCCAGGCAGAGGAAGGTAGACGTGAGGGACCCGGAAGCGGCGGTTGCGGCGGAGACGCGCCTCACGCTTTTGTCGGAGAAGCGCTCGGTCATCATTCCCGACGTGTCGGTACCGGGCGGCTGGCTATGCAACCACAGCTGCAACCCCAACGCGGCGATCTTTTCGGACGGCGCCGGGCGCATCCAGTGCAGCCGGACGATCGCGCCCGGCGAGGAGGTGACGATCTTTTACGGGTGGGTCAGCCACAACGAGCCCGAGCGCGACCCTTGTCGCTGTGGATCGCCCCAATGCCGTGGCTACATCAATTTCGACCTCAGCGACGACGATGGCGAGCGCGTTCGCATCCTTGAAGACAATCGGGTCGAAGTCGACGGCGTCCTCCAACGGCGGCTGTCGGATTATGGCGCGTTTCTGCGCTCGATCGGCCAAGCCCAAGTGGAAGAGGCCATCGCCGACACCCTGGTCAGACTTAAGCTGCGAACGCGCGGCAGCCGCGTGTGCGCGTTCTGATGTGAGTGGGGAGCGCGGGTCGCAACCGCGGCGGGGTCCGCGTTCGGCGCTCTAATGGGCGGATCCACCGGACGAAGCAACAACCTGCTGGATGGTCTCTTCGAGCGTCGTGTGGCCTTGGACCAGACGCTCGCCGACCGGCGCGAGCAGACCCTTATTTCCGGCGTCGTACATCTCTGCGAAGAGCTCCGCCAGCGGCTTCGGCAATCCGCCCTTCATCAGCGCGTCGACGGCACCGGCGGGCGGAATCTCGACGAGTTGCAACGTCTTGCCCAGTGCGGCACCGAGCATCTGGGCGACCTGTCGGTTCGAGTACGCCGGCCCGATCAGGTCGATGATTTCGCTTTTGCGCGGACTCTCGAGCAGAACTTGGCTGACCACTTTTCCGATGTCCTTGGTGGCCACCATGGGCATCGAGAAGTCGGCGGACGCTGCGAAGCTCGCGAAGATGCCCTGCTGTTTGGCAGGGCCGAGTGCCATGGCCACGTTTTCCTGGAACGCGCAGGCGCGAATGGCGCTCAAGGCAACGCCGGTCGCGCGCAACGCGTTCTCGACGTAATGAAGACCACGGATGGGCCCCGTCCCGCTCGGCTGGTTGGCCCCCAAAGACGAAAGGAGCGCGACATGCCGCACGTCGCTCGCCCGTACGGCGGCAGCGATCGCGTCGGCTGTCTTGGTCTGGGCCACAAAGAAATCCGACGCCTGATCATTCAGAGGCAGCAACGTAAAGAAGGCCGAGGCACCCTTAAGAGCCGTCGCAAGAGCCTTCGGGTCCTCCAGAGATGCGACCGCCACCTCGGCTCCGCGCTTCGACCACGTCGTGCCCTTCTCGGCGTCGCGCACGACCACACGGACGCGCTGATTCCTCCTTAAAAGTTCACTCGCTGCCACCGAGCCGACGTGACCGGTCACTCCTGCCAGAACAAACATGGGGATTCCTTCTTCGGTTCACGGCGTGCGTTGCCGACCGGCGCACGATACGTCAGCCGGACCCGCGTGGCCATGCGCCACCCTCGGTCGGAAACTCCCGCCCGCACCGGGCCGCTTGGCGTCGATCGACCTCGTTGCCGACGATGGCAATCGCGTCGTCGGCGTGGACGCTTGTCGGGCCGACCGCGATCCGGCGCGCGCCGATCGACAGCAACCGTGTCCGCGTCGCTTCGTCGAGGCCGAGGTGGTCACCGACGAAAAACGCCACGTCCGGCTGGCCGAGATCAGGGCAATCGCGAATGTCCGGCGCGTCCTCCTCGAGCACGAACGGCATCGCCCCGGCCAGATCCGGCAGGACGACGTCGAGACCCCCGTTTGCGACGGCGATCCCGGGCTTGACCTCCACGAATCCGGCCGTCGCGCGATCCGACGACCCGAGAGCCTTCTTCGCGAGCGTCGCGAGGCTGCGCTCGTCGGGGCGAATGTACCTCGCGGTAGCCCCGTCGAAGCGCAACACTCTCGGGGCTCGCGGCCCGCCCCCGAGCACGAGATAGACGGCGACGTCGCGTCGAAGGCCGTGAGAATGCAGCAGGGATGCGCGCACGCAACGTAAAAGCACGTCGATGCGTCCGCTCGATCCGGCCAGATCGTCGAGGCTGAAATCGTCGGATGCAGCCGCCTTCCGACCCAGGATGACGAAACGGCGGATGCCGCCGGGCCGTCGCGCCCGGGCCTCTGGCGCGCTAGGCTGCCTACGATGGGCTACGTCATTCGCGTCGTCGAAGTCGATCCGACTGCCTTCGCTTCGGTCCGACAGCGCGTCGGTTGGGGGGCCGTCGCCGCGGCCATCCCGAGCCTGATGGACCGCGTCTACGCTCATCTTCGCGATTCGGCCATCGGCAAGCTCGGACAGAATGTGTGTGTCTACCACGACCCCTCGAGCCGAGACGTCGAACTCGAAGCCGGCGTCCAAGTCGCGCAGCCGTTCGAGGGCCGTCAGGGGGGGGTGTGCTGCTCGCGAACGCCCGCGGGGCGGGCCGTATGGACCGTTCACATGGGTCGCTACGAGGATCTCCACATCGCGCACGACGCCGTCGCTCTCTGGTGCCAGGCGGAGAACATCATCCGCCACGGTGTCCAATGGGAGGTCTTCGGCGATTGGGAGGATACGCCCGCGAGCCGGCGGACCGACGTCTATCGGTTGCTCGGTCCGACGTCCGGAGAGATCTGAAAGCTGCCGCTTACGAACGGACCGTCCCGCCAAATCATAGCGGCCGCGCCGCGACCCGAAAGGGCCGCGGGCGCCGATGGCGCCCGCCTTGGCTCAACACGCGCGCGAGCGACGGCGCGGACCCCGACCGCTCCCCGCTCGCCTGCACGAACGGCGCGGGCCCAACGGGGTGAGACCGCGCCCTCGTCGTCTCACTGGATGTACAGGATATCCTCGTAGAGAGGCAGCCCCCATCGATCTCGGGCCACGAGGCCTTCGAGCGTGTCGGCGACTTCGCGTACCCCCTTCATGGCCGGCAAGACCACATCGGAGAAATGCTTGGCCTCCTCGACGACCGAGTGCCCGGCGGGCTCGGACATGGCCTTGTCGAGAATGTCGATGCGGGCTTCGAGCGTCGAAGCCTGCGAACTGACTCGACCGAGCAGTTTCGAGTCGACCGCCTGCCCGGCGTGCTTGACGGCGATAGCCGTTTCCGCGAGTTCGCGTTGATAGCGAAGGACGCTCGGCAAAATGATCGTCCGCGCGATGCTGAGCGCGACCTTTGCTTCCACGTTGACGCTCTTGCAATAGTGCTCGAAATAGATCTCGTAACGGCTGTGCAGCTCTCGCGGAGAGAGAACCTTGTACTTGTCGAAGAGCTCGATCACTTCGCGCCGCTGAAGGGCGCCCAGGGAATCGACGGTCGTTTTCAGATTGGGCAAACCCCGGCGCGCGGCCTCCGCGTGCCACTCGGCCGAATATCCGTTGCCGTTGAATACGACCCCAAAGTGCTCCTTGACGATCGCCGCGAGAAGTTCGCCGATGGCGGTGTTGAGCGGCCGACCGGCCGCGACAGCGGCCTCGAGCGTCGTCGCCACGTAGTCGAGCGACTCGGCCACGATGGTGTTCAAGACGATCATGGGGCCGGCAATGGACTGGCTCGAGCCGACCGCTCGAAACTCGAATCGATTGCCCGTGAACGCAAAGGGACTGGTCCGGTTGCGATCTCCGGGGTCCTTGGGAAGCTTGGGCAACGTGTCGGCGCCGATTTCGAGAGTGCCCTTCGACTTGGACGACTTCGCTCCGCCGGCGGCGATTTGCGCGAAGACGTCGTCCAACTGCTCTCCGAGAAATACCGAAATGATGGCGGGTGGGGCTTCGTTCGCTCCGAGCCGGTGATCGTTGCTGGCCGAGGCGACCGACGCGCGCAGGAGGTCACCGAACTTGTGAACCGCCCGAACCACGGCGGCGCAGAACACCAGAAATTGCGCGTTTTCGTGGGGCGTATCCCCCGGGTCGAGCAGGTTTCCTTGGGTCGCGTTCCCGATGGAAAAATTGACGTGCTTGCCCGAACCGTTCACGCCGGCAAATGGCTTTTCGTGCAACAGGCACTCGAGCCCGAAGCGTTCCGCGACGCGCTTGAGCACCACCATGACCAGCTGCTGATGGTCGGTGGCCACGTTGCCCGCCTCAAACATCGGAGCCAATTCGAATTGGCCGGGCGCGACTTCGTTGTGCCGGGTCTTGGCGGGGATGCCCAACTTGAAGAGTTCCTGCTCGGTCGCGATCATGAAGGAGATGATGCGCTCGGGGATGGGCCCGAAGTAGTGGTCTTCGAACTCCTGCCCCTTCGGAGGCTTGGCGCCGAAGAGCGTGCGTCCGGCATTGATCAGATCGGGTCGCCGCAAGTAGTCCTTGCGATCGACCAAGAAGTACTCTTGCTCGGCGCCGGCATACGTGACGACCATGGCCGGGCTCGCATGCCCGAACAACTTGAGTACCCGTGTCGCCTGCGTGTTCAAGGCCTGGCTGGAGCGCAGAAGCGGAGTCTTGAGGTCAAGAGCCTCTCCCGTCCACGACACGAACACGGTTGGGACGCAAAGCGTCGCGCCACTGCTGGTCTCGTAGAGGTACGCCGGGCTCGTGACATCCCAGGCGGTGTAGCCTCGGGCCTCGGCCGTGGCGCGAATGCCTCCATTGGGGAAGCTCGACGCGTCGGACTCACCTTGAACGAGCGTCTTGCCCGAGAACTCGGCGATCGCGCCGCCCTCGCCGTCGGGGCTGTAGAAACTGTCGTGCTTTCCCGCCGTGAGTCCGGTCAGCGGGTAAAAAATGTGCGCGTAGTGCGTCGCCCCCTTCGAGAGCGCCCAGTCCTTCATGGCGGCAGCCACGACGTCGGCGATTTTCGGATCGAGCGCCTGCCCCGACTCGATGGTTCGCTTGAGGGAGCGGAAGACCTCCTTGGGCAGGTGGGCTTTCATGGCCGAGAGGCCGAACACGTTCGAACCGAAGGCCGTAGCTTGCTCTCTCGGGTGAGGGCTTCCGTGGCTTGACGTGTAACCGTTCGCGGAAGCTGACGCCTCCGTTCGAAAAATGCTGGCTGTCATGGACGCTGTCCTTTCGTCGCCGGCCCCAAGGGTCGCAGGCGGCGCGCCCAGACTGACGTCCTCATATTTCGCGCAAAACACAGGGATGTTTCGTAAAGGTGCTTTCGAGAGGATCCACGCATGATCGACCGTTACGATTGGATCGTCATCGGCTCGGGCTTCGGCGGAAGCGTGTCTGCGTTGAGGCTTGTGGAGAAGGGCTACCGCGTCCTGGTGATCGAAAAAGGCAAACGTTTTGCGCCCTTCGACTTTCCGAAGTCCAACTGGGACCTTCGGCGCTGGCTGTGGATGCCGAAGATCGGCCTGCGAGGAATATTCCAGATGTCGTTCTTCGAGCACCTGACGATCTTTCATGGGGTCGGGGTCGGCGGCGGCTCTCTCGTGTACGCAGGTACGCTTGCAGACCCGGAAGAGGGCTTTTTCAAATCGCCTTCGTGGTCGTCCCTCGGCGACTGGCGGCAGGAGCTCGGCCGCCACTATGCCGCGGCGCGCCGCATGCTCGGAGCGTCCCCCAACCCGCGCGAGACGCCGGCGGACCGCGTCCTCCAGCAAATCGCCGATGAGATGGGGCGGCGAGGCGACTGCAAGCCGACCGACGTCGGCGTGTACTTCGGCACCCCCGGTCGAACGAGTCACGACCCGTTTTTCGGTGGCGAAGGGCCCGCTCGCACGGGATGCACCTTCTGCGGAGCCTGCATGACGGGCTGCCGGATCGGAGCCAAGAACACCCTCGACCGGAACTACCTGCATCTTGCCGAAAGCCGTGGCGTCGACGTGCGCGCCGCGACGGAGGTCGTCGCCATTCGGCCTCGACCGGATGGAGGCTTCGTCGTGCAAGCGAAAGACACGTTGGGTGCGGCCCGGACCATCCATGAAATTTCCGCCGACAAGGTCATCTGCGCCGGTGGCGTCATGGGCACGATTCCGCTGCTCTTGCGCATGCGCGAAATGCCCGACGCGCTTCCGAAGTTGTCCCCGCGCCTGGGTGACTTCGTGCGAACGAACAGCGAAGCCTTGATCGCCGTGTTGGCGCCCGGTCGCGACGACCTGTCGGAGGGCGTAGCGATCACCTCGATCCTGCGGACCGACGATCACAGCCACATCGAGCCCGTCCGCTACGGCTCAGGATCGGGCTTCTTTCGGCTCCTGGCCATGCCGCACGCCCCAGGATCCACGATCCTTTCGCGCATCGCCGGCGCCGTGCGGAGCATGGCCCGTGATCCTCGGGCCTGGTTGCGCGCCCTCATGGTCAAGGACTTCGCCAGGAGCACCCAAATTCTACTTTACATGAGAGCGCTCGAAGGCGACTTGTCGCTTCGCTTGGGGAGGAGCGCGTTCACCGGCTTCCGGCGCGGACTCGTGACCCGCCTCGGGGATCCGTCGCGTGCGCCTCGCGCGTCGATGCCGGAGGCGACAGCTTTGGGTCGGCGCTTTGCCGAGAAGATCGGCGGACTCCCGATGAGTCTCTTGACCGAAACGCTGCTTGGCACGCCTTCCACGGCACACATCCTTGGAGGAGCATGCATGGGAGCAAGCGCCGAAGACGGCGTCATCGACGTGCAGCACCGCGTCTTCGGATACGACGGCCTCTACGTAGTGGACGGATCGGCCGTATCGGCCAATCCCGGCGTGAATCCTTCGCTGACGATTGCCGCCATGGCGGAGCGCGCCATGAGTCGCGTGCCCGTCAAGACCCCGTAGGGGCCGCGGTACCGTCGCGCAGGATGCCGTCCAGAGCGCGCCACATGGCGCGGCATGTCCTCTCGCAGGCGTCTCGCGCGCGAGCCGAGTCGTCCGGCGAAAGCCGGTCGGCGCGGACTGCTAGCCGGTCGCGTTCGCCGTAGTCGCTCGCGTGGATTCGAAAGTAGGCGGCCTGATGGTCGGTAAACCCGTAGTGCTCCATCAGCCCTTCGAGCTTACTTTGAGCCGTAGCGGGCTGCTGCGCCTCGAACGCGTAAAGCGCACCCAGCGCTTGGCTCGGGTCGACGAACGCATCGATCGCGCAACGAGCCAGCGAGGCGGCCTCCTCGCACCGCGGTTCGCCGGCGGACCCGAGAGCGTCGCGGAAGCGTCCCCAAAGGACAGCGTGTTGCCGCTCTTCGGCCGCGTGATGGATGTCGCCCAGGGCGCTCCATCCGAGCTCGATCGAATCGATGAACGGGGCGTATTCGGCTGCGTATACGGCTATTGTCGACCGACTCAGCTCGCCGGCTCGCCATGCCCTGTAGAAGGGGTGACGGTTGAGGTCATGCAGGGCGACGATTTCGTCGAGTTGTTGCGGGTTCACGGGGCCGACCCTAGGCGGACCTCGTCGCAGGGTCAACTCGGCCGCCGGGTCCTTAGCGGGGCCGGAAGCGGGCTTCGATGCGAGGTGGTGACTATGCTCTTTCGGTCATGCACGTGACGATGGTGAAAAAGCGCCTTGCGAATGGCCAGACATGCCGCAAATGCGTCCAGGCCGAGGATCTCCTGAGAAGCAGAGGCCTCTGGGACCGAATCGACGAAGTCCAGTGGGCCGAGGAGGGCGACCCGGCGTCACCCGGGGCCCGGCTCGCCGCGCAGCTCGGCGTCGACGCCGCCCCGTTCTTCGTTGTCCGCGACGGCCCCTCGGGGATGGCGGTCGTCGATAGCGTTCTCAAACTCGTCCGTGAGCACCTGAGCGCGAGCCCCGGGCACGTCGATCCTTCAGCGAGCCTCTCGGAAGAAGACATCGAGCGGTTGTCCGTCGAGCTCGCCGACCGCCCTCCGGCCGATGTCCTGCGGTGGGGCATCGAGCGGTGGGGCCGTTCGCTCGGCATTGCGTTCAGCGGTTCCGAAGACGTCGTGCTCGTGCACATGGCAAGCGTGATTGGGTTGCCCTTTTCCGTCTTTTGCCTCGACACGGGGCGGTTGCACCCCGAAACGTATCGATTCGTCGAGGCCGTCCGAAAACACTACAAGATCGAGATCACCATCATGACCGCCGAAGCCCCCGAGCTTCAGACGTTCGTGAAGCGCAAGGGGCTCTTCAGCTTCTACGAGGATGGCCACGAGGAATGCTGCGGCATCCGCAAGGTCGAACCCCTCAGGCGGATGCTCGGTACCCTCGACGCGTGGGCCACGGGCCAACGTCGGGACCAAAGTCCGGCGACACGGGCCTCCATCCCGGTCATACAGCGCGATCGCAGCGCGACGGGTCGTTCGGGCACGCTCGTTAAGCTCAATCCCCTCGCACGCTGGACGTCGGCCCAGACCTGGCACTACATCCGGGAAAACGGAGTCCCGCACAATGCGCTCCACGAGCGCGGATTCGTGTCGATTGGCTGCGAACCATGCACTCGCCCCACCCTGCCCGGCGAGCACGAGCGCGCCGGCCGATGGTGGTGGGAAGACACGACCCGACGCGAGTGCGGACTGCACGCAAGCACGGATTTACATCCGAACGAACGAGAGCCGGACGCACGGGGACGACCTACCTCGCGGTGAAGTGAGGCTCCCGGCCGCATTAAGATCGGAAAGGCGAGTCACGCGTTCGACCGCGAGCCAAGGCGGCGCATGTGCGACGGCGTCACGAAAGGCGGGCACGTTCGCGCGCTTCGTAGCGTCGTGGGGTTCGATTTGTCTCCCCGCCGTCGCTCCCTCTGGCGATACTTTGGCCCACCATGCCCGCGAGGCGGGTGACGGCCAATCGCGACCGACAAGGAGATCCTTTATGACATTCTGGAAACCACTGGCTCTTATCTCGACCACCGCGCTGATACTCGTCGTCGGCCATCAGGCCGCATCCGCGAACTACTCTCATGCGGACCCGAAGTCGGTGGAAGGCGACTTCCGACGGATGCGGGCTGCTCTCGAAAGCCTGCGCAACGCACGGGGTCATCTCGAAAACGCCGAACACAACCACGGCGGCTGGAGAGAACGGGCCATCGAGTCCACCGACCGAGCCATTCACGAGACCGAAGCGGCCATCAACTGGGCCCCGTGATCCCGGCCCCATTCGAACGGAAAGTCGGCGGGAGGCGCGTTTCGGCGCGCCTCTCGCGGCGCGCGGTTCAGCTCGCCCTCGACGAAGGGTCCCGTTCTCGCGTAAAAGCCCAGTGCGCCATGGATCTCGTTCTCAGCGACCCGACCTACCGGCAGCCCGACAGGCCTGGCAGCTTGGATCGCCTTGCGGAGCGCTTCATCCACGATCGGCGCGACACGCCGTTCCTGAAGCTCATGGCGTTGCTCACGGCCACCGTGGTTCCGACCGGAGTCGTCCTCTTCGTCCCGGGGGCCTTTCGCCTTTGGCTCGCGGCGGTGCATCTCGCGTTGGTCGTGTATTTCCTGGGTCCCTTCGTGTTGATGCTTCACAACACGAGCCACCGCCGCCTTTTCAAGCGCCCGTGGGCTTGGCTGAACCTCTATGTGCCATCGGTTCTTGGCCCGTTTTTCGGAGAGTCGCCGGAGACGTATTTCGCGCACCACGTAGGCATGCACCACCCCGAGAACAACCTCGAGGACGACATTAGCTCCACGATGTCCTATCAGCGCGACAGCCCCGTCGACTTCGCGCGGTACTTCCTGCGCTTCTTCTTCGGCGGAACACTCGAATTGACGCGCTACTTCGCGCGAAAGAAGCGGCGCGCACTGATGGTGCGCACCCTCTGCGGCGAGCTGGGGTTCGCGGTGGCCGTCTCCGTACTGTTGTACTTCAACTGGCGTGCAACCCTTGTGGTGTTCGTCCTGCCTCTCATCATCGTGCGCTTCGCCATGATGGCGGGCAACTGGGCGCAGCACGCGTTCATCGACGCGGATGCTCCGGAAAACTGCTATCGGAACAGCATTACGTGCGTTAATTCCACGTACAACAGGCGTTGCTTCAACGACGGATACCATATCGGCCATCACCTCAAGCAGACGCGCCATTGGACCGAGATGCCGGAAGAGTTCAGCCAAAACGTGGCGACGTACGCCGCCGAAGAGGCACTGGTCTTCACTGGAATCGACTTTTTCGGCGTGTGGATGCTGCTCATGCTCGGCAGCTACGACCGGCTTGCCCGCCGGGTCGTTCCGCTCGGAGACGCCGCCCGGTCCGAGCAGGAGCTCGTGACTCTCATGCGCAGCCGCACCCGCTACATCTCTTGAGCCGCGGCCAACCCCGCCGCCACCTTGGCCAGATGAGCGCGCACCTGCCGCATGTCGAGCGGCTTCTCGAGGACCGGGGCGCGTCGCATCTCGACGAACGTTCTCGTCCGCGCATCCGTCTCCCCTCCGGTGATGACGACGACGCGCGACGTGAGCTTGGGAAGGGTGCGCTCGATGACCTCGAACAGGTCGGCTCCCGTCATGGTGGGCATGTTCAAGTCGCAAAAGATGACGTCGTACGCCTCGCCGAGCCCCAACCTCTTGAGCGCCTCGCCGGCGCTATCGACCACGACCACCTCGTGCTCTCGCGACAGGGCGCGCTGAAATGCCGTCGCCACCGTGCGGTCGTCGTCCACGAACAGGATCCGGCACCGGCGCGCCACCGGCGCCGGGGTCGGCGTCTCGGCAGTAGAAGCCCCGGGCGCCGCCGGCAGGACGACGCTCATGGTCGTTCCTCTTCCCAAATCGCTTTGCACGTGGATGTCGCCGCCGAGCGACCGAACGATGCGCCGCGAAATCGACAGCCCGAGCCCAGTCCCTTTCCCCATCGGCTTCGTCGTGAAAAATGGTGTGAACAAGCGCTCGAGATGCTCGGGGGCAATGCCGCAGCCCGTGTCGCGCACGTCGATGACGACGCTCGGGCCCTCCCGTCGGATTCGCACCGAAATCTCGTTCGCCTCCGGTCGACCCTCGCCGATCGCGTGGGCCGCGTTGACGATGAGGTTGAGAAGCACTTGGCCGACCCGCGAACGGCTCGACACAATTGGGGGAACCTCGCCGTAATCGCGTGTCACGCGGGCTCGTTGGCGCAGTTCGGGAGCGGCCATGCGCAGTGCGGAATCCGCCGCTTCGCAGACGTCCACGAGCTCGGGCTCGTCGTCGTCGGCGCGCGCGTAGGTCTTCAAGTCGCGCGTGATGTCGCGGATGCGTCGAGCGCCGTCGTCGGCCTCCCCGAGAACGAGCACGACTTCCGACAAGGCGTTCAAGAGCGACGCGATAGCGGGATCGTTTGCCCGCCGCGGCTCGAGCGTCTGCCGCACGCGGGCCACCTCTTCGCCCGCGTAGCCGAGGTTGGCCATGATGTATGCGAGCGGATTGTTGATCTCGTGGCCCACGCCGGCGGCCAGCGTCCCGATCGCCAGCATGCGGTCGACGTGCATCGTCCGCGCCACGAGCTCCCGCCGGGCGGAGACGTCCCGGACGACCGCGAGGATCGCCGCCTCGCCCTCGAAGAGCACCGGCATGGCCGTCGTCTCGACGTCGACCGATCGCCCGTCCAGCCGAACCATCGACAACTCGACGAGCGGTGTTCGCTCCTTCAGCGCGTCGCCGTCGTCCAACCGCATTCGAACGAGCTCTCGATTGGACGGCGCAAATAGGTCGAGCACCGAGCGTCCTACGAGATCGTCGACACTGGCCGATCCCAAAAGCATCACTGCCGCACCGTTGGCATGAACGATATGGCCGTCGCGGTGGACGAGCACCCCGTCCGGAATCAGCTCGAACGCCCCCCGGAAGCTCGCCTCGGTGGCACGCAATGTACTTTCGGTGATCGCTTGCTTGATCCGGACCTCCGAATCCCGCAGCTCGCGCTCGATGGCGGGGACCAGACGGCCGAGTCGGTCCTTCGAGATGAAGTCCTGCGCGCCGTGCCGCATGGCCGTCACAGCATGCTCTTCGCTCACCGTCCCGGAGACGACGATGCAGGGCGTGCTGATCTGCCGCTCGCGAACGATGGCGAGAACCGCCGGCGCATCGAACCCGGACAAGCGATAATCGCAAAGAATGATGTCCCACGCCACGTCGAGCGCGCGCTCGAGATCCTGGCGGGTGGCGACCCTTCGAGATTGAGGGTCGAATCCTGCGCCGCGGAGCTCGCGGAGAAGAAGCTCCGCGTCATCTGGGCTATCTTCGATAAGAAGCAAACGCAACGGTCGGGTCATCAAGTGCCCCCAGACTCCCACATTATCCCAAAGACGACCGCATGCGCGTATCCACACCAAGCGGCCGCGAAATTTGCTCCGCAGCCATCTAGCGCGGTCAGACTGTATCGGAGCCTTATGGGATTTTCACGGAGGATGTCGGCGCGGATCGCGGGTGCAGGGGTCATGTGCGGCATGGCGCTCGTCGTCGACGGATGCGGTACTACCGATTGCATCGAGACCTCGACGTGCGCCGAACCCGAAGATGCGAGTGCGATGGCCAATGCCGATGGAGACGCGACCCAAGGGATCGACGCGTCCGAAGCGAGCCCGCCGCTCGATGTGACCGTCGCCGACGCCGACGCTGCCGAGCTGGACGACACCGGTGCCGGCAGGGATGCGACCGCATTCGTGGATGCGGCGGATGGGTCGCTCGATGCCGGCGGCGGATCGACCCTTCAGGACGGCTCGGACGGCTCGACCGGGCCTGCGCCGGACTCGGGCTGCGTGCCGACCCCCGAGAACTGCACCGACGGCATCGACAACGCATGCGATGGCCATATCGACTGCGCCGATCAGCCGGCTTGCGCCGCCTACGCATGTGCCCCGCCGGTGCCCAACACGTGGATCGGTCCAGTCCTGCTGTGGACCGGCGGCTATCCGGCCGCTTCGGTGCCGAGCTGCCCGGCGGGATACGCGACCGCCGTCGACGCATTCGGAGGGCTGAGCGCTGCGCCGGACACGTGCACCTGCCAGTGCACGCCGACCGGCCAGAAATGTTCGGGCACCGCGACGGTCTATACGGATCAAGCCTGCGCCAACTTGTGCGCGACGGTCACCCTGTCGTCGAACGCATGCACGGCCTTTACGTGCACCAACGGCGGTATCGACGGGACTTGGAAGGTGACAGCACCGGTCGCTTCCGCCGGGACGTGCGCCCCGACAGTGACGCCGAGCGGCGCGCCTCCGACCTGGCAAACCACGGCTCGGATCTGCGCGTACGCGGGGCGCGTCGACGTCCCGGGCGGCTGCACGAACCCCACCAATCAGTGCCTTCCGAAGCCGACCGCGCCGTTTGGCAGCGAGCTGTGCGTCTATCAACCGGGCGCGCTGACGACATGCCCGGCCCCCTACAATGCGAGCGCCCAGCCCGTCGTCGTCTACAAGAGCTTCGCCGACGGACGCGGGTGCGGGGCATGCACATGCAGTCCGACGCCTACCGCGAGCAGCTGTTCGGGAGGCGTCAGCCTCTACAATGGGTCGTTGTGCGCAGGCGCCGCTCTGGCCAGCTCAGCGACGTGCGAAGGGTATAGCAACTCTCCAGGCTCCGCCGAGGCGAACTTCACCTTGACGGCCGGCACGTGTTCCATCACGAAACAGCCCCAGCCGACCGGGAATGTAACGGCGGCGAACGCCTACTCAGTGTGCTGCATGTGATGGTTCGCTGCGTATGCGCGACAGGGTCGGGATTCGCGGTATCGCGGTCGCGGTCGGCCAGGGTCGCGGGTCGCGGTCGTCGCGGTCGCGGTCGGCCAGGACCGCGCGCGGGTCGCGGGTTGGGGTCGCGGATCGCGGTCGCGGTCGGCCAGGGTCGCGGGTCGCGGTCGGCCAGGGTCGCGGGTCGGGATCGCGGTTATCGC